>ENA-ORRA01000589-ORRA01000589.1-human-gut-metagenome-genome-assembly--contig:-NODE-589-length-32371-cov-3.393427_pt1 | contig 32371 bp, 30 predicted proteins | sample MGYA00242169_ERZ509122 | MGnify/ENA primary metagenome ERZ509122 (study PRJEB26280, sample SAMEA2338650) | human gut metagenome | biome: human gut; feature: human-associated habitat; material: faeces...
TCTTTGTCTATATGCTTTGTTAATATACCAGTTTTACATTGTCAATCCACAGAGTATTTCCCGGAGAACCGATATAGGCTCCTCCATGACTGGACGTGAACTGAAGACACATATGAGTCGGAACATCATTTTCATTTCCCCAGGCCACTTCATGAATAGGCACGCTTTCACCCTTACTGTTCACCGTATAACTTTCAGTCGCCTGCAAACGCATCATGTGCGACTTATATTCCGGACGATTCGTGATGTCACCGTACATAATTTCATAGGTCGCATTATTTTTCCAGTCTGTAGAATGATAGTAATAAGTCACCATAGTCCCTATCCGTTTTGCATACACATTTCCATTGGCATCTTCCCAACGTTTTTGCAGAAGCAGAATAGCTGCCGGATAATCTTTTCCGGGAACATCCGTAATCTTGCTGAAACCGGTAGCGCGAATACGATTCTCCCGGTCGGACATCTTCACTTTGTAATCAAACTGAAGGGCAACCGGTTTTTTGGTAAACGGGATACCCGTCTGCAACATCTTCTGCGGATTCTTAGTACCTTTAATCGGCTCATGTACCGAACCAGTAAAAATAGAGCCAGCCGCCAATACTGTAATATTAACGAGTCCCATCACCTTCACACTTTCCATGCGTGTCTCCAGACGTGCACACCAACCGTCATCCCGTCTTTCAGGGAAGACAGATGTATTCGTCTTCACCACACCTGCCACCTTCGCCATCACGTTGGAGTTCGCCCACGGCGAACCGCCCCGATTCGTATAGGCTGTATTGCCGATAATCGTATCTGTCGGCCCCAGCTCGTAAAGATGCTTCGTATTTCCTCCGATAATGCCGGATTCATGTATCTCGCGAACGACCCAATGATCCATATCTCCAAAACTGAACGGCACTACATGCTCTTGGGAATTGACAATTGACAATTGACAATTGACAATTCCCAAGAGAAAGAGGAATTTTGCTTTCTGTTTCATTTCAAATTCTGTTTTTTCTAAAATCCCTAAGTCGGCAAAGCCGGCAGAACCGACAATTGTCAATTATTCGTTGTCAATTGTCAATTATAAAGAATACCCCCACTCTTTGAGAGCCATTCCCCAATTTTCTTCCACAAGCCGTACCGTGCGGTCGTCATACTTGTACCGGTTCTTCTTATAGCCCTTCTTTTTCCCGAGATATTTCTCGATTTCATCTTTAGACTCTTCAAAGCCGGGGAGGTTTAATTTCTTGTATATATCCTCTGTCATGGCGAAAGCATCCTGTTCGAAATCCTCAAACTTCACCTCTACCAGGTTTCCTTCGGGTATCAGATGCTTTTGTTCTTCATATTTATAGAACAAACGGCGGTATACTTCGATAAAATTACTTTCGATCTGCTCGTTGGAGATGTCCTGCAAACGGAGCGGCTGGATCGTATTGGTAAAGAAGCTGCGCGTGCTTTCGAACACCGTATACGGATTTCGTTTCAGATAGATAAATTTAGCATTCGGGAACATTTCCACCAAGGTCTTCACACGTCCCGTATGAGGCGGATTCTTGCTCAGGAACTGGGTCCCTTTCGTATTCCAGAGGGAAATCTTGATCAGTTTGAGGAACGTTTCCTTAAACACTTCCCGCTCGTGTTCGCTGATATTGTCGAAAAGCAGATAACGGTCGCAATATTCGAGCATATGCTTCGGGAAGAACCAGAAATTATAATACGTGTAAGGCATCATATTTGCCAAGGCAAATTCCTCTTCCTGGGGAAGATCCACCTTCAATTCCATATTATCGGTCGGACGCTTGTCGGGCATCAGGAACGCCATGTTCTTCTTGAAGAAAGGCTGTCCCCAAAGCATCAGGTTCGGGAATACGGTCTGATAGGTCGTATTGTAGCCGAAATGCTTGTCACACGAGAAGACATTGTGCATGAAAGTCGTCCCGCTACGCCAATGTCCGAGAATGAACACCGGGTCCATCTCCAACGGCTTGTCCGCAATCTTACGGTAACGCGCATCTTCGAAGGGTTGCAACAGGCTGAGCAGGCGGCAAACGGATTTAGTCAGAAAATATTTATTACGAAATCCTTTGTCGATCGTTTTATTGGCTGTCACAGCCTTGAACGTTTTCCAGTCAGCACCCACTAAAGTATTGATCGGTAGTTTGTCAAATTCCAGTAATCCCATACCTTATTTATTTTCTGTTATACACTTGACGGAAACTCCTTGCCGTTCGAGCTCTTTACAAACGGAACGGATAGCTTCGTAGTGCTCAGGGCCGATACCCAATTCCGGAAGATTCAGTACAGCCAACGCGTCTTCCGTCACCATGTCGCGAGCATCTACCCGGTCGATAATCATACCGACAGCCGATGTATTATTCGTGATCGGGTCGATCAGGATAAAGGCGCCTGTCTGTTTGTTCTTCTGATACGGATCGAAGAACAGTTCCTTTCCGGTCGTGAAGACGACACGAGCGATCTCGTTCAGCTTCATCGGCAAATCGTCAGTTGTCAGTTTTCCATTGTCAACCGACAACTGTTCCATCGTATTGACATTCACTTTATAACGGATGCTGTCCACACGGGCGCGTGTAAGATTGGTCGTATGCTTGATATAGAACTGCTTGCTTGCGTCCATCGGTTCTTCGTCCATCCACACCAGCATGGCCTCGAAGTTACGGTCCGCTATCGGCAGGTTATCCGGATGGACGAGCATCTCACCGCGTGAAACATCAATCTCGTCTTCCAGCGTGATGGTGACGCACTGGGGAGGGAATGCATAATCCAGCTCTCCGTCGTATGTCACGATACTTTTCACTTTGGATGTTTTCCCGGAAGGCAAAGCCATCACCGTATCGCCTTTACGAACGATACCGCTGGCCACTTTCCCACAGAAACCGCGGAAGTCCAGATTCGGACGCAATACATATTGCACCGGATAGCGGAAATCCTCAAAGTTGCGATCCTGGTCGATAGGAACCGTTTCGAGGAAGTCCAGCAACGACGGCCCTTCGTACCAAGGCGTACGGTCGCTCTTCTCCACCACATTGTCGCCATCCAGAGCGGACAGCGGGATGCAGGTGATATCCGGGATATTCAACGGAGCGACAAACTCCTTATAGTCGGAAACGATCTTGTCGAAAATATTCTTGTCAAAATCAACCAGGTCCATCTTGTTGACCGCCAGCACCACATGCTTGATACCTAAGAGCGAAACCAGATAGGTATGGCGGCGCGTCTGCGTAATCACTCCCGTGCGGGCATCCACCAGGATGATGGCAAGGTTGGCAGTCGAACCGCCGGTGATCATATTGCGGGTGTACTGTTCGTGTCCCGGAGTGTCGGCAATGATGAACTTACGGTTATTCGTACTGAAATAGCGGTAAGCCACATCGATGGTGATCCCTTGTTCGCGTTCGGCTTTCAGGCCGTCCAGCAACAGAGCGTAGTCGATATGGTCGCCGGCATTCCCCATGCGCTTGCTGTCGCGTTCGAGGGCATCCAGCTGGTCTTCGTATAACTTTTTGCTGTCAAACAACAAACGACCGATCAGCGTCGATTTGCCATCATCCACCGATCCGGCAGTCAGAAAGCGAAGCAAATCCTTTTGTTCATCTCTGTCGAGGTATTCTTTTATATTTAATGTTGCCATATATTTTAAGTTGAAAGGTGAAAGATGAAAGATGAAAGGTGAAAGTTGAAAATAGTGACGCGAAGCCACTTTCAACTTTCAACTCTCCACTTTCAACTAATTAAAAATATCCTTCTCTCTTTTTCTGTTCCATGCTTGCATCCTGGTCGAAGTCGATCACGCGTGTCGTGCGTTCGCTCTTGGTCGTCGTCATCATCTCTTCGACGATCTTTTCAATCGTGTCGGCATTGCTTTCCACAGCCCCGGTCAACGGCCAGCAGCCTAAGGTACGGAAGCGTACCATGCGCATCTTGATTTGATCGCGGTACTGTTCCGGCAGACGGTCGTCGTCTGCCATGATCAGGTTGCCGTCGATCTCTACGCACGGGCGTTCCTTGGCAAAGTACAACGGTACGATCGGAATATTCTCCAGGCGGATATACTGCCAGATATCCAGCTCCGTCCAGTTGGACAGCGGAAACACACGGATGCTCTCCCCTTTATGGACACGGGCGTTGTAGATGTCCCACAACTCCGGACGCTGGTTCTTCGGGTCCCACTGGTGGAACTTGTCGCGGAACGAATAGATACGTTCTTTCGCCCGGCTCTTCTCTTCATCGCGACGGGCGCCTCCGAAAGCGGCATCGAACTTATATTTATCGAGCGCATGCAGCAACGCCTGCGTCTTCATCAGGTCCGTATGCACCTTGCTTCCGTGCGTGAAAGGCCCTACACCGGCATTGAATGCCTCCATATTGGATTCCACGATCAGGTTCCATCCGAATTTCTTCGCATAGTCGTCGCGGAACTGAATCATCTCCTTGAACTTCCATTTGGAATCGATGTGCATCAAAGGGAAAGGGACTTTTCCTGGAGAAAAAGCCTTTTCTGCCAGGCGAACCATGACGGAAGAGTCTTTTCCGATAGAATAAAGCATCACAGGATTCTCAAACTCGGCAGCTACCTCCCGGATGATATGGATAGACTCTGCTTCCAACTCCTGTAAATGGCTTAATTTATAATCTGACATTGTATGTTATTTAATGTTGTTATTATTCTTACCTTTCTATTCTAATATAGTTCCATGCCCATGAAACTATATTTTCATGCTGCAGAAACAAAAATTTCATGCCGGGGAAACTATTGTTTCCCGCCAAGGGAAACCTTCGGCAATATCAGTTCGAGCAAACGGGTTACGGATTCCTCCAGGCTCAACACGGAAGTGTCTAACGTCAGGTCAGGATGTTCGGGTGCTTCGAAAGGAGCGGAAACACCCGTGAAATCCTTGATCTCGCCCCGGCGTGCCTTCGCATACAACCCTTTGACATCGCGCCGCTCGCACTCTTCGATCGGAGTGCTGACATATATTTCCAGGAAGTTCTCCTTCCCGACAATAGATGCCGCCATTTCCCTCAAATCGTTATTCGGGCTGATAAAAGCCGCTATCGTGATAACTCCCGTATCGATAAAAAGTTTGCTTACTTCGGCGATACGGCGGATATTCTCTACCCGGTCTTCAGCCGAAAAGCCGAGATTGTTGTTGATCCCGCTGCGGATATTATCGCCGTCCAGGATGCGGCACAGCAAACCGCGCTTGTGCAACTCGCGCTCAAGCGCTATCGCCACCGTGCTCTTCCCGGAACCGCTCAACCCGGTAAACCACACCATCACACTACGCTGCTTCAACAAACGCTCCTTATCCTCCCTCGTCATCATCCTATCGAAAATAGGATAGATGTTAGTTGAAAGTTGAGAGTTGAGAGTTGAAAGTTTCTCTTCGATATTATTATTATTTACTTGTTCCATTCATATTTTGTTTACTTGTTTTCACAATACTGACCGTCAGTTTAATCAATTCACGGCAGTCTTCTATAATCGATTCGTATTCTTTTTCAGATAAATAATCCGTTTCTTTCAATAACATAATCCAATATTCCGTTTCATTTGCTTCCTTCAAAGCAATATTCACTTTGCTTATAAAATCGGCTTTGGACTGCGCATGCTCAGCTTCTTTCAAAAGGGCGCCAATGGCAGTTCCACTACGCAACATCTGTTTTGACAGAACAAATTCTTTTCTTTCATATAATATCTTATATAGTCTAACGATACGGATCGCAAAACCAAAGGACTTTTCTGCCGTCAAACTCTTCCCCATCACTTTCAACTTTCACCTTTCAACTTTCACCTGTTTAGAATTTCCAGATCATCGGTATCACGAACACCGAGATCAAAAAAGTGATCAGGTTAAGGGGTAAACCGATTTTCACGAAGTCAGTGAACTTATAACTACCGATACCTTGCACGATCAGATTGGTCTGATAACCGATCGGCGTACTGAAACTGGCAGATGCCGCCATACAGATCACCACGAAGAACGGCGTCGGGTCCACACCGAGCTGCGTAGCGACCGACAAGGCGATCGGGAAACTGAGCGCCGCAGCCGCATTGTTCGTAATCAGTTCCGTAAAGATATTGGTGATGATAAAGACTATCGCCAGTAAAGCATACGGTCCCATGCTGCTGGACATACCGATAATATGACGGGCTATCAAAGCTGCGAAACCGGAATTCTCCATCGCCTTGCTGATGGCAAAGGCACAGGCAATCGTAATCAGAATATCCCAGGATATATATTTGGTATACTTTTTCGGAGGGAAAATCTTGGTCCACGCCATGATGATGGTCGTAATGCAGACAAAGAAAAACATATCCAGCCGTATTTCAGGGAACGCCTCTTTCACCACAGGCAACTCCCCTATCGTGGCGCCTACGATCATAAAGATCAGCAAGCCCAATGCCAGCCAGCGTTTCTTGCGGGAAACAGGTTCCGTACCGTCCTTGCCGTTGGCAAGCAAAAGGAAGACGCTGGATTCGCCCCATGTCGGCACGAACGTATCGTCCGCCCAGAGAACCAGCGTATCGCCCTCGTGCAACGTCACCTTATCGAGATCGCGGGTAAACCGCTGTCCCCCGCTCTTCACCTCTTTCACGATCGCACCGTAATGACGGGTAAAATTGAACTCGCCCAATGTCTTGTTGATACCCGGAAAACGGGAGCCTAACACCGCTTCCACCCGGTGCAGGTTACCGGGGTTGCCGTCTTCCTCCTCTTCATCGTAGCGATCGGTACGGGAATCGGGCAGCAGCTTGTTGGAGAACACGAACAGGTAAATGATGCCGGCCAGCGCGATAAAGATCCCCACCCTTCCCAGCTCGAACATCGTAAACCCTTCATATCCGGCTTCGAGGATCATGCCATGTACGACCAGGTTGGTCGACGTCCCGATCAGGGTACAGATGCCGCCTAAAATGGTCACATACGAAAGAGGAATCAGGAATTTCGTCGCCGGCAACTTGACCGACTCCGCCCAACGCTTGATGATAGGGGCGAAAATAACGACAACAGGCGTGTTGTTGAGAAAAGCGGAGACAAAAGCAATAGGCGGAAGCATACGCAACTGCGCCTTGAAAACGGTTGTCTTCCCCTCCGGCAACAACTTCTTTATAAGTTGTCCCAATGCTCCGCTTTGGCGAATGCCTTCACTTACCAGAAAAAGCATTCCGACGGTTATCATCCCTTTATTACTAAAACCTTCGAGCAATTCTTTCGGCGTCAATATTCCCGCACAAAGAAATAGCACCACAACCGTGAGTAACACCATCCCGGGCCTCAGCCCATCCCATATCAACGCCGCGATCATGCCGACCAGCGCCAGCAATACAAATATTATTTCAAAGTTCATCCTTTCAATTGACAATTGACAATCGACAATTAAGAACAGAGACCATTAATTGTCAATTATCTGTTAGGATTGCAAATGTAATAAGAATATTAAATCTAATCTCACTACGATAACCAATTTTAGGGATAATCTTACTTACAGACCAAAAGTTTCAGCAAACGGAACAAACCGCCCGTCAGAGCGGTTTGACGATGAACCACGGATTATGAAGGTCTTCCTTATTGTACTTTAAAGGTGTTTTACCATCGATATGATAAACTTCGCATCCGGCCGCCCGTGCAATCGCATGTCCGGCGGCGGTATCCCACTCCATCGTCGGTGCGAAACGGGGATAAACATCGGCCGTTCCTTCCGCCACCAGGCAGATCTTCAAGCTGCTGCCGCTGCTGATCAGGGTGACCGGCTGTCCCTGCTTGCGCAGGTTCTCGATAAAGGCCGTCGTTTCTTCCGTCTGGTGCGAACGCGAGGCGACCACCACGACTCCCTGGTGTCCCATCGACATAGGCAGGCGTATGGCTTTCGTTTTTATCTCGTCCATCGAAGGCTGGTATCCGTAGTCTATCTCCGCCAGCTTGAACGCTCCCAACGAGTCAGCCGCGAAATACAGCTCTTTCCGCACGGGCACGTAGATCACGCCCAATACCGGAACCCCTTCCTTCACAAGGGCGATATTAACCGTAAATTCGCCGTTTTTCTTGATAAACTCCTTCGTCCCGTCCAACGGGTCGACGATCCAGAGCATGTCCCAGCCTGAACGTTCGGCAAAAGGCTTCTCTTTTCCTTCTTCGCTCAACACGGGGAAAGGCGTCACGGACAGGGCCATCGAGATAATCGCATGGGCCTTCTTATCGGCTTTTGTCAACGGGGAGTTATCGGCTTTACGTTCGATGCCGAAATCGGATTCCGGATCGGTATAAATATCCATGATCGCTTTGCCTGCATCGAGGGCGGCGCGAATAGCTATATACAGGTAATTTGCATAATTATTCATCATCACTTATTCTTTTAGTTGTGTTAATATACAAATATACGAAATTACCTCGAATAATCCGAATTTTAAGCTCTCATTTTTCACTCGATGTCCAAAACATATATGTTTTGAATTCAAATCACCGGTGTTTCGTTTTCAAATCACCGGTGTTTTGAAATCGAACCGGTTGTTTTCGACGATGGATCGGCCGACGGCATAGCCTTCGTCATACAAGGCGGACAGCTTCTTGCGGTCGTTGGTGGTGCGGCCGACTTCCATTTTCTTTTGCGGACGGATGACGATCGCGTCTCCTTTCGCTTCCAGCTCGTCGATATAATCCAGCACTTCGTTATAGTTGCGGTAGCGTAGCTTCAACTGCTTCCGGATAGCGGGATATCGGCGGGTAGATGAAGCCGGGCAGCCAGAAGTCCTTCTCTTCCTTACGGTAGCCTTTGTTGCGGGTCAGGACAATCACGTTCTTGCGGAAACCGTCGTCGATGGCGTGCCGGATCGGGATGGCATCGCAGACACCGCCGTCGACCATCGGGACACCGTCGACATACGCCACCGGACAAAGCACCGGAAGCGTGCAGGAGGCACAACAGATATCGACCAGGCGGTCTGCATCCTGCTTCTCCTCGAAATATTCGGCTTTACCCGTCAGGCAATTGCTGGTGACCATGACGAAGCGGTTCGGCGACTTGAAATACGTCTCGTAGTCGAGCGGATAATATTTTTCCGGATAAATATAAAAAAGGTATTTCATGTCGATATATCCCCGCCCCCGAAGGAAATGCCTGAAACCGATATAATCATATTTTTCCAGCAGGTCGATATTGCTGAAACGGGAACGCCCGCGCTGCCGGGAGGCATACGAAATACCGTTGCTCGCCCCGGCAGACACACCGATCGTATAAGGGAACCAAATGTCATGGTCCATAAAGCAGTCCAGCACTCCGACGGTGAAGATGGCACGCATCCCTCCTCCTTCAAGCACCAGACCTGTGCGACTGTCTATTTCCATATCTGTTTACCATAAAAATAATAGCCATTGCCTGGCTCACACCGGACAATGGCTACAAAAATATAATAAATCAGCGATATAAACATCGTCTTTTTACAGAATAACTTCGTTCACCAAAGGACGATGGCAGCGGAAGTCTTCGATATTCTGAAGGGTGGTCTCTGCAATGTTATGCAGGGCCTCTTTCGTGAAAAAAGCCTGATGCGAAGTAACGATCACATTATTAAAAGAAAGCAGACGGGCCAATACATCATCGTCGATAATTTTATCAGACTTGTCTTCATAGAAGTATTCGCCCTCCTCCTCGTACACGTCCAGACCGGCCGCCGCGATCTTCTTTTCCTTCAGGCCTTCGATCAGGTCGTTGGTGTTGATCAGTAGACCCCGGCCTGTATTGATGATCATTACGCCTTCCTTCATCTTGTCGATGGAGTCTTTGTCGATCATATATTTTGTCTGGTCGGTCAGCGGACAATGCAAGGAGATGATGTCCGACTCGCGATACAGTTCGTCTAACGAAACATAAGAAATACCTTCTTCTCCGGCAAACTTCATGTCCGGGTAAAGGTCATAAGCCAGAATACGCATTCCGAACCCTTTCAACAGGCGGATCAGGATCTTGGCGATCTTTCCCGTGCCGATAATACCGATCGTCTTGCCGTGCATATCGAACCCCATCAGGCCGTTCAGCGAGAAATTACCGTCTCGCGTACGCCAGTAGGCACGGTGTATCTTACGGTTCAGCGACAGCATCAGGGCAAGCGAATATTCGGCTACGGCGTAAGGCGAATAGGCCGGTACGCGAACGACCGGCAGCTTTCCTTTGGCCGCTTTCAGATCCACATTATTAAAACCGGCACAACGAAGGGCCAGCAGTTTGACACCATTGTCCACCATCGCATCGATCACAGCGGCATCGGCGGTGTCGTTGACAAAGATACAGACCGCGTCCGTATCTTGCGTCAGGACTACATTGTTCGGATTCAAATGTCCTTTATAGTAGCGAATGTCGTAATTGTACTTTTCATTTACTTTGTCGAATGAAGCTATATCGTACGGTTTAGCTCCAAAGAATGCAATTTTGTATGCCATATTATTTGTTTTTATATCTAACAATCAAAACGGCCTAAATGTTGAAAAGAAAAGGTGGGTAGTAGAAAAGGAAAGGTCCGGCTAAAGAGTGCTTAACCGGACCTCTACCCATATATAGTTTTTATTAATGAAGTATATCGTTCAGCCTTCCTTTGAAGACTGTCCTTTTTTATTCGCAGCTGCATTACGCTTATTATCCCGATGAATAAAAAAGCCACCTATAATAACTGTCGATAATAAGCACATCCCCATAAACCACATCATATTCATAATATTCATACAGTCTCTCCTTTCTGTTTTGTGTTTGTGTTATCTAATAAAACAAAGATAGCCATTCTTTCCATCCGTCCAAGCGTAACAGTCTAAAATTTACGGGAATTCGATTTCCACCGTCGTTCCCTTCCCGACCTCGGACGTAATCGTGATTTCCGCCCCGTAGCTTCTTAGGATACGCATGGAAAGACTGAGTCCGATACCATGCCCGGCGAACTCCCGTGTGTTGGAGGCACGATAGAAAGGTTGGTACACACGGGCGATCTCCTCCTCAGGAATACCGATCCCCATGTCCGTAATGGTCAGGACAGAACCTTTCAACTGCATCTCGACAGGCGCTTCTCCCGAATATTTACAGGCATTATTCAAGATGTTGCCGATAGCGATCTTCAGCAGATGCGGATTCGCCTCGATAGCGAAAGCGAAATGGTCGGTTGTAAAACGAACGCGGTTACCCACGAACTGCATCAGGAAGTCGGCCAGCAAAACCGTCTCACGTGCATTCTTCAGGATCTCCTTATCCCCATGAGAGAGGAAAAGCAGGTTCTTCATCAATAGGATGATACGTTTCGTTTCGGAAGCGATACGCCCCAATGCAGCCTGGTATTCGGCCGGCGTACGTTCCTTCAGCAAGCTGATCTCGCATTCTCCCTGGATGGCCGTAAGCGGATTATTCAGTTCATGAGATGCATTGCTGATAAAAGACTTCTCACTCTGGTAAGCCGCATCGATACGGTCGACCATGCGGGTCGCATACAAACGGCCGACGAAATAGACCAGGACGGCACTGATCACCAGCATCCCCAGCAACAGCCAGCCGATACGGTGCTGGATATCCCCGCCGTACTGGTTGCTCGACACAACCAGTACGATAAAATTACCCTCATTATCAGGATAGTAGACAGCCACTCCTAATTCTTTCCCTTCATGGAAACGAACCACATTGCCTGCATACAGGGAAGCGATCTTCTCATCGGTCAGGTAACGGGACAAGACGCTATGCGCCTCCGTTATGCTGTCGGCGTTCAGCAAGATTTCCGCCGCAACAGGCAACGTTTCCTCATAATGCTGCTGGATACGGGCATAATCTTCCTCGTCCAACTCATCCTTCTCCCAATGCTTCTGTGCCGTCGCGTATGCCTTCTCCGTCAGATAGGAATAGTAGAGACGGCTAATATAGTCGGTCGCCACAAAATAGAAAACGACTGTCACCACCGAAATAATGCCGATCGTGATAGCCGTATAAAAAAGCGCAATCTTATTCCCGGTCTTCATGCTTCCATCATATAGCCCACTCCCACTACGGTGCGGATCAGTTTATGGTCGAAATCCTTGTCGATCTTGCTACGCAGGTAATTGACATAGACATCCACCACATTCGTATTCGTATCGAAGTTCTTGTCCCAGACATTTTTCAGCAAGGTCAGCCGGCTCTGTGCCGTCCCCTGGTTCTGGATCAGATATTCGAGCAGGCGGTATTCCTTTACGGTCAGGTCGATCACTACCTTGCCACGGATCGCCCGGTGGCTGGACGGATCGAGTGTCAGGTCTCCACAACTCAGAAGCGGTACGGCAGGTTCCGCCCCCGTACGCCGTAAAAGGGCTTTGATACGGGCTTCCAGTTCCTGGAAACTGAAAGGTTTCACCAGATAGTCGTCGGCACCGGCATCCAGTCCGTTCACGATATCGTCCGTCGTCCCTAAGGCGGTCAGCATGATAACGGGCGACTGGTAGCCATACGTCTGGCGATACTGTTTACAGAGTTGCAGGCCGTTCATCTTCGGCATGATGATGTCGAGTATCAACAATTGGAAATCCTCCTGCTGAACCAACTCCCAGCCGGCTTGCCCGTCATTGGCCACGCGGACTTCATGGCCAAACTCCTGCAAGCCCCGCTCGATGAAAGAGGCGATGTTTATTTCATCTTCTACTAATAATATCTTTGCCATTACATATTTTTGTGTATCGGACTACAAATATAGGATAAATGATGATTGTTGGGTGATTCTTTACCTCCCAATCTCTTTATAATTTACGTTGCAACAATTTTCCGTCTTTATCGTACAGCATCCGCCGGTAAAAGGTTTCGACCATCAGGGGGAAGACGAAGAGAGTGAAGAAGGTCGCTCCTATCAGACCGCCGATGATGACGATCGCCAACGGCCGCTGGCTTTCCGAACCGATGCCGTGACTGAGCGCCGCAGGCATCAGACCGATAGCAGCCATCGAAGCTGTCATCAAGACGGAGCGGACACGCGAACGGACACTCTGCTTGATGGCCTGATCCAACGGGCTACGCGCCTTCAGGTTACTTTTGATATCCGATATCATGATCACCCCGTTCTGTATGCAGATACCGAAGAGAGCGATAAACCCGATCCCCGCCGATATCGAGAAGTTGAAACGGGTAAGCAGCAAAGCCAGAATCCCCCCGACCGCGGCATACGGCACATTCAACAAGACCAGTCCTGCATCACGGGCATTCCCGAAGAGGACGAAAAGGATGATAAAGATAATCGCGATACTGACCGGCACGACCTGTGCCAACCGTTTCGTGGCCCGTTGCTGGTTCTCGAAATCGCCTGTCCATTTCAACGTATAACCCTCCGGCAAGCGCACCTGCTCCTTCACCTTCTGCTGCGCTTCGGCAACAGCCGTCCCCATATCCCGTCCGCGGACGGAAAACTTGACGGCACAGAAGCGGGCATGATTATCGCGGTAGATAATCAGCGGTCCCGTAATCGTGCGGATATCCGCCAGTTCCTTGACCGGGATCATCGCCCCGTCGCGTGCAGGAACCAGTATCTTGCCGATCTCGTCCTCACTGCGGCGAAAAGAGGATTCATAGCGTACCATGATATTGAACTTCCGTTCGTCTTCGTAAAGCAGGGAAGCGCTCTTCCCCCCGATCGCCATTTCGATAATCGACTGGACATCCTCTTTTGCCACACCGTAACGCGCCAGGCGGGATTCGTTCAGTTCGATCCTCAGTTCCGGCTGTCCGATATTGCGGATCACGCCCAGATCTTCGATCCCGTCCACCGTCTGCAAGACCTTATACACCTCGACCGCTTTCTTCTCCGACTCGTACAGGTCTTTGCCGAACACCTTCACTGCGATAGAACCTTTCACACCGCTGGCCGCCTCCTCCACGTTGTCGCTGATCGGTTGCGAGAAGTTGAAATCTACTCCCGGATAAATAGCCAGACGGTCCTGCATCTTTTCGATCAGTTCCGCTTTCGTCAGCTTGCTCTCCCATTGCTTCTCCGGATAGATGTCCACATGAAACTCGATGTTGTAGAAACCTGTAGCATCCGTCCCGTCATTCGGCCGTCCCGTCTGTGACAAGACCTGGCGGACTTCGGGATAAGAAGCCAACGTGCGCCTCATCCGGTTTGCCAGTTCCACCGATTCATCCAACGAGATGCTCTGCGGAAGCGTCGCCCTGATATAGATGGAACCTTCGTTCAACTGCGGCAGGAACTCTGTCCCCAACAAGGTGAAGCACCATAACCCGACAGCCGCCACCGCTGTCGTCACCGTCACCGTTATCCGTTTATGGGCATGGCAACGGTCAAACAGCCCCGTCGCCATCCGGTTCACCCAAACCAGAAACGGGTTATGTTTCTCCCTCACATTCTTCTTCAACAGCATCGACGAGAGGACCGGCACAAGTGTCAGGGTAAAGATCAAGGCCCCCAACAGGGCGAAGCCCAACGTATAGGCCAACGGACTGAACATCTTCCCTTCGACCTTCTGGAAAGAGAAGATCGGAACCAATGCCGTGATGATGATCAACTTGGAAAAGAACACAGCTTTCGCCCGGTCTTTCGCCGTATGCCGGATAATCCCCATCTTGCTCATCACGTTAAAGGCAGGCATCCCCACCTCACGAGCTTTCCTGTCGAGTGCGACAAACAACCCCTCCACCATCACGACCGCCCCGTCGATAATGATGCCGAAGTCTATCGCCCCCATCGAGAGCAGATTCGCACTCATCCCCATCGCCCGGAGGCAGATGAAGGCAAAGAGCAGCGCCAACGGTATGATGATCGACACCACGACCGTCGTACGCCAGTCCGCCATAAAAATCAACACAATGAAAGTCACCAGCAAGATTCCCTCTATCAGGTTGCGAGTCACCGTATGCACCGCCAGGTCCACCAGATTCTCCCGGTCATAGAAGGGGACGATCCGCACATCCTCCGGCAACGAGTTTTGCTGGATATCGGCGATCTTGTCTTTCAGGGCGGCGATCACTTCACTGGGGTTCTCCCCTTTCCGCATCACGACGATTCCCTGTACCACGTCGTCCTCTTCCATCCTTCCGACCTGTCCGAGACGGGGCAAAGAGGACTCGTGCACGTCTGCCAGGTTCTTCACCAGGATAGGCGTACCGTTGATGTTCTTCACCACGATATTCTCGATCTCCTTCACGTCGTTGATCAAACCGATCCCCCGGACGACATACGCCTGCGAACTCCGGGTGATCACGTCGCCCCCTACGTTGATATTGCTCTTGGCAATGGCGTCATAGAGCTCGAGTGTCGTCACCCCGTAGTTGATCAGCTGGTTCGGATTCACACTCACCTCGAAGGTCTTCACCTCCCCTCCGAAGCTGACGATATCCGCCACTCCGGGGACCGCCCTCAGTTTCCGTTCGATCACCCAATCCTGAAAAGTCTTCAATTCCCGTGCCGTCCGCTTGTCACTGCGCAACGTATACCGGAAAATCTCCCCCGTAGGCCCGTACAACGGCTGTACCTCCGGTGTCACCCCTTCCGGCAGGTCTGCATCGTTCAAGAGGTTATAGACTTGCTGGCGGGCATAGAAATCGTCCACATCGTCATCAAACATCACATGGATGACCGACAGCCCGAACAGTGTCGTACTCCGGATATCCGTCTTCTTCTGTACCGGATTCATGGCTATCTCGACCGGGATCGTGATGAACTTCTCGATCTCCTCCGCGCTCCGTCCCGGCCATTGGGTAATGATCGTCACCTTCGTGTTCGTCACATCAGGAAAAGCGTCGACGGGCGTATGCAGGAAACTGACCGCCCCGGCGATAACGGCTATCACGGTCAGGAAAAAGATGAAAAACTTGTTCCTGAGCGAGAAAGTGATGATTCTGTCTATAAAGGTATGCATCTTGTTTCTTATTTTAAAGCATTATAGACCAGCAGAGCATTCTTGTTCACGACCACGTCTCCCTCTTTCAGTCCGGCATTCGGGTAGCAGTATTCGTCCGTCTGCTTATAGACACCGACTTCCCGCACCCGTAGGCGGTTATCCGTACCGACACACACGACATACTGCTTGCCTCCCTCGAATATCAGGGCGTGAGCCGGTATGCGAGGCATAAGCGGCCCTTCCACCCGGCATTGTACATACACGTTCGTAAACATTCCCGGTTTAAGCATATAATCCTTATTGTTCAATTTGATACGGACCTTCATCGTCTTGCTCTCGCTATCGAGCAAGTTATAGACCTTGTCGATCGTCCCGGCAAACTCCCTGTCCTTCCCGTAGGCGAGCGTCGTGATACGGACAGGTGCTCCTTCCTGTACTTTGCGGATATCGCCTTCGTACACATCCGCCATCACCCAGACATTGTCCAGACCGGAGATGGTAAACAACTCCTCTTCCCGGTCGGAGCGGATCAGCATATCCCGGCTGATGTTCTTCCCGACCACAAAGCCGGAGACAGGAGAAATTATGTCGTAAGTCGAATTGGAACCGATCCGGTAGATGTCATACACCTCGCGGAGCCTTTTCACCTCCGCCTTCGCATCGGCGGCTTCCTGCTCGGCCTGCAAGAGATCACGTTCGGAGGCCGTACCGCTTCCGAGCATATCCCGTACCGCTTCGAGGTTACGGTCGGCCAAGGCGAGCCGACGGACGGCATCCTTCTGCTGTTTCTCGAAATCGGCCACTTCGCTGCTTCGGATAACGGCAAGGAGATCACCTTTCTTCACATAATCGCCGGCTTCAACCTCCACCTGCGTAACGGTCCCTCCGAAGATAGGATACACCTGGGCTACCTGCCCCGCATCGAAGGCGACACGACCGTTCAACAACAACTCGTCATTCAAAGGCGTCCTCCGTACGGTATCGACCGAAACCACCTGCCGGAGACTGTCTGTCAACATCAGGCCCGTAGACGTTTGTTCCGGCATAGAGGCTTGCTTGCCACATGAAAAGAACAGAGGGAAAAGAAAGAGTAGAAAAAGAGTTTTCTTATTCATATTTATAGAGATATATTTTAAATTCTTATCTGTCCTATTACTTTTGGCTTGATCCAAAAGTAACGCCCACGACTGTGTTCAACTCCTCCACCGCCATCACCACCCCCTTTTTCACATCGTATAACTGCAAGCAAGTCTCCTTATAAGCCTCATAATAATCGATAAACTCCAACAGGCTGATGTTGCGCTTTTGGAAACCGGCGTTTACCCCTTCGATGATGCGATTGAAATCCCGTTCCAGCTCATAATCCGAGGAACGGTAAAGCTCCAATGCCTTTTCGAGTTTCGTGTAACAAGCAAAAAGTTCGTTATCCGCCTGCCTGCGTGCCAGCTCCGCCAAACTATTGTTGCGGAGGACGGAGAGGCGTGCCGATTTGATATTTCCCTGATTACGGTTGAAGACGGGGACAGATACACTCAACCCGATGGCAAAGTAATTATTGCAGAAGTTCCCCGCCCTGTCATAAGCCCCTCTCAAACTCACTTCAGGGAAAGCGAGCGACCGCTGCAAACGCACATCCGCCTCCGAAGCCCGTATGCCCGCCTCCGCCCGTTTCAGGTCGGGACGCTCGGCAATACGTGCACTCAACTCAGCGAACGGAAGCTTATCCAGCCTGATGCTGTCCAACACCGATTCATTGAAAAGCGGTTCCAGGACCTCTCCTCTCTTCAACCCCAAAAGCAAACGCAGATCCCCCTCCAAGGCGACCGCCTCAGTCGAAATGCCGCTCCTCTCCCGTTTCAGCGAAAGCAGCAAAGCCTGTATGCGCGACTTCTCCAAGAGAGAGATATTTCCTTTCGCATTCTGTTCCTTATAAACATCTAAGACCGTTTCCAGATACCCGATCTCCCGGTCATAGACCGACAAGGACTTCCGGGTATAATAAAGATCGACGAACTTCACCTTCAGCTCTCCCCGAAGCGTGCGGAGCACCTCTTCAAACTGATATGCCGCCATCTCCTTATTGATCTTTTCCAGGCGGACCCGCTTGTTACGCTGGCCGGCAACATAGATCATCTGTTCGATCTCCACCACAGCCTCGCCCTCCTTTCCCAAATCGAAATACTTTCCGTTATTGCGGTTATAGATATTCTGTTCGAGTGAAATGACCGGATTCTCGAACAGCTTTGCTTGTACCACTTGCGCTTCCGCCATATCCATATTATAACGCTCGGCGATCAAAGACAGGTTACAAGCGGCGAAACGTTCAAGGGCATCATCCAACGACAGCCGGACAGCCCCCTCTTGTGCCGCCCCCGACCACACATGGATCATCAACAGGATCAATAAAACAGGTCTGCACATTTGCTTCTTCTTTTTTGCGGCAAATGTACAGACCTGCAACATGAATCACCCCGAATATCCGATTAGAATACTCTTAGGTCAAATTAGAAAATCATTAGATCATTTTTTCAGATCGATCCTGTAAGGCGGCCTCACCCGAAGATGATCCACTTCCAAAAAAGGAATCTTAGGATAGAGAAGATCGAGGAGGCTAAGATCTATCTTGCCCGGAACGACCTCAATACGGACACGGGCAAGACCTTTCTTCTTAAAACCCAGAAGTTCGGCCGCACCGGCAGAGACATCGATGATACGTCCTTTGCGGAAAGGACCGCGATCGGTGACACAGACGATCACCCGCCTCATATTGGACAGGTTGGTGACACGCAGGAAAGTACCGAAAGGATACGTGCGGTGGGCAGCGACCAGCTCATCCGCATCATGGACCCGCCCGCTGGCGGCCTTACGGCCGTGGAAACGGTTGTGGTAATAAGAAGCAAGCCCTTCCTCCTGGCCCCACACATCCCCCGTGCCCGCGAAAGCGACCAACAGAAGGATGATATGTACCAGGCGGAAGGGCATACACGTTATCGTTTTACTTTACAATAACGCAAGGCTCTTGATTTTATTGCAGCAACTCGCCCTTATATTCTCCGGTGAGCGTGTTCAGGAACGCCACGAGGCTCTTGGTATCCGTGTCCGAGATGTTCTTACCGATCTGGAACTGGTGCATGATGCGGATGGCATCTTCGACCGTCGCAATCGAACCGTCGTGCATATACGGCGGGGTAAGCATCACGTTACGCAGAGTCGGCGTCTTGAAACGATGGCGGTCCTGTTCGTTCTTCGTGACGGAATAACGTCCGTTGTCACCGTCCGTCAGCCCCGTGCCGCGATAATCGAAATAATTATCCTTGATACCCATGTATTCGAAAGACTGTCCACCCAGGTTCACCCCCGTATGGCAAGTAGCGCATTTATTCTCCTTAAACAATTCGTAGCCTGCGACCTCCTCGGCAGTCAGAGCCGTCTTGTCACCCATCAGATACTTGTCGAAGCGGCTCGGCGTGAGCAACGTCTTTTCAAACTCGGCGATAGCATCGGTGATCGTAGACTGGTTGAACCCTTCCGGATACACTTCGAGGAAACGTTTGCTCAACTCCTTGTCTTCCGCCAGCTTGGCCGATATCTCGTCAAACGAGTGGCTGCCCATTTCAACCGGGTTCAAAGGAGGCCCGGCAGCCTGTTCCTTCAGGTCGGCAGCACGTCCATCCCAAAACTGCAGGATATTCAAAGCTGAGTTATACACAGTCGGAGCATTCACGCCGCCGAACTGTCCGTCTATCCCCTCGGAATATTGTTTGCGGTCCACACCGGCAGTAGCCAACCCGTGGCAGGTAGCACACGAGATCGTGTTATCGCCGGAAAGACGGGTGTCATGATAAAGATCGAACCCCAACGCTACCTTGGCCGAATCGGTCGGGATGGAAGCCATCAACGGTTGCACTGGCTCATTGGCAAATTCTTCGGCGACGGTAGGTGTCGAATAGTTCTTCTTACGGACATCCTTCGCCCAGGAAAGCAAGACCGCCTTTTCGTCGCTATCGAGGTTTGTCCCCCAGTGCATCGGCATGTGCGAATACTTGGCGGGAGGCATGGAACCTGAGAGAGCGGCATCTTCCACTTTGGCCAGGTCGGCTTCGGAAACAAGTTTGCCATTGTCGAGCGCCTCCAGCATCGCCGTCAGATCCAGATAACGCGTACCTTCCCGCATATCCGCCTTGACAGTCGGACCGATCAGAGGAAGATTACCGTAGAAAGGAGTCGCCGCCGTAGCCGAGTGACACTGCATGCATCCGTTCTCACGAAAGATGGAAGCAACCTGTTTTGCCTGATTGTCCGCATACTTCTTGTATTCGGAGGAACCACACGAAGGCAGAACCAGAGCCAAAGAAAGCAGCCCTAAAGGCAATGCCGTCCTCTTACAAAGAATAGTGTTAAGCATAATTATTGGTTTATATAGATTTGTTAAACGCAAAGGTATGCAGAATTATCAAGAGGCATGTAGAAAGCTTATCAGTTTTATCTATGGCATGATAAATAAAAACTATAGTCCCTTGTTATTCTCCAGCACCTCTCTGAGACCGTCGAGCATTTTGCCCGAAAGTTTCAGCCGGGCGAGGTTTCTCTTGTAATCGTCGGGATGATGCAGGTCGGAACCGGCATAATCGTAGAAGCCTTCCTTCATCAGGTATGCGGCATATTTGGCAGGACGGGCGCCATACACGCCGGCAAGTGAGAACAAGTTCAGCTGGAACTTGTAACCCTTGTCCTTCAGCCGGAAATAATCCTCCTTCGTCATATACATATACCGTTCCGGATGAGCCAAGACAGGCGTGTAGCCCTCCAAGCTCAGTTCGTAAAGCAAGTTCAGATAGTCGGGAGGAGGCGAGAGATAGGAAGTCTCGACCAGGACTTGCCTGTCCTCATACGTCAAGAGGCCGTCCGCCATCTGCAAACGGAAACCGGCGTCCAGCATATACTCCGCCGCCAGCTTCAACTCGATCCCTTCCGGGGCAAACTGTTTCATACAAGCAAAACGATCCTGCAAGTAACTGCGCCGGTTGTCAGGCAGGTCCGCCATTACATGAGGAGTCAGGAAAACACGTTCCACACCAGCCTCCTGCATCGCATTCAGAGCCGCCTGCATATCATCGGCACTCTGCACACCGTCGTCCACACCGGGCAGCAGATGTGAATGCACATCTGCCGTCCCCCTCAACAAATCGGTGTGAACCGCGTTCTTCTTTGGAAAAAGTAGGGATAACATCTTTTCTATTTATTTTTACGTTGTCCGTAACCATACCCATAGCCGTAGGAATAACCGTAGCCATACCCGTAACGGTAGCCGTACGCGCCATGCTTGTAAACCGTCCCGTTCAGGATCAGGCTCATGTTACGCAGCTTGCCTTCCTGGTAGAGTTTCTCCACTTCGGGAAGGGCACGGCGGTCCATTCTGCCCGCACGGACGACATAGATCGTCAGGTCGGCCACCCGGTTGACGATCACCGCATCGGCAACCACACCAGCCGGTACGTTGTCCAGGATGATATAATCATACCGCTTACGCAGCTCGGCGATCAAAGTCTCCAACCTGTCCCCCAGCAAGAGTTCAGCCGGGTTAGGCGGAACAGGACCGGCATGGATGATATCCAGCTTGTCGCACAACTCGTTCTGCCGGATGATCTCATCGACATTGTCGATACGGCCGGACAGATAATTGGTGACCCCCTTGTCCGATACCCGGACATGGGAGCTAAGGGTACCCTTACGTATATCGAGGTCGACCAAAACGACCTTCTTGTGTGTAAGGGCGAAACTCATCGCCAGGTTCATGGAGACGAACGTCTTGCCGGCTCCCGGATTGAACGAGGTGAACATCACCACCTGCATCTTCTTATCCTTCACCCGCATGAAGTCCATATTGGTACGCACGATACGGAACGCCTCCGAAACCGAGTCGCGGCCGTTCTCATGCACCACCACCTCGCTCTTGTCCTTCTTGTCGCGCATCGGGATCTCGCCCAGGAACGGCACGGAGAGTACCCCCTCCACATCCTTCCGCGAGCGCACCTTCGTGTCGCTGACCGCCAACAGCCACAAGACACCTGCCGGTATCGCACATCCCAGCACGATGGAAGCCAACAGGATCATCATCGACTTCGGAGCCACCGGGGCATTGCTTCCCGCCGCCGGGTCGATGATACGTGCGTTGCTTTCCGTCATCCGCTGCGTCAACTCGTTCTCCTCACGCTTGTTCAACAGGTAGAGATACAGTTCCTCTTTGATCTTCTGGCGGCGTTCCACCGAAAGGACCTCCTTCTGCTGGGTCGGCACAGCCGAGATACGGCGGCTCGTCTGTTCCTCCTGCGCCCGGATATTCTTGATCTTGATGTTCAGGCCGACGATCAGGTTATCCACCGAACGGATGATGGTCTGCTTCATCGCGATCAGCGAATTGTTCAGGTCCTGCACCACCGGGTTCTTGCTACTGCTGTTGCTGATCAGCTTGTCGCGTTTCAGCAACATCTCGTTGAACTCCCCGATCTGCGACTCGATGTTCACATCCGATATGCCCGTGTTCGCCGGGATCAGGTCCGAACTTTTGCCGGGGTCCGTCAGGTAGTTCTTGATGTATTTCGCCAGGCTCAACTGGTTCTCCAGACTCAATCCCTCCTGGCGTTATTGGCTGGAAGTCTGCAGGTACATGCCCGTCTCGGACGAGATATCCGTCAGCTGGTGTTCCCGCTTGTACGACTCGATATCCGAATCCACATCCCCCAGTTCTTTCTCGATCACGATCAGACGGTCGTTGATGAAGTTGGACGTGTTCATCACGATCTGGTTCTTGTCGTTGATCGCGTCTGTGTTGTAGACGGAGATCAGCGTGTTGATCACATCCTCCGCACGCGGGATGGAGACATCCTGGAGCGTCAGGTTGATGATCGTAGCCGTCTTGCTCGCCAAAGTGGCCTGCAAGCCTCCCTGGAAGCGGAGCGCCACATCCTGCAACGGCGATTTCGTCACCTGCACGACCGTATTGAAATACTTGTCGCCGTAATAAAGCGACGGGACCACCACCACCCGGCCGACAGGCGTCGTGACCGTGTCGTTCAGCGCCACCTTCACCGGCTTGCCGTCCGCCACCTCCTGTCCGCCGAGGGTGAATCCGGACAATACCACCTCCTTTCCGGAGACAGGAACCGCCTTCAACGAAAAAGCCTGTGCCTCTTCCGCATCCGGGAAAGAGAGCTGTACGGGTGACTGAGTGTACAGTTCCACCGTCCGCAGCCCGTCTTTTACCGTGTAGCTCACATCCAGATGCAGGTTGCGCGCCACTTCGGTCATCAACCGTCTGGACTTGAATACCAGCACCTCGTTATCCACATTCCGCTTCGTACCGAAAAGCCCCAAATCCTCGAAAGCGGCCGACTCGCTCATCGCACCACCCTTCGCATCGTCCTTGATCAGTACCGAAGCCGTCCGGGTATATACCTTGGGCGCCCACTTCAGATAGAGGAACGCCGCTCCGGCACATACCACGACAGACAGAACAAACCAATACCAGTTAGCCAACACCGTTTGCAGGATGTCCCCCAGGTTCAATTCGCTCTCTTCCACGCGGGTGTTCGTTTCTTGTTCTGTGTTCATAGGTTCTCTTTTTTTACTTTGTTAATGTCACAATCAGAGACGCGATGGAAACCAGGATCGAAGCGGCGGACAACCACACTCCCACCGACTTGTTCTGGTTGATCTCGCTCTGCCCCGCTTTCGCCTTGTTCGGTTCGACATACACGATATCGTTCTGCTGCAAATAATAGCAAGGAGAATTGAAGATATCGGACGAACGGAGATCATGCATCAGGATCGTCCGCTTCCCGTCCTTCTCGCGGATCACAGCCACCCGGTCGCGTCGTCCGTAGATCGTCAGGTCGCCCGCCATACTCAAGGCCTCCAACAGGGTGATACGGTCGCCGGAGATATTGAACGACCCCGGACGGTTCACTTCACCCATCACCGACACCTTGTAGTTCAGGAACTGCACCGTCACGATCGGGTCCTTGATCAGGTCCTCGTCTATCAGGCGTTGCTTGATCATATCGGTCAACTGCAAACGAGTCAGCCCTGCCACATGCAACTTGCCGAGGATCGGGAAATCGATGTCCCCATTGGTATCCACCAGATAGCCCAGCACACGCTGCTGTCCTCCGCTTTCGCTTCCCAACTGATAAGTCACCATCGGCATATTGAACGGCAACGCCAGTTCCGGGTTCTTGCTGTTCACCATGATCGCCAGCAAATCGTCGTTATGGATATACACCTCGTACTTCTGCTCGATATCCTGCTGCTTCAGCGGGACGACATCCTGCAGGTAAACCACTTTCTTGGAAGATGCGCAGGAGGTACAGAGTACCACCACGCACATCAACATATAATTCCAGATTTTCACTCTTCTTTCCTGATTAAAATAAGTAATTACGGTTTATTGGATAGCACCGCCGGAATGTCCCGGATGGCTTGCGCCGCCTTCCTTGGTGATCGTCGTGCTTACACCTGCGTACGTTGCAATTTCCACGCTGAACGGAACGACACGGCCCTGGTAGTTGAAATTGACAGAGAAGGAAGAGAGGTTCTTCTTGGCCTTCATATCGATCGTCACCTTCTGGTCACCGTCCACTTTGGCCGTACCTAAAGAGAAAGGAATTTCTTCCACACCGGCAGTCGAACCTTTGGTAGACGTAATCGCCGCGTTCAGCTGGTTGGCCAGACTTTCGAGATCAGAACTGCTCAAAGCGGAGAACGCGCTGCCCAACAACTGTTTCAAGTCGCCCTGGATCTCCCAGCCGATTTTTTGCTTGCCTGTAACTTCCTGTTCTGCGGCAGCCATCTTGCCTAAGTTGTCGATTGTGACGGTAGACAAGTTTTCCGTCGAGCTTCCAGCATCGGATACCGAATAAACCGGACCGAAAGAGTGGTTGGAGAAACCGTCCAAAGTGCAGGCATAAACATTACGGTCCGCATCAAAATCGGCCATGCCCACTTCCTTCCAAGCATTGCCATCTTCCACGAAATGCTTTACATCGGCAAAGCTGATCGCGTTGCTGGTCGCGTTCTTGACCGTCACTTCCACGCTCTTCTCAAATTTCAGTCCGTCAGGCGTACAATTGATTGTCGAAAGACTGGCATGGTCGGCTCCGGCTTTCGCACCTTTCAGATATTCGGTCATCGTGATCTCGGTATCTTCCTTCACGGCTCCTGCCAGTTCGGCCACATGCGTACGTTCATCATACACAACCGTGTCCTGGTCGGCCGATACTGTCACCGAAGCAGCCAAAGATGTCAATGTCTGTGACAAAGAGATGCTGCCCTGTTTCGGCGTGCCCGAAAGGATTACCGCATCGGCTGTAACTGTCACATATCCGTCCTTTGCAAACGTCACAACATAGGTTCCGATCTTGTCCATCGCCAACTGGTAGGTTCCGTCGGCAGCCGTCTTGGTCGATTTGCCCGACGTGCTGACCTCGACACCTTCCAGCGACTTGCCTCCTTCCGTCACCTTACCTGCGATATAGTAGACCTCCTTATCCAATGGATTATCGGTCACGATTTCAGGCGTCGGTTCGTCATCATCGCTACATCCTACAAATCCCACACTCAATGTCGCAGCCAAGCCCATAGCCAGCACTGCGCTCCAGAAATTTTTCTTTTTCATACTCATTAAAAATAAAACATTATATTATTTATTAAACAATATTCATCCTCTATCTCTCTTTTCAGCAATAAATCATAAATCATCCCTCCTCCTATCATAAGGAACACTATTGCTCTCATCCGGCCGAGTCTCGTAGTCCTGTCCGAGTTTCCGGCGGAAGTATTCAAGACCGCTCTGTCCCGAATATTCCATCTGGTAATATTCCGGCAGGCGCACCCTCACCTTGCGCGACTTGCCCCATTGCGGCAACGGGACGGCAAAATGGAAACCGCCGTTCGCCTCGCCCCCCGTGTACATGGCATACAAGCCGACCGTCGTCCGTCCGAAATGGCGGATGCAGTCCACCCGCACCCCATAGTCGCCATAGATATACCGATGCACGCCCAAGTTGAAATCCATATTGAAATGCCTTTCGCGGAAACGAACCTCCGCCGCCCCGCTTACCCGCTTCCAGGCAGACACCTGCCACTTGCCTTCGTAGAAAGTGGACGATCCGGTCACACCGCCTTCCACGCCGAACATCCAACGGTCGTCCGGCGTCGCATAGCGCAGTTTCAGGTCCGCCCCCATCCGGTTGTTCGTGAAGTTGCCGACCGTCACCCGTCCGAACGCCCCTCCGGGCAATCCGAACTCTTGGCTCAAGGTCAGCACCCCGGCCCGGACATAGTCCATCTGCCCGACCATATTGTTCCAGACCGGCAGGATCACCTGCCCCGTGAAAGCCGCCCCTTTCCAAAGCCGCGCTTCCACCGCCGGAGCGATATTGATCACCGCCCCGTATATCTTGTCCAGCCACGAATTGTTCAACGTGATCTGCGGATAAAGCACCAGTTCCACCCGTCCGTCCCAGGGCATACGGACTTCGTCGGGGTTGAACACACGCTGACGGGGCGTCAGCTCATACCGGATTCCACCCGCCACCGTCTTGAAATCGTAGCAATAGGCATACAAGGAAAAATGGTCGAACAGCCGTGCCGACACTCCCATGTTCACCGCCTTCGAGTCATATTCCGCCATCACCTCAAGCGGCTTCAGGAACGCCGGACGGTAGCTCACCCCGCCGAACACCCCCTTGTTCTCGCTCCTGCTGCGAAACGGCACATGCCCTCCCACCGTCACACCGATATCATGGCCGTAGAAACCGAAATGCTTCGTTCCGACCGCATAGACGGAAGAGAAATAACGATTTCCGCCCGAATCCAGGAAAGGATTCAATTCGCCGGTCGTCAGCAAGTCATTCGAACCGATCACGACCGACGGCCACCATTTCCCCTCCTTCAACGGACGCAGACGCAGGGAGACCGAACGGTCCTGATTCCATTTGCCGGTACTCTCGACCTTCAGCAACGTGCACCGGTAGGCCACCTCCATAAACGGCAGGAACGTCAGGTTCACGAAATAGTTTCCCGAATTATATCCCCACTCCCGGGGTAGCATCTCCTGAGGCAGGTAGTTGCCTCCTGCCATGAACGTACCGTCCTCCTGCATATCGGCCGAAGGGATGTTCAGCAGACCGGAAACACCCAACGAGCGTTGGGCAATTGACAAGTGAGAATTGACAATCGACAATGAAATGCCGATTGTCAATAGGGTTTTCTTTATTATTCTATGTTTCATATTCTGTTTTATTACTTTTGGCTTGATCCAAAAGTAACATCAAGGTTCTCCAAGGACCCGCACAATCTGTTCCACCTGCCTTGGTGTCAGCACCCGCCGCGAAGCCGTCCAGCCGTTCTCGTGCAAGAGTCCGAGCAGGACGGGATTACCGACGATCCACTGTTTCAAGCGCCTGGAAGCCACTTCGGGCGTGACATCCGGGCTATATTGCCGTCCCAGCCTCCGGAGCGTGGTGGAACGGTTTTTCCATTTTCCTTCTTCATCATCCGACGTCCCGGTCATACCCACCTCCAGTCCATTGTCGCCGGACGGCAAGCACCGACGGACAAGCCCTTCAACTGCGTCAGGCAATCCTCCAGCACCCGTAACAGGCGTTCCCGTTTCTCCGCTTCCGCCACACCGGACAAAAGCCCGATGCCTTTCCGGATGCGTCCGAGCAACACCTGTTCTTCCGAAGGCCGGGTCTGCCGCACCGCCTCACGGACGTAAGCGGCAAACGCCTCTCTCCCCAGCCGGCGAAAGAGCGAGTCCGGATCGTCCCCTTCCGGCAGCCCGATCCTCACCACATCCATTCCTTCGCCTGCAAGCGTCGGGACAACCGCATCCGCCGCCTTGCGCCCCGCCTTGTCGGCATCCAGCATCACGCGGACAGATGTCGTATATCGTTTCAGCAAGGCAATGTGCCCCGTACAAAGCGCCGTCCCGCACAACGCCACCGTATGCCTGAACCCCGCCGCATGCATCGCCAGCACATCCTTATATCCTTCCACCAGAAAGACGCTCCCCTCCCGGCAGATCGCCTTCCGTGCCTCGTACAACCCGTACAGCAGCTCGCTCTTTCGATACAGCCCGCCCGTTTCCGAATTGACATATTTCGGTTTATCCCGATCTTCGTCCGACAACCTCCGCGCGGCAAACCCGGCCAGCCGGCCCTCCTCGTCGCGCACAGGGAATACCAACCGGTTCCGCATCGCCTTCCAGCGTTCGGGAACCAGGCAGGGCGACTGCCCCACCCCGAAATCCAACCAAGTAGGCGTCAGTTCCGAACATCCGCTACCCGCAGGTAACAACAAAGCCAGGAAAGCTTCGTTTTCAATTGACAATTGGGAATTGACAACGGGCAATTGCTCCGCGTCGCTATTTTCTTTTTTCTCCTTGACTGCCAACCGTTCCGGCAACAACCTCGCCTCCTTATTGTCTTTCCCTTCAATAGCCAACTGTCCACTGTCAATCGACAATTTGTTCGCCGCCTCGACAAAGCCGACGTTCTCGATCTTGCTGACAAAGGCGAACACATCTCCCCTCTCTCCGCAAGCATAGCAAACAAAGCTCCCCTTCTCCTCATCGACGGAAAGGGAAGGATGCCGGTCCCCGTGGAACGGGCAAAGCCCCATCCACCGGCGACCGACACGGTTCAGTTTCGTATAACGCCCGATCACCTCCCTAATCGACAGGGAGGCTTTCAGTTCTTGTATCTCTTGCTTCGTCATAACCCTAAAGAGGTTTGCGTACCGGGCTGTATATAGTCCGTGATACGGGTGAACGAAGGGTTGTACCGGAAACGGGCGATCCCCGTCGAACCGTTACGGTTCTTCGCGATATAGATCTTGCCGACCCCCACCAGGCTATGCCCCGTCTTTTCGTCGCGGGTGAAGCCATAGCGTTCGGGACGGTAGATGAACGCCACGCAATCCGCCACCTGCTCGATCGTCCCCGAATCGCGCAGGTCGCTCATCACCGGCAGGTACGCCTTGTCGGCACGCGCCTCGCAGGCACGATTCATCTGCGAAACCGTCAGCACCGGACAATTGCTGTCCAACGCCAGTTGCTTCAACGCCCTTACATTCCGTCCCACCATCTGTTCCTGTGTCTCCCCCTTCCGGCGGTCGCCGCCCAAAAGGTGCAGGTAGTCCACGACCACCAGGTCGCATTTCCCCAGGCGGCATTGCAGCAGCACTTTCGCCCGTATCTGCTCGACGGTAGCCCCTACCGTATAGTCGAGATAGAAAGGCAAGTCCTTCAACCGGAGGGCAGCCTCTTCCAACTGTCCCAACTCGCGTCCGGTCGGCTCGTTGATGCGCAGGTGATCCGGGTTCACGTCCGTCATCCCTGCCAGCACACGGTTCAACATTTGCAGGCTCGACATCTCCAGGCTGAAGAAGCAGACCGATTTCCCGGCACGCGCCGCGTTCAGGGCCATCTGTAACGTCACCGCCGTCTTCCCGTCGCTCGGCCGTCCGGCGACGATCGTCAGCTCCGTATTGTGGAACCCTCCGGTCACATAGTCGAACTCGGCAAGCCCGCTCTTCACCTGTTCGGCCTCCAGCTCACCGCCAAAGCGACGATAATGCCAGGACACCGCCTCGGCAGCCAGTTCGCCGATCGTACGCACCGGAGCGCCCTCGGCCGTCTTCTGGCGGAACTGCATCAGAAGGCGCTCCGCCTCGTCGACCAGTTCCTCCGGGACGGACGATACCTTACCTGCCTTGAACGCCATCGTCCCGAACAACGTGACGAGGCATCTCAGCTTATATTGTTTCTTGATTCCTTCCACATAGGCCGCCACGTTCCCGTCGTGGCGCACATTCAGCATGTAGGGCAACAGGAACGACAAACCGCCCAGCTTGGCAGCCAGTTCCTCGTCCGCTTCGCGCATTCCGCGTTCCACCAGCACCATGTCCGGCCGTACCCCCGTTGCATAAATTTTCATGATCACTTCATAGACGAATCCCAACGAAGCATCCGCAAACATTTCCTGAGTCAGCCCTGCAGACTCCGCCTGCACCGGCGCTTCCATCGAGGTCATCAACAGGCAGACCAACGCCTTTTCCATATCGCCCAAAGAGATTCCTCCGTCCGTTTCTTCACCGTTCATCATTGCAAGCCTCCTTCCCCGTCTGCGGTACAACAATCGAACTGCATGCTTCGTCCGCCCATACGGCGTTCGGCCTCTTCCAGGGCGAGGAAAGCGGATTGCTCCGGCGCCTCCTTCCCTGCTTCCTTACGACGGATCCCCATGATCGAATCATATCCGCAGAGAGATATACAAACCCCTCCATTTAGCCGCTTCATCCCGATCAATTCCCTTTCTTTCAACCAGACAAGATTTCGGTCCAAAGTTGTCAGACTCATCTCGCAACTTTTAGCGAGGTTTTCACGTAACCCGATGTATTCCCCGCGTTTGCAAGTATAACAACGATTATTAAAATAAACCTGTCCGTCCTTGAAAAACACTTCCGAGAACAAGGCGAGGTATACCATGCCGACCGATCTGTCCCGGCCCTTGCCGTGGAACAACATCTCCAACACTTTGCGCGGAATAAGGACATATGACTGTCCAAGGAATCCGGCAACCTTTTTTTTGCTTAAGTTTACATCCATAATAGCTGGATTTTGACAATTAATAAATTCTTTATTGGCATGATAATTTGCAAATCGCTCCGAATACATTAAATAACAACAACTTACAAAGGCAAGTCGTCAGTTGGCGACCATTTGCCCTGGTGATTCCTATTATATAATAACTAAAACATACTTCTTATAACTAATTATAAAAAGCGATTTTCGCATTTTTTTCAGAAGAGCGATCTTCAACTTTCAGCCATCACAAAGGTAGAGTCAAATCCATTATTAAAAAAAACTATTTTATGCAGATTTTCAATTCCTTTCACCCTTTAAAAAGAAGCCATATAACACCGCCGATCGGTTTATTTTTTATTACGTGATTTGAAATTCTTAAATTCCGCTTTCATCCCGTCCACGATCGAATCGGCCTCCGGAAGTTGCTCCTTCAACTTGTTCAAAACGGTGTTTTCCGTATTTCCCGTGTCGAAGATGCGGTCCACATGACCGGCCATCCGAGCGAACGAGCAGTCCTCGATAATGCCGGCCCTCATCATCGCCCCCATATAGACCATGAACAAGTCGGAACGGGCCACCCATACCCGGGCAAACCCCGGAGTTTCCGTCTCGTAGCCGCAATAGCGGTACAACTCGTCACTGTAAACTTTGAAAAAACGATCCGCCAAACGATTCCACGATTCGTTTTTCTCACCCCTCAACCCTTTGAACAGGAAAGCGAGCGCAAACAACTCCACCTCCCGGTCCGCCTTCAAGTTAGCGATATAATCCTGCAGAAGCGGAAAAGACAGATATTTTCCCGTTATCGCCCTCACTTTTTTTTATCACACCTCAGGAAATCCTTCATGAAATTTTCCCTTTTGTTTTTTTGATCTTTCATTAATTCTAATGTTTTTCAGACCGTAGTATTATATGGCATTCTTCCTTTTTCCCTTCCTTTCAAAACATATATGTTTTGATTTTAAAACACCTATGTTTCGTTTTCAAAACACCGGTGTTTTGAAACTGACCAATCGGATGCAAATATACGAAAGATTAATCGACTCTATTCGACCCTAATCGACTCTAATCGACTTTGCGTTTTTTCCCTGCCGTATCTTTGTATAGTCAAAAGGGACATCTCCCTAATTTTCAATCTTTTAATTTTTAATTTTTAACTTTTAATTTTTCAATCCCCATGCCATTAATTTACACTCTCGTCAAACGCAAAGACATGAGCAAAGACGCAGCCTCAGGCGCAACTCTTTATCATGCACAGACCAGCATCACGAAAAAACTGACGCTGAACAAGATCTGTACCCGTATCGAAAACATCTGTACCGCCAGCCGCGGTGAGATCATCTTGGTGCTCGACGGCCTGATCAAAGTCATGAACGAAGCCCTTTCCGACGGCGAATCGATTCACCTGGGCGAATTCGGCAGCTTCCGTATGGTTGCCGGCAGCAAAGGTTCGGCCACCGTCGATGGTTTCAACACCGCCCTGTTCAACCGTGCCCACATCGTCTTTTACCCCGGCACGATGCTGATCAACCTCGTCAACAACGTCTCCTTCGAACGCTACGTCCCGAAAAAGGACGCCTCCAGCGAATCGGCCGGCAGTGGCGGTGGCGCGGATGATCGTCCGGGAGAACTGTAAATCAAGTGAAAGTTGAAAGTAACTCCACGTTGCTATTTTCAACTTTCACCTTTCAACTAAAAAATCACCTTTCAACTAAAAAAATGAAGCAAAGCGAATTTTTTTCCTCCCTCCTTCCCCTCGCCCGAAAGGCGGGGGAAGCATTCCGGATCAATCCGGCGGTTATCCTGGCACAAGCGGCTATCGAGTCGGGCTGGGGACAAAGTGATCTCGCCAGCGAGCATCACAACTATT
>ENA-ORRA01000604-ORRA01000604.1-human-gut-metagenome-genome-assembly--contig:-NODE-604-length-31824-cov-4.744657_pt1 | contig 31824 bp, 27 predicted proteins | sample MGYA00242169_ERZ509122 | MGnify/ENA primary metagenome ERZ509122 (study PRJEB26280, sample SAMEA2338650) | human gut metagenome | biome: human gut; feature: human-associated habitat; material: faeces...
ACGGGGACGACGGTATCCACATTGCAACCGGCGATGCGGCACAGCATCTTCGCTCTGTCCAAGTGATAAGCTGGGCGGACGCAGCGGAGCGTGTTGAGGCGCTTCTGGACGGCGGCGCATTTGCCACCAATCTTGAAGTCACGGAAGCCCCTCGCTATGAGCGGCTGAGTATCGCCGTGGCGGTCTGGAACCTTTATCACGATTTTTCGGACGAGGCAAAGTCGCTGGGGTACCTGTCCTGCCTGGGCAATATCCACAGCACCAACTTCCCGGAGGAAACGGAGCGTCTGACGGATGATCTGCTGAATCCGGAGTTTCGGGAAAGGCTTCTGGCAGAACACAGAGTATTTCTTGACGCATACCGTGAGAACCGGGAGCTTCTGCGTTTCCATTTCCACCGTCCGCAGGCGCTTCTTACACGTATGGAAGATCTGTCATTGCCGCGCAAAGAATATCACTCCGATATGGCGGCTGTTCCGAAGACGGGCCGGTTTATCACTGAAGATGAAATTGCGGCTTCTCTTGCAAATGGAAGCGGCTTTGAGGGTGGAAAGACCCGCATCTATGAGTTTTTCCAGACTCCGCACACGACAAAAGAGAGCGCTGATTTTCTGAAAAAAGAGTATGGCATCGGAGGACGCACCCATGCTGTATCCAGAGAAAGCGGCAGCTATGAAGATCACGGCAGCAAAGGCATTGTGCTGAAAAAGAACGGCTGTGCAGATATTCAGATGAATTGGAACAAGGTCGCTTCGCGCATCTCGGAGCTGGTTCGGTTGAACCGCTACCTTACGCCGGATGAGCAGGCAGCCTATGACAAGGAAATGGCGCAGGACGCCATGCGGAACGCGGTTTATAACGACTATAACGACGTAAAGGCGGCGCACCCCGATGAAATTGTGCTGTGTCAGGTTGGGGACTTCTTCGAGCTGTATGGCGAGGATGCGCGGGCAGTTGCAGATGATCTCAGCCTTGAGCTGACGCGCCGCAATTTGGAGGGAGTAGGCCGTGTTACCATGTGCGGCTTCCCTGCAAAGGATTTGGAGAAATACGTTGAAAAGCTGCGGGAAAAGCATGATGTAACAATTTCGCGCATTGGCGATTCCGGCCATGAACACACGGCATATACGCTCCCGTCCATCGACCACGAGGCTGAAAATGCCATCAATGCCTATGAAGCAGAGTTCGGCGCGGATGGAACGCGGGTATTCCGCGACCCCGCCGCAGAGCAAGCGCAGCCCACGGTGCAGGAACGTTTGGAGCATTACAGGCCGGTGGTGATGGCAGCGGTTTCGGAGGATACGGCCTATCGCAACGCCTGCGGTCACTCCGACCGGGAAAATGCGGAAATCGAGTGTAATGCTGCCGTGCGCCGCGCCGTTCTCAATTCAAAAGATATGGAGCTTATCCGGCTATTTTCGGATATGCCGGAGTTCCGCAGCCGCCTGCACCGAGAGACTTTTGAGGGAACCTATGCGCGGCTCCATGATCTGCTGCGACCGCTCTCGCAGGACGATATAGACGATGCACTCCGTGCATGGAACGGAAATGTCGAGAGCAAACACGCCGTGGTGCGGTATATGGAGCAGCACGGACGTGAAAAAGAAACTGCTGCATGGCTTGCTCACGAGTACGGCGGCAAGGAGGGCAACAATCTCTTTATCGTCCGTGCAGGAAGTCCGGAAACTGTTGAGCTGACATGGCCGAAAGTGCAGCGGCGGATTGCGCAGCTCATCCGAGAAGATAAATTCTTCACAGAACAGGAAAAGTCTCTGCTGGAAAACAACCCGGACTATCGCCTTTTGGGTCGTTTGCGGGCAGACTGCGAATACTTCCTTGGAGCAGGCAACCGCGCAGAAAAGCACCTGTGGGCGGGCAGCGTCTATGCGCAGATCGTCAAAATGCGGGAGCTTTATGACGCGCTTCCTCAAAAACCGGAATGGCTGACCAAAGAAATGATTGATGATTATGCCGAGCGGATGGCCCCACGGTATCAGGTTGTGGCATATCATCACTTTGAAAACGGCTTTGATGAGAAACTGGACTATCAGACGCTGGAAGAAGCGGAAAAAGCCGCACAGGGTTATGTGGACGGCACAATGGAAAGCGACGGCTTTGCATATGATGGTGCAGCCATCTACGACCAGCAGGCACGGAAGTATCTGCGCATCTATGGCAATTACCCGGATGAACGGGCACACGCGGAAGTAGCGGGCCGTGAGCTGGTCGAGGAACTGGCAGTATCTATGGAAAGCACCATTGCCCCTGCAGACCGCTTCCATGTGGTGAGCCTTGACCGGGGCTTCCGTACCCTGTACGCCGTGTGGGACGACGAGACCCACGGCTACTATGTGGACGCGGACGGCGTGACCGAGGAATTTACAAGCGAATGGCAGGCAGAGGCGTACCGGCTGGAGCTGCAAGGACAGGCGGAGCAGGCGCTCATGGAACGGGCAAAGGGACTGATCTCCGACTTCTGCCAGAGCGAATACGGCTCCGAGGCAGATTTCAGCGACCCGGCGAAGATCGGTATCGCTTACACCACCGTCACCGACGATGAGATTCCCATCCAGGCAAATATCGACCTTGTGAATTTCCGGCTGGAGCGCTATCTGAATGATGAGCATTTGGAGACACGGCAGTACAGCTCTTTGCAGGAGCTTGTTTCCAATGAGCTGGAAAGCCTTGATTTCAGCGACCTCATTCATGTTTCGAATGAAGATATCGCACAGTACCGCCAGCATGAGCCGGAAAAACCAGCTCCCACCCCTCAGAAAGACCCGTTCCCGTATTCTGTGGGCGATACGGTATATCTGGAGGACGGCAAGTCGTTCATTATTGAGAGCATCGGCCTTTTTGATATTTCTTTCCGCGACCCGTCGCTTCGTTATCCCGTTTCCCGTGTGGAAAGTAAAGAGAGCTTTGCCCGGCTCATGGAGCGGTATCCGCAGCCGGAACAGGCACCCGCCTACACCGAGGAAACCGTGGCGGTATATCCCGGTGACAAAAACAACCTCCCCTATGATGTGGAGATTCGCACTCTGCGCTTTGACGAACCAGAGCATGACCCGCCCTCTGCGGAACCCGCCATGCCTGAACCGCCTGCCATGAGCGAGGAAGAAGCTCTGATTCTGGAGCAGGAAGGGCGCGCGGCACTTTCGGAAATGGGCGAGTTCGTGCCTGATTTTGATGATGCCATCTCACAGGCCGAGATCGACGAGCCTCCCGCACACCGTCCTGCGGTATCTATCCCCGTTGACGGCGAGTGGCAGGGCTTTCCCAGCGTTGCCGCTGCGGAGCAGGCCGCTTACGCTGACTTCAAGGCGGCAAGCCACCGCGACGCGCAGAATTTCCACATCACCGATGATGCCCTCGGCGTCGGCGGCGCAAAAGCAAAGTTTCGGGCAAATATGGCGGCGATCCGCCTCCTGCAAGAGCTGGAGTTTGAGGGCTTACAGGCCAGCCCGGAACAGCAGGAAATCCTCTCCCGCTATGTGGGCTGGGGCGGTTTGGCAGATGCGTTCGATGAAAATAAACCAAACTGGTCGGACGAGTTTGCAGAGCTGTACGCCACACTCTCCCCGGAGGAATACGCTGCGGCCAGAGCGTCCACGCTGAACGCCCACTACACCAGCCCCACCGTCATCAAGGCAATCTATGAAGCGGTCGGCAATATGGGCTTCCAGACCGGCAATATTCTGGAACCGTCAATGGGCGTCGGCAACTTCTTTGGCCTGCTGCCGGAGCCGATGCAGGGCAGCAAGCTCTACGGCGTGGAGCTGGACAGCATTACCGGGCGTATTGCCAAGCAGCTTTATCCCAAGGCGGACATTACCATCGCGGGCTTTGAGACAACGGACAGAAAAGACTTCTACGACCTCGCCGTGGGCAACGTCCCGTTCGGACAATATCAGGTAGATGACCGGGCTTATAACAAGCTCGGTTTTTCAATTCACGACTACTTCTTTGCCAAAACCCTCGACCAAGTGCGACCGGGCGGCGTGATCGCGTTCGTGACCTCCCGCTATACGATGGACAAGCAATCGCCCGAAGTCCGCAGGTACATCGCGCAGCGGGCGGAGCTGCTGGGTGCCATTCGGCTTCCCAACAATGCGTTCCGCGCCAACGCCGGTACGGATGTGGTTTCGGATATCGTCTTTCTGCAACGCAGAGACCGCCCCATTGAGATCGACGAAGACTGGATTCACCTCGGCCAGTCCGAAAACGGGTTTGCCATCAACAGTTACTTCGCAGAGCATCCGGAAATGGTGCTTGGAACCCCATCTTCGGAGAGTACGCAGTACGGCAAGCAGGATTATACCGTCAACCCCATCGAAGGTGCAGATTTGGGAACGCTGCTCCATGAAGCGGTGCAGAACATCGGCGGTAAATACCAGGAGGCAGAGCTGCCAGACCTTGGCGAAAACGAGAAGATCGGCACATCTATTCCCGCTGCCCCCAATGTGAAGAATTTCTCCTACACCATCGTGGATGGTGACGTGTATTACCGGGAAAACAGCGTCATGGTCAAGCCTGACCTGAACGCAACAGCAAAAGCGCGCGTTAAGGGCATGGTGCAGCTCCGGGACTGTGTACAGAAGCTCATCGGTCAACAGTTGGACGGCTTCGTCTCCGATGAAGCCATCCAGCGGACGCAGCGGGAGCTGGATGCCCTCTATGACTCCTTCACGGAAAAATATGGGCTTATCAATACTCGCGCCAACAACCTGGCGTTTTCGGATGACAGCTCGTACTTCCTGCTCTGCTCTCTGGAAGTGCTGGATGAAGAAAACAACCTCAAACGCAAGGCTGACATTTTCACAAAGCGCACGATCCGTCCCCATGAGGCCATCACGTCCGTGGATACAGCGTCGGAGGCACTGGCGCTGTCCATCTCGGAAAAAGCCTGCGTGGACATGGACTATATGGCGCAGCTCTCTGGCAAAGGTCAGGAAGAGCTGATCGACGAACTGAACGGCGTTATCTTTCTCGACCCTGTGCACGGAGAATGGCAGACGGCAGATGAATATCTTTCCGGGGATGTGCGGCAGAAGCTGAGGGAGGCAGAGGCGGCCGCAAAGGACAGTCCCGGCTATCTACCCAATGTAGAAGCGCTGCGGCAGGCGCAGCCAAAGGATCTGGACGCTTCGGAAATTGAAGTGCGCCTCGGCGCAACGTGGATCGATAAAGCGTATATCAAGCAATTCATGTTCGAGCTGTTGGAGCCAGCTTTCTATGTGCGCCGGAGCATTGATGTTAACTACTCAGATTTCAGCGCAGAATGGAATATCACCGGCAAGAGCATCGTAGGCCGCAGCGACATCAACGCCAATATGACTTACGGCACAGAACGCGCCAATGCATACAAGATTCTGGAGGATACACTGAATTTGCGCGACGTGCGCATTTACGACACGATCACGGATGCGGATGGTAAAGAGAAGCGCGTGCTCAACTCCAAAGAAACCACGCTTGCCCAGCAGAAGCAGCAGGCCATCAAGGACGCATTTCAGGAATGGATATGGAAAGACCCGACGCGGCGGCACGAACTGGTTCAGAAGTATAACGAGCTTTTCAACGCCACCCGTCCGCGCGAATACAACGGACAGCATATTACATTCTCCGGTATGAATCCGGAGATACAGCTTCGTGAGCATCAGTTGAACGCTGTTGCTCACATTCTGTATGGTGGGAATACGCTTCTTGCGCACGAGGTCGGCGCGGGCAAGACTTTCGAGATGGTCGCGGCGGCGATGGAGAGCAAACGCCTCGGCCTTTGCCACAAGCCCATGTTTGTGGTGCCCAATCACCTGATTGAACAGTGGGCGTCGGAGTTTCTGCGTCTGTACCCCTCTGCCAATATCCTCGCCGTTACCAAAAAGGACTTCGAGCCGAGAAACCGCAAGAAGTTCTGCGCCCGTATTGCCACCGGCGACTATGACGCTGTTATCATCGGCCACAGTCAGTTTGAGCGTATCCCGGTCTCCAAAGAGCGGCAGGAGCGGATGCTGCAAGAGCAGATTTATGAAATTGAAGACGGTCTGATGGAGCTAAAGGCAAACAACGCTGAGCGTTTCACCATCAAGAGCTTGGAAAAAACGAAAAAGAGCCTCGAAGTGAAGCTCAAGAAATTGCAGGACACCAGCCGCAAGGATGATGTCATCACCTTCGAGCAGCTTGGCGTAGACCGGCTCTATGTGGATGAAGCCCATGCGTTCAAAAACCTGTTTCTCTACACAAAAATGCGCAACGTTGCCGGCCTCTCTACTACCGACGCGCAGAAGTCTTCGGATATGCTCCTGAAATGCCGGTATATTGATGAGATCACCGGCAATAAGGGCATTGTGTTTGCGACCGGTACGCCGGTTTCGAACTCCATGACGGAGCTGTACACCATGATGCGCTATCTCCAGCATGACATGCTTCAGAGAAAGCATTTGACGCATTTTGACTGCTGGGCTTCCACCTTTGGAGAAACTGCGACGGCCATTGAGCTTGCCCCGGAGGGCACCGGCTACCGGGCGCGTACCCGGTTTTCAAAGTTCTTCAACCTCCCGGAGTTGATGCAGCTATTCAAGGAAGCCGCCGACATCAAGACGGCGGATCAACTGCACCTGCCGACACCGACGCCAATCTATCACAACGTCGTGGCACAGCCGACAGAGATTCAGAAAGGCATGGTGCAGGAGCTTTCCGAGCGTGCTGCAAAAGTCCATGCGGGGATCGTGGACGCAAGTACCGATAATATGCTCAAGATCACCTCGGACGGGCGCAAGCTGGGGCTTGACCAGCGCGTTATCAATCCCGACCTGCCCGATGAGGCAGGCAGTAAGGTTAATCTGTGCGTGGATAATATCTATTCCGTCTGGAAGGACGGACAGGCAGATAAGCTCACCCAGCTCGTCTTCTGCGACCTCTCCACACCAAAAGCGGCAGTGCCTGCATCCAGAGCGGCAAAGGCCGCAGGCGGGAACCTCGACAGTCCGGAACTTCACGCGCTGGAAGCTGCCATTGGTCAGGATACAGCCGAAGAACCGGCGTTCACGATTTACGACGACATCCGGGAAAAGCTCGTTGCCCGCGGTATCCCCCGTGAGCAGATTGCGTTTATCCATGAAGCGAATACCGAAGCGCGAAAGAAAGAGCTGTTCGCAAAAGTGCGCGCCGGCCAGGTGCGCGTGCTCATGGGCAGTACCTTTAAAATGGGCGCTGGCATGAACGTGCAGGACAGGCTCGTGGCACTCCATGATCTCGACTGCCCGTGGCGTCCCGGTGATTTGGAGCAGCGCAGCGGCCGCATCATCCGTCAGGGCAACCGCAACAAGGAAGTCCACATTTACCGTTACGTCACCGAATCCACATTTGACGCCTATCTGTGGCAGACAGTGGAGAATAAACAGAAATTCATTTCCCAGATCATGACCTCAAAATCCCCGGTTCGCTCCTGCGAGGATGTGGACGAAACGGCCCTTTCCTACGCGGAAATCAAGGCGCTGTGTGCCGGAGACGAGAGAATCAAAGAGAAGATGGATTTGGATGTGGACGTTGCGAGATTGAAGCTGATGAAGGCCAGTCACCAGAGCCAGCAATACAAGCTGGAGGACAGCCTTTTGAAGAAATTCCCGGAGGACATTGAAAAGTCCAGAGGCTTTATTTCCGGCCTTGAGGCAGATATGAAAACGCTGGCGGCGCATTCACATCCGGAGGACGGGTTTGCCGGTATGACGGTCAAAAACGATAATCTTACGGATAAGGACAACGCCGGTGCGGCGCTGCTCGAAGCGTTCAAGGATGTGCGGGGTATGGAGCCGGTGCCCATCGGCACTTACCGCGGATTCCAGATGTCCCTCACGCTGGAGGATTTCGGCAAGGACTATGTTCTGACGCTCAAAGGGCAGATGACCCATCGCGTGACGCTGGGCAAGGATGCACGCGGCAACCTCACTCGTATCGATAACGTTTTGAACGCCATGCCGGACAGATTGCAGAATGTCAGAAACACGCTGGACGCGACGACCGCACAGATGGAAGCTGCAAAGGCAGAGCTGGGAAAGCCCTTCCCGCAAGAGGAAGAGCTGCGCGTAAAATCTGCACGGCTTGCAGAACTCAACGCCGAGCTGAACATCGACGAGCGCACGCCCATGGAGCAGTTGGCGGATGATGCCGCAATCTCTGCAAAAGCAGAACGCCCCTCCGTACTGGCACGGCTGAAAAACACACCGACGCGCCAGACGCAAGACACGCCCGAAAAGCAGCGGGAGCAGGAAAGCAGATAACAAAACAGCGCCGACGAGGAATTACTTTTCCTTGTCGGCGCTATCCTGCACCTTTGCCTCTTTCTCGCGGCGGCGCTGCTTCTGCTCTGCCTTTTTGCTGCGCTTTGCCTCTATCTCATGGAGCCAGTCTTTGACGGGAGCCTTCCACGGCTCGCTTTTGCTGGGAATGTTCTTGATAAGGCTGCGCGGATTCAGCCCCAGCCGTTTGGCGAGGGCGATATCTTTGTCATCCAGTCGGCAGCGCTTCTTGGCTTCCTGCCAGAGCTGATCATTGTTTGCCATTTTACCACCACCGTTTTTCTTATTATACGGAAAGAACGAGTACAAATCAAGATTACAAGGAGGACGATTATGGAACGTAATGATATCCAAAAAATTTCTTCTGAAACCGCAAATATCCCTGTCTATAAGCAGAGTGCAGAGTATGCCATCGAGCATGATGAGCTGCCCGCCTACCGGGAATCCTTTCGCGTAAACATGGCTTGCCGGGACGCGCTGGAAACCGCGATCCATGAAAGCTACCACGACTATTGCCTCGACACAGGCAAAGCATCCGCACAGGTCGCAGCGCAGTTTGGAATGGAGCGCATGGCGTATGTACTTGCCAATACCGTGCGTGCGTTTGACCACGACGGGCGAATCAGCCGTGATAACAAGGCGTGGGCGCAGACGGTTCCGGTCTGTACCGATGCCGACGAATGGGGGCATGAACGTAGCCGGTATTTTCTCGTATCGCAGGTCAATCCCGGCCTTGTCAATCTGCTTGTCTCTCGTGTGCGCGAGGAGCTGGCAAAAGAAAAAGCTGCGCCGGAAAAGCGCCCATCTGTGCTTGAGAAAATTCAGAAAAATAAGACGGCGATTCAGGCAAAGGCCGCAGAGAAAAAGCTGCCGGGACAGGAGCGATGACCATGGCCAGAAACAGAAATGTGCAGATTATCTTCTGGGTATCCGAAGCGGAAAAGCGCATGATCGAAGAAAAAATGACGCAGGCGGGCATGACCAATCTCAGCGCCTATCTGCGCCGCATCGCCATTGACGGCATGATCGTCCGGTTGGAGCTGCCGGAGCTGAAAGAAATGGTATCACTTCTTCGCTATGCCAGCAACAACATCAATCAGATCGCGCGGCGGATGAATGAATCCGGGCGCGTCTATGGTACAGATTTGGAGCAGGTCATCCAAAATCAGGAGCAGCTTTGGGATATGGCGAATGGGATACTGGTAAAGCTTGCAGGCATCAAATAATGGAGCTGCGGCTCCAATGCCATCCCTCTCCGCGGCATCCTTGCCTCTGCTCCTATTAAATTGTAATATGTAGGCGAAGGAGTTGATGAAAATATGAAGTTCATTCTGAAAATCTTGCTGGCTCCGGTCATGCTTATTCTCGCGTTCCTGATCTGGCTCTGCACGTTGACTCTGCATATTTCCTCCGTGCTGCTGAATATCCTGTCTGTGCTTCTCGTCCTTGTGAGCGTTTTCAGTTTCATCGACCACAATGTAAAAAACGGTGTGATCGAGCTTGTAGCGGCGTTTCTGCTTTCGCCCTACGGTCTGCCGATGCTCGGTGCGTGGCTTGTTGCGCAGCTTCATCTGCTGCGGGACTGGATGAAAGAAAAAGTATATTGGTAACGCATAGCGCGGGAGGGTGAAAACTCTCGCGCTATTTTTGCAAAGGGGGCTTGCTCGTGGCGACCACGCGAATCATTCCCATGCACGTCAACAAGGGCAAGACCATTGCCCAATGTCTGACGGAGCGGACAGACTACGCTAAGAATCCGGATAAGACGGAAGACGGTGAATATATTTCGGCCTATGCCTGTGATGCAAAGACAGCGGACAGCGAGTTTCTTCTATCCAAGCGTCAGTACCGCCAGCTCACCGGCCGGGAGCAGGCCAGCGATGTGATTGCGTATCAAATTCGCCAGTCGTTCAAGCCGGGTGAGGTCACACCGGAGGAAGCCAACCGGCTCGGCTATGAATTTGCCAGGCGCTTCACGAAGGGCGACCATGCCTTTATCGTCTGTACCCACACCGACAAGCAGCACATCCACAACCATATCATTTGGAACTCCACTACGCTGGACTGCACGCGGAAATTTCGCAACTTCTGGGGCAGCACCGAAGCTGTCCGGAAGCTCAGCGATCTTGTCTGTATGGAGCACCAGCTGTCTGTAATCGAAAATCCGAAGCCGCACGGCAAGAGCTACAACAAGTGGCTGGGCGGCAATGCAAAACCCTGTCAGCGCGATCTGCTGCGTGCGGCCATTGACGCGGCGCTTGCGAAGAAGCCGAAAGATTTTGAGACATTTCTGAAGCTGGTGGAAGCGGCCGGTTATACCGTAAAGCGCGGCAAGCATGTCACCTTCATGCGGGACGGTCAGCCGCAGAATATCCGGCTCCGGTCGCTGGGCGAAGGCTACTCGGAAGAAGAGTTGCGAGCGGTTATTCTCGGTACACGGGTGCATACGCCGCGCAGGAAAAAGTCGTTTCCTTCCAAGGCATCAAGGCCGACGCTGATTTCACAGATCGAAGCCAAAATCGGCAACGGCAAAGGCGCTGCCTACGACCAGAAGCTGAAAGTCGTGAAGCTGAAAACCATGGCTGAAACGCTGCTGTTCATCCAGAAGCATGATTTCGCGGATTTCGATGCGCTGGCCGATTATGCGGATGCTGCAAGCGCTAAAACGAAGGAACTGACGGCAAAAATAAAGGCGGCAGAAAACCGCATGGCAGAGATCGCCGTACTGAAAACGCATATCATCAATTATGCCAAGACCAGAGATATCTACGCCGCCTATCGCAAGGCCGGGTATTCCAAGAAATACTACGATGCGCACGAGAGCGACATCATCATCCACAAGGCTGCGAAGAGAGCGTTTGACGATTTGGCGCTGAAAAAACTGCCCACAGTCAAGAGCCTGCAAGCAGAATATTCTGATCTGCTTGTGCAGAAGAAGCTCGATTATGCGGCGCTTGCCAAGGCACGCGAGGAGGCCAGACAGCTCCAGATTTATAAGGCCAACGCCGAGATGCTCCTGCGCACGGATGCCGATGAACAACGGCAGACAAGAGAGCGTCAGCAAGAAAAATAGCACTGCTTTGCAGGGCGCAGCCGAACGGGAACCGTTCGTTCAATTAGGGGTTTGGGGAAAGTTTCCCCAACAAGCAGCAGGGAGATTTCCGTCACCGGAAATCTCCCTGTTCGTCAAGTTTGTATAAACGCAGGCATTGCTTGCCAAGTGTAACGTCTCAGATGCGGCTTCTTATTTCGTGGAGTTCATCACTCCATGACCCTTACGCCCTACAATATTCATAACAGATTATAGCACTTAGCTCGGTAAAAATCAATAGGAAGAGGTGAATTTGCGGCAGTTTTTGAAAAAAGAAATTAGGGTGCAGGCGTGAACTTGAAATTATGTGCCCGATTTCTGCTGCTGACACGTTTGGCTGACGGTTTATCGCAGTCAAATGCGCAGTCTGGAACAGCTTGGTGCTGTTGGTAGAATGTGAGTTGCCACAACGTTTTCAAAAAATTAGGAGGTTCTCAAGATGGCAAAAGGCGAAAATATTTTCAAACGCAAGGACGGCAGATGGGAAGCACGCTATATCAAAGGCTATGAGCTTTCCGGCAAAATCAAGTACGGCTTCTGCTACGGCAAGACTTATCGGGAGGCCAAGGAAAAAGTGACCAAGTGCAAAGCGGCACTGGTCAACGGGAAGCCGATTCCAAGCACAAACTCCCGGCACCGTTTTGCGTTCTACTGCGACGAATGGCTGCGTATGCGAAAGCCCAAAGTGAAGGAGTCTACCTATATTAAATATGATACCGCTTTGCGGAAGCACATCAAGCCGAAGCTCGGTGGCTGCTTCCCCATGGGCATGACGACCGGCCTGATCGACGACTTCACCGAGGAGCTGCTTTTTGAGGATGAGCTGGCTCCGAAGACTGTGCATGATGTGCTTGTCGTTCTGCACGGTATCCTGAAATACACAGCGACATTTTTCACCGGAGGATTCCCGGCAATCGAGATCAATTATCCAAAGCCCGGAAAAAAGGAAATGCGGGTGCTGTCCCGCGAAGAGCAGACGCGCTTCGTTTCCTACCTGTTGGATGATATGGATACCTGCAAGTTTGGCGTGCTGCTGACGCTGTTCACGGGTGTTCGTATTGGAGAGCTCTGTGCGCTGCAATGGGGCAATATATCCTTAAAAGAACAGACGATCCGCATCGACGCCACGCTTCAACGGCTGCGCGATACCAGTACCGCTGACAATCCCGGTTCACGGACGAGAATTGTGATCGGTACACCCAAAAGCGATACTTCCATCAGGACGATTCCCATAACAGACTACACGGCTGAGCTTTGCGGGAAGATGAATCCTCACAGTTCAGCCGCTTATGTTTTGACCGGCACAGAAAATTATATGGAGCCGCGTGCGCTGCAATACAGGATGGAGAAATATACCCGCGAATGTGGCCTGGAGGGCGTTCATTTTCACACACTTCGTCACACGTTTGCGACGCGAGCCGTCGAGGTTGGGTTTGAGATCAAGTCGCTTTCAGAGGTGCTAGGACACGCGACAACGACCATCACGCTTGACCGGTACGTCCACTCTTCTCTGATTTTGAAGCGGGACAATATGAAAAAATTGAACGCCGTAGGGTTCTGAAATACGCAGTCAAACTTTTGTGTCATGCGCACGAAAAAACATAGGTATTCCAGTGTTTTGCCGCCTTGGATGGGGTGATTGGATGGAGTGATGAACTCCACGAAGCACCGAATCCCAAGGCTTTTTTGATATGAAGGAGGTTTGACGTGAAGTTTCTAATCGTGGATTGAATTCCCGTCTGTCCGTCGAGTGATGAACTCCACGATGATTTTTCGCCAGAACCAGCAGATCAATCGGCGCGTGCTGATGTTCTGCTTTCTTTTCCCGGACAGGATAAGTACCCGCTTATTTTCCAGAAAGAGGTGTGCAGTTGGAAGTACAAGAGATGCGGCAGGTCTTCATAGACAGCGCAGTTCGCGTCGTAGCGCGGGATGGCCTGGAGAAAACCACTACCAAAGCCATTGCATCCGAAGCGAAGCTGAACGAGGCATATATTTATAAGTGTTTCTCCGGCAAAGATGACCTGCTCAGCGCGGCACTTCACATGGAAGATGTGAACTTTGCCAACCTTCTGCAAAAGACGCTTCCTGTTATGCACATGCCGGGACTCTCGTGGAAAGAGCGGGCCTATATCCTCTGGAAGAGAAGCTGGGACTTCATCCTGAATGAGCCAGCCGATTGTATCTTCTACATTCGGTACTATTATTCCGCAAGCTGCCGTTCTCATGCATACGAAACGCATCTTGCATGTTTTAAGCCGCTGATCGAGAAGGCGAGCAAGTCCTTCAAGCCCGGCACATACATGGACATGCTCATTCATCAGGTCTTCTCCACGATGCTGTTCTTTGCCTCCAGAGTTATGAACGGCGAGATGGAAAACAGTGAGGAAACGATCACATGGGTTTTTGAACAGATTTATAGCTTTGTCGTGCCGAACGTCAGAGCTGAAGTTTTAGAAGAAGAGGATAAGAAAGAAGCTTTATGAATAACTCGCTCAAGAAAATCTGGAATGTGATCAGCAGCATCCTGGTCGCGCTGGTGGTGCTTCTGGCGCTCCTGCTGGTTGGCGCGAGAGTCGTTGGATTGCAGGTATTCACCGTGCTGTCCGGCTCTATGGAGCCGACCTATCACACCGGTTCGCTGATCTATGTAAAGAAGGTAGACCCCTACACCATAAAAGAAGGACAACCCATCACGTTCATGCTGGACGAGAACACGGTGGCCACGCACCGCGTCGTGGGCATCGTCCCGGACGAGGAAGACCCCACCGTGATCCGCTTCCGCACCAAGGGCGACGCCAACGAAGCCGAGGATGGTTCTCTCGTACATTATAAAAATGTAATCGGCACGCCGATCTTCTCCATCCCGTATCTCGGCTATATTGCGGATTATATCCAGCACCCGCCCGGAATGTACATTGCCATCTCTGCCGGTGCTGTCCTGCTTTTGCTTGTGTTCATCCCCGACATTTTTGCGGACGCCAAAGACGAGGACGAGAGCAAAAAGAAAAAGTCTTCCCGGCGCAAAAAAGGCGCTCATGCTGCGGCACACAAAGCTGCTGCGGTCGATGTCACCCCGGAAGAACCCGCCGATGAAAGCCTGACCGACGAGATCCGCCGGAAAACTGACAATCTGCTCACAGACGACGAGGTGGAAGCCATTCGTCAGACCGTCGAGGCAGGCCGCTTTGACAAAGCTGCCGCCGATGCGCTCCGGCAGGAGCTGATAAAGCGGGAAGCAGAACGGGACGCGCAGTAAGCGCTTCACATTTATTCAAGGGCAATGCCGCAAGGCTCCCTATATAACAAATTTTTAGGAGGTTTTCGTGATGAAAACGAAAAGCAAGGCTCTGCTCCTGACCCTCTGTGCGGTATTGCTTGTTACCGCCTCTGTGCTGGGAACCATGGCGTTTCTGACTTCCAACGATGAAGTCGTCAACACATTCAGCGTCGGCTCCGTAGCAATCAAACTGGACGAAGCCAAGGCGAATACTGACGGCTCTCTGGTTGAGGGCGCTGCGCGTGTCAAGGCCAACAGCTACAAGCTGCTGCCGGGTCACACCTACAACAAAGACCCCATGGTCACTGTGCTGAACGGCAGTGAAGCCAGCTACATCAAGATGACTGTCACCTTCTCCAAGGCCAGTGCTCTGGATGCTATCTTTGCTCCCACCGGCGCAGATCTGACCAGCATCTTCAACGGTTATGATTCTGCCAACTGGATTTACAAGGACAACACCAAAGATGCGACCGCAGACACCCGTACCTATGAGTTCTGGTACAAAGAGACTGTTGGTGCTCCCACTGCTGATGTCGCTCTGGACGCTCTGTTTGATTCCATCACCGTTCCCGGCACTATCACGAATGAGCAGCTTGCAACCATCGAGGGCATGACCATCACCGTCAATGCTTACGCCATTCAGGCTGACGGCTTTGCCAACGCAGAAGCTGCTTGGGATGCCTTTGATTAAAAACATCACGCACGATTCCAACAGATGAGGGGGAGCGTACGGATTCTGCTGTCTGTTGAAATAAAAACCCAATCGCAAATACCCGAAGAAAGGAGGAAAACAACATGAAGAAGAAAGGTTTGGCACTGGTTCTGGCGCTGACTCTGCTGGTCGTGGGCGTTGTAGCAGGTACGTTGGCATGGCTGACCGCGAAGTCCGACACGGTGACGAATACGTTTACCACCAGCGACATCAAGGTCGAGCTGAAAGAGACCACCGGCACGGAGTACAAAATGATTCCGGGCTACACCATCAGCAAGAACCCCAAGGCGACTGTCCTGGCTGGCTCCGAAGAGTGCTTCCTGTTTGTGAAGCTTGAGAAGTCCCAGAACTTCGATACCTTCCTGACTTATGAGATGGCTGAAGGCTGGACGTTGGTTCCCGGTGAAACCAATGTCTACTACCGTAAGGTTCAGACCGCCGATATCGGCACAGCCTACAGCGTACTGAAGGGCGATCAGGTCACTGTCAAGGGCGAAGTCACCAAGGCGATGATGGATGGCCTTACAACGGAAACGCTGCCGAAGCTGACCGTTACCGCTTACGCTTCTCAGCTTCACAAGAACGCCACAACGGAATTTACCGCTGCTGAAGCATGGGCAAACGTGAACCCCACCAACCCCTAAGCAACCCTCTGCGCATGGGCGCAGAAACGATACCAAATACTTACTAAGGAGTAAAAGTACATGAAAAAGAAACTTACCGCCATCTTCCTGTGTGTTGCTCTCGTAGCGATTGCCATCGTGGGCGCATCTCTGGCTTACTTCACCGACACCGATCAAGCCACCAACACGTTTGCAGTCGGAAATGTAAAAATCGAGTTGATCGAGCAGCAGCGCGGCGAGAACGGCCTTGTGCCTTTTGAGCAGAACAAGAAGCTGTACCCAATCGTCGGCTCTGCCCAAGGCGATAAGGACGAGTATGGTATGCCTATTGCCAAGAACTATGTGGACAAGATGGTCACCATCAAGAACACCGGTTCTGAGAAGGCTTATATCCGTGCCTACTTTGCCATCCCCTCCGCGCTTGACGATGGCTATGAAACCTTCAATGCCGGCATGAACGTTCTGCACTTCAATTTTGGCAACAAGGTCGTTGACGGCAATGTTATCTCTACTTATGACGTTGAATGGAACTGGAAGCATGGTAACAAGTGGAATTACTTCGAGACTACCATCGACGACATCAAGTACAATGTCTACTTCGCGGATTACTATCAGCCTGTTGACGCCAATGCCACTACCGAGCAGTTCGTGCAGGGCGTTTACCTTGATAAGACCTTCGACATCAAGGACGGCAAGTGCTACGCCTTTGGCAAGGAAGTTACTCTGGACGATGGTTGGGATTGGAACAGCGTTTCCTGCCCCGTGTTCGCCATTGCCTGCCAGGCCGAGGGCTTTGACAGTGCTGCCGCCGCTATGGAGGCCGCTTTCGGTGCCAACTACAATCCCTGGGGTACTCCCGCTTCCAACTGGCAGTAATCTAATTTAGCACAGCTTTGCAATTGGCTGTGCTATTCCCCTCCACCTATGTGGTCTGTACCCTTCGGGGTACAGGCCATATGAGAGCACCCGGCAAGACCGGATGTTCTCATATGGTCTGACAAGACCATGCAACTTCGTTATCAAATCCCGGAGCGGAGGTTTGCAAATACAGCTTGAGAGGAGTAAGGACTATGAAGCGAAAAATTTTGATTCTGTCGGTGCTGGCCATCTGCATTGCCACGCTCGCCGCCGGAACCATTGCGTTCTTTACCGCAGAAGGTAAGGCGCACAATGTCATCACCACCGGCGGCGTAGAGATCGCAGTGCAGGAATGGGCGGATGACGAAAAAACCAAGCCCTTTGAAAACCTGAGCGGAGTGATGCCCAACACCACCGTCACCAAGATCGCGGAGGTGAAAAACACCGGAGCGTCCGACGCATGGGTACGGGTAAAAGTGGAGAAGAACATCAAGCTTCAGGGCGAGGGTACGCCGGATACCGGGCTGGTGGAGCTGACGCTCAACACCACCGACTGGACGGAAAAAGACGGCTACTATTACTATAAGGAAGCCTTAAAGCCCGGAGAAGTCACCGCGCCCATCTTCACCGCTGTAACATTCAAGCCCGAAATGGGCAACGAGTACCAGAACGCCACGGCAACGGTGGATGTTTCCGCCCAGGCCGTGCAGACCGCCAACAACGGCGATACCGTTATGGACGCCAAGGGTTGGCCCAATTCGTAAGGAGGCAGCGCTATGAAGAACAAAAAAGGATTCGCACTGATTATCAGCCTTGCGCTGGTGATCGCTGTCGTGCTTCCCGGCACGCTGGCGCTTTCTACCGATCAGGCCGCTACAAACGGCGAGCTTACGGTCGCGGAAGAAACCCCGACTCCCACGCCGGAGGTAACGGAAACGCCAACACCCACGGAGGAGCCCAAGCCGACGGAGAGCCCCGTGCCCTCCGAAACCGAGAAGCCTTCCGAGACGGAAAAGCCTGCGGAAACGGAGAAGCCTGCCGAGACTGAGGCTCCCAAGGAATGCACCTGCGGCGCAGCCGAGGGCGAGGCGCATAAGGAGGGCTGCCCGCTGTATGTGAAGCCCGTATCCGATGCTTCCAAGCATATCGATACCTGCACAGAGGGCTGCACCGGCGAGGATTGCAAATGTCCCTGCCACCTGTTTGACCGGCTTATGGCCTGCCAAACGCTGGAGGAGATCGAGGCTATTATCAAGGCAACCCCGGAGGATGTACTGAGGTCTTTGTCGGAGGAGCAGGTCGCACAGGTGGAGGCGTACATGGATAAGCTGATGCCCGCGCCCTTGCCCGCCATCATTATTGAAGAATCCGAACCTCCCGTGGAGAGTGAGATTTACCGTCCTACGGTGAACTATACCAATGTTGCGCCCTTTGGCGAACCCGTCACCGGCGGCAATTAAGGAGGCAGAGAATGAAAAAGACGAAGATTCTATCGCTGCTTTTGTGCCTGTCCCTTTTCTGTGCGCTGATCGTGCCCGGCACGAGAGCCTATGCGGACAATGAGCCCGACAGTGGCATGAAGATCAGCAAGACGGCTACTGCCAACAATGACGGTTCCTACACCATCACGCTGGAAGCCTTCGCCACCGGCTCTAAGGTCATTACGGAGCAGAAAACGGATATCCCCACTGATATTGTTCTTGTTATCGACCAGTCCGGCTCGATGAAAGACCCGATAGGTGGCTATACATATACGGCATACCGGAAAGGTAGTGGATGGAACAGTCGCAACTATCATAATGAGGAGTATTATCCGCTTAGGCACAATGGCGGCAGCGAGAACCTGTGGCACAAGCTGAATAATAACGAGTATATTGCCGTTTCCGTAGAACAGAAGATGGTATATACCGCTATTTCCGGCTGGAGCAACAGGAAATACCATGATAATCAAAACAGCCTGTACTGTCTGGTTTCAGGAGAGTATAAGTCCGTCACAGTGAAGAGAGAAGGACATCTTTTTTCCGCTGATGAATACTGGTACACGGTGGATGGTCAGCAAATCCTCTATACGACCGGAGACGATAGCATTCCAAACTTTGGGCAATATGCTCCTCTCTATCAGTCCGCAAAGAAGTACATCTATTCATATACTCTGAATGGAGCCACAACGGTTATAGAAGAGTCGTTTGGGGATGGGAGCAGTCCTGACACGCAGTTTTATCGCAGGGATTATAGTAGTAGTGCTGGCGATACGAGGCTGAATGCTCTAAAGAATGCAGCAACTACATTCGCCAATGCCGTTGCTGCGAAGGCAGCAGGTGAGGATGGCGACATCAATGCCCCTGCCGATAATGTCAATCACCGCATTGCGGTGGTAGGCTTTGCGAGTGGACAACGCTATAACGGCACCAATTATAATTACAACAACACAGAAGTTTTTGTAGGTAGCAATCAATATAGATACGGAACTGCTGCACAAGGGCAATATGGGAACTCCTTTCAGAATATGAACACCTCCACGGGAGTTGGCAATGTTAGTGCTTCCATCGAAGCTCTTTCTGCGGATGGCGGAACGCTTACAAATCTTGGACTGGAGATGGGTAACGGGATTTTCGGTGCAAACCCCATAGCGGAGGGAGAAAAACGGAATCGTGTCGTAATCGTATTTTCAGATGGTGTTCCTGGTTGGAGCGGTTATGATTCCGATACGGCGAATAGTGCGATTACTCAGGCTGGGACTGCAAAAAACACCTATGGAGCAACAGTATACACCATTGGCATATTCCCCGGCGCGGACGCGACCAGCGCAGGCAATCAGAACGGAAACGAAACAGAGAAGGCCAACTGGTTCATGCAACGTGTGTCTTCCAACACGCAGTATCCGCAGTCTCCCAGTTATTATCTTTCCGCTGCGGATGCTGGAACACTGAACAGCATCTTCCAGCAAATTTCCAACCAGATCGAGACGGGCGGTGCTGAGACCACGCTGGGCAGTGAGACAGTTGTGAAGGACATTATTTCTCCGTACTTCACGCTGCCTGCCGGAACGACGGCAAGCGGCATTCGGATCGACACCTATGCCTGCACCGGGAAGGACGGAAATACCTACACATGGAGCGGCACCAGCGGCGGCCCCGGCGGCGCGACTGCCACGGTCGACGGCGACCAGGTCAGCGTAACCGGCTTTGACTTCTCCGAAAACTGGTGCGGCACCGAAACGGATGCGCAGGGCAATTCCACCGTTCGCGGCAATAAACTGGTTATTTCTTTTGAGGTATCACCCAAGAGCGGTTTCCTGGGCGGCAACGAGGTTATCACCAATGCAAGCGCGGGTATCTACGAGAACGGCTCCGCGCAGACCCCTGTTATGACCTTCGAGCAGCCCAAAGTCAATGTTCCCATTCAGGATGTGACCGTCACGGCCACTGACAAGAACGTCTATCTCAAGGGCGAAGTCACCGCCGATCAGCTCAAGGATGGCTCTGAAATCAGCGTTGGCGATGTAAAGCTTGATCTCAGCAAGGCAACCGACACTGATAAGCCTTACGGCCTTGATCCCTGGCAGACCGAATACGTCGATATCACCGTTACGGTCAAGGACAAGGACGGCAATGTCATTTCTGACAAGCTTGAAAACCTGACCGAAGATACGACCTATACCGTCGAAGTTACCGTAGCGCCCAAGACCGTGGGTACTTCTACCCCCGCTAATGGTGACGCGGCAACCGCGAAAACCGGCGCCAACGACCCTGCCGCTAACATCTACGTTTTCAAGCCGGAGTTGACGTTCAAGGATTCCAGCGCTTACTACGGCGAGAGCGTCCCCACAAACAACGATTACAGCAGCAATAAGGTAGGTTTGGAAACGTGGAAGCACGGTGATACCGCATCGACAGATGCAGGCGTAACCATGCTCGGCACAAAGCCGACGCTGGATATCAGCTACACGCCGGATGAAAGCAAGCTCGAAAGCGGCAAGTACACCAAGCAGGATGTTCCGGTTGCGGCTACGGTCAAAATCGGCACAGAAAATGTGAATGAGCATACCACGTTCGTGCATCAGGATTGCACCACCGCCTGCGGTTGGGAGACCCCAGCAACGCCCGGTGCTCCCGCGTTCCTGATCCACATCCAGACCTGCACGCTGAACATTACCAAGCAGGGCGGCGCGGCTGACGAGTCCTATGTGTTCGATGTTTTCAAGGACGGCGTGAAGTATTCCGAAGTGACCGTCTGGGGCAACGGCACCGAAACCCTCGTCGAACTGCCCATCGGTACTTACACCATCAGCGAAAACACCGGCTGGAGCTGGCGCTATTCTGCCAATAACGGCGGCAGCGCTGCGCTGACGGCACAGAATCCCACCGGCAGCATCGCCTGCACCAACACGAAGAACAACAATCAGTGGCTGAACGGCTTCAGCGAGGTTGTTCGTAACATCTTCGGCACGAATCACTAAGAAAGGAGGGAATGAAGATGTATAGAGGCAGATATGAAGGCAAGCACCGCAAGGCAACGGCAGCTCCGGTACATGGAAAAACGCTCCGGACTGGCCGCCTAACGACCATGGTAATTGCGACCGTACTCCTTCTTGCGCTGGCCATCGGCGGCACGCTTGCATGGCTGAGCACAAAAGACTCTCCGATTCAGAACAAATTCCTTCCCACCAAGGTTACTTGCGAAGTGACGGAGAGGTTTGACGGCAGCAGGGGCGTGAAATCCAACGTCAACGTGAAGAATACCGGCACGATCAATGCCTTTATCCGTGTCAAGCTGGTGACTTATCGCACAAACGATCAGGGGCAGCACATCGGCGGCACCGCATCCCTCCCTACATTTACGCTGGGTGCAAACTGGGTATCGTATGACGGTTATTACTACTACACGCTGCCTGTTGCTCCGGGAGAAAGACCGAAAACTAACCTGACAGACAGCATGACGCTGGTCGGCTCCTACCTGGATACGGACGGCGGCAAGCAGGCTGTTGACGTGATGGCCGAGGCCATCCAGAGCGTTCCGGAAGATTCCGTCAAGGCAGCCTGGGGCGCAGACTTCTCGATTGGCGCAGACGGCAGTCTGATCGTACCGGGTAACTAAGGGGGTGGAGAACATGAAAAAGTCATTCAAGGCAATCACATCCCTTGTGCTGATGCTGCTCGTAGTGATGAGTATGTCAGTAACGGCCTTTGCAGCGTCTCCTTCCATCACGTTTGAAGGGTTCTCGAAAGGTTTTGACTTCCAGCCCGGCAGCGAGTACACGGAGACCGACCTGTTCGGCAGCTTCAAAAACGTCATGCCCGGCGATACCGTGACGGAGACCATTACCTTCACCAATTCGGCGACCGACTGCGATTTCGTGAATCTCTACATGAGAGCCGAGGCGCATGATGAGACGGACAATCCTCTCAGTCCCAAGGTCGCGGAGAAGGAGTCCGTCGCCACCATGACGGAGTTCCTGTCCAAGCTCTCCATGAAGGTCTGGAACGGCACGGAGCTGATCTATGACGCTTCTCCCGACCAACTGGACGGACTGAAAAGCAATAAGCTTCTCGGCACATTCCGCACTGGCGAGACGGCTACGCTGAAAGTGGAGCTGAGCGTCCCTATTGAGCTGGACAACAAGTACGCCAACCGCGTAGGTGAAGTGGACTGGATCTTCCATGTGGAAGCTTACAATGAAAGTCAGCTTTCCGTCCGTAAGGTCTGGTCTGACGGCAATGCGAGCCACGTGGGTGACAGCATCACGGTCAATCTGCTGAAAGACGGTAAGGTCGAAAGCTCTCAGGAGCTGAACGCAGCAAACGGATGGGCATACACCTTTGACCGGCTTCTGGAGGGCCATACCTGGACTGTCGAGGAAGCGGAGGTTCCCGCTGGGTACACCGTCAGCTATAACACAGTGGGCACGCTGACGACCATCACCAACACAAAGAAAACGCCGCCTAAGCCTGACCCCGATCCTGATCCCTCCTATCCTCTGGATGTCGTTGTCCGCAAGGTGTGGAGCAGCGATGATGGAAAGGATCGCCCGGATTCCGTGACCGTCACGCTTTATAACGGCGATGTTCCCTATGAGACGGTACGTCTGGGTGCATGGAACAACTGGACTTACACATGGAAAGACCTGAGTGCCTACGGAAACTGGCAGGTTATCGAGTCGAATATCCCCAAGGGCTATGTCCCATCTTACAGTGTCTCCGGTAATGTCGTTACCATCACCAATACCCGAAGTCTGATCCAGACCGGTCAGCTCAACTGGCCTATTTGGGTGCTCGGCGGCGCAGGACTTGTCCTTGTTTCTCTCGGCGGGGCAATGCTGGTGAAGAAAAAGAGAGAAAATAATGCCTAAAAAAACGGGCATTGCCATCGTAGCAGTGGGAGCAGTGCTGATCCTTTCGGCACTGCTCCTTTTCCTCCATAACCGTCAGGAGGATGTACAAGCCGGTCAGGAAGCCGAGAGCCTGCTGGAAAACGTTGAGGCGGTTATTGAAATGAAAACAATAAAAGTACCGGTTATCAGTACGCAGCCGGACGCAGCTCCGTCTGCGACGCCGCTTGACCCACAAATGCCGGTCGTGATGCTGGATGGCTATGAATATGTGGGCTATATGGAGATTCCGGTACTGGGGTTGAAACTGCCTGTTATGTCTGAATGGGATTATAACCGGCTAAAGCTTGCACCCTGCCGTCAGTTCGGATCTTCTCGCACGGACGATCTTGTCATTGCCGCGCACAATTACGAAAGCCATTTTGGGCATTTGAGAGACTTATCGGTGGGAGATACCGTCACCTTTACGGACATGGAGGGCATTGTCAACACCTACTGCGTCGAAAAGATCGAAACGCTGAACCCGAACGAGGTAGATGCGGTGCAGAACAGCGGGTACGATCTCGTCCTCTATACCTGCACCAAAGGCGGTAAGACCCGCGTGACGGTGTTTTGCAACCGCGAGGAGATAGCTGCACCTTCTCCAGCTCCGACACCGATGGAAAAATGAGGTTGAATATGGCAAATAATATTATCAATTTGGACAGGAAAAGAAACCGCCGCTCTCGTGCCAACAGCGCCAGATGGGAGAAGATGGATCGCTGCGTTCTGTGCTGGCATCTGACCAATGTTCCCCAAAACACGCCGATCTCCCAGCGAAAATACTATGTCCAAGGACAGGGACAGCTTTGCGCGAAATGCTACTACGAGCTTTGCAAGCAAGGTGCGTTCTTTGGCGAGGACAATGTGAACTCATAACAATGATAGAGCAGAAAACAGATCAGAGGCTTAACTGCGGTCAGCGTTTTGGCCGCTGGATTGTGCTGGGTGGGTGTGTGACGACCCAGCGGGGTGAGCGGAAGTATCTGTGTCGCTGCGATTGCGGCACGGAGCGGTATGTGCTGGAACGGTCATTGCTATCTGGCGGATCTCGGAGCTGCGGCTGTTTGTGGAAAGAAATGGCGTATCAGGCCAATGCCTACAACCTGCTGGGGCAGACCTTTGGCGACCTCTGCGTCGTCGGAAAGAGCCGGAAGCGCACGAAAATGGGGTCGTATTGGACTTGCCTGTGTAGCTGCGGTTATACCTGCGAGGCAACGGCTTCTGAGCTTGTGTCCGGCCGTAAAACAAGCTGCGGTTGCATGAGCACGAGGAACTATGCTGTGTCCGATATCATCGGCAAGAGGTTCGGCCGGTTGACTGCGCATTACTCCACGAAAAAGCGTGACGCAAAGGGCTTTGTGATCTGGCATTGCCAATGCGATTGCGGCAGCGAGGCAGACGTTTCCTATAACAGCCTGATGTATTGCGGCCAGACAAGCTGCGGATGCAAGAAAAAGGAGCATGATAAAGCCCTCGGCGGATTCCTGACACATGTGGACGGCACCAGCATTGATGCACTCAAAAGCAGAAAGATTCCCTCAAATAATACGACTGGCGTAAAAGGCGTGTATCTGGTCAAAGGCCGTTACCTTGCGAAAATCGTATTCCAGCATCGGCAATATTTTCTTGGAACATACGCTTCGGTTGAAGAAGCGGCTGAAGCCCGTAAAAAAGCGGAAGAAGCCATAAACGGTGAAGTTATCAGCTTTTACGAGAAGTGGTCAGAAAAAGCGGCTGCTGATCCTGTTTGGGCGAAGGATAACCCCATAAAAATCAGCGTCAGCAAAAGTGCCGATGCTGAACTGCGCGTGCAGTTGCAGCCAGACTTGTAGCTGCAATTTGTAAACGCGGTTATGAATCTGTTTCAGCAATATGGAGTACCTGAATGAAAAAAGAAAACTCTTTGCAATCCTTCTGTGAGCGTCAGGACAGAATGTATCTTCTGCAAGAGTGGGATCAGAAGAAAAATGCACCGCTTACCCCTAATACCGTACATAAAGGGAGCCATCAAAAGGTTTGGTGGCATTGTGAAAACGGTCACACATGGTATTCGGAAATCCGGGTTCGTGCAAATGGTTCGATGTGTCCTTACTGTACCAGGCGGATGCTCTGGGTCGAAAGCAATGATCTGCTCACCTTGAATCCTGCACTGGCTTCTGAATGGGACAACGAGAAAAATGGTGAACTAAAGCCCTCAGATGTGTTGGAAGGAAGTCATAAATACGTTTGGTGGAAGTGTCAGAATGGACACTCATGGCGAGCTCGCATACTCAGCCGAAGCAGAGGCGCGGGATGCCCGGTTTGCACTGGGAAGGCTGTGATGTCCGGCGTGAATGATCTGGCGACGCTCTTTCCAGACATCGCCGCACAGTGGGATGCGGAACGCAACGGAAGTCTGAGACCGGATCAGGTTACTTCGTTCAGCAACAGAAAGGTCTGGTGGCTCTGCCCGGAGGGGCATGTCTGGCACACGGCGATCTCGAACCGCACGAATGCAAAGAAGCGCACCGGCTACCCCGTCTGCGCCGGAAACGTCAGCCAGAAGCACCGCCATCTGCATCTTTCGCCGCAGGCGGATGCAGAACGGAGGCGCACATGAGACAGAGTTTCTTTGACTATTGCAGGCAGTACCACAAAGAAGCGCTGCTGCGCGAATGGGACACGGCGCGAAACGCTCCGCTCACGCCGCAGGCGGTCACCTACGGCAGTCATACGCCGGTCTGGTGGCGTTGCGAAAACGGACACGAGTGGGAAGCTGTGGTTTATACGAGAACCCACGGCAGCGGATGTCCGTTCTGCGCCGGAAAAAAGGCACAAGCAGGCTTCAACGATCTGCAACGCAGTATCCGGAGCTGGCGCGGCAGTGGGATTATACGAAGAATATTCCTGTATTACCGGCAGATGTTACAACCGGCAGCCATCGGCTAGTCTGGTGGAAATGTGAAAAAGGACATAGCTGGCGAGCATCTGTCCGCTCACGCGTATCTGGCAATGGCTGCCCGGTATGCGCTGGGCGGCAGCTTCTTGCAGGAGAAAACGATCTGGCAACCCGGTTCCCGGAACTGGCACAGGAATGGGATCGGCAGAAAAACGGCACGTTGACACCGGAGTCCGCCATCCCCGGCTCGTCCCGCAGGGTCTGGTGGCACTGCAAAGCCGGTCATAGCTGGTTTGCCTCGATTTCTTCCCGCGCATATAGAAACAGCGGGTGTCCAGTCTGTACCGGAAAACTGGTGCTGCCCGGCTTCAATGACCTTGCGTCACAAAATCCGGTGCTTGCCGCGCAGTGGGATGCGGAACGAAACGGAACGCTCACACCGCAGCAGGTCACGCTGACCAGCAACCGCAAGGCGTGGTGGATCTGCGAGAAGGGACACAGCTTTCAGGCAGTGATTGCGTCCCGCGCAAACGGGACCGGCTGCCCGTACTGCACAAACAAAAAAGTGCTCGCCGGATTCAACGATCTGGCGACCGTCGAGCCGCGCATCGCCGCTGAGTGGCACCCGACGCTGAACGGCAGTCTCACGCCCGAAATGGTCACGGCGGGCAGCCGGAAAAAGGTCTGGTGGGAGTGCCCGCTGGGGCACGTCTGGAAGGCCGCCATCTACTCCAGAACTGGCAAAAAGAAATGCGGCTGTCCAGTGTGCGCGGGTAAGGCTCGAAAGTGAGTACAGTATCCATAACTTAGAAACCCGATATTTACCAAAAACAGCAGAGAGTGTTCTCTGCTGTTTTTATTATCAGCATTGGCTGATGTCCACTGCTGTCTTTTACCACAGCATGTTTATTCAGATGGTCAAATGCTTCATTCAGCACAAAATTGGCCAGCATGACTATCTCACGGCTTACCGCACTTCCATAGACGCTCTGAACTTCGCACCATACAACAGCGACATCAATACGGCTATGGTTATCAGCATGTTCCATCAAAGCAGAGCTGAGCTTGCAAAACAGTTTCTTGAAACAGCACAGAAATACATAAGCGGAGAAACAGCTCATCTCAGTCCGTTCGCTCTCGGGAAAACAACGGTGAGCCTCATATGATGCCGTTGTGAGGCACCCACAAGGATATTCCTGAGACTTTTTTTGGGGGGGACATTTCTGAGACTTTCTTGAGAACCGAAATGAGACAAAAAGACGTGAAAATTAAGATAATTTTAAGGACGTAGATTAGGACAGCGCTGAGACCACCCATCAGGTAAAATCAATTAACGGAAGGAAGTATCAGAATTGAGCTTGATGGGTGATTTTTATGTACAGGTCCGGCGCATTATCTCCCGGTCTCCGAGGACAATGTTGTACCCTGTTGGGACGCATTCTTTGCGCCCCGCCATCTTTGCGGCCTCTTCCGGATGCGCCGCCCCACCACAATCTCATATCGCCCCATTCTGCCCGCAGCAATCATGCTGCGGGCTTTTCTGCGCCTATAGGGCTTCATTGCCGTTCTCCGCCTCCGTAAATTTGAAATTTTCACATTTCAAATTTACGGAGGTTTTTTATGTATTACAACACAAAGGCAAGCGGAGCGCGGATTCGTGAGCTTCGCATCGCGAAGAACTTCACGCAGGATAATCTGGCAGAACATATGAATGTTTCCCGTGGTTTTATCAGTCTCATTGAGTCAGGGAAGAAAGGCTGCTCGGTCGATGTGCTGATCGCGCTCTCAAACCTGTTTGGTGTATCCATCGACTACCTTGTCCTTGGCACTGCCGCTTTCACTGCGCCGGATTCCGCTGCGCTGAAAGCAGATATTCAGGCATTGATCGGACTGTTGGAGAAATTCAGGGAGCAGCTATAACCGATGTTACTAATGGTAAAGCGAATGTTACTAACGTTATATTCAAAACCGGCGCACGGTCTTCTAAAATAAAACTACAGCGAAAGCTGACTGTTCCTTGAAAATTTCATACTCATTCATCAGGTACATTCCTGCATATGTGCGAGAGCACAAGCCAGCACAGCGGTGCGCCACGACATTCACGAGTGCGGACAACGTTCAATCAGCGCAGTTTCCGTGAACGAGCGATAAAACCGACTGCAAAAATCGGGTGGTTCCCGATCCGGCCATGACAGTATGCAGGGCTAACGATACTTCTGTCCAGCCACAGCTTCTTCACGCAATGGGGGCAGCTCGGAGCGATCCTCGGAGGGGTTCAAGTCCCATGGAGCGGTGCAACCAGCCGCCGCCTGATGATTTCCCACGGCTCTGGGGTGTCGAGGACAAATTAGGGCTGTACATACCAAAACAGAAAGGAGTCCTTGCCCTTGAAGGAGAACTTGACATATCGCCGCGGCGATATCTATCTGGCGAACTTAAATCCCTATTTTGGCTCAGAACAGGGCGGCACGCGCCCTGTTCTTCTGCTGCAAAACAACACCGGCAACTTCTATTGCCCAACCCTCATTGTAGCCCCTCTGACAGCTCGCAGAGGCAAGAAACCGCATCAGCCTACACATTATCTGCTGAACTCTGTAAAGGGCATGGACGGTGCATCTGTCGTTCTTCTGGAGCAGATCAAAACCATCGACAAGCGCCGCGTGGTGCGCTATATCGGGCGTGCCAGCCGCGAACAGATGGACGGTGTAAACGAAGCCCTTCAAATCAGCCTGGGCCTCTATATCCCGGAAGAAATGGAGGCTCCGTAATGAAGTCCACGCTGCCGGTTATCCCGGATTCATACATTCCTCTATCCAGTCATAACCATGAAATAACCCAAGCAAGGAGGTATGGCATGGACACATATACGGCATCCGATATGGATATTCGCGCCGTTGACCCTGCGGCGCTGGTGGATATCCGCGATGTAAAGGTCAACACAGCGCTTCCCAAGCGGGAGCGTATTCTGGATTTCATTCGCCAAATCGGCAATCCCTACTGCTACCGGCACGGAAAATATGTGGTCAGGGTCAGCTTTACCGATACGGATATTTCGTTGGAGGACAGACTGGAAGCATATATCCGCACAAAGGGCTGACCCCGCGACATCCTCGACAGTCATGCGCATTGCAGGTACAATTTTGGAGGAAAGGAGCTGGCAATATGCAAAACAACACAGAAACGAAAGTCTGGAACGCCACGCTTTACCTCCGACTGTCGAGAGATGACGGGGATAAAGAGGAATCCAACAGCATCACCGGGCAGCGGGAGCTGCTGCGGGATTTCATCCGAACCCGCCCGGAGCTTCGGGAATACGCCGTCAGGATTGACGACGGTTTCACAGGCTCCAATTTTGATCGTCCGAGTTTCAAGAAGATGTTGGAGGATGTAAAGGCCGGACGAACCAACTGCATCATTGTGAAAGATCTTTCGCGCTTCGGCCGAAATTATCTGGACGCAGGCGAATACATCGAGAAGATATTTCCCTTTTTAGGCGTGCGGTTCATCGCTGTCAACGACAACTATGACAGTTTCGGTGGAAAAAACGCTTCGGACGAGCTTGTCATTCCGTTCAAGAATCTTATAAACGAAGCCTACTGCCGGGATATTTCCGTGAAAGTCCGCACCCAGCTTGAGGTCAAGCGCAAGAGCGGCCAGTACATCGGCGCATTTGCCGTCTACGGCTATCTGAAAGATGAAGCGAACAAAAATCACCTGATCGTAGATGAATACGCCGCAGATATCGTGCGGGACATCTTTTCGTGGAAGCTGGAGGGCATGAGTCCGCAGGACATAGCCAGCCGTCTGAACCACAATGGGGTGCTCTCGCCTATGGAGTACAAGAAATCTCTTGGTATGAAGTTCGCCACCTCCTTCAAGGCGAACCCGCAGGCGGCATGGTCGGCCAACGCCGTGCTGCGTATCCTGAAAAATCCGGTCTACACAGGCATACTCATTCAGGGAAAAGAAACCACACCCAGCTACAAGGTGCGAAAGCGCGTCACAAAGCCGGAAAGCGAATGGGCAATCGTTTCGGACGCCCACGAAGCTATCATTGAGCGCCGGGACTTTGACAGCGTACAGAAGGCGCTCTCGTTGGATACCCGCCGCAGCCCCGGCGACAGCGCCGTGCAGCTTTTCAGCGGCATGGTGTTCTGCGGCGAGTGCGGCGCAAACATGGTGCGCAAAACCGTTCCCTCCGGCAATAAAAAGTATGTCTACTACGTCTGCGCCGCGCACAAGCAGGATAAATCCTGTTCGCCCCACCGGATGCGCGACGAGGCGCTGGAACAACTGGTTTTGGACACGGTAAAGCAGTATATCCGGGACGTGGTTGATCTGGACGATATTCTTGCCATGACGGATACCGCCCCCCTGAGAACCGCAGAAGTCCAGAAGGTGCAGCGGCAGCTCGACAAAAAGCGCTCGGAATATGAGCGGCTTCAGAAGCTGCTCATGTCCCTGTATGAAAACCTTGCAGACGGGATCATCGACCGGGAGGAATACGTAAAGCTCAAGCAGAACTACGCAGGACGCTGCGCCGAGTGCGAAAAGCAGATGGAAACCTTGCAGGAGACCATTACGCAGATCAAAGAGCACGGCGGCGAGCACCGGGAGTGGATGGCACAGTTCCGGGAGCATCTGAACATTACGGAATTGGAGCGCAGCATTGTGGTGGCGCTGATCGACCGCATCCTAATTTACAAAGATAATCGTGTGGAAGTCCGTTTTCGCTTCGCGGATGAATTTGCATGGCAGACGGATATCCTGCGCCGTTCGCAAATCAGAGAGGTGGTATAAGTGGCAAGAACCAAACGAAAGACAAACCCGGTCATTCCGGCGGCGGAAGCTCCCGCACAGGCGCAGAAGCAATACCGTGCCGCCGCCTATGCCCGCCTTTCCGTGGAAGACAGCGGCAAACCCGGCGCGGATACCATTGAGGGGCAGAAAAATCTCCTGCTCCGGTTCATCAAAAATGACCCGACGCTCACCCTGTACGGGCTGTTCTGTGATAACGGGAAGACTGGAACGGATTTCCAACGGCCTGAATTTGAAAAGCTCATGGAGGCGGTCAAGCGCGGAGAGGTTGACTGCATCGTGGTCAAAGACCTATCCCGTTTTGGCAGAAACTACAAGGAGACCGGCAATTATTTGGAGCGCATTTTTCCTTTTCTGGGCGTGCGCTTCATCGCCGTCAACGATGGATTTGATACCCTCACCGCCCAGCGGGGCACGGACGGTTATCTGGTGCCGCTGAAAAATCTCATCAATGAGGTTTACAGCAAGGATATTTCCAGGAAGTCCGGCTCCGCGCTGGCCGCGAAGCAGAAAAACGGCGATTTCATCGGCGCGTGGGCACCCTACGGCTACCGCAAATGCCCGGACGACCCGCATAAGCTGGAGCCGGACGAGGCAACGGCTCCCGTTGTCCGGCAGATATTCCGTTGGCGTGCCGAGGGCATTGGCGTCACGCAGATCGCAAGGCGGCTCAATGACGAGGGCGTACCTTCGCCCTCTGCCTACTTGTACAATACCGGTGTATGCAAAACAGAAAAGTACAACGGTGTGATCTGGTACGTTCAGACGGTCAAAAACATTCTGTCCCGGCAAGTCTACATTGGGCATATGGTGCAGGGCACAAAGCGGCAGTCCTTCTACGAAAACCGGGGCCAGTACATGAAGCCCAGAGAGGACTGGATCCTCGTGGAAAATACCCAC
>ENA-ORRA01000637-ORRA01000637.1-human-gut-metagenome-genome-assembly--contig:-NODE-637-length-30804-cov-10.461251_pt1 | contig 30804 bp, 25 predicted proteins | sample MGYA00242169_ERZ509122 | MGnify/ENA primary metagenome ERZ509122 (study PRJEB26280, sample SAMEA2338650) | human gut metagenome | biome: human gut; feature: human-associated habitat; material: faeces...
CCCGCCGATGGCGTGGTGGGCAAGAAGCAGATCCACGAAGGGCAGCTGGTGCAGCCGGGACAGACGCTGGTCGATATAGTAGATAACACCGACCTGTGGGTGGTAGCCAATTTCCGGGAGACGCAGATGCCCCATATCTCTGTGGGGAGAAAGGTGCGGATGACGGCTGATGCCGTTCCAGGCGTGGTGTTCTGGGGTACTGTTGAGCGTATCAGCGATGCTACGGGATCGGCCTTCTCGCTCATTCCGCAGGACAATGCCACAGGTAATTTTGTCAAGGTGGAGCAACGCATTCCTGTGCGGATTCGCTTCAAATCGCGTCAGAATATCCAACGCCTGCGGGCTGGGATGAACATGGAGTGTACTGCCCTCTAATGATCGTTGTGCTATGACAGAAAAGAAAACAGGTGGAGGCGGGCCCCCGATGGTCTTCAGCATGCCGATGTTTCACGATTGGATCCCCCGTTGTATTCGTCCGTGGCTATATATAGTACTGGCCTTCTGTTTCCAGTTTTCCAACGGCATGTACCTTGGCGCGATGAATCAGGTCGTCGGCGAGTGGGCAGTGATGCGCGAGGACGTACAGATGTGCCTTTATGCCACGCTCACGGGGATGGCCCTCTACTTCGTCGTGCTGTTTCGCATGAAGTTTCGCTTCACCAACCAGAAGCTTTTGATGAGCTCCGCCCTCATCATCTTCCTTTGTCAATGGTTGGCTACGCTGCGTCTTCCGCTTCCTCTGCTTTGGGGGCTCTGTGTGGTTTGTGGCATGGCGAAGATACAAGGCACGTTTGAGTGTATGTCGAACATCCAACTCTGGATGACTCCCAAGCGCGATTTCGGTGTCTTCTTTCCTTTGCTCCATATCATCCTGCTTGTCTCTATAGAATACTCGGGCTTTTTGACTGCATGGTTTGCCTATGAGATGCATTGGGAGTATATGCACTATTTCGTTATGTTGCTCATGCTACTGGTGCTTCTGGTCCAGGCGGCACTTACCCGTCCAGTCCACGCGATGCCCAAGATAGTGCCCCTACGTGGTATCGACTGGTTGGGTGGTGTGCTCTGGATGGCATTGTTTCTTCAGTCGGCTTGGTTGCTCTGCTATGGCGACTGGCTCGACTGGTGGCACTCTCCCCAGTTTCGCCTGGTCTGCGGCACGTCGATCATCACCTTTGCCGTCTGCTTGCAGCGCATGCTCTTCCATCCCCATCCGTTCTATGAGCCAGCCATGTGGCGTTATCCCAATGTGGTGCCGATTATCCTTCTCATCGGCGTGGTGGAGGCCTTGTTTTCCTGCGAGCATGTGCTGGAGATGGTCTATTACGAGGAGGTGATGCACTATGACGACTTGACCACAGAGACCTTGGCCCAATGGTCGCTTCCAGGCATCCTTGGAGGCTGTCTGGTCAGCTTGGGGTGGCTGAAACTGATGCGTTGGAACGTGTATAAACTCATTGCCTTCGGGCTGATGTTTTTCTCCCTCTATGTGGGTGGATACTATGTCTTGCTCGACAGTGGGCTGAATATCGAGATGCTCCGCATACCGCTGATGTGTCGTGGATTCTCCTATGCCGTCCTCTGTATCGCCTTCATGTGGTGTCTGCACGAGATGATGTCGTTTGAGCATTTCTTCCAGACCCTCTCGATATTCAATGTCCTGCACATGTTTGTGGGAGGGCTGGTAGGTGCTGCGCTCCACTCCTACGGCATGAAATACTACATGGCCGATGGTTTTGCCCGTTGTTCCCAGTATATAGACCGTGTGCGGATGTCGGCCTCTCCGGCCGATTTCTCCTCTGTCGTCTCGCGTTTGGTGGAAGGCGTGATGGCGCAAAGCATCAAGATCCTCTTCGGGTGGACCTTGCTTGCAGGGTTGTTCTTCGCCCTGCTGATGTTGCTTTGGGACATACCGATGGTGCGCCACCAGATCAAGCATATCCCCTCTTGGCCGCGTGTGGGCATGGGGGTGTGGCGTGGCTACCGTCGTCAGCAGAAGTTGCATCGCTTGCGCGTGATGCGGAGAGAGGCTGCGAAATAATAGTCTCGGCAGAGAAGAAAAGAAATGGGGACTGACCTCGTCGAGAGGCAGTCCCCATGATGGTAAATGGTGGGTGGAATAGTGCGAGGGCGTCGGCCTAATTGGCCATCTCGGATATAAACTGGATGCGTACCAACCGTATCTCCTCTTCGGTGTAGTCCTCATTCAGTTCGTCCATCGCCTTGTCGATGTCGTCCGTATCGCTTTCCATGAAGTAGTCGTAGATGTCGTCTATCTGATCCTCGTCGTACGTGTCATCGAGGTAGTAGTCGATGTTGAGCTTTGTTCCGCTGTCCACGATATCATCGAGCTTGTCTATCAGTTCGTCGAAATCGAGGCCCTCGGCGCGTGCGATGTCGTCGAGGGACAGCTGATGGTCGATACTCTGGATGATCTTCACCTTTTGCATCGACTTCTTCGCCACCGTCTTGACGCGGTACTCTTCGGGACGGACGATATCGTTCTCCTCGCAATACTTTTTGATCAGGTCGCAGAACGGCTGGCCATAGCGCTTGGCCTTGCCCGCTCCGACTCCCTGGATATTGAGCAGCTCCTTCTCGTTGATAGGATAGATGGTTGCCATCTGTTCCAGGGAAACGTCCTGGAAGATGACGTAAGGAGGGCGCTCCAGTTTGCGGGCCATATCGTGGCGCAGGTCCTTGAGCATGGCGAAGAGTTGCGGGTCGAGCACGCCGAAACCGCCTTCGCCTCCCTCCTCATAGTCCTCGTCCTTAAACTCTGCGTCCATGACCACCTGGAAGGGCTTCGGGCTTTTCAGGTATCGCTTGCCTGCTGCGGTGAGTTTCAAGATGCCATAGCTCTCGATGTCTTTGCGCATATAGCCGTTGAGCAGTCCTTGGCGGATCACGGGATTCCATATCTTCGGGTCCTCGTTTTCTCCCTCGCCAAACTCCTCCAGCTCGTCGTGGTGGTGAATCCTGATATCATCAGTAGCCCTGCCTTTCACGAAGTCGATGAGATACTCCTGCTTGAAGTTCTCCTTGAGTACGCCTACGGCCCGCAGGACGATGGCGAGCTGCTTTTCCGCGTCGATCCTTTGCTTGGGGTGTACGCAGTTGTCGCACATCCCGCAGTTGTCCTTCGGATACTCCTCTCCGAAGTAGTGGAGCAACATTTTGCGGCGGCAGACCGACGACTCGGCATAGGCGGCTGTCTCCTGGAGCAGTTGGCGTCCGATGTCCTGTTCGGCGATCGGCTTGTTCTCCATGAATTTCTCCAGTTTCTTGAGGTCCTTGTATGAGTAGAAGGCCACACAAATGCCCTCCTTGCCGTCGCGTCCGGCGCGTCCCGTCTCCTGGTAGTAGCCCTCCAGCGACTTGGGAATATCGTAGTGGATGACAAAGCGCACATCGGGTTTGTCGATACCCATGCCAAAGGCGATAGTGGCAACGATCACCTTGATGTTCTCCATTAGGAAGTCGTCCTGCGTCTGCGACCGTGTCTCGGAGTCGAGCCCAGCATGATAGGGGGCGGCCTGGATGTCGTTGGCTTTCAATATCTCTGAAAGCTCCTCCACTTTCTTGCGCGAGAGACAGTAGATGATGCCGCTCTTGCCCTGGTGCTCCTTGATAAACTTGACGATCTCCTTGTCCACCTCCTTCGTCTTGGGCTTCACGGCATAGTAGAGGTTGGGACGGTTGAAGGAGCTCTTAAACTCTGGCGCGTTGTCGATGCCCAGGCTCCGCTTGATGTCCGTGCGCACCTTGTCGGTCGCCGTGGCCGTCAGGGCTATGACGGGTGCTGTGCCTATCTCGTCGATGGCGTGGCGGATTTTGCGGTATTCGGGTCGGAAATCGTGTCCCCACTCCGAGATACAATGGGCTTCGTCAATGGCATAGAAAGTGATGTGGACGGTTTTGAAGAACTCGATATACTCCTCCTTGTTCAAGGACTCCGGGGCGACGTAGAGTAGCTTCGTGTGTCCCTTGACGATATCTGACTTCACGCGGTCTATCTCAGCCTTCTTCAGCGACGAGTTGAGGTAGTGGGCCACGCCGTCCTCCTCGCTGAGGCCGTTGATGACATCCACTTGGTTCTTCATCAATGCGATGAGGGGTGAGACGACAATGGCCGTCCCGTCCATCAACAGGGATGGAAGCTGGTAGCATAGGCTCTTTCCGCCGCCCGTGGGCATGAGGACAAAGCTGTCGTTACCGTCCAGGAGGTTGCGGATGATAGCCTCCTGGTCGCCCTTAAACTTGTCGAAGCCAAAGTAATGTTTGAGTGCTTCGGTCAGATTCACTTCCTTTGTCATTGTTAATAGTTGATGTATTCCGTATCGTAGGGGTGATTCCTGTCCATCCGTCTCCGTAGGGGAGGGGAGGACTGGCCCCCGCCCCGTCAGGTCCTTTCGGCCCTGTCGGTGGTGGGGTTGTAGGCGATAGACACACTACTTGCCTTGTTCCAGACGGCGCAGGCTGGTTGATTTCTCCAACTCCTGCGCGGCATAGTCGCGCGTCACTTCCAGTTCCTTCACGTCCTTGGAGGGCAATTCAAACATCGCCTCGTTGACCACGCTCTCTACGATGGATCGCAGGCCACGCGCGCCGAGTTTGTACTCCACGGCCTTATCGACGATGTAGTCGAGTGCGCCGTCGGTGAAGGTGAGTTTGATGCCGTCCATCTCGAAGAGTTTGGTAAACTGCTTGACGATGGAGTTTTTCGGCTCGACGAGGATCTTGCGCAAGGCTTCACGGTCGAGCGGCTTCAGATAGGTGAGCACCGGCAGTCGTCCGATGATCTCGGGGATGAGTCCAAACGCCTTCAGATCCTGAGGCAGAACATATTTCATCAAGTCGTTCTTGTCGATCTTTGCCGTGTTCTGTATGGAGTTGAATCCCACGACGTGGGTGTTGAGTCGTCGGGCTATCTTGGTCTCGATGCCGTCGAACGCGCCACCACAGATGAAGAGGATGTTCTTTGTGTCCACCTGTGTGTAGTTTTGGTCCGGGTGCTTGCGTCCGCCCTTGGGGGGTACGTTGACCACCGTGCCTTCGAGGAGCTTGAGGAGTCCCTGCTGCACGCCCTCGCCGCTGACGTCGCGCGTGATGCTGGGGTTGTCCGACTTGCGGGCTATCTTGTCGATCTCGTCGATGAAGACGATACCGCGCTCCGTCTCGGCCACATCGTAGTCGGCCACCTGCAGGAGTCGCGAGAGGATGCTCTCTACGTCCTCGCCGACATAGCCCGCCTCGGTGAAGACGGTGGCGTCGACGATGGTGAACGGCACGTCCAGGAGTTTGGCTATGGTGCGTGCGAGGAGCGTCTTGCCCGTTCCCGTGGATCCGACCATGATGATATTGCTCTTCTCGATCTCCACGCCCGTCTCGTCCTCGGGCTGCTGCAAGCGCTTGTAATGGTTATAGACGGCCACGGCCAATGATCGCTTGGCCTCGTCCTGCCCGATGATATATTCGTCGAGGTAGGCCTTGATGTCCATTGGCTTGGGCACCTCGGCCAGCTTGCGGGCTCCTCCCTTTCCTTTTTTGGGGTCGTCGACAGCTCCTGCCGTCTCCAGTATGTTGTAAGCCTGCTTGATGCAGTCGTCGCAGATGTATCCGCTCAGGCCCGAGATGAGCATATTGACATCATCCTCCGACCTTCCGCAGAACGAACATTTCTTTTTAGGCATATTCTCTCCTTAATATATTAATGAGATATATCGTGAGTTGCTATTCCGTGATTTATCCTTTAGCCGAGGCTTCGTCGGCACCACCTTTCTTCACCATGATCTGGTCGATCATGCCGTATTCCTTGGCCTCGTCGGCCGTCATCCAGTAGTTGCGGGCGCTGTCCTGCCACACCTTGTCGAACGGCTGGTGTGAGTGCTCTGCAATGATGTTGTAGAGTTCTTTCTTGTATTTCTGGATCTCGCGAGCCTCAATCTCGATGTCGGAAGCCTGTCCCTGTACGCCACCGAGCGGCTGGTGGATCATCACGCGGCTATGCTTGAGCGCGGAGCGTTTGCCTTCCTTGCCCGCCACGAGGAGTACGGCTGCCATCGAGGCCGCCATGCCCGAGCAGAGGGTAGCCACGTCGGAGGAGATAAACTGCATGGTGTCGTAGATGGCAAGTCCTGCCGTGACGCTTCCGCCCGGCGAATTGATATAGATGGAAATGTCTTTATCCGGATCTACGGAGTCGAGGTAGAGCAGCTGCGCCTGCAGCGTGTTGGCGGTATAGTCGTTCACCTCCGTGCCGAGGAAGATGACGCGGTCCATCATCAGTCGTGAGAACACGTCCATCTGCGTCACGTTGAGCTGGCGCTCCTCGAGGATGTAGGGGTTGACGTACTGCTGCTGGGCCCTCATCACTTCGTCGAGTACGAGGCCGTTCATGCCCAGATGGCCGACGGCGTACTTTCTAAAATCGTTCATTTTTACTTTTCTGTTTGTTAGCTTTTAGACAAAAAGTAAAGAGGCTATCGACCTCCTTCCCTTTGTCTGTGGACAAGGATCGCGCCACCCTTGATGGGGATGGTGGTCATTATCCACACACAAAGTTAAGAAAAAAAATCGATAACCTCTTGAAAAAAGAAGTTTTTTTCTGAAAAAGGCTTGTTTTTAAGCCTCCAGCATCTTATTGAAGTCTTCGAGGGAAATCTCCTTCGTGTCGAGCTTCACCACCTCCTTCAGGGCGACGGCCAGCTTGCGGTCGATGGCAGCCTCCACGAGCGGCTCCACATTTTCGCGCTTCTTCAGCATCTCGTCGGCATACTTTTCGATCAGCTCGTCGGGGATGTTGCCCATGCCGTACTGTGCGAACTGTGCGCGGGTGGACTGGCGGGCGATCTCGCGGATATCCTGCTCCTCCACCTTCACGCCGGTCTGCTCGACCAGCTTGTTCTTGATGAGGTGCCAGGTGAGCTCCTTGATGCTACGGTCGTAGTTCTCCTCGACAAACTTCTCACCCTTGTCCTGGTTGTTCTGCAGCATGACGCGCTTGAGGATGTCGTTGGCGAAGGTCAGTTCGCCCACCTTCTTCTCGCAATGCTTGCGAACGTCCTGCATGAACTTGAAGTCCTCGTCCTGCACGAGCTGCTGGCGCACGCCCTCGGCGATGGTCTGTCGGAAAGCAGCCTCGTCCTTGATGTCGGCGTCCTGGCCATAGACGGCCTTCCAGAGCTCCTCGTTGTTCTCAGCAGGCACGAAGTGGGAGATCTGCGTGATCTGGAAAGAGAAGTCGCCCGTGTAGTCTGCCAGCTGGTCCTTCTCGACCTTCAGCAGGGCTGCCATCTCGCCATCGCTCTCAGGATAGGCGTTGCGGGGATTGAAGGTGATGATGTCGCCGAGCTTTGCGCCCTTGAAGAGGTCGCGCTGGGCCTCCACCTTGATCTGTGACGGCATCAGCTTGGCTGCCTCCAGGGTCAGGCCACCCTCGATCGTGTTGCCCTCGGCGTCGAGCTGGCGCAGGTCGCCCTGCAGCAGGTCGTTGGCCTCGGCGTCGTAGCTCTCGGCCTTGTCGTCCATCTTGCCAAAGCGGCGGCTGAACATCTCCACCTGCTGGTCGATGAGCTTGTCGTCCACCGTGATGTCAAAGTACTCCACCTTGTCGCACTTGTTCAACTTGAGTTCGAACTCAGGCTCGATGGCGAGGTCGAAGCGGAACACGTAGGGAGCGTCCTTCTCCAGATCGATCGGCTCGTCGCCCTCGTGGGCTATCGGCTGGCCGAGGACGGCCAGTTTGTTGTCGGTGATGTACTTCTGCATCTCCTTGCCCAGAAGCTCGTTGATGATGTCCACTTTGACGGAGTTGCCCATCTGACGACGGATCAAGCCCATCGGCACCTGGCCCGGACGGAAGCCCGGCATGTTGGCGCGACGGCGGTATTCCTTGAGTTTCTTCTCGACATCTGCCTTGTAGTCACCCTCTTCGACGGTCAGCGTCAGCACGCCGCCCACCTTCTCGGGGTTCTCAAATGAAATCTGCATTTCTTCGTTATTTTGTTATATTATTATTAATTTTCCTTGGGCGTATCGTGGCCCGTTCGCACGAGGCCACAAATAGGGTTGCAAAGTTAGCTATAATTTAGGCAATTACCTAATATCAAGGTGTAAAATTTGATTTTTTAACGGCAAGCCATGGCTTTCCCGCCTCGCGAAATAGCATTTCGTGGGCATTCATAGACCATGGTTTCGCCTTTCTTTGTCCGCTTTTGGAGCAAAGTGTAAAGGAAAAGTCCTACTGTTCGCTCGGCTCACCCGATAACCGCTGACCATTCCTTACATTGCTTTTCAAACGTATCCACGTTTATGTGACAATAGCGGTCAAGCGAACGGGAGGTCGTGGGAATCGTCTCCATACACTTCTTTTAAAAACGTCGCAAACTCCTTGGAGTAGCTGGTTCCTTCTGCCTTCATGCCATAAGAGTCGGAGAAGTATCGGTTGTTCTGCTTGTCGTACCATTTGCGCCTTCTGACGATCAGACCAACACTTTTGTCACGGATCGGGAAGTCACGTATTGTTACGGCTTCGCAGAACCCTTTAGATTCAATCTGCGGGTTCTCTTTGTAGTCAGCCTTAGCAGATTCGTCAAGATAGATGCGGGTGAGGGACGATACTTCTTCTACGCGTACCACTTCAAAATTTGAAAGTATCTCTGATGGCAGAATCAACTGTGCCAATGCTATTAGTCCTTGATTGCTCATGGTGCAAGGTTGTTGATTTTCTGTAGAATCAAAGTATCTTTCCTCGGGTTTATCGGCTGATCCCTCGCTCTCTCCTTCTTGTTCCTTGGCCTTGCGCTGTTCCTCGATGAGCTGGAAGTCTTTTTTGCGTAGCACGAAACTGTTGGTGAGGTACTTCTCCTTGACGATCTTGTTGTTGGCCAGTTCCTCTGGTGTGCCCTGGAAGAGGATGCGGCCCTCAAACAACATGTAGGCGCGGTCTGTGATGCAGAGCGTGTCCTGGACGTTGTGGTCGGTGATGAGGATGCCGATGTTGCGAAACTTCAGTCGCCAAACGACGCTCTGGATGTCCTCCACGGCTATGGGGTCCACGCCCGCGAAGGGCTCGTCGAGCATGATAAACTTCGGGTCGATGGCCAGGCAGCGTGCTATCTCCGTGCGTCGCCGCTCGCCTCCCGAGAGTCGGTCTCCCAGGTTCTTGCGCACCTTCTGCAGGCGAAACTCCTTGATGAGGCTCTCCATCTTTGCGACCTGCTCGTCGTGGGAGAGCTTGGTGCGCTCCAGCACGGCCATGATGTTGTCCTCGACGCTCATCTTGCGAAACACGCTTGCCTCCTGCGGCAGCACGTTGCAGGCATGTAGCCGATGCCAGCATGGGCGTGCTTATAGACCGGGTAGTCCGTGATTTCCGTGTCGCCGAGATAGACATGGCCGTCGTTGGGCACTACCAGTCCTGTCGTCATGTAGAAAGACGTGGTCTTGCCGGCTCCGTTGGGTCCCAGCAGTCCTACAATCTCTCCTTGGCGGACGTTGAAGTTGACGTCGCTCACCACGGTTCGCTTGCCATACCGCTTCACCAAACCCTTGGCGTGGAGCATGGCCCGCTGCTCGGTTGCACCTTCGCCCTCGGTCTCCTCGCTGCCAATAGGTGTTGCCACCAGTCGCTCGCTATCGTTGTCGCTCATATCCGTTGTATTCATTTTTGGATTGCAAAAGTAAGAAAAAAGATGCTAATATCGCCCGTCAAGGACAAAAACTATCCCTGCGGATGCAGTTTTTAAGGGGATTTTGGTTACTTTTGCACCAAAGTTTCATATAAACCCATCGCATGTTAATACATAAGTGGCTCACCACCTTCGGCAAATACCTCATTCTGATGGGGCGCGCCTTCTCTCGTCCCGAGCGTATGCGGATGTTTCTCAAGCAGTATGTCAAGGAGATGTCGCAGCTCGGCATCGACTCCATTGGCATCGTCCTGCTCATCTCCTTCTTCATCGGAGCCGTCATCTGCATCCAGATGAAGGTCAACATCCAAAGTCCGTGGATGCCCCATTGGGTGGCGGGCTACGCCACGCGCGAGATCATGCTCCTGGAGTTTTCTTCCTCCATCATGTGCTTGATCCTTGCTGGCAAGGTGGGGTCCAATATCGCCTCTGAGCTGGGCACGATGCGCGTCACGCAGCAGATCGACGCCCTGGAGATCATGGGTGTCAATTCGGCCAACTACCTCATCCTGCCGAAGATACTCGGCTTGGTGACGATCATGCCCTTCCTCGTGATCTTCTCTTCCGCGCTGGGCGTGGTGGGAGCCTACTCCACGGCCTATGTCGGCCATATCATCACCCCTGAGGACCTCACGGCCGGACTGCAGCACGATTTCGTGCCCTGGTTCTTGTGGACGAGTATCATCAAGAGCCTCGTCTATGCCTATATCATCACCAGCGTCAGCTCCTATTTCGGCTATACCGTCGGTGGCGGTTCCGTAGAAGTGGGCAAGGCCAGCACGGCAGCCGTGGTCAATAGTTCGGTGCTGATCCTTTTCTGTGATGTGTTCCTCACCCAGTTGCTCAGTTAGTCAAAACAGTAGAAAGCCATGATAGAAGTCAAGCATATAGACAAGTCCTTTGGCGATAAAGCCGTCCTGCGCGACATCAACGCCGTCTTCGACGACGGCAAGACCAATCTCATTATCGGTCAGTCGGGCGCGGGCAAGACTGTGCTGATGAAGATCCTTGTGGGCCTCCTCGATCCGACGGGTGGCGAGGTGCTCTATGACGGGCGCGACTTTGTGCGCATGTCGAAGCGCGAGCGCGTGCAGATGCGCCGCGAGATGGGCATGATCTTCCAGAGCGCGGCCCTCTTCGACTCCCTCTCCGTCCTGGAGAATGTGCGCTTTCCTCTTGATATGTTCTCCAATATGACTGCCGCCGAGCGCGACCGAAGGGCGCAGGAATGTCTCGACCGCGTCAACCTCAACGGGACGGGAAGCAAGTTTCCAGGCGAGATTTCTGGAGGTATGCAGAAGCGTGTCGCCATCGCCCGCGCCATCGTCATGAATCCGAAGTATCTCTTCTGCGACGAGCCCAACTCCGGCCTCGACCCGAAGACCTCGCTCGTCATCGACGAGCTCCTCTCCGGCATCACCAAGGAGTATGGCATCACGACGATCATCAATACCCACGACATGAACTCCGTCATGGGTATTGGCGAGAACATCGTCTTCATTGCCGACGGCAGAAAGGAGTGGCAGGGCGACAAAGACTCCGTCATCTCCTCGCGCAACAAGAAGCTCAGCGACCTGGTCTTCGCCTCCGATCTCTTCAAGAAAGTCAGAGAGGTGGAGCGGGAGGAGAAATAAGAACCTTTTCGTTAAGCCAAATGAGCAGAACCGAGCTTGCTCGAGTTATGCCATGGCGAGAAAAGGTGCCATGTAATGGAACCTTTTCGTTAAGCCAAATGAGCAGAACCGAGCTTGCTCGAGTTATGCCATGGCGAGAAAAGGTGCCATGTAATGGAACGTTTCCTATCGCATATACCACAGACTGTCGCGCCTCACCATCGGCACGACCACCTGCTCCTGCGTCTTGTCGCCATAGACGAGCGTGAGAAACACGTTGGCCGTCTGCGTCTTCTCGGCATACTGGTAGGTGCTGATGCGGACGCTGTCGATGCCTTTGTGGCGCTTCTGTTCGTTGTCGGCAAACTGCCTCAGGATGGCTTTCAACTGCTGTCGGTAAGTCTCGGGCACGGTATCGGCCTTCAACTTCCCCTCATAGAAACTGTCGAAGCGGCCTGCCGCCAAACTGTCGTAGTAGATCTTGGCCGTTCGGGCCGCCAGTTCGCCTTGGTTGACCGTCTCCTGCGGCTTGTCGGAGCACGACCCCAGGAGCAGCGACAGGGCGAGAGCCCCCGTCCCCAGCAGCGAGCCGAGGAAGGGGCGTAGAGAGAATGCGTGCATCATTTCTGGCGGATGAAGATGTTGATCGGGGTGCCGATGAGCGACCAATGCTCTCGCATCTTGTTCTCCAGGAAGCGACGGTAGGGCTCCTTGATGTATTGCGGCAGGTTGGCGTAGTAGACAAACGAGGGGATCTGCGTGTTGGGCAGCTGCGAGCAATACTTGATCTTGATATACTTGCCCTTGGTCGAGGGGGGTGGCGTGTTCTCGATGATGGGCAGCATCACCTCGTTGAGCTTGTTGGTACCGATGTGGATCTTGCGGCTGTCGAAGACTGCCTTAGCCAGTTCGAGCACCTTGAAGATGCGCTGCTTGGTCAGGGCCGAGGTGAAGATGATGGGGAAGTCGGTGAAGGGCGCCATGCGGCTGCGGATGGCGTTGGTGAAGGTGTCGATGTGCTTCTGGGTCTTCTCCTCCACCAGGTCCCATTTGTTGACCACCACGACGAGCGACTTCTTGTTTCTTTGGATGATCTGGAAGATGTTCATGTCCTGTCCCTCGATGCCACGCGTGGCGTCGATCATCAGGATGCAGACGTCGCTGTTCTCGATGGCGCGGATGGATCGCATGACGCTATAGAACTCCAGGTCCTCGTTCACCTTGTTTTTGCGTCGGATGCCTGCCGTATCGACGAGGTAGAAGTCGAAGCCAAACTTGTTGTAGCGCGTGTAGATGCTGTCGCGGGTGGTTCCTGCTATCTCGGTGACGATGTTGCGGTCCTCGCCGATGAAGGCGTTGATGATGCTCGACTTGCCGACATTGGGGCGTCCCACGACGGCGAAGCGCGGCAGGTTGTCGTCGACCTCCTCCTCGGGCACGTCCTCCAGTTTCTCCAGGATGATGTCGAGCAGGTCGCCCGTGCCGCCACCCGTGATTGCGCTCACGCAGATCGGGTCGCCCAGTCCCAGCTTGTAAAACTCGGCGGCCTCGTACGATCGTCCGCTATTGTCTATCTTGTTGGCCACGAGCAGGATGGGTACGCTTGCGCGGCGCAAGATCTGTGCCACGTCCTCGTCCCAGTCCGTGATGCCCGTCTCGTTGTCCACCACGAAGAGCACCAGGTCGGCCTCGTCCGTGGCTACGCGCACCTGCTTGCGGATGGCGTCCTCGAAGATGTCGTCCGACTTGACGACCCAGCCTCCTGTATCGACAAGCGAAAACTCGCGCCCGTTCCAGAGACATTTGCCATATTGGCGGTCGCGGGTGGTGCCTGCCGTCTCGCTCACGATGGCGCGGCGGCTATTGGTGAGACGGTTGAAAAGCGTTGATTTGCCCACGTTCGGGCGGCCAACGATAGCTACTAAATTTGCCATGATGTCTGTTTAATTACTGAAGTTTAACATTCTTCGGCCCTCGCCATCCGATGGCGAGAGTATGCCCTGCATACAGTTAGGGCCGTTTTTTTTCTTGTCATTTGTCCCGTCCGCCGCTTGGCGGGCGGGGTAGGGGTGAGCGTTTTTGGGGGATGCTGCCTCTCCCGGGGGATGTGGCTCGCGAGAGCGTGCGCCCTTATTGTGGGTCGTAGCCGAAAAGGCGCAGCTCGCGCTTGGAGCTTCGCCAGTCCTTATCGACCTTGACGTAGGTCTCCAGGAAGATCTTCTTGCCGAAGAACTGCTCGAGCGACTTGCGTGCCTCTGCCGATACTTTCTTGAGGGCCTGTCCCTGGTGGCCGATGATGATGCCTTTCTGGCTGTCGCGCTCCACGTAGATGACGGCGTTGATGCGGATCAGCCGATCGTCCTCCTTGAATCGCTCCACGGCCACCTCTACGGAGTAGGGTATCTCCTTGTCGTAGTAGCGGAGGATCTTCTCGCGGATGATCTCGGAGACGAAAAACTTGGCGGGTTTGTCCGTGAGCTGGTCCTTGTCGAAGTAGGCCGGGCTCTCGGGCAGGAGTTCCAGGATGCGCTTCATCAGGATCTCCGTGCCAAACTTGTTCTTGGCCGAGATGGGCAGTATCTCGGCTTTCGGGAGCAGCTTGTGCCATGTCTCCACGAGGTCGCCGAGCTGGTTTTGCTCGCTCTCGTCGATCTTGTTGATCAGGAGGATGACGGGTATCTCCATCTTCGAGACTTTCTCCAGGAAGTCCATGTTCTTGGTTGGCGTCTCGCGCACGTCCGTCACGTAGAGCAAGATGTCGGCGTCGGCGAGTGCGCTCTCCGAGAATGCCAGCATCATCTCCTGCATCTTGTAGTTGGGCTTCAGCACGCCCGGGGTGTCGGAGAATACCACCTGTGCCTCTGGCGTGTTGACGATGCCCATGATGCGATGGCGTGTGGTCTGGGCCTTGAAGGTCGCTATACTGATCTGTTCGCCCACGAGTTGGTTCATGAGCGTGCTCTTGCCCACATTCGGGTTGCCCACGATGTTGACGAATCCTGCTTTGTGCTGCATAATGATGTTGTTGTGGAGTAAACCAATTTGGCGGATTGAGAAGAAGGCCGGGTGTGGAGTCCGTCTCCTGCCCAAAGCGAAAAAAGCTCAGAGCGTCAGGCCACGGGGAAGCGTCGCCGCTCCCTTGCGCCTCACGTTCTGAGCCCCATACTTATTTGTTGTGAAGCCGTCCGCTACTTCGCCGCTCCTACCGCGTCGCCGTCGTAGGCCCACTTGCAGTAGGATGCTCCATGGGCAAATCCGGCTGCGAAGGCCGTGAAGATGACGTTGTCGCCCTTCTTGAGCAGCTTCTCGTTGTCCCACATGGCCAGCGGAATCGTTGCTGCCGACGTGTTGCCGTAGCGGTCGATGTTGATGATGACCTTTTCGAGCGGTATCTCCGCGCGCTTGGCCACGGCCTCGATGATGCGGCGGTTGGCCTCGTGGGGTATCACCCAGTTGATGGTCTCGGGAGTCAGTCCGAATCGGCTCATCATCATCCCAACGTCGTTGCTCATCTCCGTGACGGCATAGCGGAAGACCGTGCGCCCCTCCTGATAGATATAGTGGAGCTTGTGCGACACCGTGAACTGTGACGGGGGACATACCGATCCGCCCGCTTTCAGGTGAAGGAACGGCAGTCCCTTGCCATCGGTACGCAGGTAGGATCCCTGCATGCCGACACCCTCCTCCGTCGTTCCCTCTACGAGCACCGCGCCCGCTCCGTCGCCGAAGAGGACGCAGGTGTTGCGGTCGGTGTAGTCGACCATCGACGACATCTTGTCGGCTCCGATGACGATGATGCGCTTGTAGCGTCCGCTCTCTATCATCGAGCAGGCCAGGTCGAGCGTGTAGAGGAATCCGCTGCAGGCCGCCGCCGTGTCCATGGCGAAGGCGTTGTGCATCCCCAGTCGCCCGACGACGATGGAGGCCGTCGAGGGAAACTTGTAGTCGGGAGTAGTCGTGGCGACGATAAGCGCGTCGATGGAGTCGGGATCGGCTCCCGTCTTCTCCAGCAGCTGGCTTGCGGCCTTGCGAGCCATGTAGCTCGTGCCCAGCCCCTCCTCGGTGAGGATGCGCCGCTCCTTGATGCCGACGCGCGTCTGGATCCACTCATCGGTGGTATCGACCATGCGCGACAACTCCTCGTTGGTGAGGATGTAGTCGGGCACGTAGCCGCCGATACCGGTGATGATAGCGTTTATCTTCTCCATTTATGTCAATGAGAAGGTGTTTACTCGGCGGTAGCGACCTCCACGGCCAGCTTGCCGCGGTAGTAGCCGCACGTGGGGCATACGGTGTGATAGACGTAGTAGGCGCCACAGTTGGGGCATACGGCGAGCGTGGGAGCTACTGCCTTGTCATGCGTTCTGCGCTTGAGCGTACGAGTCTTCGATTGTCTTCTTTTAGGATGTGCCATAATTTTTTAATCTGTTTTGTTTTTTAATTCTTTTTCTTGAGTTGTTCGAGTGCTGCCCAGCGCGGGTCTGTGGCTTTCTCGTCTCCCTCTCCGCTTCGGACGGCCGAGTGCTCCTCGAGCACCCGTATCATGGCAGGGTTGCATTTTCCAGGTGCATGCACGTGCCTGACGGGGATGGCGAGCGCCGTCAACTCGTAGAGGAGCCATGCGACATCGAGTATTCCTTCGTCCTCGGCCACCGTCACACAAGCGTCATCCTCTGAGCTTTCCTCTCCAAACTTAGCCTCCATGCGCTCCTGGGCCTCGATGGGCAACTCCATGTCGTCCAGGCAGCGGTCGCAGCTGACTGTCACCGTGCCCGTGATGTGGAAGTCGAGGAGAAAGGCGTCCTGCGAGGTGCGATCGATGGCGATCCTCACGGACAGGTTTCCCCTCCTCACCTCGGGTGCGTCTATCGCCTCGAAGTAAGCGTCGTCCAAGCTCAGCGTCCGCTCCGTGCGGCCATAGTCCAAGCTTTTCAGATCTATGTGGAGGTAGTCTAAGTCCATAATCGGGGTGCAAAGGTACGAACATTTTTCCGATTATCAACAATTTGCAGTTAAAAAATGGTATTTCTTCACCCCGTGGGGGCCATAGTGCGGCTCCTTGGGGCGGCTTGGGGGACTTGTGGCGCATCTGTGGGCCTTTTTCGCGGCTGCTTCCTACTTCCGCAGCTCGATGCGGAAGGTCGTGCCCTTGCCCACCTCCGAGCTGCGCACGTAGATGCGTCCGTGGTGATATTCCTCCACGATGCGCTTCGCCAGGCTCAGTCCCAGTCCCCAGCCTCGCTTCTTGGTCGTGAAGCCGGGCCGGAAGACGTTGCCGATGTCTTTCTTGCGGATGCCCTTGCCCGTGTCCGTGACGTCGAGGATGGCCTTCGTCTCCGTCTCCTCCACGTGGATCGTGATGGTGCCCTGCCCGCCGCCCATGGCGTCGACGGCGTTCTTGCAGAGGTTTTCTATGACCCACTCGAAGAGCGATGCGTTGAGGCTGACGACGATGTCCTCCTTGGGCAGCTCCTTGACCATGCTTACCTTGCGCGAGGTCCTTCGGTCCATGTAGTCGATGACGTGGTCGATGACGTCGTTGAGGCTGGAGGGCACGGGCTCGGGGAGCGATCCGATCTTGGAGAATCGGTCGGCGATGAGCTGCAGTCGCTCCACGTCCTTGCCCATCTCGGCCACGAGCGGGTCTTCGGGGTAGCTCTCCTTGAGTATCTCCTGCCAGGCCATGAGCGAGGAGATGGGCGTGCCGAGCTGGTGGGCTGTCTCCTTGGAGAGTCCCACCCACACCTTGTTCTGCTCGGCCCGCTTGGAGGTGAGCAGGGCGAAGATGGCCACGACGACGAAGATCATCACCACGCCCAGCTGGATAAACGGGTACCAGGCCAGGCGCTTGAGCATCAGCGAGTCGTCGTAGCAGACGTTCATGTAGTCGCTCTTCACCTGCTCGCTCAGCGAGATGCGTATGCAGCGCCCCGAGGCCTGCAGCCGCTCGGCCATGTGGGTCAGGTAGCGCAGCGAGTCGGCGTAGTCCTTGCCGCTCACGCGTACGTTGCGGAAGTCGGTCACGACGCCGTCGCGGTCCGTCACCACCACGGGGATGGTGTTGTTGTCGTTGAGCACGCGCAGCACGAGGCTCAGGTCCGTGTTCTCGTCGGCCTGCGAGAGCGACTTCATGGCCTGCGCCCACACCTCCATGCGTGCCCGCTCCTCCTTGGAGAGGTCGCGCGTCAGGAAGTGGGACACGATCAGCGAGGCCACGGCTATCAGTACTGCCGCGGCCACGAGGAGAATCTTCACCTGCCGTATCCTGTCCGTCCATTGCATAACATCTTTATAAACGGTCTCAAGGCGGGTTTTATTGCGTCGCAGAAAGGCAAAATGGCTCTCGCAAAGTGGGATCGCGGAAGGCTTCCGTGGTATCGGCAGTCCTTTTTGAGAGTTTGCCGCCCAAACTCTGCTTCGTCTGCCGAGTCGAAAAGCGGGTCGAAGTGTGGGTGACGGGCCAATGAGGAGAGGAAAACGATATTTTTATCAGTCTTTTGGCGAAGAAAAGACTGCGGTAGCGGGCTTTGATACGCTTGTTGATTTGATGATATTGTCCTTGTGGTTGATGTAAGTGGTTGATTATTAGTGTTTACGAGATTAGTTTACTCGAAATGTTTCAGTGTTTCAGCGTTTCAATGCAAATATAACTTAGGTGTAGTTTTTCCTTTCCTTTCTCCTATTGTTGTATTGTTTATTATTATATATAATATATAATATATAATATGTTATAACAATTAGTCTCCGTAATAAGTGTAAATGGTAAAATTAAGGTATGGGCTGATAGGGAGGAGGGAGTAGTGGGGCATGCTTTTTTTTGATTGAAACGCTGAAACACTGAAACGCAGAAACGCTTGGCTTTGTGGCTCGCTCCTGTGGCTTTGTCTTTGTCTGGTCCTGCTGCTCTGTGGGACGGTATCCGCTTTTTCTCTTCAAGGCAGTTAGCAAAGCTTCGGGATGGTTTCGGGATGGTTTCGGGAAACAGGCAAGGGTAGTCAGTCCAAACAACCTTGCTGTCCATGTGGTTTTTCTATATGGCCCTGAGAAATGACGCGGGCCCTTGGCTCTGCGTGTGGGCTTTCAGTCCACGTTTCTGTCATGGCTCCTCAGCGTGGCGTGTGCAATAGAAAAGTCGTGATTGGCGAAAAATTCCCCTCTAAATTTGCAGGTGTCGGAAATAAGGCGTACCTTTGCATCCGCATTTCGGAAGAAGGGCGTTTAGCTCAGTTGGTTTAGAGCATCTGCCTTACAAGCAGAGGGTCGGCGGTTCGAATCCGTCAACGCCCACAGGGGTGGTTCCCGTGGCTTCATTCGTGGGGCTGCGGGAATTTTCTTTTTTTTCCCCCCCCCCTGACAGTTTCCCTCAAAGGGCCTCTCTGCAGACGATTTTTTAGGATAACATAGACTGCACAAGCACAAATGAAGAAAGGACTATTTGCCCTTGCCCTGGGCACGTTCACCCTGGGCATCGCCGAATTTATCATCGAGGGCATCATTACCGACATTGCCCACAACATGCATGTTTCCATCCCAGAAGCAGGCCACCTCATCTCTGTCTATGCGCTCGGCGTTTGTGCCGGAGCCTTCTCGCTGATCCTCATGCACAAGTATCGGCCCAAGCATATACTGATGTTCCTGGCCTCGCTCATCACCTTCGGCGCCATGGCCGCCTCTGTGGCGCCCACCTACTGGATCCTGCTCTGCGCCCGGTTTGTCGCGGGACTGCCCCATGGCGCCTACTTCGGCACGGCCACTATCGTGGCGGTGAAGATAGCACGGGAGGGCAAGGGGACCAATGCCGTGGCGATGATGTGCGCAGGCATGCCGGTAGCCAATTTGCTGGGCGTTCCCCTTGGTACGTTTCTCAGCCATACATTCAGTTGGCGCGTGCCTTTCGCCAGCTGCATCGTCCTCGGACTACTCACCCTGTATATGATCCACCGATGGGTGCCCGACGTCGAGGCTTTGCCCAACCATGGCATGAAGGCGCAGTTTCGCTTCCTGCGCAACCTGGCGCCCTGGCTCATCATTGCGGCCACCTTCCTGGGCAATGGCGGCATCCTCTGCTGGTTCAGCTACATCTCGCCGCTGCTGCAGACGGAGGGCGGATTCAGCCCTGCCAGCATCTCGCTTCTGATGATTCTTGCTGGTGGCGGTATGGTCGTGGGCAATCAGGTGAGCGCCCTGCTTGCCGACCGCCTCATGCCGGGCCGTTTCACCTGCTACCTCCAGTTTTTGGCGGCGGCAGCCCTCCTGCTCACCTTCTTCCTCGCCCCCATTGGTTGGGTCTCGGTGGTGCTGATGTTCGTCTGCTGCGTCTGTCTTTTCGGCATCGGGTCGCCTGAGCAGTTTCTGATCGTGAAGCATGCCGAGGGTGGCGAAATGCTGGGTGGCTGCTGCATCCAGGCTGCCTTCAACCTGGGCAATGCCGTAGGCGCTTTTCTGGGCGGCATCCCCGTGGCGATGGGGTTGGGATACAACTTTCCCGCCCTTATTGGCGTGCCGATGGCGTTGGCTGGCGCCCTCTGTCTGCTGGTCTTCCATCGGAAGTATGAGCAGCGGTAGAGGCTAAGGCGAGACGATCTGCGTCTCTTTGCTGGCAGTCGCCTTGCCAAGGCTTGCCCTGATGCTGCGTCGGAAGGTCTGGCAGAGGTCGTGGCTTTCTCCACCACGCTTCCTCCAAGTATCCGCCACGCTTCCTCCATCTACCCACCACGTATCGTCCTCCCTTCCAGCATATATCGATCTCATATTGTTTCCGTATTGTTTCCGTATTGTTTCCGCTTCCGTAAGCGAGAACGATAGGAGAACAATAGGAGAACGATACGGGATCGATACGGGATCGATACGGGATCAATACGTGATCAATACGTGATTGATACGAGACCGATACGAGAACGGTCTTTTCCGACTCCCAACCGAAGATATTGATAAGAAATTTAACTTTTTCGTCATCGTTTCTTTTGATTATATTTTACATTTCAGCCACTCGCCTCTTCCTGCCGTTCATGCCAAGAAGGTTGGCTCACCATTTGCCCAGGCGCAGCCTCTATACAAAGATAACCTTCCGTCCAGCCAAGTGCAAGCCGATTAGCATGAATTAACGCCCCATTAACTATTTCTCCATATCCATTTAACAAAATCAGAATCAGGCAAAAAGCTAAGCGTGACGCCAAGGACTACACGCTCGCCTATGCCGTTTTTACCCACTATTGATGCGGAGTGGGGGATTGTCCTCCATTTTCGGCGGATTATTAAGCTACTCTGTTTTGTATCTGTATTGTCAGGGATTACCAATCATCGTTGAACAAATCGCGTTCGACACATGGGCCGGGATATTGATCGTGTAAGCCAAATGTGTCTGTGGATTCATATTTCATGTCTTTATTATAATGCTCAATTACATATTTATAAAAGGAACAATGTAACACCCCGTTGTTGGTAGTTAATTCGAAGTATGACGTTGTGTTGGAGTATGATTCAATTCGTCCATTCACATAAAATGGAAGTTTATTCCTGTGGGATACAAGTAGCATTCTATTGCCGTCAAGTTTGGCTTGTGTGTATTTAATATTAGAAGCATCATCATAAGATGCAGATTTCGGGTCTGCATCTTTGATAGTTTTGGCTCTTACAAAATAATTATCTCCATTTTTTGAGATTCTGATAACATACCGAAAAAGTGTGTATATTCCTCCTCCTGACTCTCCGTCCAAGGCCTTATAGATTTCAGAAATCCATGTTCCCACCCACGGGTCTTGATTTTGTGCTGTTGTAGTTACTTCACCAAGAAAAGCCCAATCGTCATTAGCTTCGCTGAAAGCATTAACCCTTTCTTCGGGAAACGAATAGGGAATGGTGATAGGCCTTGCTGTCATTACGTTCATGTATGACAGGCAGAGGAAAATGGATGTTGTCAAAGTTCTTTTCATGATTCTTTTTGTTTTTTCTTTTTCGCAACACAACAAGTTTGTATTTCTTTGTAAGTACCTGGGCGAGCATAAATTGCTCGGGATTTTGCCATGTCAGATGATTCGCCAACCTTAGTGTTGCGACAACAGGCACGGCAGAACTCTGAATGGCATGGCAAAGATACGGATAAAATTAGAAATACCCTCTTCTTTTGGCGTTTTTTGTAAAAATGGAGCGTTTTTTACTTTTATGGCTAAGATTATAGATTCTGCCTTGGCATTGGAGGGTAGTTTGTTGCCCTTCTGAAACTGGGTGAGTGAACCGCAGAAAGAGGCATGAGGCGGGGCGTTGACGAAAAGAGGCGAGATTTTAAGGACTTTTAGCCACCCGTTTGGCAGCGGAACGGAATTAATTTCGTAATTTTGCAGCGTTTAATATATATAATGATGAAGCTGGATACATTGACCGCCATTTCTTCTATTGACGGACGCTACAGAGGCAAGACCGAGCCCCTGGCCGACTATTACTCAGAGTTTGCGCTGATACGTTATCGCGTCCGCGTGGAAATCGAATACTTTATCACGCTCGTGGAGCTCCCCCTGCCGCAGCTCAAGGGCTTTGGCACGGCTCTCTTCGATCGTCTTCGCAGCATCTACCGCGACTTCACGGAGGAGGATGCCGCCCGCGTGAAGGACATCGAGAAGGTGACCAACCATGACGTCAAGGCCGTGGAGTATTTCATCAAGGAGCAGTTTGACGCCATCGGCGGACTGGATGCCTACAAGGAGTTTATCCATTTCGGACTCACCTCTCAGGACATCAACAACACGAGCGTGCCCCTGTCCATCAAGGAGTCGCTCCTGGAGGTCTATTATCCCCAGGTCGAGGAGCTCATCGACCAGCTCCAGACTTATGCCGAGGAGTGGAAGGACGTGCCGATGCTCGCCAAGACCCATGGCCAGCCTGCCTCGCCGACGCGCCTGGGCAAGGAGATCGAGGTCTATGTCTATCGCCTGCGCGAGCAGCTCGACGCCCTCAAGGCCTGCAAGTTCACGGCAAAGTTTGGTGGCGCCACGGGCAATTTCAACGCCCACCACGTCGCCTACCCCGAGTACGACTGGCGCGCCTTCGCCAACCGCTTCGTCTCCGAGAAACTCGGACTGGAGCGCGAGCAATGGACCACGCAGATCAGCAACTACGACCACCTGGGCAGCATCTTCGACGCCATCCGCCGCATCAACACCATCATGATTGACCTCGATCGCGACGTCTGGATGTATATCTCGATGGAGTATTTCCACCAGAAGATCAAGAAGGGTGAAGTCGGTTCGAGCGCCATGCCCCACAAGGTCAACCCCATCGATTTCGAGAATAGCGAGGGCAACCTCGGCGTGGCCAATGCCGTGCTGCAGTTTCTCGCCGCCAAGCTGCCCGTGAGCCGTCTGCAGCGCGACCTGACCGACAGTACCGTGCTGCGCAACGTAGGCGTGCCCGTGGCCCACAGCATCATCGCCATCCAGAGCACCCTCAAGGGACTTCGCAAACTTATATTAAATAAGGAGAAAATCGCACAGGACCTCGACAATATGTGGCCCGTCGTGGCTGAGGCCATCCAGACCATCTTGCGTCGCGAGGCTTACCCGCATCCCTACGAGGCCCTGAAGCAGCTCACCCGCGGCAACGAGAAGGTGACGGAGCAGACCATCCACGACTTCATCGCCACGCTCAACGTCAGCGACGAGGTGCGCAAGGAGCTGCTCGCCATCACGCCGCACAACTACACAGGTATCTAATCAAGACAATTTTATATATTACTTGGCCGTGAGGCCATATCTATCATTCAAAACAATACTGTTATGGCAGAAGAATTAGAGAACAAGCAGGAACCCGTTTACGGACAGGATGAGCGTGGCCGCGAGGCCAACTCTTCTGAGAGTCAGGGTAATAGTGAGCAGAAGGATTATCGCTCATCGCGGCCTCAGCGTCCGCGCATCCACTCGCAGCGCGCTTACAGCAGCGACCGCAGCAACCAAGGTGGCGAGGGCGGCTTCCGTCCAGAAGGCTTCGGAGCAGGACTCCAGGGCGCGCAGGGCGGACAGTATCAGGGCGGCTATCGCCCGAGAAACAATTATCAGGGTGGCTACCAGCAGCGTCAGCAGGGTGGCTATCAGCCCCGTCAGCGTCAGCAGGGCGGCTATCAGCAGCGCCAGCAGGGTGGCTACCAGCAGCGCCAGCAGGGTGGCTATCAGCAGCGCGGCTATCAGCAGCGGGGCTACCAGCAGGGCGGCTATCAGCAGGAGGGCTTCCAGCAGGGCGGCTACCAGCAGCGTGGCGGCTACGGACAGCCCCGCAGGCAGCATACGCCGGGCTACAATCCCAACGCGAAGTATTCGCTCAAGAAGCGTATCGAATATAAGGAGGAGAACATCGATCCCAACGAGCCGATTCGCCTGAACAAGTATCTGGCCAACGCCGGAGTTTGCTCTCGCCGTGAGGCCGACGAATATATCCAGGCTGGTGCCGTGCTGGTCAATGGCACGGTAGTCACAGAGCTTGGCACGAAGGTCTTGCGCTCCGACGAGGTGAAGTTCCGCGACCAGCCCGTCACGATGGAGAAGAAGGTCTATGTGCTGCTCAACAAGCCGAAGGACTATGTCACCACGAGCGACGATCCGCAGCAGCGCAAGACCGTCATGGACCTGGTGAAGAACGCTTGCGAGGAGCGTATCTACCCCGTAGGACGCCTCGACCGCAACACCACGGGTGTGCTGCTTCTGACCAACGATGGCGACTTGGCCAGCAAGCTGACCCATCCGAAGTTCCTCAAGAAGAAGGTCTATCACGTCTATCTCGACAAGCCCGTCACGGCCACGGACCTGCAGAAGATCGCCGAGGGCATCGAGCTGGAGGACGGCGAGGTGCATGCTGACGCCATCGAGTATGCCAGCCCGACGGACGAGAAGCAGGTCGGCATCGAGATCCACAGCGGCAAGAACCGCATCGTGCGCCGCATCTTCGAGAGCCTTGGCTATCGTGTGGTGAAGCTCGACCGCGTGCAGTTTGCCGGTTTGACGAAGAAGAATCTGCGCCGCGGCGACTGGCGTTTCCTCACCCAGAAGGAGGTGGAGATGCTGCGTATGGGCGCATTCGAATAAGTACTCATCTCACAACACCCTCATCCCGTCTTCTCCTTATATATATAGGGCCTCGGGGAGCCGTGCGGATTGTAGTTCCGCATGAACACTACCAGCGCTCTGTGGAGAATAGGGGATGGGGATGCTTGTAGAGAGCAACAATCTTCAAACAACACAAGAGATGAAAAGAACAAAAGTGGTCGATGCACTCAAGTGTACCGACTTCGGAAAAGACATAAATGTGAAGGGCTGGGTGCGCTCGCATCGCAGCAGCAAGGCCGTAGATTTCATTGCCCTCAACGATGGCTCGACGATCAATAACATCCAGGTGGTGGTAGATCCGGCCACGGTGGATGCTGAGACGCTCAAGAGCATCACCACGGGAGCCTGCCTCAGCGTGGTCGGCACGCTCGTGGAGAGTCAGGGCAAGGGGCAGACCAGCGAGATCCAATGTAAGGAGATCGAGGTCTATGGTCTTTGCCCGGCCGACTACCCCATGCAGAAGAAGGGTCAGAGCTTCGAGTACATGCGCAAGTATGCCCATCTGCGCCTGCGCACCAACACCTTTGGCGCCGTCTTCCGCATCCGCCACAACATGGCCATCGCCATCCATAAGTACTTCCACGATCATGGATTCTACTATTTCCACACGCCGATCGTGACGGCCAGCGACTGCGAGGGCGCGGGCAACATGTTCCAGGTGACGACGCTCGACCTCGACCGTGTCGCCAAGGCGGGAGAGGTGGACTACTCCAAGGACTTCTTTGGAACGAAGACCAACCTCACCGTGAGCGGCCAGCTCGAGGGTGAGCTTGGAGCCACGGCCCTCGGCGCTATCTATACTTTCGGACCGACCTTCCGTGCCGAGAACAGCAACACGCCGCGCCACCTGGCTGAGTTCTGGATGGTGGAGCCGGAGGTAGCCTTCCTCGACCAGGAGGGACTGATGGACCTCGAGGAGGACTTCATCAAGTATTGCGTCAACTGGGCCCTGGACAACTGCCGCGACGACCTGGAGTTCCTCAACAAGATGATCGACAAGCAGCTTATCGCCACGCTCGAGTCGGTAGTCAAGGAGGACTTCGTCCGACTGACCTACACCGAGGGTATCAACATCCTGGAGGAGGCGGTCAAGAACGGTCGCAAGTTTGAGTTCCCCATCACGGGTTGGGGTATGGACCTGTCGAGCGAGCACGAGCGCTACCTCGTGGAGGAGCACTTCAAGCGCCCCGTCATCATGACCGACTATCCGAAGGAGATCAAGGCCTTCTATATGAAGAAGAATGCCGACGACAAGACCATGCAGGGCACGGACGTCCTCTTCCCGCGCATCGGCGAGATCATCGGTGGATCCGTGCGCGAGGAGAACTACGACAAGCTCGTGGCCGAGATTGAGGCCCGCGGCATGAAGGCCAGCTCCTACGACTGGTATCTCGACACGCGTCGCTATGGCTCCTGCCCCCACGGCGGTTTCGGACTGGGCTTCGAGCGCCTCATCCTCTTCGTCACGGGTATGCAGAACATCCGCGACGTCATCCCCTTCGCACGCACGCCGAAGAACGCCGAGTTCTAACTATTGAGTAAAAGGGTATGTGCGCCCGCTCAAATCGCAGCCTGTCTGGGGCTGACGAGGGTGCGCAGCAATATAGGAAAAGGCCAAGGCCGACGGACTTCCTTGAGGGAGCCACGTCGGCCTTGGTTTCTTTCGGGTGGCCCTGGAGCAGGGGGTAAGCTGGCCCAGCATAAATTTTTGTGGGCTTTTTCTGCCTTTTTGTTTGGCACTCCCCATTTTTTTTCTTAACTTTGCATACCAGAACATATCAATACTAACGAAAAAATAACAAGACAATGGACAACAACCAGAAGCCGCAGCAGCAAGGCTTGCAGATCGACCTCAGCCCCGAGGTATCCAAGGGCATATATTCTAACTTCGCCATCATCTCTCACTCGAAGAACGAGTTTGTAGCTGATTTCGCCATGTTGCTTCCGGGCATGCCGAAGGCACAGGTTGGTTCGCGCGTGATCCTCGCTCCGGAGCACGCCAAGCGTCTGCTCGCAGCCCTCAACGACAACATCACTCGCTACGAGAAGGAGTTTGGCAAAATTGAATTGCCGCAGCAGGGTGGTGCTCGCACCGTCGCCCCGTTCGGTACGCCGAAGGGCGAGGCTTAAGCCAGGCTAAGTGTTTTAAATTTTCATAATGTGAAGTTTTTGGCATCCGGTCCTCTTCATCGAGGGCAGGGTGCTTTTTTTGTGATAGTATTTCCAATCCTTGCGGGGCGGATATACTGTACTTGTTGTTTGCTTCATAAGCAGGCTGTATTGAAAGAACGCTAACCACCCCAGCCGGATGAGCACAAAAAAAGCGCACCCATCGGAATGTCGTGCCATAGTTTGACCATTCCAATGCGTGCGCGGTCGTTTGGGTAATCGACTAAACTATTGCTTGTTGCCGCCTCCTGTCGAGATGCCGCCCACTATATCGTCGTTCTCGATGGTGCGGTCCACGGACTTCACACCTCCGCGGAGCGAACCAAAGCGCCACGAGATGCTGATGCCCACATGTCGTTGTGAGCCCAGCCATGTCTGGGTGCCACGGAAGTCGCCCTGGACGGTGTGGGAGGGATAGGAGCGCAGGTCTGGGCCAAAGAGGTTGCCTGCCGACAGGCGTACCGACAGACGGTCTTCCTTGAGGAAGGAACGGCTGAGCGAGGCATACCAGTAGTGGGAAGGCTCGGAGTAGGCATAGACGCTCTCCACTTCGTTGCCGATATTGAAACCTCCGTTGAGGCCGAAGGTGAGTTTCCAGGGCAGCTTCTGGGTGAAGTTGATGGTGTTCCAGCTGCTCCATCTGCTATGCTCAAGCCCCGTCTGGCTGTCCTTCTTGGTGAGATAGAAAATGTTGGGACCTCCACCCAGGTTGGCGCCTCGCCAAAGGGCGGTCTGCACGTAGGCCCAGAGCATCCAGCTGCGGCTGTGGAGAAGGTCGCCATAGGTCGTGACGGAGAGGCCGTTTTGGTCAAACCACAACTGTCCGATCTGGTTGTTGCAGAACGTATGGCTGATGCCACCCATCCAGGTGGCCTTGGTCGTGATGTAGTTGTACTCCAGTTGCAGGTTGTAGTTGCGCGAGCTGTTCAGCCCCGGGTTGCCATAACTCAGGGAGTTGGGGCTCCTTTCTTCGGCGGGGTTGAGGTAGTCGATGCCAGGGCGGTTGATGTTGGATGAGAACGAGAGCTTCAGCGACTGCGCGTCCGTCAGGGCGTAGCGCACGGAGGCCGAGGGGACCCAGTCGTTGAGCCGCTTGTGGAAGTCTGACTGCGATCCGTCGGGGTATTCTGCCTTCAAGAAACTATATTCATAGCGCAAGCCTACTCGTGCCTGGATCTTGCTGCCCGAGTAGAGCCACTCCGTGTAGGCTGCTGCTATCTGGGTGTTGTGCTGGAAGAGGGAGTGCTGGTTCATCTCCTCCGCCCCCGTATAGGTCAGCCATACGTCCGACTCACTCGTGCGGAAGATGTATTTCGCACCCGCATTCCACTTGAACCACTTCCCCAGCGGGCGTACGTAGTCGAGCTGGAAGGTATGCTCGTCAAACTGCGTGCGGCTGTTGTTTTCGTAGCCTGTGTAGCTGACGGGCAGGTTGAAGATGTTCAGGTATTGCTCGGTCTTGTCCTGGTGGGAGCGGGTGGTCTGCAACTGATAGGATGCGGTGAACACCTCTCCCTCCTTGCGGGTCTTGTGCTGGTAGTCCAGTCGTCCTCCGAAGTTGTAGGCGTAGTAGGTCGGGAGCTGGGCGTTGACGTTGTAGAAGTAGGCCAACTGTCCGTCGCCATTGGTCATACGCTCGTATCCGTTCACGCTTCCGATGCCTGCATTGTAGTAGTAGCCACCAAAGTTGAGAGTCAGAAGGTTGAGCGAATCGACCTCGTAGCTTGCGCTGATGTTGCCGTAATGGACGTTTGTCATCACGGTATTGCGTGAGCGCGACTCCATCGTCTGGTCCGTTTTCAGGTACTGGCGGGTCGCGTCGTTGCCTTGGTCTTTCTTGTCGTGCTGGTATCCATAGTTGATGGACGTGGCAAACTTGCCTTTCTGTATCGTCAGCATAGTACCCATCCCCGGCCCTTGGCGCAAGGGGTTGTAGTTGGCCGACACCGTGCCCGTCACGCCTGCCAGGTGGGAGTTGTTCTGCATGACGAGGTTGAGGATATATTGTGTGCCCTCGGCATCTTCTTTGGCGCCTGGGTCGGTGATGACCTCCACCTTCTTGATCTGTGAGGCAGGGATCGACTTGAGCACGTCCTTGAGGTTTTGTGAGGAGAGGGTGGGGTCGGGGTGACCGTTGCGATAGACCTTGAACGAGGGCGATCCCTTGATGCTGATGTTTTCTTGACCGTCTATGGTCACGAGGGGCACGGAACGGAGCATGTCGAGGGTGTTCTTGGTGCGTGCCGTCTCGTCGTTGGCCACGTCGTAGGTCAGCTTGTCGATGTCGTTCTTGACGAGTTTGCGCTGGGCCGTCACCGTGACGTCTCCCAGGTCGTAGGACATCGTGTCGATGGCCAGCGAGTCGGGCTCGGCTGCCGTGGCAGGAAGGGCGGCCATGGCGAGGCTGGCGGCCATCCCTCTCCATGACAAATAGTGGAGGATTGTCCTCTGTATTTTGCCTTTGGTGTTGTCTCTTCCCATGATGAATCGTTGTTTGTTGTCTTTAATATCTCTTGTTGCGTCTCCTCCCCTCCCGATCGGAGAGGGGAGGAGGCGGGTATTATTCCCTTTTGCTTTCTTCCCACTTTTGGGCTACTTCATCGATACCGATGTTGAGCAGCCGCATCTGGCGGAACAGTTCGGGCAGGGTGGTCTCCATAAACTCCTCCTGCCGTCTTTGGGCGATGTGGTGGCGTGCATCCTCGGCGACAAAATAGCCCATGCCACGCTTGTTGAAGAATAGGCCGCTTAGAAGATAGAACGAGTGGAGCCAGAGGATGTTCGGAAGTCCGGCCCATGCTATCTGTGCGTTCTCGCCAAAAAACTTGCTTAGCAGGTCGAGGGCGTCGGAGAAGGCGAGCGGGGTGAGCAGCAATGCTTGCTTGTGGTCGGTCAAGAGCGAGATGAGCCATTGCACCACGTCGGCCACAAAGAAGGAGACGAGGGGAACGACAAAGGCTGTGAGCAAAACGCCGATATAGCTGGTGAGGAATTTCTCGGCATTGGAGGCCGGCAGCATGAGGAGCGACGTGCGCTCTTGCTTGCTTAGCAGGTTGGGGAACACTTGGACGCCGCAGAAGGCGAAGCAGCCTATCCACAACAGGGTGAGGTCGTCGCTCTGCGTCTGGAGGTCTCTATGGGAGACATACTTGACGAAGAGGAACATGAGGATGAATGCGGATGTGGCTACGCCCGTAATCTTTAGCAGGGTGGCACGATGAGTGGCAAGCTGCCATTGGGCGTATTGCTTCATGCGCTGTATATTGAACTGGGTCATACTGTTTCTTTTGTTGGGTTCTACAATTTACATTTGAATCTTGCCTAAGGTGACGGCCGAGAAGAACATCTCCAAGTTGAGTTGTGTCTCCGGCTCGTTGGCTGCATGGGGGACGATCACGTTGTTGCCTTGGAGCGACGGTTCAGCGTAAAGGACTTCGTTGGTCATTTCGTTGGCCTGTCGGGTCTCAAAACTGTAGCGCTGCGTGATCTCGCCCACGCTTGCGTCGCAAAGCAGACGCGACTGGTCGAGGATGACGACGTGGTCTATCAGCTGCTCTACGTCGTGTACCTGGTGGGTGGAGATGATGAGTGTCGTGTCGTCCGACAAGTTCTTCGCCACTACTTGACGAAACGTGGCTTTCGAGGGAATGTCGAGGCCGTTGGTAGGCTCGTCCATCAACAGCCATTCTGTGCCTGCGGCAAGGGCGACGCTCATAAACACTTTCTTCTTCTGACCCATCGAGAGCTGGCGCAGGTCGCGGACGTCGGGCAGTTCGAAGGCCGAGAGGCAGTCGTTGAGCACCTGCTCGTTGAAGCGGGGGTAGAAGGGACGGATGAGCGAGACGTATTTAGCAAGCGACATCTCGGGCAGCGAAAACTCTTCCGGCACGAGGAAGATGCGGCTGAGCATCAACGGATCGCGCTGGGCCGATTCCATGCCGTCGATATAGAGATGGCCCTTCTTCGGGCGGAGTAGTCCCGAGGCGAGGTAGAGCAGGGTACTCTTGCCCGTTCCGTTGCGCCCCAAGAGGCCATAGGTATGGCCCGATTCGAGCTTAAGCTGGAACCCGTCGAACACCTTGCTTGAGGCGCCGGGTAGGAAAAGCTGAGGTTCTGTACTTCAATCATATCCTTGTCTGTTTTTGGTTTTTATTCGTTATTGTTCTTTTGTTATAGTGTACTACATAAAGGTAGGTTCTATTAATTCATAAATTCGAGAGGAAGCCGTTCCGTTAGAGTCAA
>ENA-ORRA01000639-ORRA01000639.1-human-gut-metagenome-genome-assembly--contig:-NODE-639-length-30734-cov-4.953291_pt1 | contig 30734 bp, 29 predicted proteins | sample MGYA00242169_ERZ509122 | MGnify/ENA primary metagenome ERZ509122 (study PRJEB26280, sample SAMEA2338650) | human gut metagenome | biome: human gut; feature: human-associated habitat; material: faeces...
GCGTATGCAAATTAGTGCACTACTTAGAGAGACTCTAGCTAAGGCTAAAGAATATATGGAGAAAAAAGAAGCTGGAAAAGATGTCGCTTATGATCAAAAGCTTGAAGCGATGATTCCTGTTGTCAAAAGAGAAATTCCATTAAAGTGCCATTGTCATAGAGCCGATGATATTTTAACAGTGATTCGCATTGCGAAAGAATATGATATTAAAGTAACATTAGATCATGTTACAGATGCTCGTTGTATCATTCCTCAAATCAAAGAAAGTGGATTCCCTTGTATTTGTGGACCTGCTTTGACTCACAAATCAAAATTTGAGCTTGCGAATATGTCATTTGAAACACCAAACGAACTATATAAAGCTGGTATTTTATTCTCAATCATTACAGACTCTCCTGTAGTGCCTCAACAATACCTTTCTTTAAGTGCTGCTCTAGCCGCTAAAGCTGGTCTTCCTGAATATGAAGCTATTAAAGCCATCACAATCAATCCAGCTAAAATCTTAGGCTTAGACAATCGTTTAGGTTCAATCAAAGAAGGTAAAGACGCTGACTTTGTGATTTGTACAAAGAACATTCTAGATACTACAAATGAAATCAAAGCTGTTTATGTCGACGGAAAGAAGGCCGCTTAATGCTTTTTAAAAACGCCACTATTTATACCATGGAAGAAGAACCCTTTATCGGTGATTTTAGAGTCGATAAAGGTGTATTTACAGAAATTGGGAAGAATTTAGAACCCAAAGATGAAGATATCCAAGATCTTTCGGGATTCAATGTGTATCCAGGCATGGTAGAAGCCCATTGTCATTTGGGCATGGAAGAAACGGCTATTGGTTTTGAGGGCAATGATTTAAATGAAATCACAGATCCAATCACTCCAAACATGCGTGGCATTGATGGTTGTAATCCAATGGATGAAACTGTACAAACTGCATTAGAAGCAGGAGTCACAACGGTAGCTGCAGGACCTGGTAGTGCCAATGTGATTGGTGGTACATTCTTTGCATATAAGACAAAAGGAAATTGTATCGATGAAATGAGCATTCAAAATCCAATTGCGATGAAGGCAGCTTTTGGAGAAAATCCAAAGAATTGCTACAAAGGAAAGAAAATTGATACGCGTATGCAGATTAGTGCATTATTAAGAGAAACATTAGAAAAGACAAAGGAATACATGATAAAGAAAGAATCTGGTAAGGATGTAGCTTATGATCAAAAGCTAGAAGCGATGATTCCTGTTGTCAAAAGAGAAATTCCCTTAAAGTGTCATGCTCATAGAGCCGATGATATGTTAACGGCAATTCGTATCGCAAAAGAATACGATATTGAAATCACATTAGATCATGCGACGGATTCACAAGCGATTCTAGATCAAATCAAAGAGAGTGGTTTTCCATGTATTTGTGGACCAAGTCTTTGTCATAAAGATAAGTTTGAATGTGCCAACGATTCGTTTGAAACCCCAAATAAGATGTATGAAAAAGGAATCTTATTTGCGATCACAACCGATTCCCCATTCAATCCCCAACAATATCTGCCATTAAATGCAGCACTTGCACATAAGGCAGGACTACCAGAGTTAGAAGCCATCAAAGCCATCACAATCAATCCAGCTAAGATCTTACATTTAGAGAATCGAGTTGGTTCTATTAAACCTGGCAAAGATGCTGACTTTATAATTTGTACAAAAAGTTTGATTGATTTAAATAATACAATAAAAAATGTATATATTAATGGAATAAAAGCTGTCTAAAAAATATAAGGTGAAAAATCAGTTGATTTTTTCACCTTATTCTTTTAACCTATTGTCAAAAGGCACCCATCATTTAAATGATGCGTGCCTTATTTATTCAACAAAACATTTCACTAATAAAGTTTCATTTTCTTTTAACTTAAAGCTTAATTCATCAGCACGATAAATTGAAGGTTCAATAAATTTGATGAAATTATAGGACATAAACATTGGCCAAGACATCGCATTCATTTCAATAATACGCCATGTTGGATAGAGATCATATCCCGTTTTAAAATTTCGCGTATAAGGTACATAGTCATTCGTTAAATCGAATAAGCTATTAGGAACTACTTTGTATATACCATTGTCCATTTCTTCTTTTCTTTTGTTCAATCTTTCCCTTAATGAATGACTCGAATTAAACTCTTTTTGTTGGAGCTTAATATAATCTTCTAAACTATCAATCACAGGCTGAATATCATAAATAGTACATTCAAAAGAACCATCTTCATAAAAAGTGGCCTTTTGTACCTTCATCACCTGCAAAAATAACTTGGGTGCTTCATTGTCTGGAAATAGTTGATACCAATCCCCACGACTATTTTGAATTTTTATTCTAAATGCCATATTCCTCTCCATAAAACAAGGAGAGACATAAATCCCTCCTGTAATTAACTAGTCTTCTTTACGAGCGTGTTTGCCAGTAAATGCAACACCAGCAAGTCCTAATACACCACTCAATGCATAGAATCCTAATGCAGCTTCGGCAGCCGTATTTACTTTTCCATCCTGAGTTTTAGTTGTATTTGTAGATGTAGTCGTGTCTTCTTTTTTAGTTTCAGTTAATGTAATTCCCTCTCCTTTTGCTGGAGTTGTAATCACATTTTCCTTTTTATCTCCGGCAGGTTTAGTCTCTGACACCGAAGGCTTAGTTTCCGGTTTTGCTTCAGGTTTTGTCTCTGGAGAAGGCACTGGCGCAGGGTTTAAATAAGCATTTAATGCAGCTTCCGCTTTGGCTAATTCTGCTTTAGCACTCTCAACATCTTTAGCTAATGCATCATATTTAACTTTTTCAACGTCGTATTTTGCTTGAGCATCTGCTAATGCTTCATTCGCATTTTCTAAGGCTTCAATAGCAACCTGTAATTTACTTAACAACTCAGCTTCTTCTTCCGTTAAATCCACGCCGCCAGAAGTCATAGTCATAATTTCATCAACTAATGAGTGATAATAAGCCAATACATCATCTAAACGAGTTTGTTCTTTCTCTAAAGAAGCTAATTCTCCTCGGACAACGTCTGATTTTACACCATTCTCTTTCAAATCCTTAGATACATTGGTTAAAACATTTTGAAGTTTCTCTAATTTGTTGGATAGCTCTTCCATAGAAGCTTTCAAATCTTCACGTGTCTTTTTAGAATCTTTCAATTCTTTCAATTTGACGTTAGCGGACTTCCATTCTTTTTCTGCAGTCTCTTTATCGGATTTTGTTTGTTCCATCTTAGAAGATAATTCAGCCTTTTTAGTTTCTTCTTCGACTTTGTTAGTATTTAATTTTGACAACTCTTCATTAGCTTTTTCTGCGAGCTTTTTCGTTTCTTCGTAGGTTTTTTTCTTGCCATCCATTTCAGCTTTAGCTGCGTCTAATTCCACTTTTAGTTTAGCTGCTGATTGTTCGGATTTTTTGATTGTGTCTTTTACAGTGCTCACTGCTTTTTCAGCATCATCTACCGCAACCTTAGCATTTGCAACATCTTGCACCTTAGAATCTACAACTTTTTTCTGGGCATCTACTTTTGCTTGCATAACCTTTACAGTTTCCGCTTTCTCGTTTTTAGCTTTCTCAGCTTTTGAAACATTTTCTTGTGCTTCAGTTACTTTTGACGCAGCTGCAGTTACCACCTTTTTAGCTTCTTGAATTTGCAAATTAGTTGTATCTTCATTGGCTTTTAATTTCTCTAATTTGGCAAGAGCTTCTTCATATGCTTTTGTAGCATTTGCAATCGCATTTCCGTTATTTTGAACATCATCCAATGCTTTTTTAGCTTCTTCATATGCTGTTTTTTTAGATTCTAAATCAGCTTTTAAAGAATCATAATATTTGTTAAATTTTGTTTCGAATTCATTAACTGTCATTTGACCAACGCGAGTATCATAAATTTTATTACTATCTGTTGCTGATTTTAACCCTATTCCACTTTCAAAATAGTCAGTATTGTTAGCAAACTCTTGCGCAAAACACCCGGCAGAGTTTGAATGGTCTTCTCTGTCTCCAGGTATATAAGCTATTCCTGTGACAAAAGCCCCTTTACTTAACATATTTAAATAGTGACCGATTTTATAATACATATCGGGATATCTTTTTATAATGTCCCATGCGTCATTATCTTTTTCTTCTGGATGTTCCTTAAGGAAAGCATCTAAAATTTGCTTTTCCCAACCATACCAGCCTCTAAAAGGTCCCTTTCCTTCATTATTTTTGTCTTCTTCTGCAGAAATATCCCAAGTAAATCCGTCAGCAATATTTTCACTGGTACCTTTATAGAGTCCAGTATGAGGACTATCATAATTTCCCTCTCTATACATTGAATGATTATTTTTTACCTGAGAGATGGCATCATTAAACCGCTCGTTTTTAACTCTGGAAGACCATTTAATACACGCAAACGATTACATTCTGTAATTAGAGGGATTGATTTCTTCATATTGTTTAATTCCGTTGCATCTCCAATCCATCCCAACGTTGTTGTCCCTAAACTAATACCTTCCTTAATAACGTCAACAGCCTGCGTGTCACCAATATTTTCATAGAAACCTAAGCTTCCTTGATTCCATTGTGCCTGGACTGCATCGTAAGCCGCTTTTGTAGAATCAACCAATTTTGAAAGCTCCTCTGTTGATTTCTTAGCAGCATCTAATAAATCTTTCTTAATAGTTACATCCTTTTCTGCTTGAGCAATACTAGCTTTTGTAGCCTCTAAAGATTGTTGGAAACTAGCCAATTGATTATCGGCTGCCGCCTTGTCTTGTTGAGCCTGAGCCAAGATACTTTGAGCTTCATTATAGGCGTCAATTGTAGCTTGATTTTCACTCTTTACAGTTTCTAAATTTCCTTGAAGCGAACTTAAAATTTCATTTTCATTGTTTAATTCTGCGTTTGCGGCATTATACGCTTCAGCGACAGCAATTAAATTAGCTTGTGCTGTTGTTAGTTGGCTTTCTAATTCAGCCTTAGCAGTCTCATCTGTAGCTGCATCATAAGCCTGCTGAGCATTATTTAAAGCTTCCGAAGCTTCCTGCATAGCAGCCTCGCTTGTAGCTAATTGAACACTTAAAGTGTCTACCTTACTTTGCTGCACGGTAATTTGAGCTTCTAAGTCATTGATTTTGTTTGCCGCTTCGTCAAACTGTCCCTTAACAGTATCATATTTTGCATGTGCTTCTTGTAAGCTGACATTTACACTCTCTACAACTTTTTGCTGAGAGGCGATTTGTTCAGTCAAACCTTCAATTGTTCCCTGTGAAACCAATTCATTGTATTTATTCTGTGCATTCTGATAATCTTTTTCAAGCTGCGCTTTTTGTGTTTCTGAATCTGATGCTTCTTTCTCCAAACGTTCTTTTTCAGCTTTTAGAGCATCTAACTCACCCTTAGCCTGCTCAATAGCATTCTTATTTACTGAAATTTCGCTTGAAATATATGAATAGGCAGCATCATTTGCAATTTTAAAATCATCACTAGCTTTATTATGATTTGCCTTAACTGTATTTAACTGATTTGTAGAATCTTTCATTGAAGGTGTTGCTTCATCTAATTTAGATTGAGCTCCATCCACTTTTTCTTGAGCATTACGAATTTGTTCTTCTAATAATTCTTTCTGCGTTTTTTCAACTTTAATTTCTTCTTTTTCTGCTGGAGTTTCTGAATCTGCTGTAGCACCCTTTGCGAATACACTCATTTGTCCAGCTTGCGTAATAACCATACTGGCTGCTGCCAAACTTGTTAATGTTTTCTTGTTGTTCATTTTTATCCTTTCCCATCTCTACTATCATTCTTACCCTTGGAATAATTTATATCTTGTAATTCTCTGGAAAAATCTAAAACCTTTTCTAAATCTTCTTTACTCAATTCTTTTAAAGTTTTTTTTATACTTTCAAGAACCTTCAACTCATCTAAAGTTAGTTTTTCCATATAATATACTCCCTAAGTATCCACAAGAAACATTATAGTATCTTTAATCTATTCGGTCAAATCAGAATGTTGATTTAAGATACTTTTGTTATATATAATGAATAAACAGTGAGGCATATTATAATGAATGATGAAATCGGTAAAAGAGTTAGAAAAATAAGATTACAAAAAGGAATTAGCCAAGAAAAATTTGGTGAGCTAATCGGAATCAAAAAAGCAGCAGTATCAAAAATAGAAAATGGCGATAACAGTTTATCAAAAAGCAATCTAATTTCTATATGTAAGCAATTCAATATTAATGAAGAATGGTTATTATATGGAAAAGGCGAAATGTTTATTCCTGAATCTAGAGAAAATGAAATCCGTAGGTTCTTTGAAAATGCCATGTCATCCGATACTGATTTAGCTAAGATTCAACGCAAATTTATTAATACTCTTATATCCTTAGATGAAGAGGAATGGATCGTACTCGATCGATTTATGAAAAAATATCATTTTAATCAAAAATAATATCTATAAGCTGTCTAAGACAGCTTTTTATATGCTAAAATAGTGTGGTTGGAGAATAAAATATGAATATAGTTGAAAAATATGGTGGAACCAGCGTTGGAACAATTGAACAAATTCAGGCTATTGCACTTCATGCCAAACACATGAAAGAACAAGGTCACAATCTAGTCATTGTTGCGAGTGCCATGGGAAAAACCACAAATAAATTAATAGAATTAGCTCATAGTGTCACAAACAATCCAAACAAACGAGAATTGGATTCTTTATTATCTACGGGTGAGCAACAAACAATTACACTTCTTGCGATTGCGATGAATTCAATAGGTTTGGATGCGATCAGTTTAACTGGCTATCAAGCAGGTTTTCTTACTAGTAAGCACCATTCTCGTGCTTTGATCAAAGATATTGATACAACTACAATTCAAGCTCATTTAGATCAAGGAAAAGTTGTTGTTGTAGCCGGCTTTCAAGGTGCTACTGAATATGGAGACATCACTACTTTAGGTCGTGGTGGAAGTGATACAACAGCGGTTGCGATTGCCGCAAAACTTGGCTATCAATGCCACATCTTTACCGATGTAGATGGTGTTTATACAATTGACCCGAGATTATATACGCGTGCTAAAAAATTAAAATCCATTTCTTATGAAGAAATGATGCAGATGGCCTGTTTAGGAGCTGGAGTATTAGAAACTCGAAGCGTCGAACTTGCTAGTAAATATAATGTTCCCCTTTTCTTAGGAAAAGCTTTGGAAACAGATTTAGAGAAAGGAACTTGGATTATGCATAAAGAATTAGAAGATATGCCAATTACAGGTTTAAGTGTAAAAGATGACTATGCGATCATGCGCTTTATGCACTTACCTAACGATGGTGTTTATTTAGGAAAACTATTTAAGATGATTTCCGATTTAAATATCAACCTAGATACAATTTCACAACAATTAGATGATGAAGGCCTAGCCAACTTTACTTTATATTGTTCTGAAGAACAAAGTAATCAAATCATGGAACATGCCTCAAAGGAGTATCCTGTACATCAAATGCTTGGATACATCAAATTGTCTTTAGTAGGACTTGGTATTTCTACACATTCAGGTATTGCCAGTAAAGTATTAAACATCTTAAGTGAAAATGGCATTAAGTATTATATGATTACTTCTAGTGAAATCTCTATCTCACTAACAATTGAAAAGAAAGATAAAGTTAAAGCCGTTCAAGCACTTGGAAAGGCATTTGATCTATAATGGAACTTCCAGTTAAATTTAAAGAACAAATGAAAGAGCTTCTTCAAGAAGAATATGGAGATTATCTAAACAGTTTTGATCATGATAGATATTATGGTTTAAGAGTCAATACACTAAAGATTTCTGTTGAAGAATTTTTGAAGATTTCCCCCTTTAAACTAAAACCCATCCCTTGGACAAATGATGGCTTCTATTATTCAAGTGAAGATAAACCCAGTAAACACCCCTACTATTATGCAGGCCTTTACTATCTTCAAGAACCCAGTGCTATGTTACCAGCACAAGTTCTTCCTGTAGACGAAAATGATATTGTATTAGATACGTGTGCAGCTCCTGGTGGAAAGAGCACAAAGCTTGCGACAAAACTCAATCATACTGGGCTTTTAATTTCAAATGATATTAGTTCTTCAAGATGCCAAGGCCTCTTAAAAAACATTGAATTATTCGGATGTGACAATGTCTGGGTAACCAGTGAAGATTTGACAAACATGGAACAACATTATCCTGAAACATTTGATAAGATTCTAGTAGATGCCCCTTGTAGTGGTGAGGGAATGTTTCGTAAAGAGCCAGATTTAATTAAAAGCTGGATTGAAAAGGATGATACATTCTATCCGCCGATTCAAAAAAGCATTTTGAATGCGGCCATATCCATGTTAAAGCCAGGTGGATCTATCGTATATTCCACTTGTACTTTTTCGATTCACGAAAATGAAAAAGTTATTCAAGATGTATTAGACAAACATCCCGACTTACATCTTGTTCCTATTAATAAAATCGATGGTATGATGCCAGGTGTAAACATGGAGGAATGTGTTCGTTTATATCCACATAAAATCAAGGGAGAAGGTCACTTTGTAGCTTTACTTGTCAAAGATGGAGAAACAAAACATAAAAAAATAAGACTGGAGCCAAGCGATAAATTGGATGATTGTGTTACTGATTTTTTACGATTGGTTAAATTAAATAAGGCAACCATTAAAATCAAAAAGGACAAGGTCATCTGGTTAAACAGTGATTTTCAAGCTTATAAAGGCTATCGCGTCTTAAGATCTGGCTTATTATTAGGTCAATTAAAAGGTAAACATTTTGAGCCAAGCCAAAGTCTTGCCTTTGCCCTTTGTCCTGAACAATTTAAAAATGTATTAAACTTTTCCATTGAAGATGAGCGTGTTATTAAATACTTAAAAGGTGAAACTCTCGATGTGAAAGATTTGGATTCAAAAACATCTGGATGGACACTTGTTTGCGTAAATAACTTCCCTTTAGGCTTTGCGAAACTTTCTAAAGGCTCATTAAAAAATAAATATGCGAAAGGATGGCGTTATCAATGAGACTTGACAAATATTTATCTCATATGGGATTTGGCACAAGAAATGACGTTAAAAAATTAATAAAAAATGGCTGGGGTACCATTAATGATGAAACCATAAAAAAGGCAGACTATAACGTAAAAGAAAATGATCGTGTTTGTGTGGATGATGAACCCGTAAGCTATGTAGAATACGAATACTATATTTTAAATAAGCCTCAAGGCTATGTGAGCGCCACTGAAGATATGGTCTATCCTACAGTCATGGAACTTGTCCAAAGCCAAAGACACGATTTGTATCCAGTTGGAAGATTGGATGTAGATACAGAAGGCTTATTACTCATCAGCAACGATGGTAAATTAACGCATGAAGTATTATCACCAAAAAAACATGTAGACAAAAAATACTATGTTGAATTTGATGGAACTTTACCAGAAAATGCCGTAGACTTCTTTAATCAGCCTATGGAATTTGAAGAATTTACTTCAGCCCCTTCAAAACTAGAAATTTTAGATACAAATAAAGCCTATCTAACGATTCATGAAGGAAAATTCCACCAAGTCAAAAGAATGTTTGAAAAGGCAAACTGCACAGTTACCTATCTTCAACGTATTGAGTTTGGTCCTTTAAAACTAAATGATTTACCATTAGGTGAATTTAGAGCGTTAACCCAAGAAGAATTAGATGCATTAAAAGGCTAAAACGACCTGAGATTTCTCAGGTTTTTTATTTCGACATACAAAAACGCCCTTTTGGAAGTTATTTAAGATCGTACATATGCCTTTAATACTTTCACTTCATCACAATCATATGGCTTGATTGAATACTCCTTAATACTTGCAGGAATAATAAATGTTTCTGCATAATGCACAATAAAAGGTTCAAAATCACCTTCAATTACTGCACTCTTCCCATCCACTAAATTCAACATATTGACTGTACCATGTGTTTTATGAAGTGAACTATTATTAATTGTATATCTTCTTGTTTCAATGAATTCTAATTCATGTAAAATATAGTTTTGTGTAATAGGAATCATATCAAAACTCTCATGGATAATATTTAATACATCACGGTATCCTGCGATTTCCTCTTCATCTCCATTCTTTGGTGTGGTCTTCTCCTCCACCAACTGCTTAATTCTTGTATTGGTTATTACAATCCCCTCTATCGCATTTGAAGCCTCAGTATTCTGAATCTTTGCTATCTCCACAAGTTTCTCCAACTCGTCTCGTCTTTGCTTAAGATATAGTTCTTGTTTCCCTGCGAACTTGTATATTGCTGCTATGAGACCAAGAATTTCTGAATTCCACTTTTCTTCTTTAATTTTTGAATAGTTAAACGGTCTCATTGGTTAAACACCTGTCTTTCATTTTTCCCTTAAAGTATCTCGTTTCCCTTAAATCATAATCGAAAATAAGGGAAAGCCAATATATTTAAGATTATTTTCCCTTAAATTCATTCGTTTTTTGTAGGATAAATAATATTTTATGCGATTCGCAGGGATATAAACATTTAAAAATATAAATAATCCTTGTGAATGGAACATGAAATATAAAGACAACCGATACTATCACATTGTCACAATTAGTATGGAATGAGAAGATAAATTATCTTACGCTCACTTCATTCATGATATTACACAAGAAAAAAAGAGCAGGAGCGTCTGCACCAACAAGCTAGAATTGATGCATTAGCGCAAGATGGTAATCGATATTATTTTAAAGATGAAATACAGAAAATTTTAGATTAATAAATCTGAAGAGACATCCTGCAAATCACTGATCAAAGAATGTATGCACAAAAGCGACAAAAGTAAAATGACAACCATTTAGGTTGTCACTTTTTAACTTCTTACATATGCCTTTAATACTTTAACTTCATCACAATCATAAGGCTTGATTGTATACTCCTTAATACTTGCAGGAATAATAAAGGTTTCTGCATAATGCACAATGAAAGGTTCAAAATCCCCTTCAATAATGGCACTCTTTCAACATATTCACTGTACCATGTGTTTTGTGCAATGAATCATTGTTGATTGTATATCTTCTTGTTTCAATGAATTCTAGTTCATGTAAACCCGTATGTTCGATCTTACAATCATTTCCCTCTTCTTTTACTTCATACGTCGCATTGACCAAGTTTTCTTTGACCCATTTTGTCGTACGATCCCATTGAATAACATGTTTTCCATGTTCAATATTGATAGGTCGAGGTAGGCCATCTAAGCCAAGTCTTTGCCAGTCCCACAATTTAAATGTAAAGATATAAGGTGTAGCACTAATTTCTAATACCATCGCATTCTTTCCGGAACAATGACAAGTTCCTGCTGGAATCAAGAAATGATCATGTTTCTTTGCCGGAAACTTATTGATATATTTATCCGCATCAAATACAATTTCACCACGTTGCGCAGACTCTAAATCAGAAATCATTTCATTGGGTTGAATGCCTTCTTTTAGGCCTAAATAAACATGGGCATCTTCCTTAGCATCTAAAATATAATAACTTTCATCTTGGGTGTAACTCATGCCAAAATTCTTTTTAATATATTCCGTTAATGGATGCACCTGCAAAGATAAGTTTTGTCCTTCCATCGTATCTAGAAAGTCAAAGCGAATTGGAAATTCTGCACCAAAACGAGAATAAACTTGTTCTCCCAATAATTCTTTTGGTTGATACAACACTAAATCCATAGCTGGAAGCTCTACAGTAACTCCATCATAGTCAAATAAAATACTGTTTTCTTCTGGCACACCATCAAAGCTCCATGCATAATTTGGCTGATTCACATCTAAGTTACAAACTTCCTTCATCCATTGACCACCCCATACGCCTGGATCAAAGTATGGTACTGTACGAAATGGTTTTTGAGCTAATTGTTTTAAACTATCGATAAACGTATCACTCGAAATCATTTTTGGATCGTTTGATTTATTTGTATCGACCACATAATCAAAACAATTAAATCGCTCAGCCTTATGTTTATCGGCAATACGCCATTCAATAAAATAGCCACGCTTATATTTCTTTAAAATATCTTCATCATAATTATCACAATTATAATTTGGCATTGATTTACGATAACGCAATTGAATTTCCCAACGTGCCATATCAAAGTAGATATACAAATCGCCATGACTTACTAAGCCAGCTCCAACTCCATAAATGATAGTAGGACCATGATGTTCCTTCACCTTATTTTTAGCTTCTTCTAGCTTTTCTTCATCTATAAAATCCACAAGATTGCCATAATACATCTTGCCAAACACACGATCATCCGTTAGATTATATTTCATTTGTTCTGTCATAGTTTTGCCATCTTTAAAGATATCATGCATGTTAATTTCCAAAGAAAAATTGAAGCGTTTGATCAATTCATATACTTCCTCTTCATCTACACCTGGATAATAATCAAAGACAACAACACACCTATTATTAATTTTCTTATTTAACTCCTGATAGATTGCATCATATCCATGAAACGCTTTATGATTCTTTATTGTTGTTTTAGGGAAACGATCATATTCCGATTTAAAATTTAAATAACTCATTCTTCCTCCACTTTCAATTCACCGTTTTCCTTAAATACTCTTACTGTAAAAGGATGATCCTCTACACGCTTATAATCATGACCCGCATGACTTGGCCACATACATTGCACTTTGAATTCCGTATTACCTGTATTCACAAGGCGATGTGCCAAATGTCCATCAATATAGTGTACACTTCCACATTTTACTTTTTCAGCATGACAATGATAATCTTCATCCATCAATAAAAGAAGACCTTCACCACCCATTCCACAATAGATTTCATCACAATCTAAATTTTCATGAAAATGTCCACACGTTACATTACATTCCCCATTCACGCATACTGGCTGCATCACAGTCAATCCATAACACAACCCATCATGTTCATTGGAGTATACTTCATACATAATTTGATCATCTGAAACACTTGGATCCACACTCTTATAGAATGTTTTAGCATTCGAATACAATTTTGTACTCTTCTTAACATCCTCACCTTCAATTACACCATTTAAATAATCATGAAATACTTTTGCGTCTTTAATTTCCATAATTGCCTCCCATTTAATTGTTATAACATTCAATTATATTATAAATCAATTGTTATAACATTTCAACATAAAGACAACCACAATATTTATACATCTATAAATATCACTGATAACCATTATATTATTACTAAATTTCAATTCATTTTCTGAAGTTCACTCTCCATTTACGTGCAAATCACGTATTTTAGTAATGTACAATAAAATGGATCTGATCTAATGACCAAATCCATTTTTTGCCTTTTGAATACGCAATGTTTTGCCTTTAATTGTTTTTAGATTCTTTAATACAAGTTTTCCCTTATCATTTAAGATATCCACATACGATTGATGATCCTGCACTTGAATCACACCAACATCATCGACCGTAACACCATCAATTTCGCAGATAGCCCCTACAATATCGCCGGGGCGAATCTTCTTGTTTTTTCCTCCATTCAAATAGATTTTAGTGATACCTTTTCTTAAATCTTTTGATTTATCGACCACCACACGATTGGATTCTTTTAATGAATCTAAAACATCTAAATCACTTAAATAGACTTCACCCTCTTCTTTAAATGGCAAGTTATAGCCTAGATATTCTTCTAGTTTTTCTTTTCGAACTCCATCATATTCATTCACTAAACTTATAGCTAAGCCTTGTTCATCCACTCTACCACTTCGACCAATACGATGTGTATATGTTTCAACAGGACTTGGCATATCATAGTTAATGATCATCTCCACTTTAAAAACATCGATTCCTCGACTTGCGACATCAGTACAAACTAAAATACGCACCTTTCCTTTTTTAAAGCGTCGCATATGCGATAGTCGCTCTTCTTGCATCATACCACCATGAATTTTATCGACACTGACTTGATTCTTTTCTAAACATTCATAGACTTCATCCACTCTTGCCTGCGTCTTACAAAAGATCATGCAGGATTCTGGTTTCTTTAATGCCAATAAATGAAGAAGGAACAATTCTTTGTGTTCTTCATTGACATGATAGGCTTCTTCTAGAATATTTGGTTTATTTGTACTCGTTAGATCAATTTTAGCTGGTTTATACAAATATTTCTTACTCATTCTTTGAATCACTGCAGGATAGGTTGCACTAAATAAACAAGTTACATGTTTTTTTGGCATGTATTTTAAAATAGCTTGCACCTCATCTAAAAAGTTCATATTCAACATTTCATCCGCTTCATCCAAAACTACATATTTAATTTTTGAAGGATCCAGTGTTTGTTGTTGAAGATGATCTAAAACTCTTCCTGGCGTACCAATCACAACATGGCATCTTTGTTTCAAATCTTCCTTTTGAAACTTAAATGGCTGCTTACCAAAAATAGGTAGAGTCTTAATTTTTTTAAAGGTTCCAATACGATCAAAATCCTGTTGAATCTGTAAAGCTAGTTCTCGAGTAGGCGTTAATACCAACGCTTGTGGGCTTCTTTCATCAATTTCTAGATTTTGAATAATAGGAATCGCAAAAGATGCTGTTTTTCCACTTCCCGTTCTTGATTTGACAATACAATCTTTTCCCGAAAGAATATTGGGAATCACTTGTTCTTGTACGGGTAATGGTTTTTCATAGCCTAATGTATGTAAGGCTTGTATAATATTTTTATCTAAATTCATTTGTTCAAATGTCATATTTTTATCACCTATAGAATTATATCATGTTAATATTATTTAACAGAAACAAAAAGTATTATAAGCTACAATAAGAGCATGAAATATAAAACGTTAGTAATGAAACAAATTGATCAACATACATATCAATATAGTATGAATGCTCCCTTAGATCATTTAAGTCCCATTCTTTCTTTTGATGAAGAAATATTAGAAGTGAATTTTGGCAATGAATTGGAATACGCCTTAAATTGTAAAGTCTTAAAAGATGGATTTCTTTTAGAACCAAAAGACAATATGACACTTATTGAATGGGAACCTTTTTTCGCATTATCTTTAATTTTGCAGTACTACAAATCATTTAGAAAACTACCTCCTATTTTAATGAGTGTAGATAAAGAAATGCAGGAAAAATATAGTCAGGAGGAATTAATTCGAAACTTATTTCAATAAGTTTCATTTTTTTATGTAATAATTTTCATAATAGAGTATAATCAAAATGAGGTGAACTTTTATGAACATGACAACATTGAACACGCCACTTCCTGAAGATTTAATGAAATTAAAATGGAATGGGCAATTTAAATTGATGCAGGAGATGATTGATTTACGTCTTCAAAAGGACATTCCTGCCAAACTAAAGGAGCGTTTAGAATTAGAAAAAGAATTGATTTCTCGTCTTCCTGAAGATTTTACGTATTCCAAAGAAGACGCCATTGAATTATTAAAATCAAAGATTGAAGATTTCAAAGAGGAAGAATTTGATGAATTATTCAAAGACAATGCGTTTGAATGGATCTTCATTGAGGGAAAAATATATTTAAAAGACAATTTTTTTGAAAACCTAATTAAAGTGCGTAAGGTTTATAAAGATCGTTTAATTGAAAAAGATGGTGCTGTAAGTACTTTATTAGATGATGTAATGCATAAAATGAAAGAAGAAAAGGATGTTTACTGCAAGATTCATGTCAAGACAAGCTTAAAGGTGGATCCTGCATTTGAAAAACCTGGAAAAACGATTCGTGTATGGCTTCCTATTCCGAAAGAATATGCGCAGGTTGAAGATTTTAAATTATTAAATACATCTCATAAAGGTCTAGTAAATGATAACAGTGTAGATCAAAGATGTGTTTATATTGAAAAACCATACGAAAAAGGTGAAGAATTCAGTGTAGAATATGAATTCATCAATCACATGCACTATGAAGAATTAGATCCTAGTATTGTGACGAATGAACATCCAGATACTTGTCTTGAAGAATATGCGCCACACGTTGTATTTACAGATTATTTAAAAGATGTAGTTAAAGAAATCATTGGTGAAGAAACAAATCCTTTATTAAAGGCTAAATTGATTTATGACTATATCACAAGTCATGTCACATATTCGTATGTACGTGCTTACGCGACTTTACCTTGTATTCCAGAATATATCACAACTGGATTGAAAGGGGATTGTGGTTTACAAGCATTGACATTTATTACTCTATGTCGTATTGCGGGCATTCCTGCCACTTGGCAAGCTGGACTTTATACTACACCAGAAACAATTGGCAATCATGATTGGGCCAGATTCTATGTAGCTCCATATGGATGGTTATATGCAGATTGTTCATTTGGTGGAGGATCATATCGTGCCGGAAACTTAGAAAGAAGAGATTTCTATTTTGGATATCTAGATCCATTTAGAACTCCATGTTCATCTAAATTCCAAGGTGCTTTTGTGCCAGCCAAAAACTTCTTGCCAAACGATCCATATGACAACCAAAATGGTGAAATGGAATATGTAGATGAAGCTATTCCAGGAAAATATATTATTAAAGAGACAAAGAATATCGAAATTGCCCTTATGGAGAATAAAAATGCGTAGGCCTATTATCGGTCTAACGTGTAATGAATTGGATAAAGAAAATTTACCTAAACAATTTATCAATGAAGCCTATATTAATAGTGTTATTCGTGGTGGTGGTTGTCCGATGATTCTTCCTATCACAAATGACTATGATACAATTCAAGCTCAAGTTAATCTATTAGATGGATTAATTGTGACAGGGGGAATTGATGTGAATCCTATGATTTATAATGAAAATCCAGAACCTTTACAAGGTAATTCAAGCTTAGATCGTGATTATTATGAAATGCGAGTATTAAAATATGCCAATGAAAAACAGATTCCTATTTTTGGAATCTGCCGTGGCATTCAGATGTTGAATGTCTATTTTAAAGGATCTTTGTATCAAGATTTATCGTATTGTAAAAGAAGTGTCATTAAACATGCGCAACAAGAAAAAAGAGAAAATCCAAGTCATAAGATCCATATTGTAAAGGATAGCTTTTTATATCCTAGCTTAAGTGATGAAGCTTATGTGAATAGTTTTCATCATCAGGCCATCAAAGATTTAGCACCAAAATTTAAAATTGCAGCTAAAGCACCAGATGGCATCATTGAAGCCATTGAACATGAGTCATTACCAATTTATGCCGTACAATTCCATCCAGAAGCATTGTCCCATAAATATGGTGAGATGCAAGATATATTCAATGTCTTTATTAAAAAGTGCGAGGTGAAATAATGCGTATTCAAGAAAACTTAGAAAAATCAAAATATGAGGCAGATGGAAGCATTCAAATTCAAGGAACAACCATTCCTTATCATACAATTTGTGAAGATAATTTCTTTGTAGATGAAGAAAATAATCCAGTCGCATCCATCTTTAGTTATGCCTATTTTAGAAGTGATATACAAGACAATTCAAAACGTCCTATCTTATTTATTTATAATGGTGGTCCAGGATGTGCAAGTCTTTGGCTTCACATGGGATTATTTGGTCCTAGAATTGTAAAATTAGATGATGAACTCAATCTTCCTACTGTTCCTCCTTTTGAACTAGAAGACAATCCACATTGTTTATTAGACTTATGTGATTTAGTCTTTATTGATCCAGTAGGAACAGGTTTAGGTCGTTTGATTCAGGAAAAGGCAAGAAAAAAATTTTATGAAACACATGGTGATGTTCGAAGTGTTTCTAAATTCATTGAACAATTCTTAGCTCGTTACAACCGAAGAAATTCACCAGTATTACTTGCGGGAGAAAGCTATGGTACGGCTAGAAGTGCCCTACTTGCAGGTGAACTCATGGGTGCAGGTCCTGAAAAGGCCGATACGATGGGCATTAGTGTCAGTGGTATTTTCTTACTTGGAAGTTACTTTATTGAAAAGCTTCCGGTTGAAGCAAGTGCAACAGACTTAATCACAATGGCTGCCACAAATTATTTCCATAATCCAAAGGAAAATATTTCACAAAAAGACTTTATTGATAAAGCCTTTACATTCGCATCCACTGAATATGTCACAGCCTTATTTTTAGGGGATGACTGCCCTAATAAAGAAGAAATTGCGGATAAACTAGCTTACTATTCTGGTATTGATAAAACATATTGGTTAAGACACCATTTACATATGGATATGCAAAAAGGCTTTGCGCATAAATTATTAGAAGATAAGGGCTTAGCTTTAGGATTCTATGACGGGCGCTATACATGGAATGATGATCCAGAAATCATGGAAGCCAATGTCATTGCGGATGACCCAGCTATGGGACAATATACACCTGCTTTCCAGACTGCCTATGGATTGATGCGCCAAGAATTAAATATCACAAGTGATCGCATCTCAAAAGGCTTAGTCTTTGATGTAAATATGACATGGAATCGTGAATTCAAAACAAGTCCTGCCCAATCCTTAGCTGGATGTATGCGAAGAAACAAACAGATGAAAGTCTTCTTTGCCTCAGGTCTATATGATCTTTGTACAACGGCTGGAAATGCCAGATATTTGGCAACCCATTCCAATCTAGATCAAAATCGAGTTACAATTGGTGAATATCCAAGTGGTCATATGGCTTATCTTGGTAAAGAAAGCTTTGATCTATTAGCCAAGGACATGCGTGCATTCTTTGAAAGCTGTATTTAACACAAAAACCGTCAAGCGACGGTTTCTTTTTTTATTTATACTTTTTCAACATTTCTAACTTAAGATTCAATAACTTTTCACTTAAGTCAACATAATATTCTTGCGGATATACAAAACGTTTGATTTCATCCCAAATTGTAGCTAGTTCCTTTTCACTATATGCACGAATTTCTTCTAGGCTTGGAAGATCATATACTAGCTTACCATCTTTAAAGATTGGCACTAACATATCGCGTACTGTATATGTATTGGCAGGAATCACTTTATATTTCCAACGTGACATTGGATGATAGATAGTTAGATCTTGCGTTGTATCGATCACTTCATCTTCTAATGTCAATAAATCGGCAATAGCCATACCTGTTTCTTTGTCCATGATACGATTCAAATTCTTCATACCTGGATTTGTCACTTTTTCAACATTGTCACTAATTTTGATTTTTGGAATCATATGACCATCTTTTTCAAGTGCCACCATTTTATAAACACCACCAAATACTGGCGAATTTTTTGAACAAATCAAGTTTTCACCAACACCAAACGAATCAATTTTAGCACCTTGTTGATGAATCAAAGATTCAATGACGTATTCATCTAATGAATTGGATACAACAATCTTACAATCTTTCATTCCTGCTTCATCTAACATTTTACGAACTTTTTTAGAAAGATATGCCATATCTCCACTATCAATACGAACACCTTTTAAACGGTATCCATTTGGTTCTAAATAATCCTTAGCTACTTTAATCGCATTCACAATACCTGATTTTAAAGTAGAATATGTATCAATCAATAAAGTACATGCGTTTGGATATGTTTTGGCATAATACATAAATGCATCATATTCGGTATCAAAGCTTTGAATAAATGAGTGAGCCATTGTACCAAGTACAGGTACACCAAACTCTTTTCCTGAATACGTAGTGGCACTTCCTGCACAACCTGCAATATAAGCTGCTCTAGCTCCTAGAATGGCTGCATCAAAGTTATGAGCACGACGTGCACCAAATTCCATAACCGCTCTACCTTCACTGGCTTGTACAATACGACGTGATTTTGTCGCAATCAAAGTCTGGTGATTGATAGCCAAAAGTAATGCCGTTTCTACAAGTTGCGCTTCAATAATTGGCGCTTTTACACGAACCAATGGTTCATGAGGAAATACAGGTGTTCCTTCTGGAATCGCATAAATATCTCCAGTAAAACGAATGGTTGATAGATATTCTAGAAAATCTTCACTAAATTGGTTTAATGAGCGCAAATAATCAATATCTTCTTTTTCAAAATGTAAATTAGAAACATAGTCTACAACTTGTTCCAAGCCTGCAAATACACAATATCCCCCGTCATCCGGATTTTTACGATAGAATAAGTCAAATACGACTTCTTTGTCTTTATTATCATTAAAATAACATTGACTCATTGTTAGTTCATAAAAGTCCATGACTAAACTTAAATTTCTCTTATCTTTCATTTTATAATCTTTACTCCCTTACTTCAGAAACAACTTGAATACCATTCATTTCCATCATTCTAAATGCGACATCATTCCAGAATGTGGCTTCATGTATTTCTGGTATATGATAGGTTTCTGTACAGTTTTCAACCACGACAATACGATATTCATTCATATTATGTTCATTCAACCATGTGTTTAAGCTCAATACGAAATGAAGAACACAAAGATCTGTACAACATCCCGTCACAATTATATCACGATAATACTTCAAATCTGAATTTAGAAACTCTTCAAATTCTGGTGCCATAAATGTATTCGTACTGTTCTTTTTAATGACGTGTTTCACAAATGGCTTTAAAGAATCTACTACTTCAGCTTCTTCACTGCCAATTACACAATGCGTTGGAAACGAATTGAATTCACGCGTCTTCGGTGGATGTGAATCACATACAAAGACATTGTTGCAGTCTAAGCTTGTTAATAGATTTTCAATATTCTTTTCCACTTTGCCAATGACTTCATCGTGTAAGAGTCCTATATTCACAAAGCCTTTGATCATATCGACCACAAATACTACGGGATCATTTAATTCATTTTTTTGAATGGATTTATAATTATTTTTTTCTAAACGTGCCATATATACCTCTAAATGAAAATAAGAGTTCTACGCAGAACTCTTATTCTTCAACTTCTTTGTTTGTTTTAAATTCCTTTAATTTTTCTTCAAGCATTGATTTGAATTCTGGATTTGCCTTAATGTAAGCTTTGGCAGCCTCTTTACCCTGACCAATTTTTTCTCCTTCATAACTGAACCATGCCCCTGCTTTTTTTACAATATTGGCATCGACACATAAATCTAATAGTTCACTAATGTAAGAAATTCCTTCGCCATACATAATTTCTAATACGGCAGACTTAAATGGAGGTGCTACCTTATTCTTAACAATTTTAACTTTTACTTTGTTTCCAACAATATCTGTACCATTTTTAATGGCATCCGCCTTACGAATATCCACACGAACAGAAGAGTAGAATTTTAATGCACGGCCACCCGGAGTTGTTTCTGGATTTCCATAAATAACACCTACTTTTTCACGAAGCTGGTTGATAAAAATAGCTGTACAATCATTTTGGTTCATTGCTCCGGCAAGCTTACGCATTGCCTTTGACATCATACGAGCTTGTAATCCAACTTGATTATCACCCATTTCACCATCTAATTCAGCTTGTGGAACTAAAGCTGCAACACTATCCACGACAACCAAATCAACAGCTCCACTTTCAACAAGCATCAACATAATGTCTAAACCTTGTTCCCCAGAATCTGGCTGAGATAAAATCAACTCATCAATGTTAACGCCTAAATTTTTCGCATATACAGGATCAATCGCATTTTCCGCATCAATAAAGGCTGCACGACCACCCTTTTTTTGAACTTCTGCAACGGCATGTAAAGCAAGTGTTGTTTTACCACTTGATTCTGGACCAAAGATTTCAATAATTCTTCCCTTTGGATATCCACCGATACCTAAAGCATCATCCAATAATAAACTTCCAGAAGGAATGGGTTCAATATCTACGGCTGCTCTATCCCCTAATTTCATGACAGAACCTTTACCATATTCCCTTTCGATTTCTGTTAGTACATCACTTAAAAGTTTATCTTTATTTGTTTCTACTTTTTCTTTTGGCATATATTCTCCTTTTGAATTGTTTGTATCAATATATCTATCATTTGACAAACAACATGCTCTCTTACATCATTTCTAGATAGACCTGTACATTGAAAACCATATACACGAACCGCTTTTTTAGAAGCAATAGCACAATAGACTCTTCCTGCTGGTTTTTCTTCCCAGGCACTCGGACCTGCGTTGCCCGTAAAAGACGCACAATAATCCACATCCATAATTTCTCTTGTGTTTTTGGCCATGGCATAGGCACACTCTTCACTAATTACACCATAATTTTGAATTAAGTTCACATCCACATGAGCTAATACACTTTTCATTGGTGTAAAATAAGTCACTAAACCACCTTTTAAAATAGCACTTGCCCCAGGAATTGAAGCAATCGTACTCGTAAATAGGCCAGCCGTTAGACTTTCACAGCTAGAAATAGTCAAATGATTTTCTGTACATAAAGAAACAAGTTGTTTTGCCTCAGTCATTACATAGTCTCCAAAACGTATTTTTTCAATTGGTTGAAATAAATCCATCCACTATATAAAGAAGCCGCTGTTGCTGCCCACAACAATATTTGGTCCATACAAATACCCATATAGACAAACGGCCAATCTTTCAATAACAAGAATACAAGTGCAAACATTTGTAGTACTGTCTTTAGTTTTCCAAAAATACCTGCACTTACAACTTCACCAGAATTAGCTGCGCTCATTCGTAAGCCATCAACAATCAAGTCTCTTGCGATCATAAGTAATACCGCAATCACATTAGCTTGATGAAAATAAACCATCAAGATCAAAACTGTGTTCACTAACATCTTATCTGCGATAGGATCCGCAAATTTCCCAAAAGAAGTAATCCAATTGTTCTTTCTTGCTAACATTCCATCAAAGAAATCTGTAATACTCGCAACCGCAAAAATCACAAATGCGATTACATCACGTAGTGCAAGACCACTTGCTTCATCTATAACACCAATAGTCGGGTCCATACATAAATATACAGCCACAACAACAGGAACCAATAAAATTCTAATAATTGTTAGTCTGTTCGGTATATTCATCTTGGCCATAAGTTACATCCTCCCCTTGTGCATATAGATTTTCATCTGTGTAACCATAATCATAATCGTAATCATAGTCACTATCCTCATATTCCGTTTCATCTTCTTCAACAGGTTTTTGGTATCCCTTACCAATTTGTAGTGTGATAACGGCAGGCTCACCCTGCTTCCAACCCTCTTTATCAAAAGAAATTTCTTTTCCATCAATAGAAATACTGTTATCTGAATATGTCTCAATACTAATTTCAAAAGTACAATCATCGGATAATTCCAAGCTCTGATTGAATGTACCCGTATATACTTTTGAAGTATCATTGATTGTTTCATCATTCTTTTTCAAAGTAATTTTTGTCTTTGTCGGTAACGTAATACTTAAATCCAATGTTTTTACATCCGATTGAATATTCGAAAGCTGATATGCGTTGGTTTCACCGCTAATTTTATCAACAACTAAAGCCTGAGCCTCTTTAGCTTTTTTACGCTGGTTTGCGAGTTTATTTGTCTCCTGTTCTTTTTTAGACAATTGCTCTTCACGAAGCTCTTGCTGCGTTGCTAGTTTTTGATTTGAAATCGAACGCAATCCCACATTGATCAAGGATAAAACTCCTAATCCAATGATTCCAATCAGGACAAGCATTTTGATGATCTTCGTCTGGTTTGCGTTCAATGAAGAACTTGTTCTACTGACATGTTTTTGAAACCATCCTAAAGATGATTTTTTCTTTTTCTTAGTCGTCTTTTTTGTCTTTTGAACACTCGCCATTTGTTCAACCATACGCCTTTGTGCCATAGTTAAAGCCATGTCTCTTTGATGCGCAAATTCATTGACATCCACATCAACTTCATCTGAAATGGCCTGCCAATTTACGCCAATCGCATCCGAATAGGCATGCACAAAATAGCGAACGAAAGATAGGTCATCGGAGAAAACATCAAGGTTGTGTTCTTCGATTGCTTGTATATATTGAGGCGCTAAACGCGTCTGATTTGAAACATCCTGAATGGAAAGTTTTAGGTTTGTTCGACGTTCTTTTAAGATGTGATAATAAGCCACTAAAACTCCCCCTTTGAAGTTTATTATAACAAATTCAAAGCAAGAATACCACGATGTGCTATAATTATTTACGAAAGGATGAATGAAATGTCACAACTTAATTTTTCAATCGGAACATTTTCTCAATGCATGAGTTTCTCTCCACAAAATATTAAAATCGATAATTTTGAAGACTACACACTCTATTGTATTGACTGTGAAAATGTTCAACAATTTGACACAAACACACTAAAAGCCACTAGTCCTAGCGTCTTCTTTTTCTTTGGAAACTTTGAAAAAATAGGGCAAAAGTGCTGGCAGCAAATCTTTGCGATTGCGAAGGATTTCCCAAATTCTTATTGTTTCAATACACACCAAAGCCAAAAGAATTTTGCGGACATCTATTGTGCTACTTTACTTGGACAAATTGTTGCCAATATAGTCCCTAAAAAAATTCTTCTTGTCACAAATGATCAAGGATTTCAAGGTATTAAACAAGCCTTGTTGTTCCAAGGAAAAGATATCGACATTGAAATCTTACAGACAAGAGACCCGTTCTTGTTGCCTTTAAAGGAAGAAACGCCTAAGTCTCAACCAAAACAGACACAAAAACAAAAAAAAACAAACAAATACCTCAAAGCCAAATGAAGCAAGTGATGAAGAAGTAATAGAAGCATTAAAGAAATATCCAAAAATCAATACCCGCTATGCATCTATCGATGATTTAAGTAAGTATTTAATGCCCATCTTAGCAAACAAACAAAAGAAGTGTAAACTTTCCAAATGGATTGAGAGTGACTACGCAAAAAAAGTTGGGCGCTATAAAAAAGATTCGAAAGGAAAATATTATAAATTAAAATGATAAAAACAATATATTTAGCTGGAGGCTGCTTTTGGGGTGTGCAGCACTATTTCGATCAGTTTGATGGCATCTTAAAAACAATTGTTGGATATGCGAATGGAAATAGTGAAAACCCAAAATATAAAGATGTGAAAGCAGGACTTACAGGTCATGCAGAAACATTAGAAATCCATTATGATGACAACATGATTTCACTTTCTAAGATTTTAGACCTATACTTTGACATTATTGATCCAGTATCCGTCAATCAACAAGGTGAAGATATTGGCATTTCCTATCGTACAGGTATTTATTATGTGGAAAAAATAGATTTAGAAATCATCCAATCTAAATATAATGAAATCCAAAAGAAATATGATTCACCTCTAGCTGTTGAAGTAGAGCCTATGAAAAACTTTTTTAATGCCGAAGAATACCATCAAAAATACCTGAATAAAAATCCAGGTGCCTATTGTCATATTCCTGCATCAAAATTTAAGAAGGGACTTTAATTAGCCCCTTCTTTTATTGTGCTGCCCGCAACATATCCAGTTGTCCATGCGATTTGTAGATTGAATCCACCTGTTTGCGCATCCAAATCCAATACTTCACCCACAAACTTTAAGCCTTTAATTTTCTTAGACTCCATTGTCTGAGGCTGAATCTGATTTGTCTTGATTCCACCCACAGTTATCATAGCCTGATCAAATCCGGCAAAACTAGACACTTTAAAATCTAAACATTTCAATAATTCACTAATACTTCTTCTTTGTACTTTTGTTGTTTCATTGGCTTTTAAAGAATCATCAATATTTAAACGATCCATGATATATTGTACCAATCTCTTAGGTATCATCATTTCAAGTATGTGATTCAATTGTTTATTTGAAGAACGATTCATTCTTTCTAGTAAAAATGCATCCACTTCATCCATTGATTTATCTGGAATTAAATCAAATATGATTTTGTCAGGTTCTTTATGAATCACATAGCTTGACATGGCCAAAATACCAGGTCCACTAAAACCTTCATGCGTAAACAAAATGTCTCCCAATTGTTTATATAAAACTTTTTTATCTTTCTTTACTTGAATACCCACATTCTGCAAAGAAAGACCCGCTAAATCAAAGATTTCTTTTGTTCGTAAAGAAACCAATCCAGGATATAAATCACTGACTTTGATATCTAATGTATTCGCCCATTTATATCCATCGCCACTACTTCCAGTTGACACAAAAGACTTTCCACCTGTCGCAACAATCACTACATCAAACGAATACAAGCCTTTATCTGTTTTGATTCCAACAACTTTATCTTCTTCAACCATTAAATCTGTACATGCTTCATCCATATGTAGAATCACATTGTTTTTGCGTAATAATTCCACAAACAATAAAACAACATCCTGACTTGAATTCGAGCCAGGAAACATACGCCCATGATCTTCTTCAATGGTAGGTAAACCATTGGATTTTAAAAATTGGATCATATCCAAATTAGAGAATTGTGAGAAAGGACTATATAGAAATTTTTCATTATGCACAACATGCTTGAAAAATTCATCCTTTGAACAACTGTTTGTAACGTTACAACGTCCATGTCCTGTAAGTTGCAACTTCTTTCCTAATTGTTTATTTTTCTCAAACAACTCCACTTGGTGACCGACTAAGCTTGCGGTATAGGCAGCCATCAATCCAGATGGTCCTCCACCAATTACGCATACTTTTAACATAAAATCCCACTTTCTTCTAAATAGATAGCTAAACCATCATGTTCATTATCTTGTTTTGTGATGGCATTGGCGCAAGCCTTTGTATCATCCGTACCATTGATCATACAAACACCACAACCTGCTACTTTTAACATATCATTATCGTTGGATGTATCTCCAAAGGCCATGACATCCTTTATGTCTAAATCATTTAGTTCGCATATTTTTTGTAGTCCATATCCCTTATTGATTCTTTTATCACAAAATTCAAGTAATGTGGATTGCGTTTTAAAACCATGATAATAAGGATTTGGATGCTCTTTTACCCAAGCTTCCGCTTTAAGCATATCCTCTTCTTTCATACGGAACATGATTTTTGCGTTTTCATGTGCATAGAAATCTTCTAATTTTACAACTTCCAATTCCTTATGCGATGTAGAAGCCGAATGAATCATCCAATCATCAATATGAACACAACGAATCTTTCCATCCCAATATATCATTGGGTTACATTTAACAACATTCATGATTTCCATGGTTTCTTTTAACCATTCCTTTTTCATCATGAAATAGCTATAGAATTTTTGATGTACACCATCCCATAATTCTGCACCATTCATCCCTACCACAAAATCAAAGTCAAAAGGTAGATTCCAATACTCTTTATTGCGTTTTAATTCATCGGCTGGACGTCCTGAGGCAATCCCAAAATAAATACCTTTTTCATGAAGCTTGATCAAAGCTTCTTTTGTCCTCGGTGTTAATTCTTTCTTTTCATTGACTAATGTGGCATCAATGTCACAAATCACTAATTTTGTCATCACTTTAAATCCTCCAATTCATAAGTAAATCCTTCTCCATCGACTTCATGAACACTATTTACAATAATAAAAGCTCTTGGATCTAGCTGCATGATTTCGTGTTCTAAATTCGAATACATTTTTTGTGGAATTACAATCATCAATACAGGTTTGGATTCATTTGTATATCCACCCTTACCTTCTAAAATTGTAACACCACGCTCCATATTGTTTAATACATGATTTTTAATATCAAACCATTTATCTGAAATAACCATACAGTTGATTGCCGTACTTGAACCAATCAAAATTGTTTTATCAATCGCAAAACCAGATGTGAATACAGATAACACTCCAATCAAGGCTGGTTCTACACCATATGTAGACATTCCCAACAATACAGTTAGAGCATCAATGATCATTACTGAATTTCCTGAAGAAATATGAGTATACTTATGAATCAACAAGGCTGGAATATCCATACCTCCAGTACTTGCGTTCACTCTAAAGCATAGACCTAAGCCAATTCCCGAAATCAACCCACAATAAATACTCGCCAACATGGGTTGCATGACAAATGTGTCTTTGGGAAATAAAGTTGTCACATATGTTAGTAATGAGACAAAAAATGAATAACTAAATGTTGAAATCAATGATTTCAGTGCAAATGCCTTCCCCAAAAAAATTGCGCCAACAACGTAGAGTCCAATCATCAATATGTTGATCAGCCATACGGATGGTACAAATGGTAATAATGGTTTTAATGCCACGGCAACACCGGCTACGCCTCCGGTTAATGTATTATTTGGTAAAACAAAAAAAGCAACTGATATTGCTACCATAAAGTTTCCTAATAAAACAACCAATACATCTTTTACATAATTTGTTTTTTTCATATAAACCTCCCCAAACGCCACCTATATTCTACCAAAAAAGACCTCTTGATGAAACAAAAGAAAAAAGCTGGAAATCCAGCTTATCTTTACAACATTTCTTTTGCGGTTTGTGTAATCAAATCAAATAATTTAATCACTTCTGATTGTCTTTCATAACCAATTTTATCGAATAACTCATCGACGATTTTTAATATTTTCTCATGTTGAGTTTTATAAATTTTAAGCATCGAATCATTTAATGTGATATAGATTTTACGAGTATCCTGTTCACTACGAATACGTGTAATCAATTCCTTTTTTTCCATACTTGTAAGCGTACGATTCATCTGCGATTTTTGCATGCGCATATAGTTGCATAAATCCGTTGCGGTTACATTTATATCTTGATTTTGATATAAATAACGACAAATCATCGACTCATTGTAAGGAAGATCTGGAGTAATTCTCTCATTATTAATAACGGTTGTCATTTGAAGCCACGCTTCTAATACTTGTTCATTCTGTTTCATAGCTTTATTCTAGCACAGAAATTGTGTATTTCGCATCATAATTTTGATTCACACAAACCGTTACCTTTTTATTCTTTAAATCATATACACAAGACCATTGTGTCTTTGAAATTTTTCCCTGCTTATTCTTATGTGCATCTTGTGAACAATCAGATAAAAGCTGCATAGCCTCACGATTGGATAGTTTTCCATTTGTGGAACTTAATTTTTCATCAATAATTTGGTAGCGGTCTTGGCCAAAATTAAATTCTGCATCTGGTTGCGTCAATAAGAAATTTGTAGCACACTGGTAATTCTTATCCGGATATACAACCTTCATTTCATTATCCACATATTCTACGACAACACTCTTTCCAGAAGCATCACAAATTTGGAAGTGATAACAACTATTCGCACTTGAATGCATGTCATAAGAAGATAATAATTCTAACGCTTCATCCACATTCTTTGCCTTATCTAACATCATTCGAATGGCTGTTGTTGTTGTGATATCCACCTTTTTTGTATTCTGATTTGTTGGTTTTGTATCAATCAACAATACACCAACCGCTAATCCTTTTTCATTCATTCCATCTAATGGTGCATAAGGTGCTGCCAAAGTCACTAATGAATCCTTTAATGTATCTGGTAAATATTTTTCATTATATCCTACAAAGCCTAAATTCACCATAGATACAGAGGCATAACCATTTTTAGGTTTCGTCTTCACTAATACACTTGGCGAATAATCCATATCAAAGTTGCGTCCAAACAGATATCCTGAATCTTTATTTTGTGCAATAAATGTAGAACAACCTAAATCTGGAATCTTAATACTTAATGGTAACCCCTTCATTACATGATTCACCACAAATTCGACAAGTTCTTTATCATTGCTTGCACCTTTTTCTAAAAACTCATCCAATCCATAATCCGCACTATAATCCATTGTATACATTGGATAAGCATCGATTTTTTTTAATGATTTTAATGAGCTATATTCATTGTGAAACAGACAAACGATTCCTATTCCACAAATCAATAATAAACATAATATAGTAATTCCTATTTTCTTTAATACTTTCATACATACTCCTTTAGTTCATTTAGTGAACTATTAAAGTATACAATATTAGTTTACATTGTCAACCATAAAAAAATAGAGATGAATTAATCATCTCTACGTCCTAATAATCGTAAAATGTATAAGAAGATATTCAAGAAATCTAAATAAAGCTGTAACGCCATATAAATCGATATCTTTTCATCTTCATACCCATTCAACATATAATTCATTTTTTGTATGTCCCAAGCTGTAAGTCCGGTAAATAATAATAGGCCAATCACGCTCCATAAGCGTACATCCATACTAACTCTAAATATCATGAAAAAAAATTGACTAAAAATCATCGCAATCAAACCAATCAAACAAATGTTTCCCACTTTACTAAGATCCATTTTAGTCGTCTTTCCAATAATGGCTAAACATGCAAAGTAGATAGCGCTAATACCAAAGGCAGCTGCGATCTGTCCAGCACTATATACATAAGCCAATGATGTCATATTAATTCCCATTGTAAGTGAATACACAATAAACATCATCTTCATCTTAGAAACGGGTGTATTACGTGATAATTGACGTCCCATTGAAATCGTTAACGAAATTTGTACTATGAATAATAATAGTGAAATCATGGGAATCTGAATAATAAGCATGAATATGCCAGAAGCATACAACAAAGCCGAAGTGATTGCCGTAATTCCAAGTCCTACCATCATCCAACTGTATACTTTATATAATGAATTTGTACTTACTGAGTTCGAATAATTGTTTGTATACATAAATAAATTTACCTCCTATTTTTAGAGTATTTTATGTTTTTTACATATACATTACAATGTACAACTTAGACAAAATGACTATTCAATTAACCAAGTCTTCAAAATTTAACCTTTAAAAGTAGCTTAAGATACCAAGTTTTTCAGCTTTAACCTTTAAAAGCTTTTATTTTTTCCAAAAAGACACATTTAATAAAACAGGATATAGACATCATTAATGTCAAATAGACTTGT
>ENA-ORRA01000662-ORRA01000662.1-human-gut-metagenome-genome-assembly--contig:-NODE-662-length-29766-cov-5.431995_pt1 | contig 29766 bp, 16 predicted proteins | sample MGYA00242169_ERZ509122 | MGnify/ENA primary metagenome ERZ509122 (study PRJEB26280, sample SAMEA2338650) | human gut metagenome | biome: human gut; feature: human-associated habitat; material: faeces...
GGAAATTCCCATTCTTTTCCTGTATAATAGCGGAAGTAATCACGGCGCTCCCTGTCGATGCGCTTGATATTTTTCTTTGCATCTTTTGCTGCGTAATATTCTTTTTCAATGGTGCGTTTTTCCCTGAAATCCATATCCGCATAGATAAATACACGTACCAGACCTTCCATGCCCTCTAAAACGTAATCTGCGCAGCGACCCATGATAATGCAGTCTTCTTCAGCTGCCAGTTTGCGGATCACCTCTGACTGGAAGCGGAACAGGTTGTCCGCAGATGTCAGGTCAGAACCAAAAGAGGGAGCTCCTTTTTCAGGAGTCAGGCTCTTGATGATCTTATAAAGCAGCTTATTTCCGGCTTTTTCGTCAGCCATATAGTAATAGCTTTCCTTGATGCCGCTTTCATCTGAGTTCATGCGCAGAATGTTCTTGTCATAAAAATCCAGTCCAAGTTCCTGGGCCAGTTTGGTTCCTACTTCGCAGCCGCCGCTGCCAAATTGTCTTCCGATGGTAATGACCAGTCTTTTTCCGTCTTTCATATGCCTGCCTCCCATTTTATTGTATTAGATGCATTTAGTATAGCATATGGAAGAGGCAAAAAACGTGTTTTTCTGTTAATTTGACAAAAAACTAATATTCTTAAGAAAACTTAGGCGTTATTTTTTGTATTTAATACCCCTGCTTCACATATTACAAAATCAATGGTCCGGTCGTGGGCCTCCATTGGGATCTCATCACACATAAGGGCAGTGCGGCAGAGGACTGCCTGGGTACCGGTGATCTGTTGTAAATACCGGTCATAATATCCGCCGCCGTATCCCAATCTTTCTCCTTTCATGCTGCAGGAAAGGCAGGGGATCAGTGCCAGATGGATGGCTTTCGGTGAGATTTTTTCACAGCCTTCTTTTGGCTCCAAAATTCCGTATTTTCCAGGTTCTAAGTCATCAAAAGAACGGATCTTATATACTTCCATAATGCCTTTGCTGATACATTTCGGTACACCCACCTGTTTTCCTCTTTTTAGAAGATCTTCCAGTACAGGCCTGGTATTGATCTCATCTTCTGTGCCTACAAAACAGAAAACAGTTTCAGCTTTTTGGTATACATCCCAGGAGGTGATGGCTTTAAAAATGGCAGTATCACTGGAACGGCAGGTATCCGGATCAAGAGCGTTCCTTTTTTCTTTTAATATTTTCCGGAGTTCTTTTTTCTGCAAGTCTAATGGTCTGTTCATAGTTGGTTTCCTTTCAGAATAGAATTTTTTAAAATGAAATTCAGTTATACAAAATAATCGCCATACTGTTCCCGTAAAAACCGGGTCAGTTCTCCTTCCGATTTTCCGGCTGCTTCCACAACAAAGCTGCTGGTCAGGAAACGGTGGGTCTGAGGAGAAAATCCTTTTTCCAGCAGGTGGTTAATGTCTGTATCCTTTACAAAAAAGTTCATACGGATCACAGGAAGTTTCCGGTTGTGAAGAATGTTGTAGATACGGGTGGAAAAGCAGAAAATATAATCGTATTCCAGCTGTTCCAACTGGTGGATCTCGTTGATATTTAAGGTGCTGATCCACTGAAAGGAGATATGTTCCCGCAGCTGTTCTAAAAAGAAGCTGACACGTTCAAAGTTAATGCTGGTCATAACAATGATCCGTTTTCTGTTTCTGGAAACGGTCTGGTTTCTTAAAATATGTTTCTGGAAAATAAGGGTCAACGTGGATAAATGTTCATCCAGAAACGTAAAGCCATAGGCAGCTTTAAAAATAATACTGTAACGCTTTAACTGCTCATATAAAACAGGAAAATGTCCTTTTGTATCCTCTACGGTCTTATCTACAAAAGTGCAGTGGAAATGGTCCAGATTGATCTCACGGTAGAAGTAGGCATATAGTTCCCTTAAAAATTCATCCTGGACCGGAAAGGGAGAAGGAAGTTCGCTTACGATCTGTTCTGTGAAATTTTCCGTTGCCTGCCAGAGCCTTGGATCAAAAGGAAGTTTTAAAGGCTGGGCGAAATTTAACATACTTAAGGCAACATTATAAAGCCGGTTCTGCCGGGGAGAGTCTGTAAAATGGATGTTTAAAGGAGCCAAAGGCAGTTTGTAAGAGTAGGCAGATGTATCTTTTACAGTCCGTGTTTTCATAATACAGATAAAAAGCAGCAGGAATTTTTTGGAGGGATAATTTAGGGACCAGCCTGTTTCTGAGAGAAAACGGGAAAGAATTTCGGTTGCTTCCTGAAAACTGCAGGAGAGATATTCCGTTGCCAGCTCATAGGTCTGCTTCTCCAGAGGCGTATTTGCAAAACGGGCAAGTACCTTATTTTCTGATGTAAATTCAAACAGAGGATGGAGGATGTCAATGACCAGAAAACGCAGCTGGAGCTCATCGCCCTGAATAGAAAGCCCTTTTTTCTTTTTTGTCACCAGTTCCAGGCCATAGCGCGTTAAAAATTGCCGCAGCAGTGCTGTGTCCTGTTTTTTCGTAGTAAGGGAAAGACCCCATTGTTCATAAAGCTTGGATGAGTTTACATAATTTTGAAAAAAGATGGCAGTGATCATCACCCGGATCCGTTCATCAGAGGAGCTGAGATAATCCTTTTGGTCCAGGTTGCGGATAAAGGAAACCAGGTCTTCATAGCTGATGCAGCTGTAGCAGATACTTTTTTCAATCCGGACCATAGGTTCACTGGAGTAAAGATTGATCTGTTCAATGGTACGGCGGATAGAACTTTCATTTTTCTGAAAATGCAGGGCTGTTTTGCTTAAGGGGATCATCTGCCGTTTCTGGATGTAGCGCAGCAGGGTCAGGTCATTATAACTTAAACTCATTTCATTCCTCCCAGAGTATATTCCCATGTTTTTGCAGGTACGTAATCTTAATACCATTATAAAATAAAGGTAAGTAAATGCAAGAATATATTGGATATTTTTTGCCTTGAAGCGTCTGTGTAAATCTGACATAATGAGGATAGTTCACAAGGCGCCTGAGAATAAAAAGTGACAAGTTATATCTTCTGTATGAAAGAAAAATTACAGATAATGCACAAAAGAATGTTTTGTGCGTGTATGGAGGGAAAACAGAATGAATAAGACAAAATCAAGTTGGAAGGATGGGATCCAGACCTTCGGACGTTCTCTGCTGCTGCCTATCGCTCTTCTTGCACCCATTGGTATGGTCATGGGTATCTGCAGTGCAATGACACAGTCCTATATGATCGCAAAATTTCCATTTTTAGGAAATGAAATAGTAAAGCTGATCTTTTCCAGTTTGCAGACGATCACCAATATCGTATTTAACAATATTCCCCTTCTGTTTGCTATGGGTGTTGCCCAGGGAATGGCAAAGAAGGAAAAAGGAATCGCTGTATTTGCAGCAACCGTTGGTTATCTGACGTTAAATGTTGTAATGAGCGTATATTTAAAAGCAACCGGTACTTTAGCTGATCCTGCTGTTGCAGCACAGGTAGGACAGGGTACAGTTCTTGGAATTCAGACTTTAAAGATCGAAGCTATGGGTGGTCTGATCGCCGGATTGGTAGCTGCTAAGGTTGCAGATAAGTTTTACCGTTTGGAACTTCCGTTGGCATTTGCATTCTTCGGCGGAAAGAAATCCATCCCGATCATCACATTTGCCTGCATGATCCCCATCGGCCTTGTTGTACCGATCATCTGGAATGCACTGACCAGCTTCCTGATCAGCATTTCTTTCATCTTCACAACACCATACATTGGAAGTGCTATTTATTATGCATTAAATCGTGCACTGATCCCATTTGGTCTGCACCATGTACTTGCTTCCCTGGTACGTTTCACAGAGGCAGGCGGTACTTATATGATCAATGGACAGGAATTTGTAGGTATCTTAAATGCAACCAATGAGATCCTGTTTAACTTAGGACCTGACAGCGAATACTGGAGCCAGCTGATGCCAACATTAACCAGCTACCTTGGCGGTGCCCAGATGTTAACCACTCTGTTCCGTGTTCCGGCCATCGGACTTGCTATGTATCACACTGCTTATGCTAAGAACAAAAAGATCGCAAAGGGTGTTATCCTTACCTGCTGCCTGACTGCATTTTTAGGAAATATCACAGAGCCTCTGGAATTCTCCTTCCTGTTTATTTCACCGGCACTGTTTGTACTTTACTGTGTAATGTGTGGTATTGGCCTGCTGCCTTACCAGCTGTTCCATATCTGTATCGGTTATATCCGCGGAACTATTTTTGATTTTGGTATTTTCGGACTTCTGTACGAACATACACAGTGGATCTACCTGGTTCTGTTAGGTGCTGTAAACTTTGTTGTATTCTATTTTGTATTCAAATGGTTTATTGTAAAATTCGGACTGGAGACTCCAGGAAGAGAGGAATTTGAAGTAGAAGAATCAGCAAGCCAGCTGTTAAAAGAAAAGAACTGGCCAGCCATCGCAGCTCTTGTAGTAGAAGGACTTGGCGGAAAAGAGAACATTGTAAATGTTGAGAACTGTATTTCACGTCTGAGAGTGGATCTGAAGGATCCGAAGAAGGTAGATCAGGTCAAGATCAAAGACTCCGGCTGTGCAGGTATTTTCTTCCCGTCAGAAAAGCATATCCATGTAGTATTTGGACCTCATGTAGAGTTTGTACGCCATGCTGTAGATGACCTGCTGAAAAAATAAGAGGTGAAAAAATGAGAGCTTTATATGATTCAAAAAGCAAGCTGGATGACAGAGGCATCAAATATCTTTTAAGCGAAGAGAACAAATATAAAACCTGGCTGAAAGTGGAAGGGGCGCTTGCCCTTTCCCAGGCCAAAGAAGGTTTTATCCCGAAAGAAGCAGCAGAAGAGATCGCGTCTGTTCCTTTTGAGACCCTTGATCTGGAAGAAATGGAAAAGATCAAGGCAAAGGTGGGACATGGTTTTGTTCCATTTGTGAAAGTGCTGGTAAAAGCCTGCAAGGGAGAGGGAAAGAAATACGTTCATTATGGTGTGACTACCCAGAATATCCAGCAGACCTCCCAGCTTTACATTACCAGACAGGTAACAGAGATCTATAAAAGTTTTCTGGCTGATATTTTAAAGAACCTGGCAGCCCTGGCAAGGGATAATGCAGATGCAGTTATGCCCGGAAGGACCCATGGAAAACATGCCATTCCTATTACCTATGGATACAAGGTGTCTGTATGGATCAGTGAACTGCTTACAGGCCTTGAAAGGCTGGAAGAAGCAGAAAAAAGGATCTTTACGGTTATGATGGGCGGTGCTGTAGGCGGCTTTAACGCTACCGGCCTTACAGGACGTAAAGTCCAGGATGATGTGGCAGAACTGCTTTCCATGAGTTCCATGGAAGTTCCAAGCCGCAATATGACCCAGATGAAGGTGGAATACCTGATGAACCTGTGCCTTTTATGCAATACCTTCCATAAAATGGCAGAGGAAGTGTATTACACTGGCATTGAGGAATTCGGGGAAGTCCATGAAGGATTTACACCTGGAACCATTGGAAGCTCTACCATGCCTCAGAAGATCAACCCGAAGTTAGCCAAGGGCATTATTGCCAATTCCCAGAAGCTTTATTCTCTTCCTGCAACCGGACTTTATTCCGGAGTCCGCATGTTTGAGGGAGACAGCAGTTCTTATATGCTTTTTGACGGACTGATGGAAGAGGGAATGGAACTGGCTACGGAAGTGATCATCCGCGCAGAGGAACTGACCCGTACTTTATATGTTAATAAAGAAAGACTTCTGAAAAATGCCAATATCAACGAGGGACTGGACAACAGCGAATACGTGATGATGAATGTAGCTGCAAAGTTAGGAAAAGACACAGCCCATCAGCTTCTTTATGATAAGGCAATGAAAACAGAGCTGGAAGGAAAGAATTACCTTCAGGTGTTGTCAGATGATGAAGTTTTATCTTCTATGTTTACAAAGGAAGAGCTGGAAAAAATGATCGCTCCTTCCAGTTATACAGGAATTTGCAGCGTTCTTGCCAGGGAATTAGCAGATAAAGCGGAAGCCAAGGCAAAAATGATGACAGAGAAATAAAGAAATAAGATAAAGGAATAAAGATGGAATGCCGGATCTGACCGGCAGGATAGAAGGAGAAAAAATGGGATTATTTGGAAAAAAGAAAGTAGATTTTGTGTCCCCGGCAGGAGGCAGACTGATGAATATTACAGAAGTGGCAGATCCTGCCTTTTCTTCTAAAATGCTGGGTGATGGATTTGCTGTGGATCTGACAGACGGAGAGATCGGTGCGCCTTTTGACGGGGAAGTAACAGCTGCGTTTCCTACAGGACATGCTTTTGGCTTAAAGAGAAAAGACGGATTAGAGTGCCTGATCCATGTAGGAATGGACACAGTCCAGTTAAATGGCAAAGGCTTTGACGTTAAGGTAAAACAGGGCCAGATGGTAAAGAAGGGAGATACCCTGGTAGTTGTTGATCTGGATGAGGTACGTGCTGCCGGAAAATCACTGGTAACACCGGTTATCTTCACAGAGGGAACACCTGTGAAAATGTTAAAGAAGGATACACAGATCTCAAGGGGAGAAGAAGATATATTAAAGTTCTGATCAAAGAGAACCTATAAGCAGGAGGAGAAGTATGCGTAAACCACATATTATTACTATCGCGGGAGCAGGAAGCGCCCGCGTTCCTGCATTGGTGGGAACACTGGTGCAGTATAAAGAACGTTTTCCGGTATCTAAAATGATCTTTTATGATATTGACGGGGAACGTATGGGAAAGATGGAGGCCTATGACTGCCTGGTATTAAAATGTTTTTACCCGGAGTGTGATGTTGTATTTACAACGGATGAGGATGAAGCCTACAGCCATACAGATTTTATTTTCTGCCAGATGCGTGTAGGAAAAACAGAAATGCGCTCCCTGGATGAGAAAATTCCTCTTAAGTACGGTCTGATCGGACAGGAGACCTGCGGTCCGGGCGGATTTGCCTATGGAATGCGCTCTTTGGGAGCCATGAAACAGATGGTGGAAAAAGTACGTTCTTATTCCAAGGATACCTGGATCTTAAACTATACCAATCCGGCAGCTATCGTGGCCTTGGGACTGGACCAGATGTTCCCGGATGATAAGCGGATCTTAAATCTCTGCGATCAGCCATTTTCCATGATGAAAAGTTTTGCAAAGATCCTGGGAGTGCCTCAGGAGATCTTAAGGGCTAAATATTTTGGTTTAAACCATTTTGGATGGTTTACAGACCTGTATGGAACAGACGGAAAGAATTATTTTGACCAGTTAAGGACCTATCTGCGTGATCATGAATTTAAGCCTTATAATGCAGAGCAGAGATCCAAATCCTGGCTGGAGACCTATGTCCGTGTAAATAAATATATGCAGTATCTGGATGAGTACGTTCCAACTACCTATCTTCAGTATTACATGTTCCCGGATGAGATCGTAAAAGAAAGTGATCCTAACTATACCCGTGCAGATGAAGCAAAAGACTCCAGGGAAAAGGATGTATTTGAAACCTGCGCAAAGGCAGTAGGCAGAGATACCATGGATCCGTCAGAAATGCTTACAAACAGTGTGTTTGGAAATCTGATGGTGGAAGTGGCAGAGTCCATTGCCTATGACCTGAACAATGAATTTGTAGTCCTGGTGCGCAATGAAGGGATCATCCCCAACTTTGAAAGCAGGGCGATCATAGAAGTAGCGGGAACTATTGGAAAAGATGGTGCAAAGGGCTATCCTTATGGTGACATCGATCCTTATTATAAGGGACTGATGGAAGGACAGTATGCTTATGAACAGCTGACAGTAGAAGCATTCCGGGAAAAGAGTTATACGAAAGCCCTGAAAGCCCTGATCTTAAATCGATCTGTGATCGATCCTTCCAAGGCAGGAGCAGTTTTGGATGACCTGATGGAAGCCAACAAAGATTACTGGTATCTTACCTGATACAGAATGGAGTGACATGGTTCTTTATTCAAACTATATTGTACTGGAACACGGGATCTTTGAAGGGTTCCTGGAACTGGAAAATGGGAAGATAAAAGGGCTTTATGAAAAATGGCAGGGAGAATATAAAGATTATTCCGACAAGATCATTTTCCCCGGATTTATTGATATCCATGTTCACGGCTGGGCTACCGGTTCTTTCTGGTTTGAGAAAACACCCCAGTCTCTTCGGGAGATGTGTCGTACCCTGCCTTTTGCAGGTGTTACTTCTTATCTGGGAACCACAGGGGCAGATCCCATTGAGGAGATCAAGACCTGTATCCGGGCTGCTGATCAGGTCAGCGAAGAAGATCCTGAGGGAGCGCAGCTTTTAGGGGTTCATCTGGAAGGACCATTTATCAATCCTGTATACAAGGGAATGCAGAAAGAAGAATGTTGTCTGCTTCCGGATGTGACAGTGATGGAGGACCTTTATAATACCTTTAAAAATAAAAAACTGTGCCGCCATATGACCATAGCGCCGGAACGGCCGGGAGCAGATGCTGTTCTTAGATTTTGCCAGGAACACCAGATCCAGACAGCTGTGGGACACAGTGCAGCTACTTTTGAAGAGATCAAGAAAATGCGGGCCTATGGTCTTGGGGGATTTACCCATACATTCAGCGGAATGAAGGGATTTCACCACAGGGAACTTGGAACTGCAGGAGCAGCTTTGTATTTTGATGATATGATCTGTGAGTTTGCAAAGCAGACAGGAATGACGGTGTCCCATGAAGCTTTTGAGCTGGCTTACAGGATCAAGGGAAGCAGCCGTATTGTGCTGACAACAGACTGCTGTGGTCTTGCCCAGACCCAAAGCTGTTTTGATCATTACGTAAGAAAGATCCGGTTTGTAAAAGACAGGGATCAGGTGTGCTTAGAGCACTATGACGGAAAGAAAGAATGGATCGATCCAAGGGATTATCAGGCAGTAAAACAGGTGGAGATGAGTTATGCCCAGTCGGTGAAAAATATGGCAGATCACACAAAAGTGGGGCTTTACGATATCATGTTGATGACCAGCTTCAATCCGGCTCATTATATCCATGCAGATGACTGCAAAGGCAGCATCCGGCCTGGAATGGACGCAGATCTGACTATCATGGATCAGAACCTGGATCTGATCTGCGTTTACTGTCGAGGAAAGGAAATACGGGAATGAAATGTGCAGTCAGTGATTTTGACAGAACCTTATATGTGGAACGGATGATCAGTGAAGAGGATAAGAATGCGGTTTTAAACTGGCAGAAGTCCGGAAATCTCTTTGTGATCGCCACAGGAAGGAATTTAGGGACCATAAAGCCTATTTTTGAGTCTTATGGCTTTTCGCCGGATCTTTGGATCTTAAATAATGGTGCCATGATCGCAGACAGGGATGGAAAGATTCTGTTTACAAAGCTGATCCCAAGGGAAACGGCATTAGCAGTATTGCGCTATCTGCAAAGTGTAAATGATGATGGAAGCGGTGTATCCCTTACAGACCGGAAAGTATGCCTCCTTTCTGAAAAAGGGACCAGTACCCAGAAAGCTTGTGATGGCGGAACGATCACAGCCGATCAGTTGGAAAGTCTGGATAATATTGTACAGATCCACAGAAGAAATCTGGACCTGAAGCATATAAAAGATCTTTGTAAAGACATTGAAGAGCGTTTTTCGGAAGTTTCTGCCTATGCAAATCTGTGGAATGGTGATATTGTAGCCAGAGGCGTAGATAAGGCAGTTGCTGTAAAATGGCTGAAAGAACATTTTCCGCAGATCGAAAAGATCCGTTGTATTGGAGACAGTGTCAATGATCTGGGAATGGTACGGGCCTACCAGGGAGCAGTTCCGGATGTAGCAGATCCCGAAATCAAAAAAGAGGCAACGCAGATCGTAAAGAGTGTAGCAGAGTTTCTTGAGAATTTTTAAATAAAGATCCTGATCAGAATTTCAGATCAAAGTTTAAACTAAAAAGCCGTTTCCGGGTTTGAAAGTAAAACCAGGGAAACGGCTTTTTGCTATGTTGTTTGTTATATTAGGAATACGTCACCGCCAGGTGACAGCTCCGTTGGAAACAGATCTTTATTTCGCTAACAGATTTTCTGCAACGACTTCCAGGTTCTTTCTGATGGCAATGTGCTGCGGGCATACAGACTCACATTTACCACACTTAATACACTGGTCAGCAGCTTTGCGTCCATGACCGCCTACCAGCCACTGTTCCTGATGAGCTGCCATTCCCTTATCTTTGTACAGGGTCAGGTAGTTCATAGCAGTGAAGGAGCCGGAGATACCGATATCCATTGGACAGACTTTTGCGCAGTAGTTACAGGTAGTACATGGGATCAGAGGGATGCGGGCTAATTCTTCCTGAGCCTTTTTAAGGGTATCTTTCTGAGCGTCAGTTAAGCCGGTGAAACTCTTCATATAAGAAAGGTTGTCAGCCATCTGTTCTACATTGCTCATACCGGAAAGGACAGTGATCACACCTTCCAGGTTGGCAGCAAAACGTACAGCCCAGGATGCTACGGAAGAGTCAGGTTCAGCAGTCTTTAAGATATCTGCAACAGACTCTGGAGGATTTGCCAACATTCCGCCTTTTACAGGTTCCATGATGATCACTGGTTTTCCGTGTTTTCTTGCTACTTCATAACATCTTCTGGACTGAACAGCCGGATTTTCCCAGTCAGCGTAGTTGATCTGCAGCTGTACAAATTCCATTTCAGGATGCTCTGTCAAGTTTCCGGTTTCTTTATGATATTTTTACCGTCCGGTCACTGCATCCAGGGAATTATCTGTATTAGAAGAGATAAAACGGATGCTCAGTTTATGAGGCAGGCATACGATGGGTTCCGGGCCATGGGAGTGGATCCCCTGTTTGACGCAGATCTGGTCTCTGCAGTCTGCTTCAATCACACCGATCCCTTTTGGGGAGATCTGGATGGTATTCTGTTCTCCAGGTTCTCCAAGGGTAAAGGTTTCCGTTTTCTTTACCGTACTTAAATCTACGGTGCGGATATCTTTTCCCTGGTAAGTGATAACGGCAACTGCAGCATCATTCTTTTGGTTTTGCCGGGCTGTCCAAAAACTGGCAAAAGCGGCACAAAGCAAAAGGACAATGACCAGAATAAGAGTCTTTTTATGGGATGGGTTCATTTTCATTCCTGTATCACCTCAACATTTCCGCCAGTAGTAACGCTGCAGTGGTCTGCAAGACCGGCGGTTACCATAACAGTACCATCATCTTTCATCATGATCGCATCAAAGGTGTCTCTGTGTTTTTTCCAGAAACTGGAAGCCTCTTCCGGCCCCATGATAAAAAGAGAGGTGGAAAGGGCATCTGCCAGAGTTCCGTCAGCGCTGATAATGGTAACGGAGATCAGTCCGTTTTCAGCAGGATATCCGGTCCGTGGGTCAATGATATGGTGGTAGGTCTGTCCATTTTCCTCAAAACAGCGCTGATAGCCGCCTGAGGTGATCACTGCCTGGTCAGCTACTTCCACTACAGCAAAGGTAGAGTTCAGATCATGTGGATCCTGAATGCCTACGCGCCACATATTTCCGTCCGGTTTGTGTCCTAAAGCCTGTACGTTTCCACCAAGGGAGATAATGCCGCTGGTAACACCATTTTTACGGAAAATATCCATTACACGGGAAGAAGTAAAACCTTTGGCAATGCCTCCAAGGTCCAGGCGGACATCTTCGGGAATGGTTACAGCAGAGTTTTCCAGATCTACCTGTTTATAATCCACGTGGGATAAAAGTTCTTCCAGTTCTTCTTCAGAAGGGATACGGAAATTCTGGGTGGTAAAGCCCCAGGCTTCCATAACCGGTTCAATGGTACAGTCAAACAATCCGTCTGTCATCTGGGAAAGTTCCAGGGAACGACTAAGAAGAGCATTTACATCTTCTGAAACAGTTCCTTCTTTATCTGCATTGATCCGGTAGATCTCTCCCTTTTCACTGGAAATGGATAACAGGCTGTCCAGACGGTTGATCTCAGAGACAGAAGCCTCTAAGGCAGCAGAGGCGTTGGACCCATAGGCAGTCAGGTTCATAACGGTATCCATAGCATAAAGCTCGCGGGAAAGGCTTTCGTCTGCTGCCAGATCTTTGCTTTCCTCCTGTTTTGAACCGGAAGCTTCAGAAACAGAAGTTTTGGAGCCGGAAGAGGGAGCAGAAGCAGGATGGCAGGCCGATAAAGCCAGGCAGACAGTTGTAAGCAGGATCATATTTCGTTTTTTCACAGGTTGCACCTCATATCAGTATGTTAATTACATCTAAATCATAGATTTAACAAAGGTTAGAAAATGCTAATCTTTCTGTGTCACATCTTAACATTGAGCAAAATGGTTGTCAATTCATTACTTTGCAGGGACAGATACTTTTGGAGTCTTTAAAAACGGGAAAATCTGACTTTTTTTTTCAACAACTTTCTAATGAGAAAAAAATAACAATAAAGAGGGGCTGAAACGGGGACGAAAGATTGACTTGTATTAATAAAAAGTTTATTTTTTTGTAAGAAAGTTAGTGATAGCTAACTAAAACAGGCATGTTTTTATGCCGGGGAATGGAGGAACCTATGAAAAAGAACATTACGAAAAAAGCAGCCGTATTTCTGCTGTCTACCATCGTAGCAGCTCAGTCAGGACTGTCTGTACAGGCTGCAGCTTTAACAGAAGGAAGCTGGGAACAGACCAGTTCCGGATGGAAGTTTTTAAATCGTGACCGTCAGCCATATACAGGCTGGATCCACACAGCATCAGGCTGGTATTATCTGAATATGGAAGACGGAAGTCTGGTAACAGGCTGGAAGAATATCAATGGTCTGGATTATTATTTTACTCCGGCAAATGAGGGGATCGAAGGCCAGATGAAGGTAGGCTGGTATCAGTCACCACAGGGAGACTGGTATTTCTTCGATAATACCACAGATACTCATGAAGAAGGAAGCGCTGTCACAGGATGGAATTGGATCGACGGCTATTGCTATTATTTTGCCCGTACAGAAGCTGGAAAAGGAGCAAAAATGGCAGCCAACACTACTACACCAGACGGCTACAAAGTAAATGCAGATGGTCAGTGGGTAAATGAAGACGGCGTTGCACAGTACCGTCAGTCTGGCGGATACCGCACGAAAGCAAACAGTACAACCACGGTTACTTCCAAGAGTTCCGGATCAGGTTCCGGCTCCAGTTCAGGTTCCGACAGTGACTCCGGTTCTACTACGCCTGCTACACCGTCCACTCCGGATACCCCATCTACTCCAGACACCCCATCAACCCCGGATACTCCAGATGTAACAGAAGAATATCAGTATCTGTTGATGAACATTCCTTATGCAGACTTTTATGACAGTGAAGTAAAAGGAAACGATGAGGATGTAGATGCCGTTTCTTCTGCAACTTTAAATAAAACAAGAACAGGAAGCCTGGTTGGTGGTTCCTATCATGAAGACCCAGAAGGAAGCGAGATTCGCGGCGTTACATTCCCTGTAAGAGTAAAGAAAGGAACCGATCTTTCAAGTTTTAAGAAAGTAACGGATGAAGACTCTGTAGATATTACTGTTACAAACCGTGGACAGACAAACACTACAACTTACAAAGGAAAAGATGCTTTATTTGAAAACGAGGATTTTGCTTACTATGAATTAAATGAGGTTCCTTCCTATTACAAAGAACTGACAGTTTCCGGTGCTGTACTGACATTCAGCGAAGTAAAGGGTACGGCTAAAAATGTAAGCGGTGTAAGTGCAACTGTATCAGCCAGCAGCTCTTATGGCGATTATCAGCTGTATATGACCGGACTTCCGGAGTCTCTGTCTAATGACAGCACAACTGTATATGGCGTAGTGATCCATACAAAAGAAGGTACTGATTATGGTATGCGTCATCTGGAAAATATCTGGCGTAAGACCAATATTGCCTGGGCAAGCGGTTTTACAGAGACAACTCATGGCAATGAACTGTCACCATATCACTATGAGTCTATGATGGGACAGAACATTACAGGTGTTACATATTATACCAGTGAAGGAACAATGGAGGTCACATTTACAGATGCTGTGTATGTACCTGTAAAATTTGAACAGGAAATCTCTGTAGCAGAAGGCGCAAAAACAGATGATATTGATGTAGCTGTAAATGGACTGGATGCCCTTCCTGTGGACTATGACGCAAGATATACTGTTTCCGGACAGGACAATGATGACAGTGTCATGTTTACAGTAGTAAATGGAAAGATGACATGGACCGGCAGCCCGGTTGCAGGAAAGTATACTTTGAAGATTGAAGATCAGTCCGGAAAATATGCATCTGTAGAAGTTTCTTTTGTTTTAAGCACAAGCAATGTTCCGGTTCAGGTTCAGGCAAATGAAGATGGAAGCTATCAGCTGGCTGCAACAGAAAATGTAAGTGAAAATCAGGTTAAAGCATATGTAAAATCGATTACAGCCGTGAAGGTAGGAGATACTACCTATGCAGCGACCGGAAGAGGAGCTGTTAAGATCATCAAAGATGACGGTACCATTGATCTGTCTGCAAAAGCAAATGGTAAATATATCTTTGAAAGTGAAAAAAATACCAACATTTCCATTACAGCAACAGGTTATCCACAGGTTGACGGAACGGTAACAGCGCCGATCCGTTATCAGTATGTACTGATGAACATTCCATATGCTGAGTTCTATGCAAATGAGTCAGAGAACAATACTATTGAGGCAGATGCAGTATCTTCTGCAACAAAGAAAAAGCCTTTAAATAAGAGTATGACAGCAGGAACCTACCATACAGAACTGGATGGAAGCGTTATAAGCGGCGTTACCTATCCTGTAAAGATCAATGAGAAAGCACTTGAGTCCTTTACAAAGGCTAACAACGAAGATGACTTGTATGGAAATGCAGATCATGCATATTATGTACTGGACCAGGAGCCATCTTATTATAAAGAAGCAACAGTTGAAAATGGTAATGTTTCCTTTGGAAAGAATGTAAATGAAAAAGAAGTAAAAGAATATACTTCTGATGCAAATGTAAGCATGACACTGTTAGAAGGTAATCACAATATGCATGGAGATTACGAAATGCGTTTCAGTGATCTGCCAGATGACTGCATTTTAAGAGATACCAATACAGTTGTATATGGTGCTGTTCTCCATACTTCTTTAAATGGTACAAGTAAAGATTATGGCCTGCGTTATCAGGAGAATATTTTCCATCATAAGAAAAATAATTTTGAGATCGCTTGGGCAACAGGAAGCGGTGATGGTTTCCAGACAACTGTTAAAGGGGCAGAACTTTCTTATGAGCCTTATGCAGATATGATGGGACGCAGCTTAACCGGTCTTACTGTATATACCGATCAGGGAATTATTGAGATCACTCTTCAGAATGAGAAATATGTACCGATTAAACAGAATTACGATATTACAGTAACTGCTCCGGAAGTGAATGCAACAGAAACCACATATGCAGGAACAGAGCCGTTTGCAAATGCACAGATTACAGTAACGGATGCTGATGATCAGGAAGTAGAAGGAATTACAGTAGATACAGTTAATAAAAAGATCAGTTGGACAGAAGATCTGGCAGCAGGAACTTATAAGCTGGTATTTACAGATCCAAGTGGAAAATATGCGTCTATCTCTGTTCCGTTTACCGTTAAGTTCAGCACTGTATATGTACTGATGAACATTCCTTATGCAGACTTTTATGATAGTGAGATAAATGGAAATGATGAAGATGTAGATGCCGTTTCTTCTGCAACTCATGCTAAACCTAGAACGGGAAGCCTGGTTGGCGGTTCTTATCATGTAAATTCAGATGGAAGTGATATAAGCGGTATTACATTCCCTGTAAAAGTATCAGATGCTGCAGAACTTGCAGGTCTTAAGAAAGTAACAGATGAGGACTCTGTAACGATCACTGTAACAAATCGTGGACAGACCAATACTACAACTTATACAGGAAAAGATGCTTTATTTGAGAATGAAAACTTTGCTTATTATGAATTAAGTGAAACTCCTTCCTATTATAAAGAACTGACAGTTTCCGATGGTGAACTGACTTTCAGCGAAGTAAAGGGTGCAAAAGAAGATGCGGATAATGTAACTGCCCGCTTATTAACAGACAGCTCATATGGTGATTATCAGTTATCTATGTCAGGACTTCCGGATTCTTTATCTGAGGATAGTACAACCGTATATGGAGTAGTACTGCATACAGAAGAAGGCAGTGACTATGGTATGCGTCATCTGGAAAATATCTGGCGCAAGACAAATATTGCCTGGGCAAGTGGATTTACAGAAACCGTTCACGGCTGCCCGTTAGCACCGGATCATTATAAGTCCATGATGGGCAAGCATCTTACGGGTGCTACTTATTATACCAACGAAGGTATGATAGAGATTTCATTTGAAGAAAAGGTATATGTACCGGTAAAATTTGAACCGGTTATTGAAGTGCCGGAGGTTAAGGCAAGCAGCAAGGAAGCAAAGATCAATGGACTGGAAACTCTTCCTGAGGGTTATGTTCCGGAATATGTTGTAACAGATGCTAATGGTGAAGAGGTCTCTGAATTTAAGGTAGATAATGATACGATCACCTGGACAGACGGCATAGCAGCAGGAAGCTATACTTTAAATGTAAGCGACCAAAGCGGTAAGTATGCATCCTTTGAGAAAGATTTTGTATTATCCAGTTCCGTTGAGAGCGTTACGATCAAAGGAAATAAGATCGTAATAGACGAAGATGAATTAGATGCTTACCGTAATGCTGTTTCCACTGTTATTGTGGATGGAAATACAGTAGCAGGAGTCAAGGGAACAGAGCTTATCAATGAAGATGGATCTATCAATTTTGATGTAAAGGCAGGTACTCATGGAAAACCTTCAGCAGTATTTGCAGAGGGAGCAGAGGACAATTACAAACTGGAGATCAAGGCTAATGGATATCCGGATGTAGAAGCAACAGATGTTGGCAAAGATTATGGACCAGATGTGGAAATTGAAGCCAGCGCAGAAGTAGAAGACTTTGAGTATACTGCAAAAGTAAAAGTAACTGTAAATTCCAGAGGCGAAGTTGTATCTGTAGAAGATAATGATACAGACACAGATGGAAATGATTCATTCTGGAAGAGAGCAAAGAAAAAATTTGATATCTTTAAGGGTGCAACCAAGGATACGATCAGTGATGTGGATGTAGATATCAAGAGTGGTGCTACATATTCACTTACAGCAGTAAAGAAGGCAGTAGCAAATGCTCTGGGTGCAGATATTGATACACAGCTGGCAGCAATCAATATTTCCGCTGCTCCTGCAGAAGTTAAGTTCTACAAGAACGAAGAAGTTGTAAAGACCGTAGAAGTAGATGCAGATGAGTTAGATGCACTGGGAAGCCTTGAGATCCTGGATGTAGCTCTGGATCCTAAGTACGAGAAAGACTGGAATGAATTTACAGTAGTTGTTGTAGATGAAGAAGGCAACGAACTGGAGAACGAAGCAACTGTTGTAGATGATACATTTACAGTAATCTTTGCAGATGGAAGAGAGATCGTCATCAGCTTTAACTTCGACACAGAAGAAAAGGAAGCAGAAGAAGTTCCTGCAGCTGACAAGGCAGAAGAAGTTTCTGACTCAGAGGTTTCTGATCCGAAAGATCCTGAAAATGAAGTAAAAGAGGAAGAAAAGGCAGATGATCCTTCTTCTGATGAAGAAAATGAGGATGCTGACGCAGCAGATGATCAGGATACCGAAGAGAAGGAAGATACTGAGGAAGCAGAAGACAAGTCCGAGGAAACTGAGGATCCTGCAGAGGATGTAGCAGAAGAGGATAAGTCTGAAGAAACTGAGGATTCTACAGAAGATGCAGCTTCTGATGATAAGGAAGATGCACCTGAGGTTCCGGAAGTAGGAGAGTCCACAGAAGGCACCGCTGTAGAAGAGACAGAAACTCTTTCTAAAGATGGCGAATAATCAAACTGCGATAAAAGAATAGTAATTTTATACAGGGCTTTTGGAAAAAAATTCCGGAAGCCCTGTATTTGCAGGAGGAATCATATGAGGAAAAATCTGAAAAAACAGACAGCTGTACTGATCGTATCCGCGGCATTGGCAGCTCAGACAAGCCTGGCAGGTTATGGCGCACCCCTGACACCAGGAGACTGGAAACAGGAAGATGGAGCGTGGAGATTCTGTGATCCTGAGCAGAACGCATATGCAGGCTGGGTCCTTACATCTTCTGGATGGTACTATATGGATCCATCAGACGGGAAAATGGTCACTGGCTGGAAACAGATCAACGGATCCCGGTATTATTTTGAGACCCAGCAGGGAAAAACAGAAGGAAAGATGCATACCGGCTGGTATCAGGATGAGCAGGGAAAATGGTATTTCTTCAATAACAAGTCAGGTGAAAAGACAGAAGGAACCATGGTCACCGGCTGGAAGTGGATCGATGGCAAATGTTATTACTTCTCAGAAAATGAAGATGCAGGAGTTCTGTATGTAAACACAGTTACACCGGATGGATTTTCTGTAAATGATCAGGGACAGTGGGTAGATGAAAATGGAAATGTTAAGACCCGCAGCGAGTCTGACTTTACTACGATCCAGAAATCAACCACGACGGTAACCAGATCTTCAGGATCAGGCGGCGGAAGTAGCCATAGTAGTTCCAGCAGTTCAGGAAACTCTGGCAGCTCAGATAACTCAGGCAATAGCAGTAATTCCGGTAAGGATGACACCGGCAAGGATGACACTGGCAAAGATGATTCTGGCAAGGATGATTCTGGAAAAGATGACACCGGCAAGGATGATTCTGGAAAAGATGATACCGGCAAGGATGACTCTGGAAAAGATGATACTGGAAATGGCGGAGACTCCGGAAAAGATGACTCCGGTAACACAGACAAACCAGATGATAAGCCAGAAGAAACAAAGATCCTGACAGGAGAAGCAGAGGTAGCAAGCAATGAATATGGAAGTGTAAGCGGCACTTATCAGGTTAAGGTTAAAGTAACTGTAGATAAAGATGGAAATATCATTTCCGTAGAAGATGACGGAACTGAGCCGGGAAAAAGAAATTCATCATTCTGGGAAGATGCTCTGGAGTTATTTGAAGAATTTGGCGGTGAAGAGGGAGCAAAGACAATAGAAGAAGTAGATCAGGTCGAAGCTGTATCAGGAGCAACGATCTCTTCCAACGCTATTAAGGCAGCTGTAAAGAAAGCGCTTCAAAGTGAAGATCCAACAGAAAAGCCAGATGCACCTGCTATAAAAACTGCAGATCAGAGGACCCGTTTTGTTTTCAGCGCAGCAGAGCCGGCAGACCTGCTGATCACAGCACCGGAAGGCACACAGATCCGTTATACAACAGATGGAAGTGATCCGGCAGGAAACTCCCAGGCATTTGTTGCAGAAGGAACCGGAGCAGAAACAGCTGTTTCCGTTTCAGCAGCGGAAAATGCAACGGGCACTATGATATTAAAGGCAGTGGCAGTAAAAGATGGTCAGGCATCTGATGTGACAGAAAAAGAACTTTCCTTTATCCAGATTCCGGAAGTACAGGAAAAAGGTATAAAAGTCTATGAAGCAAGTGGAATGATCACATCCAAGACCAATAAACCATATGAAGGCAAGATCCGTATTACCGTTGTAAACGGAAAAATAGCCAAGATCGTTGATAACGGAACTGTACCGGTAGCTCTTCAGGATGAAGTATACTGGGGTTACCTTTTCCCAAGCAGCAGCAGCTTTACAGGCATTTCAACGAAATTTGCCGGCAAAGACCTGTCTGATCTGATCAATGCAAAGACCACCCCAGGTGGAGGCGATGAATATGCTGCAGACGCAGTAAGCCGTGCGACTATTTCCACAGATGTGATGAAATATGCTGCGATCCAGGCACTTCAGGGTGAGCCGGTAGAGTCAAGTGATGAAGAAGTTCTCGCTCCAAAGATCACCAGCAGATATGGATTTTACAGCAGCCCAAGTTCTACGATTTATATGAGCATTGATAAGGCAGAGAATACAACTGTCCGCTACACAGAGGATGGAACAGATCCGGATGTCTCCAGTACAAAGGCGGAAACCAATTCTGTATCATTTTACAGCAATACTCCGGAATTCAAAGAAGTACGTTTTGCAGCCTTTGATGAAGAAGGAAACCGCAGCAAGGTAGTGACTGTATGGTGCTGCTTTATGAAGAAAGGACCGGCTGTATTAGAGCGTGGAAGTTATTCAGCAGAAGTGGATGGAATTACAGCATCTGTTGATGTAAATTATTCCGGTTATATCTCATCAATTCAGTTAGATGAGGCATCACAGGAAAAATACAGTGAATTCCTTACAGAGCTGCTGGCGCATGTATATTATGAGCAGTCAGCAGATATTGAAATACTGTCGCAGTATGAGGAAGAAGGCAAGAAGGAAGTACTTTCTGCTGTGGGGGCAGCTATTAAAAAGGCAATCAGCGCAACTCCTGTATTTACAGTAGACCCGGTAAAGGGAACTTCCAGTACAAGATATGGAACCTATGAATATGAGGAGAAGCCGGTGGCAACCATCAGCTGCCTGGCAGAAGGCACAGAGATCTATTATTACATAACAGATACTTCCTCTACTGTAAAACCGGATAAGGATACCTGGACAAAATACGAAGGACCCGTGTCTGTTTTATTTGATAACGAAAAGGGCGGCTCTAAATATCTCTGGGCAGCAACGACCACAGATGACGGTGAAACCTGGCTGAAAACTTCCAAGATCCAGTTTGTATACAGCAAGAAACCAGTGGAAGATGCAGTTGTGATCGGGGATCAGGCTTATACAAGCTTTGAAAAGGCCCTGGCTGCAGCACAGGACGGTGATACACTTATTTTAAATGATGATGTAGAGCTTACAGACGAAGTGACAATGCCGGAAGCTTCTATTTCTATCCAGTCAGGTGAAAAAGGCCCTTATCTGATCAAGTCAACCAAGCCATTAAACTTAAATGGTGACCTGACCATATCCGATGTCAGCTGGAATGCAACCACTTATGCAAACGGCTATAATTTCACAGCAGGAGAAAATGTAACCTGCTCTTCTACAAAAGACATTTATGCCGGGTCTGCATCTGGAACAGCGCAGGCAAAGGGAGAAGATAACACCTGCTATATCACTCTATCATCAGGCAAGTTCTATGTATATGGAACAGGCGCAGCTGGCAGCACAATGGAAGGTGATGTAGAAGTCCTTGCAGAGAAAGAAGCACAGCTTCAGTTTGCAGGAACAAAGGGCAAGTCTGAATTAAATGGTGATTTTACAGTTACGGTTGACGCTACAGAGGGAAATGCAGCTTTAAGTTCTTCCTATGGACGTACTTCATCAGGAACTGTTTCAGGAGAGTTCACTCTGACTATCAAAGGAGCTCCGAAGCTTTCAGGAACTATTTATGCAGTTCAGTATAATTCTTCTGCAAGCTGGGGTACTCTGGACGTAACAGAGGCAGAACTTGAGGAGCTGGAACTGGATACTCTTGAGAAACTGAACAAGAAGTTCCAGGGCTTTGAGACCGTAAACAGCGAATTTGATGAGGAAGACGAAAAGACAGAGGAAGAAGTTGCTGCAGAACTTTTGTCAAAAGTGAAAGAAGATGAGCAGGAAAACAGCCAGGAGAAAAAGGAAACAGAGACTGTGATCCCGGCAGAAGATCCTGAGACAGAAGACAAAGAAGAGGCTGAGGATAAGTCTGAAAATGAGCTTGAAGATAAGTCCAATGAAGATAGATCCGATGCAGCAGAAGATGTAAAAGAAGAGGAAAACTCTGACGAAGAGGATAAATCTGCAGAAGAGGAGGATCCTGAAGAAACAGAAGATGCAGATTCAAAAGAGGATGAGGAAGAAGATGCACCGGAAGTTCTGGACGCAGATGAAACCACAGAGGATACTTCTTCAGAAGAGGCAGAAACCATTTCTCAGGATGAAGAATAAAAAATTATCTGAAAAAACGGTTTAAACATGGAGGGCGGGGCCGATTGGCCCCGCTCTTTTGCCATAAATCTGCCTAGCAAGTTTGATGCCAAAAAAGATTAGTATAAGGCAAAAAAATTTAGTCTTCAAATCCATTGAAAATTTATGCAAGGTATATTATAATGCTATCAATTTGGGCTGAGGTCTATAGCAGCGCACACATTTGGAAGCGCAATCGGATGTCAAGCTTGCTTGTAAATCTCCCCCTACACAACATAAGAAAGGACAGGTATTCCCCCTATGAAAGCATACCTTATATTGGAAGACGGCACTGTGTTCACTGGTACCAGTATTGGTTCCCAGCGTGAAGTGATCAGCGAGATCGTTTTTAACACATCTATGACCGGTTATCTGGAAGTATTAACTGATCCGTCATACGCAGGACAGGCCGTTGTTATGACCTATCCTCTGATCGGTAATTATGGAATCTGTCGTCAGGATATGGAGTCTTTAAAGCCCTGGCCAGATGGTTATATTGTAAGAGAATTATCAAGGATCCCAAGCAACTTCCGTTGCGAAGACACAATTCAGAATTTCTTAGAAGAAAATGATATTCCTGGTATCTGTGGTATCGATACAAGAGCCCTCACAAAGTTATTAAGAGAAAAAGGTACAATGAACGGTATGATCACGACAAAAGAGTATTCAGACCTGTCTGAGCCTATCAGCCGTATGAAAGCCTATACAGTAGCCGGTGTTGTTATGGCTACTACAACCAAAGAAAAATACGTTCTTCCAGGAAATGGAAAGAAAGTAGCTTTAATGGATTTCGGCGCAAAGAAGAACATTGCCCGTTCCTTAAATGAAAGAGGCTGCGAAGTTACCGTATATCCGGCAGATACACCTGCAGAAGAAGTGCTGGCAGCAAATCCGGACGGCATCATGCTTTCCAATGGCCCTGGTGATCCAAAGGAAAATGTTGAGATCATCAAAGAGATCAAAAAAATGTATGACTCCAATGTACCGATCTTTGCAATCTGCCTGGGACATCAGTTAATGGCACTGGCAAACGGTATGGATACCTACAAATTAAAATACGGCCACAGAGGCGGAAATCATCCTGTAAAAGATCTGGAGACCGGAAGAGTTTACATTTCTTCCCAGAACCATGGTTACGCAGTAGATACCAACACTGTAAAGCCTGAGATCGCAGTTCCTGCATTTGTCAATGTAAATGACGGAACCAACGAAGGTTTAAAATACACAGGAAAGAACATTTTCACGGTACAGTATCACCCGGAAGCATGCCCTGGACCACAGGACTCCGGATACTTATTTGACCGTTTCCTTAAAATGATGGAGGTAAATGACTGATGCCAAAGAATCCTGAAATTAAAAAAGTACTGGTTTTAGGCTCCGGCCCGATCGTAATCGGACAGGCAGCAGAATTTGACTATGCAGGTACACAGGCCTGCCGTTCTTTAAAAGAAGAAGGGATCGAAGTTGTCCTTTTAAACTCCAACCCGGCTACCATCATGACCGACAAGGACATTGCAGACCGTGTATACATTGAGCCATTAACCGTAGAAGTAGTAGAACAGCTGATCTTAAAAGAAAAGCCGGACAGCATTCTGCCAACCCTTGGCGGACAGGCCGGATTAAACCTTGCAATGGAACTGGAAGACGCAGGATTCTTAGAGAAGCACAATGTGCGCCTCATCGGTACCACTGCTCTTACCATTAAAAAAGCAGAAGACCGTGAAATGTTCAAGGAGACCATGGAAAAGATCGGTGAGCCGGTTGCACCTTCTGACATTGTAGAAGATGTAAAACATGGTCTGGAAGTAGCAGCACAGATCGGTTACCCGGTAGTTCTTCGTCCTGCTTATACACTGGGCGGTTCCGGCGGCGGTATTGCACAGAATCCGGAGCAGTGTGCTGAGATCCTGGAAAATGGTCTCCGTTTATCCCGTGTAGGACAGGTTTTAGTAGAGCGCTGCATCGCAGGCTGGAAAGAGATCGAATACGAAGTAATGCGTGACGGTGCAGGAAACGTGATCACCGTCTGCAACATGGAAAACCTGGACCCGGTTGGCGTTCATACAGGTGACAGTATTGTTGTGGCTCCTTCCCAGACATTAGGGGATAAAGAGTACCAGATGCTGCGTACTTCTGCATTAAATATCATCAGCGAACTGGGCATCACCGGCGGCTGCAACGTACAGTATGCTTTAAATCCAGACAGCTTTGAATACTGCGTAATTGAGGTAAATCCTCGTGTAAGCCGTTCTTCCGCACTGGCATCTAAGGCAACTGGATATCCGATCGCAAAAGTAGCTGCAAAGATCGCTTTAGGATATACTCTGGATGAGATCAAAAATGCAGTAACAAAGAAAACTTATGCAAGTTTTGAGCCAATGCTTGACTACTGCGTAGTAAAGATGCCAAGACTTCCATTTGATAAGTTTATAAGCGCCAAGAGAGCCTTAGGAACCCAGATGAAGGCAACTGGTGAGGTCATGAGTATCTGCACCAACTTTGAGGGCGCCCTGATGAAGGCCATCCGTTCCCTGGAGCAGCATGTAGACTGCCTGATGTCCTATGACTTTACCGGACTTTCCTATACAGGACTGGTAAAAGAGCTGGAGATCGTAGACGATATGCGTATCTGGAGAATTGCAGAGGCTCTGCGCCGCGGCTTCCCATATGAGCTGATCCATGAGATCACCCGTATCGATATCTGGTTTATTGACAAGCTGGCTATCCTGGTAGAAATGGAGAAAGAATTAAAGGCAGTAGGAGAAGGAAAGAAAGAGCTTACTACAGAGCTCCTTGCAGAAGCAAAACGCATTGAGTTCCCTGATAATGTAATTTCCCGTCTTACCGGTATTCCTCAGGAAGAGATCAAGAAGCAGCGTTATGACAATGGTATCCGCGCTGCATACAAAATGGTTGATACCTGTGCAGCTGAGTTTGCTGCAGAGACACCATATTATTACTCCTGTTTTGGAAGCTTCAATGAGGCTGAAAAGACAGAAGGAAGAAAGAAAGTCCTGGTTCTTGGTTCCGGCCCGATCCGTATTGGACAGGGAATCGAGTTTGACTTCTGCTCCGTACACAGTACCTGGGCCTTCAGCAAAGAAGGATATGAGACCATTATCATCAACAATAACCCGGAGACTGTAAGTACAGACTTTGATATTGCAGATAAGCTGTATTTTGAGCCATTAACACCAGAAGATGTAGAGAGTATTGTAGATATTGAAAAACCAGACGGCGCTGTAGTACAGTTTGGCGGACAGACTGCTATTAAGCTGACCGAGGCACTGATGAAAATGGGTGTGCCTATCCTTGGTACAGCAGCAGAAGATGTAGATGCAGCAGAGGATAGGGAACGTTTTGATGAGATCCTGGAGCAGTGCCATATCCCGAGACCTGCAGGACATACTGTATTTACCGCAGAAGAGGCAAAGAAGGCTGCAAATGACCTTGGCTATCCTGTTTTAGTACGTCCTTCCTATGTACTGGGTGGACAGGGCATGCAGATCGCTATCTGTGATGAAGATATTGACGAATTTATCGGCATCATCAACCAGATCGCCCAGGAGCATCCGATCCTGGTAGATAAGTACATTATGGGTAAGGAAATCGAGGTAGACGCCATCTGCGACGGAACAGACATCCTGATCCCTGGTATCATGCAGCATATTGAGCGTACCGGTATCCACTCCGGAGACAGTATCTCCGTATATCCGGCACAGGATATTACACAGCATAATATCGATACCATTGTAGAGTATACTGAGAAACTGGCTAAGGCTCTTCATGTAAAGGGCATGATCAATATCCAGTTTATCGTAGACGGGGATGACGTATACATCATCGAGGTAAACCCACGTTCTTCCCGTACCGTACCATATATCAGCAAGGTAACCGGTATCCCGATCGTTCCTCTTGCAACCCAGATCATCTGCGGCCATACCATTAAGGAACTGGGCTACAATCCGGGACTGCAGCCGGCAGCTGATTATATCGCTGTTAAGATGCCTGTATTCTCCTTTGAAAAGATCCGCGGCGCAGATATCAGCCTTGGACCGGAAATGAAGTCTACCGGTGAGTGCCTTGGTATTGCTAAGACCTTTAACGAGGCTCTTTACAAGGCATTTGAGGGCGCTGGCATCCGTCTGCCGAAGTACAAGAAGATGATCATGACCATCAGAAAGAATGAGCAGGAAGAGGCAGTGGATATTGCCCGCAGATTTGCAAATGTAGGCTACCAGATCTTTGCTACCAAGGGAACTGCAAGAACCTTAAATGAGCATGGAGTAAAGGCCTTTGAGATCCGCAAACTGGAGCAGGAGTCCCCGAATATCCTTGACCTGGTATTAGGACATCAGATCGACCTGATCATCGATATCCCGGCACAGGGCGCAGAAAGAAGCCATGACGGCTTTGTGATCCGCCGTAATGCCATTGAGACAGGTGTAAATGTACTTACAGCCCTTGACACAGCAAGAGCTCTTGTAACAAGCCTTGAGAACCGTGCAAAAGAGCTGACACTGGTGGATATTGCAACTGTGAAGAATGCATAAAGGTGTATAAATATAAGCCCCGCCGAAGCGACGGGGTTTGTATGCTGACGATAAAAACAAGTGAGAGAGGACCCGCGCCAGGCGCGGGTTCACTTGTGCAGACGTGCAGTGGAAGAAAAACTGCCGGTGACAGGTTCTTTAAACGAAAGAAAAGCACATGGAAGCAGGTTTTAAATGCCTGTTTTCATGTGCTTTTTGTGCTTTTGCTGTTGTTGTAATGCACGTTTACAAATCCTGCGTTTTTGCCCGTGGCTGCCTGCAGCAGCAGGCGGTTTGTCGGTTAATAGTTTGAGAAAATTATGCCACAGAAACGTCACTTGCATACTTCTCCGGATGATTGACCGGATAAGTCACTTTGCGGCCTTCTAACACCTCTGTAATGCCCAGAGCGGCCTGATAAGACAGCCGTTCCATAGCCTGCTTGCTTAAACCTGCAATATGTGGCGTTGCAATTACCTGATCCATGTGCAGCAGCGGGTCGTCTGCATCTGGGATCTCACCTTCAAATACATCCAGTGCAGCCCCTGCCAGACGGTTGGAAAGCAGCAGTTCCCTTAAAGCAGCCTGGTCGACTACTTCACCACGACCAAGGTTTAAAAGATACGCATCTGGTTTCATAAGTTCCAGCTTTTCACGGCTTACCAGATGGAAGGTATCTTTTGTATATGGCAGATGAATAGAAAGAAAATCGGAATTCCGGATCACTTTGTCCAGATCACTTGTAAGAATGCCATAATCCGCGCAGATATCTCCTGGAAGGTTTCTGCGGTATCCTAACACTTTCATTCCAAAGCCATAGGAAGCTTTTCTGGCAACTGCAGTGCCGATCCGTCCCATTCCAAGTACCCCTAAGGTCTTTCCTTCCAGATCAAAGGTAGTAATCTGTGGGCGGATGCTCCAGCCTTCTTTGCGTAAGCCGTCACGGCTTTGTGGAAGCTTCTTTGCAAGGCTTAAGATCAGTCCAAGGGTAAATTCTGCAACAGAACCGCTGTTGGCGTCAGCTGCGTTTGTTACCTGGATGCCCAGCCGTTCGGCAGCTTCTACATCAATACAGTCTACACCGGCACCATGCATGCCGATAACCTGCAGCTTCGGGCAGGAATTTAAAACACGTTCTGTAAAATGACCATTTCTTGTAAGAACGCCATCTGCGTCATGTGCCTCTCTCATAAGGGTCTCTTCGTCATATCCGGTGCCCATGACCACCTGGTATCCATGGTCCTGAAGCAGAGTAATGCCTGCAGGGTCTACAGCTTCTGTGATTAAAATTTTTTTGCTCATATACATTACCTCCTACCGGAAAAATCTTCTGAAAACAATGACCAGAACTGGCCGATCAACTTCATTTGCCAATAGTCTAGCGAAAAGTTAGTTCTAAAACAAGTTGCAAACTGTACACCAAATGCGTATAATAATGGACATATTGTATATCTTGCTGTTTTCACATGGACACATTTCAACTTGCAGGTATCCGGAAAGGAGCACACTATGGCATTTCTTGTAAAAGACCTGGTGGACCGGCAGATCTTCGGCGGAGTCAGGCTGGTAGCAGGCGTTTTAAATGTTTCAAACCCTATTTTATGGGTCAATGTAATGGAAATACTGGACACTCCCAGATCTTTAAATGAGGGTGAGTTAGTGGTGTCTACCGGGTATGGCCTGGAGGATCAGTCTCTTCATAAGGACCTGATCCACCAGCTGAAAAAAAGAGGGGTCAGCGGTCTGGCGATCCAGCCGGGCTATTATATCGATCAGATACCGGAATACATTATAGAAGACGCAAACAAAGAAGGGCTGCCGGTGCTGGAGCTGCCGGAACGGCTGTCATTTTCAGAGATCCTTCATGTGCTTATGGATCAGATCACGGAAAACAATCTTATTTCCAGAAAGCTGGTCCAGGGACTGGACACACTGCGCATTGCACTTGGAAAAAAATTAAATATCAGTGAAAAGAAACTATTTGAAAAGGAACAGCAGGTATATCTTTTTCTCATATGCCTTACAGGAAAAAACAGCCGGGACGAGGAAAGTCTCCGGCAGGGAATGGGAAAAGTAGGCTCTTTTCTTTCTTCTATGTCAAAAACCTGTATTGGTGAGACCTTGCCAGATGGAACCGGTATATTTCTGGCGCCCTTTTCCGATGGAGAAGCATTTACAGATGCCATGTATGATTTCAGCATTTTCCTTACCTTTCTTTCGGAAAATGAAGAGATCAACTTTTATGTAGGTGCCCAGCCTTTAAAAGAAAGCAGGGATCTGCCTGACTGCGTAAAAGAAGCCTACGATCATATCTGTTTGCTGGACCGGATCGGGGCAAAACGGGGGATCTGTACCTTTGATAACCGACTTTTAGTGGAACTTCTTGGGACGCTTCATCAAAATGAGTATTCTATTGTATTGGGAAACCAGGCATTACAGAAACTCTTGGACCATGACCGGTATAATCACACAGGCTATGTACATACCATCCGTATCTATCTGGCACACAACTGCAATGCTACGAAAACAGCGGAACATCTGTACATCCACCGCCATACACTGATGAAGCGGCTGCAGAATATTTCCGCTCTCTGCGGCATTAATTTTACGGATTATTACATGCGTGTATACATGTCTTTAGCCATTCTGATCCATGATTATTTTACTTATTGATCCATAGGGGCTACAAAATATTTCAGAGGGTGAAACGAATTTTTTTACCAAAACTTTAGTAAAAAAACTTGACATCACCTAAAAACTGGTGTATCATTCGACACATCAAAAATAAATAAGCAAACGGAGTCGAAAAGGCATAAATGATTTCAAAGAGGAAATTCAGAACAATAGTCTGAGTTTCCTCTTTTGTTTTACCTGAAATCTTCCCGGCGGACCGCCGGGAGCGGTAGTTATCATTTGTTTTCAAGGCTCTGGGCAAGGAGGAAATGATTATGAAAAAAGGTTATGTGTATGCAATGATGGCTGCAGTTGCAGCAATGACAGTTTCCGGGTGTTCTTCCTCTTCTTCCGCACCGGCTTCTACAGCAGCGGAAAGCAAAACTGAAGCAGCAGCTTCTTCAGAAAGCGGCACTACTGCAGCGGACACATCTGATGTAAAGGCAGCGGTGGATACCATTAAATTCGGTCTGGTAGCTCCTCTTTCCGGTGATAACGGTGCTTATGGTACCAAGCAGGAAAAAGGTTATGAGCTGGCAATGGAAGAGATCAACGCAGCTGGCGGTGTGTTGGGAGCCAAGTTAGAGCTGGAAACATACGATGACGGCGGTGATGCTTCTACAGCAGCCAACGGAGCACAGAAGTTTGCAGATGA
>ENA-ORRA01000664-ORRA01000664.1-human-gut-metagenome-genome-assembly--contig:-NODE-664-length-29706-cov-7.228458_pt1 | contig 29706 bp, 28 predicted proteins | sample MGYA00242169_ERZ509122 | MGnify/ENA primary metagenome ERZ509122 (study PRJEB26280, sample SAMEA2338650) | human gut metagenome | biome: human gut; feature: human-associated habitat; material: faeces...
GGCTTCATCGACAAGCTGCCCCGCCTGATCTCCGCCCAGTCCCTGGGCTGCTACCCCATCAACCGCGCCATCCAGGAGGACAAGCCCTGGGAGCCCATGGAGGAGAACACCATCGCCGACTCCATCTCCGTAGGCGTGCCCCGCAATGCCGACAAGGCCCTCATGGCCATCCGCGAGTCCAACGGCATCGCCGTGAACGTCTCCGACGAGGAGATCCTGGCCGCCCAGCGGCTGCTGGGCCGCACCTGCGGCGTGTTCGGCGAGCCTGCCGGCGTCACCGGTGCCGCAGCGCTGAAGAAGGCCTGCGAGCAGGGGCTCATCCCCCACGACGCCACCGTGGTCAGCGTCGTCACCGGCAACGGCCTGAAGGACGTGGCCAACGCCATCAAGTCCGCCGGCGAGCCCATTCACATCGAGCCCGACCTGGATCTGATGGTCGAGGAGTTCAAGAAGCGCGGCGTGACCGTGGAGTAAAATGCAGCATCCCCCGGCAAATGCACAGCATTTGCCGGGGGATTTTCTCTTGCCAATCCATCAGGAATGTGGTACAATATATCCCGTAATACAGCTCATATAGCCCCGCGAGAATGGCGCGGGCGTTTCTACGGAGCCGCCGACGGCTCTGCTATGGGTGTTTCAATGCAGGGTGCATCGGAGCATCCATTTTTATTTTGCTTGCAGGAGGTACCTCACCATGACACAGGTCTTACGCGGCAATATCGTCCATGCGCCCGCCATGGGCCGCCTGGACATTCTCGAGCACGGCTGCCTGGTGCTGGAGGACGGCGTCATTACCGGCCTTTATCCCGATCTGCCCGCCCATCTGGAGGGCGCGGAGGTCCGCGACTTCGGCGACCGCATCATCATGCAGTCCTTCGCGGATATGCACCTCCACGCCCCCCAGTACCCCATGCTGGGCATGGGGATGGACCTGCCGCTGCTGGACTGGCTGAACACCTACACGTTCCCCACGGAGGCGCGGTTCGCCGACCTGGACTATGCCCGCCGCGTCTACCGCCGGCTGGCTACAGACCTGATCACCAACGGCACCACCCGCGTCTGTATGTTCTCCTCCCTCCACACCGACGCTACCCTCGTCCTCATGGACGAGCTGGAGCGCGCCGGCGTCACCGGCTATGTGGGCAAGGTCAACATGGACCGCAACGGCCTGCCCGGCAAGCTGCAAGAGACGACAGAGGAGTCCGTGCGGGAGACGCTCCGCTGGCTGGATGCCTGCCATTTTGAGCACATCAAGCCCATTATCACGCCCCGCTTTACTCCCAGCTGCACCAACGAGCTGATGACCCAGCTGGGAAAGCTGGCCAACGAGCGGGGGCTGTACGTCCAGTCCCATCTGTCCGAGAGCACCAATGAGATCACCTGGGTGAAGGAGCTGCACCCCGAGTGCAGCCAGTATTGGGAGACATACGACAAGTACGGTCTATGGAAGGACCATACCCTCATGGCCCACTGCGTCTGGTCCGACGAGCGCGAGCGCGCCGCCATTCGTGACGCCGGCGTGGTGGTGGTCCACTGCGGCGACTCCAACGTGAACATCTGCTCCGGCATCTGCCCCGTCCGCCGCATGGTCAACGAGGGCCTGTGGGTCACCCTGGGCAGCGATATCGCCGGCGGCGCCCAGCTGCCCATGTACAAGGTCATCACCATGTCCATCCGCATCTCCAAGGCCCGCCGCGTCACCGATGAGCAGCACCCCGAATTCCTGACCGTGGCCGAGGGCTATTACCTGGGCACCACCTCCGGCCACAAGTATTTCGGGGCAGGGGAGGGCTTCGCCGTGGGAGATAAGCTCCACGCCGTGGTCATCGACGACGGCGACTTCCCAGAGGCCGCCCATCCCCTGAACGTGGAGGAACGCTTTGAGCGCGCCATCTATATGACTCACCGCCACAACATCGTCTCCGTCTGGTCCGACGGCCGCGAGGTCGTCCGCAGATAAAGTGAAAAATGACCGGGTATCCCGGTCATTTTTCGTTTTCCCATGCCAGAATTATTCAAAAAACCCTTGTCAAATAGGAAATCTTTGTTATAATGAAACCAACCAACAGGGTGGCAGAGGTACCTCTGCATTTGCGTTTTAAGCTCGTTAAAACGATGGCCCCTGCGGAAATCTAAAGAAATCGGGGTAGAAACGATGAAAAAATTGTTGGCAACCATACTGGCACTGGTCATGGCGCTGGGACTGTGCAGCGTGGCCTTCGCCGCGGGCGAGAACTGCACTGCGGCGGATTGCCAGCACGTAGCGGCAATCGGTGACACGCACTATGACACGTTGACAGAAGCGGTAAATAATGCTAAGGATGGAAAAGTTATCGTACTGCTGAAGGATATTGACAATCAGGATACTATTAGTATCAACAACGGTGCAAAGGTAGTGATTGACTTAGGCGGTCGGACATTGACGTTTAAGCCTAACAAAATGCTGATGATTGAAGGAGGAAACCTTGATCTGCGGGGAAGCGGCACGGTTAAATCTTCGCAGTCTGGCCGTGATTACCTGTCTACGATTTATCTTTACGGCAATAGTACGCAGGATGTGGCGGAGTACTCCGTTGTGACGATTGGCAAGGACGTTGTCATTGAAAATGAGGGGTCTTATGGGCTGGGCGTAGGTCATAAGGCAAATAATGTTGCCTACGGCGCGAAGCTGGTATTGAACGGTAGTGTCAAAGCAACATATGGATTTACCGTAAATGGACAAATTAAGGCGACATCTGGGAATATTCCGGAAATTACCATTTCGGAAACCGGAAGCATAGAATCAACTACGGCAAATGACAGCGGTGCGCTGTATGCGGCGGGGTATGCAAAGTATAATGTTGCCGGAACTCTTATTGGTGTTGAGACGGGCGTTGAGATTCGTGCGGGTATTCTGAATATAAGTGATACGGCGAATATAACGGCCACTGGTCCGTTTAATGACCCCGCGCCGAATGGGAACGGAAGTACGACGAAGGGCGTTGCTGTGGCGGTTTCTCAACACACTACGAATTTGCCCATCACCGTGAACATCTATGGTGGAACAATTAAAGCTACTGGCACAAACGGAAAGTCGCTTTATGAGATTGATACCGTTAATGAGGCAGATGAAGAGAATGTAGCCAAAGATGTGCAGGTCAATGTCTTTGGAGGAAATTTCCAGCAAGAGGTTTATTCGACAAATAAAAAAGTGTCCGTCTCCGGTGGCACGTTCTCCAACAGCGTCAGCGGCTACGTTGTCTCTGGGTTGAATTATGAAGCGGTCAACGGTGGTGAATACACCTACCACGGAGATATCAACTCTGCGGTTGCTGCGGCTGGTGCAAATGGTAAGATTAAAAATCTGAAGGAGACACCCGCACAGGGGAGCAATTATGATGTCATCCTGAAGGACGGAGATACGGTTGTCACTACGCTGCGTACAAGTGCAGCCAGCGTGAATTTGCCCACCCTGAGCAAGTCTGGCTATACGTTCAAGGGCTGGAAAGACGACGCAGGTAAAGTCCATACGGGTACTTTCACACTTCCGAGTCAGGCGGTAACAGACAATTTCTATCTCACCGCTGTATGGTCCTCCAACTCCTATTACTACTACGCCCCCACTACGACCGACACCAAGACTGGCTCGCCCAAGACCTTTGACGCGGGTGTGGGTATCTACGCCGTGACGGCTCTGCTGTCCGTTACCGGCATGGCGTGGGCCGGCAAAAAGCGGCACTAAGTCAACAAAAAAGAAAGCCCGTAAGGGCTTTCTTTTTTGCTTCACTGGCAGACAGAAAAGCGGCCGCCCTCAGGCGGTCGCTTTTCTGATAATGATCTCGTTCTCCATCAGGTCGATCTTCTCGATCTGCCCATTTACTACCGTGGGGATGCCCATGATATCGGTGAACACCAGCTGTCCGTCCTTCTGTGTCACGGACGCCACGTTTTTGCACACCGGCTGCCGTTCCGCCGTCCATACTGTGGAAAGACACATCGTTTATTCCTCCCCTTTCAGGATACGCAGGGCCTCCGCCAGCTTCTCGTTGCCCACGGTCAGGTCCACCACTGCCTCGTGCAGCAGCTGCGCGGCCTCGCCCTCTACGCTGTGGGCCAGCTCGTGCAGCTCCTCGGCGTGGTGCTGGTTATGCGTCACCATGTACGCCAGCAGCGCCACCGTCTCCTCCGGCGAGTGGTGCTCATGCGTATGCCCGTGATCGTGCCCATGCTCATGGGTATGGGCGTGTGTGTGCGGCGCGTCTGCACCGGCATGATCGGCCGAATGTACGGCCGCTTTCTCGTCAATAGTACACATATCCGCACCTCCGTTTTTTCTGTGCTTATTCTACCACGGCGGCGCTGAAAAGTCAATTTTTCTCCCCAAATCGTCAAAAAACCGACGATAACAGACATATCTCCTGAAAATGTCAAAAATCTGTGCAAACAGCACAATTTCATTGACAAATTTTCTGCAATTATGTATAATTTTACTGGATAATACTGCGCGTTCCGCGCAGCAAGGAGGACGAGAGATGAGGGACCTTAAACATCTGATTTACTTTGAGAACCTGCTGCAAGAGGCCAATAACGACCTGGTGAAGCAGGCGAAAAGTGACGGAAAACTGGCTTTAGGCTACACCTGCTATTTCATGCCGGAGGTGCTGCTGGACCTGCCCGGCTGCTTCTCTGTGCGCCTGCGCGCCCCCCGCTGCACATCCCCTGATATGGCGACCTATTATATGTCTTCCCGCACCTGTCACTACGGCCGCAGCCTTCTTGAGCGTGCCCTGGAGGGCGGCTTCAATTTCCTGGATGCCCAGCTGGCTACCGAGACCTGCACCGTGACCTGCCGTTTTCAGGAGCACCTCCAGCGTATGGATATCATCCAGAATGAGCGCTTCAAGTGCGAGTTCATGGATGTCCCGTTCAAAAAGACGGAAAACAGTATTGACCATTACGAGGCACAGATCAAGGCCCACGTCCTGGATTTCCTCCATGACAATTACGGCGTGGACACCTCTGACGAGGCCCTGCGCCAGACCATTGAGAGCCACAACGAGCTCTGCCGTATTATGCAGGCTATCGGCGATTACCGCAAGCTGGACGTGCCCACCATCACCGGCTATGAGTACCATGTCATCAACCTGGTGACCCTGGCCTGTCCCAAGTACCTGATCATCGACAAGCTCCGCGAGACGCTGGAGGAGCTGAAGACCCGTGAGCCGGACGCCAGACCCCAGTACCGCTGCAAGGTCCTGCTGGCCGGCAGCGAGAACGACGACCCGGACTTTACCAAGCTTATCGAAAGCTGCGGCGCCCTGGTGGTGGCGGACCGCTACTGCTACGGCGGCATGGAGTCCCGCCTGCCCATCGAGATCCGGGAAGGGGAGACGCCGCTGCGTGCCATCGCCCGCCACTATCTGCTCACCAGCCAGTGCACCCGCTTTATGGAGCAGCATGAGATGCGCCAGCGCAAGCAGCACATCGCCGACCTGGCAAAGGCGTACAAGGCGGACGGCATCATCGTGGCCTCCAACAAGTTCTGCGAGTACTGGAGCTATGAGCGTGTCATCGATACCGTCGTTCTCCAGCGCGACTTCGGCTATCCTGTCTGTTCCATCGAGAAGGAGTATATCAACGCGGCCAGCGGCCAGCTGCGTACCCGGTTCCAGGCGTTCATTGAGAGCGTGGAGATCAAGAAGATCCAGGAGGGCGTGAAGAGATGAAGAAATTTGATCTGAAAAACGTGGTGGAGAAGGTCAAGACCACGGATTATAAAAAGCTGGCTAAGGATTTCTGGTACGGCAAGCCCCACGGTGAGCGCCGCCTGGGCGACCTGTACTGCGACAAGACCGGATTGTACAAGCACCGCGAGTGGCGCGGTGTGAAGGACACCTTCTACTATTTCAACAAGGTGTGGCTGTACAACTACGGTATGCTGGTCTACGATGTGATGCGCTACGGCGGCATCTGGACCTTTGCCAAGGGCTGCTGGCGCTATCGCTGGATGGGCCAGACCTATCTGCCCGTGCTCCACTGGTTCGACCGCGGCATGGAGGGCCTGCGGGGTGAGGCGCTGCGCGCCTGTCCGCTGCACTATCGGGCCATGACCAACGCCACTATCTACCAGTTCATGCAGATGTTCCGCAACGACCTGAACACCAACAAGGGGAATAAGAAGGTCCAGGCGCGGCACGACAAGACCATCGCCCACGACGAGACGGTGTGGGGCGGCATTTTCTATCCCTTCAGCAAGGAAGTGGAGAACGTCCCCCTGCAGATGATCCCCTATTTCGTCACCTGCCATGTGAACAACCACACGGTCCTCAACTACATCGACGCGGTGCAGTCCCTGGGCCTGCCCGGCGACCCCTGCCCCATGTGTCAGGCCGAGGCCGGACTGTTCGTGCTGGATGATGTGCCCGACTACTACAAGGCGGTCATCACCTCCAACGAGGCCTGCGACGGCTCCGTGGCCACGTCCATCATTCAGGACTGGCTCATCGACAAGCCCCTGTTCGCCATGCCCCAGCCCATGCAGTTCGACGATCCGCTGGTCCACAAGCACTGCATGAAGGAGATCGAGGAGGCGTGGAAGTTCATCGAGGAGCAGACCGGCGTTCCCTTCGACTACCAGCAGCTGTGCAAGAAGCTGGAGAGCCAGAACGAGCTCCAGCGCTTCGAGTGGGAGAAGTGGGATGTGGCGGCCAACACCAATTATTATCCCATCAACGGCGTGTCCCAGGCGCTGTACCGTATTTACCAGTCTCAGTACGGCGATCTGCCCATCTGGCACGAGACGGACAAGAAGGTCCGCAAGATCATGGAGAAGTGCGTGGAGCAGCGCATCAACAACTTCCCGCTGACCCGCCACCGCGTCATTGCCTGGTCCTGTGCGCCGCTGTACTATTCCAACTGGTGCACCTGGGCCTATAACTGCTGGGGCCTGAACACCGTCATGAACATGGACTCCCTGATGTTCGATATGACCCTCCGCACCGACGGCTACGAGCACACCCTGGAGGACATGGCGACCTACCACGAGTGGGCGCCGATGCGCCGCATGGCTGTGGGTGGTATGCACCACATCTTCGAGCTGTGGGAGAACATGGAGCGCTTCCACTGCGACATGGTCATGATGTACGACCAGCTGCTGTGCAAGGGTATGCAGGGCGTCCACGGCCTGTTTGAGGACGAGTTCCGCGCCCGCAATATCCACGCCATCTGGATGCCCCATGCCCTGCCCGACAAGCGTAATGTCTCCCGGGCCGAGATCCGCAGCATTATCAACGACTATATGACCACCGTCATGCAGGAGGAGCCGCTGGATCCGTCTTTGCTGGAGTTCGACGATTCTATGAGCTGGTAAGAGGAGGAAGAGAACATGAAAACTGTATTCAAGATTTTGAAAAAGGTCGTCCTGATCGGATTGGGCGTCTACGCCGCACTGTTCGCCGTGTTCTTCTTCGACCTGGACGGCAAGGCGCTGTTCTACGGTGTGGAGCCGTTCCTGTGCCGCCATTACGACCGCATGGAGCGCCGAGATCCGCTGAAGCAGAAGTACGATATGGACAAGCCCCGATATGAGTATAACAAGTGAGGCGATACCCTTGAGCGAACACAGTCATACCCACACCCATGTGGACGAGAACGGCCATGTCTATGAGCACAGCCACGGCCACCACCATTCCCATGCCCAGACCAAAGCCGTGCTGAACCGGCTTAGCCGGGCCCAGGGCCATCTGGATGCCGTGCGGAAAATGGTGGAGCGCGGCGAGGACTGCGCCGAGGTGCTGGTGCAGCTCAGCGCGGTGATCTCCGCGCTGAACGGCACGGGCCGCGCCATTCTCAAGGATCACATCAGCCACTGCATCGTGGATGCGGTGGAGGCCGGTGACCAGGAGGCCATCCAGGCGCTGAACGATGCCATCGACCGCTTTATGCGGTAGCGCTCCGGACACCGGCGGCAGAATGTCTGAATACCGCCCTGCGGCATTGACAGCGGCAGGGCGGGGGACTATACTAAACGTGAGTGACAGAGAGGGAGGAAGACTATGATTTCCGGCATCGTCTACACATCCAATTCCGGCTACACGGCGCAGTACGCCCGTCTGCTGGGCGCCGCGCTGGATCTGCCTGTGACCGACGCCAAGTGGGGCGCCGATCCCCATCCGGGCAGGGCGGTCATTTACCTGGGCTGGCTCATGGCCGGCAAGGTCCAGGGATATGCGAAAGCGGCCAAAGAATTTGATATCCGCGCCGTCTGCGCCGTGGGCATGGGTCCCGCCAGTCAGGGCGGAGCCGAGAAGGTCCGGGCCAAGATGGGCATTCCGGCGGAGGTGCCGGTATTCACCCTGCAGGGCGGCTTCGATATCAACAAGCTGCACGGACCCTATAAGTGGATCATGCAGCTGAAGTGCAAAGAGATCCGCAAAACGCTGGCGGGGAAGGCCAGTCTCAGCCCCGCCCAGCAGCTGACCTACGACATGGCGACCAAGGGTGCCAGCGCCGTCAGCGCGGAGAACCTGACACCGATCATCGACTGGTATAAAACGAAGGAGGGCTGACCATGAGGAAGTTTTTACACATGGCGGGCGGTATCGCCAAAAAGACGCTGGCCACTGCTGCAAAGCTGGCGAAGAAGCTGGCGCACATCGTATTGCAGGCTGCCGGCGCGGCGGTGTCCGCCGTGGGCAGGGCTGTGAAGGGCCTGCTGGGCAAGGCGGCCTGCGGCGTGGGCAAAAAGGTGCAGAAGTTCATTCCGCCGGTGTGCAAGGTCGTGATGATCGTGTCCGGCGCGGTGGCGCTGCTGTCCTGCGTGGGCTGGCTCATCAGCCGCAAAAAATTCGCGTAAGCGAAACGCGTATACCACAGGGAGATGCGCCGGGGCGCATCTCCCTTAAACAAAGCCCCGCGTTTCCACGCACCGCGCAGGGAAGGGCGGGGGAGAGCAAAGGAGATCTGAGCAAGTATGAAGAAAAAGGCATTCAAAGCGGAGAGCAAGCGCCTGCTGGACCTGATGATCAACTCCATCTACACCCATAAGGAGATATTCCTGCGGGAGATCATCTCTAACGCCTCCGACGCTATCGACAAGCTGTGCTACCTGAGCCTGACGGACGACAAGGTGGGCTTGAACCGGGATCAGTTTGAGATCAAACTGTCCATTGATAAGGAGCGCCGTCTGCTGACCGTCAGCGACAACGGCATCGGCATGAGTCAGGAGGAGCTGGAGAACAACCTGGGCGTCATCGCCTCCTCCGGCAGCCTGAAATTCCGCCAGGAGGTGGAGGGTGACGAGAGCGCCGATACCGACATCATCGGCCAGTTCGGCGTGGGCTTCTACTCCGCTTTCATGGTGGCCGACGAGATCACCGTCATTACGAAGAAATACGGCGAGGACCAGGCCTGGAAGTGGCAGTCCACCGGTGTGGATGGCTATACCATTGAGCCCTGCGAGAAGGATACGGTGGGCACCGATATCATCATGCACATCAAGCCCGATACCGAGGAGGAAAAGGACGAATACAGCCAGTACCTGCGGGAGTACCCCCTGTACAAACTGGTGAAAAAGTATTCCGACTATATCCGTTTCCCCATCCGTATGCTCATGCCGCACCCGGAGCTGAAGGAGGGCAGCACCCAGGAGAACCCCGAGTACGAGGAGAAGTTCGAGTGGGAGACGCTGAACAGCATGGTGCCCCTGTGGCAGCGGAAGAAGGCCGATGTCAAGAAGGAGGAGTACGACGAGTTCTATCAGCAGCGCTTTGCGGATAGCCAGCCGCCGTTGAGCGTTATCACCGTCTCTGCCGAGGGCACCGTGACCTATAAGGCTCTGCTGTTTATACCAGAGAAGGCGCCCCTGCGCTACTACTCCGAGGAGTTCGAGGGCGGGCTGCAGCTGTACTCCGCCGGCGTGATGATCATGGACAAGTGCAAGGAGCTGCTGCCCGAGTGCTTCAACTTTGTCCGCGGTGTGGTGGAGTCCCCGGACCTGAACCTGAATATCTCCCGTGAGCTTTTGCAGCACGACCGCCAGCTGAAGCTCATCGGCGCCAACCTGGAAAAAAAGGTCAAGGCCGAGCTGGAGCGTCTGCTGCGGGACGAACGCGAGAAGTATGAGTCCTTCTGGCAGTCCTTCGGCCGCCAGATCAAGCTCAGTGCCATGGACAACTACGGCGAGAAAAAGGATATGCTTCAGGATCTGATGCTGTTCTATTCCTCCACCGAGAAAAAGTTGGTGACGCTGGACGAGTATGTCTCCCGTATGCAGGAGGGCCAGAAGTACATCTACTTTGCCTCCGGCGACACGGTGGACGCTGTGGACCACATTCCCCAGACGGAGCTGCTGAAGGACCGGGGCATGGAGATACTCTACTTTACCGACAAAGCCGACGAGTTTCTGTCCGATATCCTGAGGTCCTATAAGGATAAGCCCTTCCGTTCCGCCACCGACGGCGATCTGGACCTGCCCGGCGAGGCCGAGAAGCAGGAACAGGACGAGCAGCAGTACAAGGAGGCCTTTGCCTTTATCAAGGAGGCCCTGGGCGGTCAGGTGAGTGAGGTCAAGGCTTCCACTCGCCTGAAGACCCACCCGGTCTGCCTTTCCAGTGGTGAGGGCGTTACCTTCGAGATGGAAAAGTACTTCACGGCTGCCCAGCCGGAGCTGGGGCTCAAGGCCAAGCGTATTCTGGAGATCAACGTGGATCACCCCGCCTTCCTGACCTTCGAAAGGACCCGGCTCACCGACCCGGAGAAAGCCAAAAAGTTCGCCCAGGTCTTCTACAACCAGGCACAGCTGATCGCCGGTCTGCCCATCGACGATCCCACCGCCTACACCGACCTGCTCTGCTCCCTGTGGCAGTAAATCAGAAAAAGAATGACCGCCGTGAGGCGGTCATTCTTTTTCCAAAACAACAAAAAATACGGCGCAAATAGTTGCAAAAATAGTTGAAAAATGCTAAACTATAAATAGTGTGTGAACCAGCAAGACCCACGACCCAAATCCGGGGAGAAGTCCCCATTGAGAAGGAGTTTTGCCCATGAAAGACTTGAAGCACCTGATCTGGTTTGAGGACCTTTTGCAGCAGGCCAACAACGAGTTGGTCCAGCGCGCCGCGGCGGAGGGCCAGCTGGCTCTGGGATATAACTGCTACTATATACCCGAAGTGCTGCTGAATTTGCCAGGCTGCTTTTCCAGCCGCCTTCGGGCCCCCAACAGCGGCACCGCAGAGATCGCGTCCTACTACATGACCAACCGCAACTGTCCCTATGTCCGCTGCATCCTGGAGCGGGCCATCGAGGGCGGCTTCAACTATCTGAACGCTTTGTTCGGTGCGGAGGGCTGCGCCGCCATGGAGCGCATGGAGGAGCATTTCGCCCTGCTGAAGCCGGTGAAGAACGACCGCTTTATCACCACCATCATCGATCCGCCCATGAAAGGCGACCGGACCAGCCTGGACTACTACAAAGCCCAGCTGAAAGCAAAGGTGCTGGACGCCCTGCGCGACAGCTTCGGCGTGGACACCTCCGACGATGCGCTCCGCGCCGCCATCGAAAAGCACAACCGTCTCTGCCGGGTCATCACGGAGATCGGCGACCTCCGTAAGGCGGAAAACCCGGTCATCACCGGCTATGAATACCACGTCATCGTCCTGGTGAGTCAGGTCTGTCCCCACGACCTGATCCTGCCGTATCTGGAGGAGACGCTGGCGGAGCTGAAAACACGCCGGCCGGAGGCGGAATTCCCCTTCCGTGCCCGTGTCGTGCTGGCCGGAAGCGAGATCGACGACCCGGAATTTACCAAGCTGCTGGAGAGCTGCGGTGCCATGGTGGTGGCAGATCGCTATTGCTTCGGCACCTTCCCCGGCCGGGAGGAAATCGAGATCCACGGCGGCGAGACGGCCTTCGACGCGGTATGTCGGCACTATCTGCACCACAACCAGTGCGTCCGGTTTATGGACGGCGCCAAGATCGACCAGCGGCACAGTGAGCTGCGCCGTCTGGCGGAGGACTACGGCGCCGACGGGATCATCTATGAGAGCATGAAGTTCTGCGAGTTCTGGAGCTATGAAAAGGTGCTGGCCAGCCACGTGCTTCAGCAGGAGATGGGCATCCCCTGCTGCACCATCGAGAAGGAGTACACCCTGGGCAGCGTCGGTCAGCTGCGTACCCGCTTCCAGGCCTTTGTCGAGAGTCTGGAGATCAAAAAGCTGGGCCATAAGGAGGTGTGACCATGGGACTGAAGCAGTGGACAAATGCCGTCATCGGCGTGATCGATAAAAAGCTGGAACGCTTTGACCCCAAGTGGCAGGCAGCTAACGGCAAGGGCGGTCTTCGCAGCCGCTATGAGGATAAGACCGGTATCGCCCGCCACCGGGAGTGGCGCGGTGTGAAGGATACCTTTGTGGACTACACCGCCTGGCTGAACAACCTGCTGGCCATGGGCAAAATGGTGGCCTCCGCCCCGGTGCCGATCCTCAAGGGCTTCTGGGAGTACCGTTGGATGGGCTCCTATCTGGGCACCTTCGCCTTTATTGACCGGCTGTTTGAGGGCTACCGGGAGGACGAGCTGAAGATCGCCCACATGAATATGCACTGTATCGTCAGCAGCCTCACGAAAAAGATCGCCCTGGTCCTGGCCAACGACAAGCGTCTGGGCGGCGGAAGGGACAGCGACAACATCGTTCCCATGGACGAGGTCATGCCGCCCCTGTTTATGACCGGCTTCCCCGGCCTGATTCCCATCCCCATCCAAACACTGCCGGAGTTCATCATCTGTGACATCGACCAACACCTGGAGCCCTACTACATCGATGTGGCCGAGTCCTTCGGCCTGGCCGCCGACGTCTGCTCCCGCTGCTCGGCGGAGACCGGTGTCGCCATCGACGACGATTTCCCCATTGTGGGCCGCGCTGTTCTGACCACCAATATGCCCTGCAACGCCAGCGAGGCCACCTCCATGTTCCAGCGCCGCCGCTTCGGCCTGCCGGATTTCCCCGTTACCATGGCCATGATCCACAACGAGCCCGGCGCGCACCCCTATTCCACCCAGGTCCTCCGGGATGCCATTGCCTTTATTCAGGAGAACTACGGCGTCAAGTACGACTGGGAGGCCCTGTTCGCCCGCGCTGAGCATATGAACGAGCAGAACCGCATCGAGCTGGAGAAATGGGAACTGTTCAAGACGCCTTACTCCGCCCTCTGCGGCATTGCCGAGAGTCTGTATCGGTTATACTCCTGGGCCTCTGTCAACGGCCAGGAGGACCAGTTCACTAAAAACGACCGCAAGGTGCTGAAGCTCATGCTGGAGGCCTACGAACGGAAGCATGAGCCTTTCGGCGGTACTACCCGCCACCGGGCATTCCTGTGGGGGCCCTCCGCGGTGTATTACACCGATTTCCCCACCTGGGTCCAGAACTGCTGGGGCATCAATATCGTGCTGAATATGGACTCCACCATGGGTCACAACATGATCTCCACCACCGACCCGGAACAGGCCATTCAGGATCTGGCCCTCTTCTCCGAAAAGGGCGTCATGCGCCACCATGCCGTGGGCGGCTGGGACAACGTCAACGCTGTGTGGGAGTGGGCCAGCAAGTTCAACTGCGACATGGTCATCTTCAATGACAATGTGGCCTGTAAGGGCATGAACGGCGTCCACGCTCTCATGGAGGAGCAGGCCCGTGACCTGGGCTTCCACTTCATATTCCTGGAGCACGACCTGGAGGACTGCCGTACCATCTCCCGGCGGGATATGCGGAACACCGTCAACAAATACATGACCGTCGTACTGAACGAGGCACCGCTGGACCCCACGCTGGTGGACTTCGATGACAGTCTGGCCTGGTAAGGAGGGAACCATATGAAATTCGCAGCTAAATTGCTGAAAAGCCTGCTTATCACCGCAGCGCTGCTGTTTGCGGGCACGTTCACCATCTATTATCTCAATCTGGAGAACAAGCTGATCTACAAGGTCATTTATCCTCTCCTGCAAAAGCACTACAACAGCCAGCAGCGTGACAGACGCATCTGACGGACAAAAAAGAGCACCTGCCGTGAGGCAGGTGCTCTTTTTTGCGTGTCACTCCGTGGTGTGATGCTCCTTGCCGAAGTGCAGCTCGCGCATACCCTCTACCTCGTCGCAGATGGCCTTCAGGTTGCAGGAGCCGCAGTCGGTAGGCATTCCCTCCAGGATCTTCGTCAGGCTCATGGTGATGTCCTTGACCGTCTTGGCGTCTCTGGTCAGCGCCGCGTAGTCCGCCTCCGGCGCGGTGATAAACAGCAGCTTCACCGCCAGAATGTTGCGGTTCTGCTTATACTGCCGGATAAAGTCCGCGCCGATGCGGCGGAACGTCATGCCCTTCTGCACCGCCTCCCGGCTGATACGCACCTGTTCCCGGCTGGATTCCGAGCTTGTGCGGATCATATAGCCCTTGGGGAACACATGGTACTTCACAAAGTCCATGTCCTGGATGGCCCGGAAGGCCTGCTCCGTGTCGTCCTCGTCATCGGACTCGATATCGCCCACCCGCAGCAGAGCGATGCGGGCATAGTGGCTGTCGCCGTTCAGCTCGTTCAGGTCCGGACCGCAGACCACGATCTCGTCCCCGGGCACCAGCTCCGCAGAGGAGGTCACGCAGGTGAAATTCACCGCGCTTTTGCCGCTGCCGCCCAGCTCATAGGCGGCGTCACGCAGCATGACCAACTCAAAGGCCCCGGTGTCCTCCCAGGCCTCCGCCGGGTCATAGGCGTACCGCTTGGGCGTGGAGGCGCCGGCAAGCGCCTCCACCTCCCGTATGATCGGATTATACAGCTCCATCAGAACTTGATATCCACTTTCTTGCGGTCAAAGATCTTGTTGACCTGCACATAGGCCCAGCCCAGCAGCTTCTGGTCCAGGTTCCAGAAGTACACGACGAACAGTGCGCCCACGGCCACCGCCAGAATACGGATGAGCTTAAAGAGAAATTTGAAAACCTTACACATATCGTAGCCTCCTTAAATGGCAAGAGGTATTCAGGCGCGGGCCATGCCCTTCTGCCGCGCGTACTCGGCGGCGCCCAGCGCGCCCATCAGCTGGGGGTCGGTCTTCAGGTCGATGACCTTCAGCTTCAGCACGTGCTCGATGGCCTGCTTCAAACCGGCATTCTTGGCGCAGCCGCCGGTCAGAGTGATGGCGTCGGTGGCGCCGGCCTTCTTGCTCATGACGAAGCAGCGCTTGGCCACGGCCATCTGGATGCCGGCGGCGATCTCGTCCATGGGCTTGCCTTCGCCCACCAGGGTGATGACCTCGCTCTCGGCGAACACGGTGCACTGCGCGGTGATGGGGATGACGTTCTTGGCCGTCAGGGACAGGTTGGAGAATTCGGGCAGCGTCATCTCGAAGCTGCGGGCCATGGCCTCATAGAACCGGCCGGTGCCGGCGGCGCACTTGTCGTTCATGGCAAAGTTCTTCACGGTGCCGTCGGTGTCGATGGAGATGCCCTTCACGTCCTGGCCGCCGATATCGATGATGGCCTTGACACTGGGGTCGGTGACGTGCACGCCCATGGCGTGACAGGATATCTCGGAGATATTCTCGTCGGCGAAGGGGACCTTGTTGCGCCCGTAGCCGGTGCCGATCAGATAGCCCAGCTCCTCGGAGGAGTTCAGGCCCACCTTGTTCAGAACCTCCTCCATAGCCAGCTTGGCGGAGACCTCGGAATTGATCTTGCTGCGGATGGTGGTGTCGGCGCAGATCTTGCCGTTCTCATCCAGAATGACCGCCTTGGTATAAGTGGAACCCACATCACAGCCGCCGTAGTATTTCATAGTCGTAAACTCCTTTATATATGTAGTAGTTGAGAATATTACATGCAGTTTTCGTCGTCGAAATCGCAGAGGGAGGGATCGATCGGCTCGGCGCGCATGACCGTGCGCATGTACTCGTTGACCTTGTCGCGCATGGTCTTGCGGGAGACGGTGCGGGGATCCATCAGGTCATGCTCGATCCAGATCATGTGATAGCCGCGCTCACGGCCCTGCTCGTCCAGGATGCCCTGTACGGTGGCCATGTTCTTGCAGGCCACGTTCTGGTACATGATGATGATGTTGGTGTTCCACGCCTCGCACTGGCGCCACAGCTCGTCCACCACGTTCTGGTAGCCGCCGTTGGTGTGACGGCGCATGACCATACGCTCGTACAGCCGCGCCAGATCGCGCAGGGCCTCCTCCTTGTCCTCTGTCTCCAGGGGCTTGGTGAAGTTCAGGGACTCCATCTCCACCAGAATGTTGATGCCCCAGCAGTTGGCCAGCCAGTTGGAGAAGTTGGCGTAGTAGTGGGCGGGGCAGCTCCACACGATGCCGCGGTAGCGCATCTTGCCCACCCACGCCTCGTCGCGGCGCTGGTAGGACTGCATCAGCAGGTCGTTGACCTTGCGGCAGGTCTTCATGACGCGCGGGTCGATACCGCCGTCCATTTCGTAGTTCCACTTGCGGAACAGCTCGTAGCTGGGGCCGATGATCTGGGGATAGGCGGTCTTGTTGACCTCCCATTTCTCCAGCTCATACCGCGTCTCCTCGTTAAAGCGCTTCATGGCGGAGAAATAGGCGTCCCAGCTCCACTTGGCGCCGGTCTGCTCCTCAATGAACTTGATGCACGCCCGGATATCCTCGGCGCCCATCTGCACCGTCTCCTCGTCCTCATACCGGACCGGGAAGCACAGGTGGAACACGGGCAGGTCGGGGAAGCGGCGGGACATATAGCTGGAGGCCATAGTGGAGCCGTCGCAGGGCATGGAGGAGGAGATAAAGCACTTGCCCATGTGGGGCAGGGCATCGATGACCAGCGCGCCGCACTCGGAGGACGGCACCGGGCAGCAGTCCGCCGGCAGGCCGAAGGACTCCACGGCGTCGATGTAGGGCACGCAGGTGAGCTGGTCGATCTCGGACACCAGGAACACCGGCATCAGCTGATAGGGGATACCCAGCAGGTCGGGGAAGCCGGCCATGATCTGACCCATGGTCATCTCATCGAACAGAACGACCTTCTTGTTCAGCTCGGAGCTGTTGCCGTTCTTCTTATCGCACTTGGCCAGGAACACCAGATTTTCCGCCACATAGCGGAAAATGTCGTAGGTCATCAGGTGGCTCATTTTCAGGGCGTTGCCCCGCTGACCCATGGTGTTCTTATCCATGAAGCTCACGCAGCACATATAGGAGATCATCCAGCGATACCAGAACGTGGTGTTCAGGGCGGGTATCAGATCCTTGGAGAAGGTGGCCAGCAGCATGCCCCAGACCTTCAGCCAGCCGGAGAAGTCGACGAGGGTGCTCTCCACGCCGCGCCACTCCCGGCGGACAGTGGCCATGTCACCCTTACGGTACAGGGCACCCAGATGCTTTTCGCCGTTGAGCAGCAGGTCCTTGCGCTCCGCGCAGGTCATGGCGGCAACGGCCTTGGCCTCCCGTGCTACACGGTTCATATTGTCAAGGAAATGCTCCTTCTGTTTCCTGCCAAAGGCCTTCCAGTCCGTCTCCTTGATGAGATCGAGAGCGATGGAGCCAAACTCCTTCAGGTTGGCGGCCTGCGCCTTCCAGTCCATCTCAGTCTTGGCGCGGAAGAATTCGGGGTTGGGAAATTTCTTCTTGTCAGCCATCAGTTGGCACCTCCGTTCTGCTTGTGGAGCTTCTTGATCTCCAGCGACTCCACAAAGGCCTGCACGCGGGTGCGCAGCTGGCCGGAGTTGCCGTTGTTGTACAGACGGTCGATGCTCAGCACCGGCCAGTCATACTCCTCATGCATGATGTGGCTCACCAGCGCGCGCTCAAAGCCCCAGTAGTCGCAGTATTTCATCTGCTCATAGATGATTCCGTCAGCGTGATACTCCCGTGCCAGGCGGTCCGCCGTCTCGCGGCGCTGCTGCACCTTCTCATCGGCGATGTAGCGGGCGCACTCGGAGTGCTTCATAATGTGCATGCAGATCTGGGGCAGGGCTTCCTCCCCATCCCTCAGCTCGATGATCTCCCGCCCGGGAGTGGAGCCGAAGCAGTATCGGTCGGACACTACCAGTGCGCCGCAGCCCTCGATGAGCTTCGTCAGTTGAGGGTCATCGATCTCGCTGCCCACGATGGCCACGCGGGCACGGAAGGCGGGCTTGGGATCCGGCTTGCGCTTTTTCAGCTCCGTCAGCGTCTCTCGCAGGTAAGGCAGGATCAGGTACTTGGGACAGGTAAAGCTCACCAGGTTCAGCACGTGGAACTCATAGCCGGTGATGACCGGGTTTTCCTCCTTGCGCAGCTCGCCGATCTCGCTGATGATGGAACAGACCTCGTTGTGCTCCTTCACCGCCTGACGGATGGCCGCGTCGGAGGTATCCACGCCGTACTTTTCCGTCAGGGGATCCAGCACCCGGCGGCGCATCTGCTTGACGTAAGAGTCCAGCGTGTAGTCGGTGATCTTGTAGGGGATGTCGCAGTGGGTGACAAAGAAGTTGGGCTTGTCATTCATCTGCAGAATTTCAAAGTGCTCCATGGCGCGGTTCATCATGGAACAGGCGTCCACGCCGGCCAGCGCGTCCAGGAACTGGTAGCCGCCCTCCATGCCACGCTCCACCAGGGCGCGCGCATATTCACAGGTGTAGTTGGACATATAGTAGGTAGCGATGTCCAGTGAACCGGTGCGGGGGGCGCGGAGCCGGACGGAGAAGCAGCCGGGCAGGTTCAGCAGCGGCTCAGGCATATGGTAGCAGGTATAGCCGATGGCCAGCTTCCCCTCCGCCTGTGCCTGTTTTACCAGATCATTGTCGGCATTCTCCAGCAGGCTCTCGAAGTAGATCAGATGCTTCAGGTCTCTCAAGAATTACACCTCTCTCCTAATGTATTTCAATTATAAGATCTCCAGCTTGGTCAGGGCTTCGCGTGCGCCGCGGATGACAGGGGCATCCTCCGGCAGATCAAAAACACTAAGACCCTGGATATCATTGGCGGCGTGCTGTGGGTCGCTGCCGATGGTGGCCAGTATCTCCGTGCCGTTGATATGGATGTAGGGAATCAGCGCCGGGTCCGTGACCCGATTGACGATAGCGCCGCAGCGGTCGTACATCACCAGCTCATCGGCCACCCGCTTGATGGTGTCGATGACCTGTGTACCCTTGCGGCTGGGATCGGTGATGAGCACCAGATGCGTCACCTTCTCCATCACCCGGCGGTTGATCTGCTCGATGCCGGCCTCACCGTCGATGACCACATAGTCAAAGTCGTTGGCCAGTAGGTTGATGACCTCCTTCAGATAGGCGTTCACCTTGCAGTAGCAGCCCGCCGTTTCCGGCCGGCCGATGGCGAGAAACGAGAACCGCTGCTGCTCCACCATGGTGTCGAAAATGCGGTATCGTGCCTCACTCAGCAGCTCGATGGCCTCCCGGGGCGCACCGTCCTCCACCGAGGCCACGATGCTCTTGCGGATGTCGTCCAGCGTCTCTTTCACCTCAACGCCCAGCGCGGTGGACAGTCCCACCGCCGGGTCGGCGTCGATGGCCAGAATACGCTTGTCGGGGTACGCTTCAGTCAGCAGCCGCACAAAGGCGGCGGAGATGGAGGTCTTGCCCACGCCGCCCTTACCGGCGACGGCGATGATCTTGGGGGAGTGCTCCAACAAGTCTCACGTCCTTTCGTGTTACCCGCCACCGTCATTTCTGACCGAAATGGCGGCTATGCCACAGAAGTACGCGGGTTTGTGCAGTATTGTTAAATTCCTAACATCATACTACCATAAATACGGGCAAATTGCAATGAAAGTTTCGGCATTTTGCTGCATTTTTTGGCAGTATTGCGCCACTGGCCGGGGAAAAGGGGCGTGTATATTTTGCGGCGTTTTTACGCCTTTGCCCCTTTGACGCGGCGGCCATACCGTGCTATAATACGGGATAAAGTATTATCCCCCTCTTGAAAGGAGAGCTTTATGCGTATCATCGATCTGGAGACCATTAACCAGGCCATGAACAACGAGACGCAGTTCGTCCTGCGCTGCGAGGAAGTATTCCACGACAAGGTGTCCTCCGCTGCGGCGGCTGTCCTGTCCGCCGGGCGTGAGCGCCGCATCGTGGCGCTGACCGGCCCCTCCGGCAGCGGCAAGACCACCACCGCCATGCGCCTGCGCGACTACCTGGAAAATCTGGGCGTCAAGGTCTGCCTGCTGAGCATGGACAACTTTTTCCTGCCCCTGGACCAGCGTCCGCCGGAGGCTACCGACTGGGAGTCCCCTTACTGCGTCAACGTGGACCTGCTGGTCAGCTGCATCGGCCGCCTGCTGGACGGCGAGCAGGTGGATATTCCCTGGTACGATTTCAAGACTGGCACTACCGGCGGCTATAAGCCCATGCAGGGCGACAAGGACTGCATTGTCATTGCCGAGGGGATCCATATGCTCAACCCCCTGATTTTCGATAAGATCCGCGGCGCGGCCACCGGCATCTATGTGGCGCCCCGCACCCGTATCCTCACCAATAAGGACCGCGTGGTTCGTCCCGAGCAGCTGCGCGTGGCCCGCCGGCTCATCCGGGACTACAACACCCGGGGCCACTCCCTGCGGGAGACGGTCGAGCGTGCCGAGAGCGTCAACGCCGGCGAGGTCAACTATATCTGGCCCTTTAAGAGCAACGCCGCCATTCACATTGACTCCTTCCACGACTATGAGCCCTGTATCCTGGCCAAGTGCCTGGCCAACATCCCCAATTTCCGGCAGGAACTGACGCCGGAGTATATGCAGGAGCACGACCTCACCGACCTGGTAGAGGTGGTGGAGAGCGTCCCACCTTTGCACACGCCTTATGTGCCGCTGAATTCCATCGTCCGCGAGTTCGTGGGCGGCAGCAGCTATGAATATTGAGCAATAAGGGAGGTATCCTAACTATGAGCAGAATCATTACCATCAGCCGTGAGTTTGGTTCCGGCGGCCGTGAGCTGGGCAAGCGTCTGGCCAAGGCCCTGGGCATTCCGTGCTACGACCACGAGATCATCGAGATGATCGCCAAGGAAAACGGCTTCAACGAGGACTATGTGGCCAACGTAGGCGAAAAGAGCATCGAAGCCGCCTATCCGCTGACCATCGGGCACCGCTTTGGCATGCAGCCCTTCCAGATCATGGAGCAGCCCATCCGCGTGGCAGTGGCCCAGCGCCAGATCATCGAGAACTTCGCCAAGCAAGGCGACTGCGTCATCGTGGGCCGGGCCGCCGATGTTATCCTAAAGGACTACGACCCGCTGAACATCTTTGTCTATGCGGATAAGGACTCCAAGATCGAGCGCTGCCAGCGCCGTGCCCCGCAGGGTGAGCATCTGACGCCCCGGGAGATCGAGTCCCATATGAAGCAGATCGACCGCAACCGTGCCCAGCACCACCAGATGTACAGCGACAGCAAGTGGGGCGACAAGGGCTCCTACGACCTGTGCATCAACACCACCAAGCGCTTTGTCAAGGATATCGTTCCGTCCATCGCCAAGTTCTGCGAGGACTGGTTCAATTCCCACGGTTAATACATAAAAGGCCCGCGCCGCGGGCCTTTTACCGCAGAGAGGAAGGAGGCTGTTCTGTGAAAGTCCGTCTCAATGACGATCCCGAGATCGTGAAAACCATCCGCGAGGGCCTGAAACGCACCGGCGGCTACTGTCCCTGCCGTCTGGCCCGCACCGAGGAGAACAGGTGTATGTGCAAGGAGTTCAAGGACCAGATCGCCGACCCGAACTTCGAGGGCTACTGCCACTGCCGTTTGTACTACAAGGAGAAATAAAAAACCGGGCCGATGGCCCGGTTTTTTATTTCTTGATAAGCTCCTTCACCAGTCCGGCCACGGTCAGCACCACGCCGCCGATAAGCATGAAGTCCGCCAGGTTCCACACCAGCGCCCGTTTTTTGGCCTTTCGGTGGGGGAATTGCAGATAGTCCGTCACGCTGCCCCGCCGCAGCCGGTCCCATTGGTTGCTGATGCCGCCCAGCAGCACCGACAGAATGCCCAGCTGTGCCGCGAAGGCCCGCTTGCCCAGCTCCGGCAGCAGACACGCTGCCGCCGCCAACCATACGCCCAGCGGCAGCCAGCGCAGCAGCTTCTCGTGCTTCTGTCCCAGCCCCAGAAAGAACCCCCGGTTCTCCAGATGGGTCAGGCGCACATATCGACGCTCCCATTTCAGCTTCCCCGTCCGGGACAGATATTTCAATATCCGGTCGGCGGCAAACAGCGCCGCCGCAATGCCGATGGCTATGTACATCCGTTACCTCCGTCCCCGCCGCACGGTAAAGCCGAACACCAGGCCGCACAGGCCGCCTACGATGTGGGCGATCTGGGAGACGTTGTCCTGCTTGAACAGTCCGTCCATGATCTCGCCGCCCAGGTAGAAGATGACCACCAGAATCAGCGTCACGGGGATCTCGCCCTTCCGCGCCGCCGTAAAGGAGGACAGCACGATCATCATGAACACCACGCCGCTGGCGCCCAGCAGCGCCGTGTGGGGAAAGAAGATAAAATTCACCAGGCCGGTGACCAGCGCCGTCAGCGCGATCATCCACACCATGGTGCCGCTGCCGTATTTCTCCTCCAGACCGGGGCCCACCAGCAGCAGGAGCAGCATATTGCCCATGTAGTGGTCATAGCCGGAGTGCCCCAGCACATGGCCGAAAAAGCGTACGTATGTCAGAGGGTCGGCCAGAGAGGACCGGTACACGGAGAAATACTGCGTCGTGGCGGCACCGTTGGTCCAGTTGCCCAGCAGCAGGGCGATCAGGCTCAGCAGGGCGAAGGATAATATCACCGGCGCGTTGAAGCGAATAATGATCTTTTTCAAGCAGGATACCTCTTTTCAAATACGTTTGAAAAGAGTATACTATACATTCAGAAAAAAGTAAACCAAGGAGGGCCTGTGCCGTGAAAAAATGGGTGAAGATCATTCTCTGTGTTCTGCTGGCGTTGTTGCTGCTGGCGGGCGGCTATGTGGCCTATGTGTTTATCGACTATCACCGTATCGGCGACCAGATGCTGACGCCGGTGCAGTCCACCGATGCCGCCCGGTCCGTCGATACGAATACGGCCTATACGGTCGTTTCCTGGAACATCGGTTTCGGCGCTTACGAGGACGACTACGGCTTTTTCATGGACGGCGGCACGGAGTCCCGCGCCTGGTCAAAAGAGCGCCTGACGGCCAACATGGACGCTATCGCAGGGTACCTGAAGCAGCAGAACGCCGACTTCTGCCTGCTGCAGGAGGTGGATATCGGCTCCACCCGTACCTACCATGTGGACGAGCGCGAGCCGCTGTATGCCGCCCTCTTCAACAAGAGCAGCGTTTTCTGCCAGAATTACGACTCGCCCTATCTTCTGTATCCCCTGACCGCTCCCCACGGAGCCTCCCGGTCCGGCCTGCTGACCTTCTCTCCGGCGAATATCACCGCAGCTGACCGCATGGAGCTGCCGGTGGAGTCCGGCTTTATGAAGCTTCTGGACCTGGACCGCTGCTACTCTGTCAGCCGTGTCCCCGTCTCCGGCGGCGGTGAGCTGGTGCTCTACGACCTGCACCTCTCTGCCTACACCAGTGACGGTACCATCGCCACGGAGCAGCTGGCGCTGTTGCTGGCGGATATGCAGGCGGAGTACGAAAAGGGCAGCTGGTGCGTGGCCGGCGGCGACTTCAACAAGGACCTGCTGGGGGACTCTTCCGCCTATTTCGGCGCGGCGGAGCAGGAATATTCCTGGGCGCAGCCCATACCGGAGGGCGTGTTCGACAGCTATGACGTGCAGCTGGTGGCGCCACTGGACGAGAACGATCCGGTGCCATCCTGCCGCAACGCCGACGGTCCATACCACGACGGCCAGTATGTCCTCACCGTGGATGGCTTCCTGGTCACCCCCAATGTTGCCGTGGACAGTGCCGCTGTTTTGGATACAGGCTTTGCCTACTCCGATCACAACCCGGTACAGATGACGTTTACCCTGCAAAAGTAAGCAAAAGCACCCCGTCACGGGGTGCTTTTTTCACCGTAAACCAGGAAGGTGCGCGTCTATTCATAAAAATTTCGAAAAGGGGGTTGCAAAGATGTCCGTTATGTGGTAACATACGTCCATCAATTAGATACAGCCCGATGAACCACCCGGAATGGAAAGACCGGATGGGGAGGGAACTCTGGAGAATCCCATTCAGTTGGGTGCCGAAGGTGCAAGGCGCGCGAGCGCCGAATCTCTCAGGCAAAAGGACGGAGCAGACGAGTTTTTCGCTTGACCAGACTTCTCCAGAGTTGCCGTTTTCCGGCAGCTCTATTTTTTATGCAAGGAGAGAAATTGTATGTTAGAAAGTGTATTGTTCCCCATCGTATCCAAGATCAACGAGTACCTCAGCAACTATATCCTCATCTTCCTGCTGGTGGGTGTGGGCCTGTGGTACTCTATCAAGACCCGCTTTGTCCAGGTCCGTTGCTTCGGCGAGGGCATGAAAAAGTTTTTCGGTGAGATGAACCTCCGCGGCGGCGCCCAGAAAAGCGGCATGACCTCCTTCCAGGCGCTGGCCACCGCCATCGCCGCCCAGGTGGGCACCGGCAATATCGTGGGTGCCTCCGGCGCCATCCTCACCGGCGGCCCCGGCGCCATCTTCTGGATGTGGATCATCGCCTTCTTCGGCATGGCCACCATCTATGCCGAGGCTACCCTGGCCCAGAAGACCCGTATCGTTGAGCCTGACGGCAATATCAAGGGCGGCCCGGTCTATTACATCACCACGGCGTTCAAGGGAGGCTTCGGCAAATTCCTGGCTGGCTTCTTCGCCGTCTCTATCATCCTGGCCCTTGGATTCATGGGCTGCATGGTCCAATCCAACTCCATCGGCTCCACCATGCAGACGGCTTTCGGCATCCCCTCCTGGATCGTGGGTATCGTCCTGGTCATCATCTGCGCCATCATCTTCCTGGGCGGTGTGCAGCGTCTTGCCGCCGTCACCGAGAAGCTGGTCCCCATTATGGCCGGTATCTTCCTGCTGGGCGGTCTGGTGATCCTCTGCGCCCGCATCAAGTATGTCCCTTCCACCTTCGGCATGATCTTCAAGTATGCCTTCCAGCCCCAGGCCATCATCGGCGGCGGTATCGGCTACGCCCTCAAGACCGCGATCTCCCAGGGTGCCAAGCGCGGCCTCTTCTCCAATGAGGCTGGTATGGGCTCTACGCCCCACGCCCACGCCCAAGCCAATGTGGCCCACGCCCACGATCAGGGTGTCGTGGCCATGATCGGTGTGTTCATCGACACCTTCATCGTTCTGACCCTGAATGCCCTGGTCATTATCTGCACCCTGTACACCGCTGACGGCCCTCTGGCCAACGGCTACTTCGGCGACATCACCGCCACCCTGGGCAAGACCAACCTGGCCCAGACGGCTTTCGGCTCCGTATTCGGCGCCAGCCTGGGCGCCAAGTTCGTGGCCATCTGCCTGCTGTTCTTTGCCTTCTCTACCATCCTCAGCTGGAACCTGTTCGGTAAGATCAACGCCAACTACCTTTTCGGCCGCAAGAACAGCAAGCTCTGCAACGTGATCTACACCGTTATCGCCTTGGTATTCATCTTCCTGGGCACCGTCTCCGGCAGTGACTTCGTCTGGGAAGTCACCGATATGTTCAACAACTTCATCGTCCTGCCCAACGTTATTGCTCTCTTCGCCCTCACCGGCATGGTCATGGCCAGCCTCAACGAGGTCAACAAGGGTAAGCAGCTGAAGGTCTGAGTAAGCAGGGGAGAGGCGTAGGCCTCTCCCCGTTTTCCCCTTTTGCAAAACGCGAAAAAAACAAAAATTAGGGGTTGACATTTTCGGAAATCCCTGCTATATTATACAAGTCGGCAGCGCCGACCACCCGATGTGGGGGTATAGCTCAGCTGGGAGAGCAAGCCTGACATACCGCAACCATACAATTTCATATTCGGGCTTGTAGCTCAGCTGGGAGCCCGGTTGAAGCGGTAAACAACCCCCGCACTTAAAACTCAATATTTACACTCTCTTCCATATGGGGGTATAGCTCAGCTGGGAGAGCGCTTGAATGGCATTCAAGAGGTCAGCGGTTCGATCCCGCTTATCTCCACCATCACAGAGAGTGTGAAGAAAACCTCACTTCTTTGGAAGTGGGGTTTTCGCTTTATGCTGCGATTGTCGAAATGTCCAGTCCAGCGCTGAACTGCTCAAAGTCAATATTGAAATCGATATGCAGCCGATAGTCCCGATACACCTCCACGCGCTGGATCAGGCAGCTCACGATCATTTTCTTTGACTCCATACTGGCGCTGTCGTACATATCCGCCCATGAGATAATATCGTCGTACTGAGCGTTTAAGGCATCCAGCATGGCCTGCCCCTCGTCGTAGGCCGCCTGCGCCGCCTCCATAGTATGCTGAACTTTGAGACATTTTGTCTCACAGTCAGAGATCAAAGAACCAAGCAAATCCTGCGAAAAAGCACTTTCGCCCCGGAGGGATTTAATAACCTCTGCCCGGAGCGTATCAAGCTCGGCGGCGGCCTTGGCGTAGTCTGATTTTGCACTTTTGAGAAGTGCCTTCCGTTCTTCCATCTTTTCACGATAACGGATATTGACGATTTCACTTTTGGGGATCGCTTTCATCCGTTCAAAGATCTGCCGCACCACCTTGTCAATGATACCGTCAAGAATATGCGCTGTGTAGCCAGTCTGCCCGTCACACTCGGTTTGTTTGCGGGTCTTGCCGTAGCAGATATACCGCACACGCTTTACAATGCGGTGAGCATCTTCCTTGCACGGATAAGCCTTGCCGTTGGTGGTGAGCGCCAGCCGAGAGCCACAATGCCCGCAAAAGACATTCCCGGCCAGCAAGGACTGGCCACGGGTATTCAGCGGTACACGCCGTTCCTGTTCGGCGGAGTTGGCACGGGAGGTACGAATGTGCTGTGCAGCCTCGAACAGCTCCTGTTCTATAATCTGTAAGTGGGGCAGCGTTTGGGATCGGCTTTTGCCGCTGCGAAGTACCCCAGTATATGTCAGATTACAAATGATACCCCGGACGCTGGCGTGATGCCACATTTTACCCGTTCTCGCCCGATAGCCGAGGTTATTTAAGTAGGTGGCGATCCGTTGAGCACCGAAACCCTCATGCACATATTTGTCAAAGATGATCCGTACCACAGCGGCCTCGGCCTCGTTGACAGCCAGCTCAAAAACTTCGTGCTTGCGTTTATTGAAGCGCCCGCTCTTTACAAGGTCATACCCATAAGGAGCAAGACCGCCCTTGAAACCGCCGTCCTCGATGAGCTGGCCGAGAGCGGTTTTTGTGCGAATTGAAGTCTTTTCGCTTTCGCCGTCAGCCTGCCAGAAGCGGATGTAGTTGGTGAGTTTGTCCGTGTGATTATCAAAACGCTGCTCACCCTCCTGCGTACTCCAGACCCGGATGCCGTTCTTAACAAACCATTCCACCACGAAAGGCGTTTCGTCAGCGATACGCCCGATACGGTCAAACATGAACACAAGCAGAATATCGAATTTTCCCTGTTTGGCTCGTTCCTTGATGATTTGCAGCTTGTCCCGGTTTTCGGCTCTAACTTTATGCCCGGACACGCCGTCCTCCTGCTCCTCGTGAACAATCGTCCATCCCATTTTTTCACAGAAGCGATGGCACTCTCTGCGCTGCATGGGAATGTCGGCTTGGCTTTTGTCATTGTAGTCCACCTGCTTGTCGGTGGACACGCGGTATAGGCAATCAACCCGATTACCTGTCATCATTCTGTTTTCTATCATATTGATCCGTCCTTTCATTTGTCGATGGGTCAATGAAAAAACGCAATCAATACGCGGGGAATATGAAGTTTTCAAGGTACATAGGGACTACCCCCACTATTATTATCCCTCTGTTCGGGAGGGATTGCAAGGATGTCGCCGGAGCTATTTTTTGCCGTATTGTTGGCAAAGGAAGATAGTAGAATCTGCTTTACATGATGGAGCGCTGCCGCATTTTTGCAGTCTGCGAAGCTGGCGGTGATGGCGTAGCCATCCACAGCAAATGCGGTATGTTGTTTTCTCTGCTGCATAAAGACCTCCTTTTCAATTCTCGGCAACAGGGAAAGGCCAGCGCCTCATAAAAACGCTGGCCTGCGGCTTATGACCTTGGTACTCGTCGGCACAAACTCCGCTATGCTGCTTTGGGACAAAATGTCCCAAAATCCGCCCGCTCCGTTGTGCCTCCTCTCCCCACAAAGTCTTGCGACTTTGCGGGGCACCCCATGCCCAAAGTAATTTGTCTGCGTCACCGTGCGCTATCGCTCCTGTTCCTTTTTGCGCTGGCCGTCCGTGACACCCAGTAGATGGTCAATGTTGCTCTTGACCGCCACGGCCTGCCGCATTTCCTCTTGTGCCGAGCGGTACTCGGTATAGAGCGCCTTTTTCCGCGCCGCCAGTTGGCGGCGTTTTTCTTTTAGCTCTGCCATCTTGGGCAGCTTCTCTCCGCCCAGCAGCTCTCCCATCGTGGCCTTGGCTGCCCGGTAGTCCGCCAGTTCTGCCTCATGCTCGGCAAGGTTTTTTCGGCTGTACTTGGCAGCTTTGTACCCGTCAAAGACGGGGCGGGTCTTAGCGTACCGCACCACGGCTCCCATCAGCTCGGAGGTTGCGGATAGGTCGGCCTCCGTCCGCCGGAGCTGTTCGGTCAAAGCGTGAAAGCGAGAAACGGCATCCTCGGCCTTGGCGGAGAGCTGGTTATACTCGGTGATATTCTGTTCCTGCATGAATTGAAGCGCTGCCGCCATCTGCTTGAGGTTATAGACCTTTGCCCACCGTGCATAGGCCGCCCCCTTGCCGGAGCGCAGCCGCTCCTGTATATCCACGATCAGATTGACACGGCGAGGGGTGGCAGGCGCAGGAACAGGCTGCTCTGGGATTGGTCGCTCCCCGACGATGACGGCCTTGATGTCCTCGGGATCGTAGCCGTCCCCGAGGGTGGACGCTCGCAGCCGGGTCGCCCGTTCCTGCCCCGGAACAAGGAAAGAGATTGCGCTGCCGCGCCCATGCTTGACCGTGAAGCCAGACGCCTCCATGAGCCGGAGAAAAGCATCAAAATCGGCGGGGCGTTTAGCAAGAGCTTCATTGATGGCAAGCCGTAGCTGCTCCTTGTATGGGGGCTGCCGCTCCGTCCCCAGCCATGCCCCGTAATGGAGAAATCGTCCCTTGCTGTGCAGCTTGGGATTGGTGATGACGGACAGATCATTTTCAAGGCAAATGCGGTCAGAGAGCCGCCGCACCGCACGGCCAGAGCCGATAAAGTCCCGGAACTTCCGGGTACAGTCCAGCGAGGTCGAGTTATAATAAATGTGATTGTGGATGTGCGCCTTGTCCGTGTGGGTGGCAACGAAAAAGGCGTACTTGCCCTTTGTCCAGCGCATCGCCGTTTCATAGCCGATGCGGTTTGCCTTCTCTGGTGTGATCTCCCCGGGCTTGAACGACTGGCGGATCTGATAGCAAAGCACATCCGCATCCCGCCGCTGCTCCCGGCCTGTGGTGACCTTGTACTTGGCCTTGCTTAATAGGAACTCGGCATCAGCGGTCATGTGGTCGCAGCCGTAGGACGAGATCAATTCGCCGCCCTCGGTCTTGTCCGGGTTTTGCCCGTAGTCAAACCGTTCTTTCAAGGACTGCGCGATGGTTTCGCCTTTGCTGATTTTGTACTTCTTGTAGTAGGTCGTGGCCGTAGGCAGCCCTCCTTCCGATGTGACAAA
>ENA-ORRA01000672-ORRA01000672.1-human-gut-metagenome-genome-assembly--contig:-NODE-672-length-29474-cov-4.538801_pt1 | contig 29474 bp, 16 predicted proteins | sample MGYA00242169_ERZ509122 | MGnify/ENA primary metagenome ERZ509122 (study PRJEB26280, sample SAMEA2338650) | human gut metagenome | biome: human gut; feature: human-associated habitat; material: faeces...
TAAAATAAGAAAAAGCAATGTATATTAAGGCCGGATATAACATAGGATGCAGTAAAAGAAGATTCGGGGGTTATTATGCCGATATGGAAATGTAACGGCAAAGAGAAAGTAAATAATAATCAAAAGAAACGAATATATTTCAAAATTTTGAATCTTTTGCTCGTTATAATACTTGTATTTTCTGTGGCGTCAGTGGGCGGATGCTCAATGGAGAGTAAGCAGGGAGCAAAAGGTGCGAAAAGCGCAGGAAAAAGGCAAAGTGAAGATGCAAGATTTGAAGAATACACGGCGGAACTATTCTGCAAAGAAGTGTCGGCAAATACAGTGAGTCTGCATTATACGCTTAAAGCGCCGGAAAAATATGGGATTGAAGCAACTGACGCTACATTCGGTCAGTTTGAAAGAGAGCCGGAAGCAGTCAAGGCGGCGGCGGAAAATATGCGTCAGGCTCTTCTTGGATTCAACTATGATGATCTTAACGTACAAAATAAGATTACATATGACATTTTAAATTATCGGTTAAAGCTGATGAAAAAGAGCGCGGATTATACAATGTATGAAGAACCGCTCGGGCTTGTAAGCGGAGTGCAGACACAGCTTCCGGTAGTTTTATCAGAATATCGTTTTTATGATAAGGAAGATGTGGAAGTATATCTGGCGCTTGTAAGACAGACGGAAGAATATTTTGAAGAGATCATGATATTTGAAAAGAAAAAGGCAGAGATGGGTTTGTTCATGCCGGATCAGGCGGTGGAAACAGTGATCGGGCAGTGCCGCGCCTTTTTGGAAATGGGGAACGGAAATTACTTGTATTCGACGTTTGCAGATCGAGTGATGGAATTAAATACATTGACAGAGAAAGAAAAAAGTGACTATATACAGGAAAATGCACTTGCAATATCCGATTATGTGTTTCCTGCGTATGAGCGTATGACGGAGGAACTGGAACAGCTCAAAGGATCGGGTAAAAATGAAAAAGGTCTTGTATATTTTCCGAAGGGGAAGGAATATTACGAACTTCTTGCCCGGCAGTCAACCGGTTCAAGACGTTCGGTAGAGGAACTAAAAGATTTGACACGCAGACAGATAAACGAAGATCTTACGGCGATGGAGCAAGTGCTCGGTCTGACAACAAAGGAAGCTAAGGAAGCTGCGGCGGTGATCACAGATAAAAAGGCAGAGCAGATATTGGAACAGTTAAAAGAAGGATCGAAAACTGCGTTTCCGGAACCGCCTCAGACAAAGCTGGAAGTAAAGTATGTTCCGGAGGCAATGGAGGAACATCTAAGTCCTGCGTTTTACATGATACCCGCGATCGATAATTCACAGCAAAACGTGATCTATATTAACAGGGCGCGCATGGGAAACGATATGACGCTTTTTACGACACTTGCTCATGAAGGATATCCGGGACATCTTTATCAGACGATTTATTATGAAAGTACGCATCCTGATCCAATCAGAAGTCTTCTTGATTTCGGCGGATATGTGAGGCGGATTGAAACTGACCATCATAAAAAACGGTTTATTTGGGTCCCGCACGTTTCCTTCATTCCGTAAGTAGGAGATTGCTTTATCCGCCTCATGTGCGGGCGACCACTCGTTTATCTCGTGTTTGACGCCTTCGGTATCCCAATAGTGCGGATGCTTGTGCACGTCATAGGTCCCGTACGAATACCAATAGTCGAAACCGTGCCGACGTTCTGCCGGCGTATAAGCATCCCAGGCCGGAACACGGTCTTCTACATATTTTCCGGGACGTTCTGGGTCATTGGGAGTCGGGCAGTCGACATGCAGTTTCCCGATATAAGCACAGTTATATCCGGCTTGGCTGAATACGTCGCTAATGCAGGTCGCATCTTCGCGCAATGAACTGATCGGACGGTTGGCATTACAGTTCAGAGGTACTCCGCTATGTTCCGGATACATCCCCGTTAACAATATTCCCCGGTGCGGACTACTCAGCGGGCAGTTGCTCATGGCCGAAGTCAGCACAACAGATTCTTTCGCAAACCGGTCCAGATTAGGCGTATGCACCGGATCTCCCTCGAAATTCACCGCATCCCGGAATCCCGCCTCTCTCCAGAAACCCATCGCATGGTTACGCATTTGGTCCGGGAAAACATAAATTACGTTTGGAGTACTTGATAAATTCGGGGAGGTAACAGGCTTTTCTTTACATCCCTGAAAGGAGAAAAGAAGAATACTCCCTAAAAGATATGCCGTTTCGTGGTTGGAATGATTGAGTTGTTTATACATATGTTTATTGATTTATTGAACGTAATGATATTTTGCAATTCATTTTTCCTGGTCTTGATAAGATGGATATGAAATTCAATATTCACATTGCTGCCAGTATTGAAAGGTGTTCCTCTTTTTGATGGGAGCATATGGATTACAAATATAATGAAAAAGGACAGACATAGCAGTCTGCCCTTTTATTTGTTTATTGGTAGGTGATTACCATCCTGGGTTTTGATCTTCTTTCAGACTTGGGTTCTTCTGAATTTCATTATTCGGAATCGGCCATAAATAGTCCCGAGACTGAACGACACGGTTGTAATAGAATTGTCCGGTAAAGCCTTTGACTTCTCCGGCCAAAGTTTCCAGTAATCCCCAACGTTTCATATCACTGAAACTTAACCCTTCGCCAGCCAGTTCGACTGCACGCTCATGTCTGATTCGTTCGAATACTTGTTCTTTGGTAGTTGCCTGCAGATAACTTGGGCCGCTATTAAGTCCCGGCATGTCGACGCGTGCACGGACTTGGTTAATCAAGTCGACTGCTTTTGTCTGCTGGTCTGTCTGGTTGTAGCATTCAGCCAGCATTAACAATACATCGGCATAGCGGATCAGCGGGAAGTTGATCGGTGTATCTTCGCGGTTATTGATAGCACCATTCATGTCATATTCGGCTACAAATTTACGCCACAAATACATTTCGTAGTTTCCGTTAACACGAATAAAACCGTTCTTTTCGTTTGTCTGTCCGGATTTTTCTGTGATAACATATTCCGTATCCATCGGAGCGTTGGAATACCAACCTTTATAAGTCGTGTACGGCATAATGATGGAAGCCATCATACGCGGGTCACGCTTGTTGTACATTTCTAATAACTTGTCTTTTGCGGCGGGATAGGTGGCCACTTTGTTCAACCCTTCGTTTAATGTCGCATAGAATGTTTCTTTCTTGACTGCATCATTTTCATTGAATCCCGGAATAACTTCATTCCAATCGAAAGCACGTCCGTCTTTCCATTCGTAAGAGTCAACGAAATCAGTGGCTACCATTACATTATTCCAGCAACTTCCATAAGAAGCACGGGTTCCCATGTAGAATGTCATCGGCATACCGAAATCAGTACCGACACCACCGATATTTTGAATTGCAAAGATCATTTCTGAGCTTTCATCTCCACCTGGTTTGAACAGGTTTTCATAATCTGAATACAAAGCATACTTACCGCTGTTGACAACATTCTCAAAACATGTGGCTGCTTCTTGGTATTGTTTATTGTAGAGAAAGACTTTTCCTTTCAATGCCATTGCAGCTCCGGATGTCGCACGTCCTTTATTTGATTCATCCCAATCTGCCGGTAAATGAGCAATCGCTTCATCCAGGTCTTTGATGATAAATGTACGGACTTCTTCTGCCGAGCTTCTTGGTTTCAACATATTGGAGAAGTCTTCCGCAACGATAGTTGTCTCATCATAAATCGGAACTCCACCCCAAAAATCAAGTAAGGTAAAATAGTAGAGGGCACGCATAAAACGGGCTTCCGATTTGTAGCGGGTTTTCAGTTCGTCGGACATATCACATTGGTCGACGTTCTGTAATACAATATTAGCACGTGTGACGCCTTCATACAGTTGTTTGAACTTATCGCCGACGGCTCCTTCCGTAGTGGTATAAGTACCACGGCCGATATTTGGATACGAAGGTGTGTCATATCCGGCACCTACGCCACCTAAACAGTCAAAACCGAATTGACGGCCGAAAACATCGTTGTGTGTCATTTGACTGTAAACCCCCATCATTGCCTGATCGGCATGGTCTTGTGTCTGGAAGAATGTTCCGGCACTTAACTGATCTTCCGGATAACGGTCCAAGTCGTAGCAGCTACTCATTAACAGAAGTGATGCTGCACAAGTGAAAAATAATTTATACTTATTCATAATGCTTTTTCAATTAAAAAGTTACATTAACACCTAAAACCGCTGATTTCATTGCCGGATAAGCCAGCCCGCTGATTTCAGGATCAAATCCTCTGTAAGATGTAAATGTGAAGAAGTTTTCCAAACTGCCATAGAAACGAAGTCTTTCCAATTGCATCTTTTTCGTAATAGATTTAGGCAGTGAATAGCCTAATTGAATGTTACGAATCTTCAAGAAGGCTTTGTTCTCCAAGTAGAAATCACTCATTTGAGTGTTGATCTGATTCTGGGATTGTAACAAGCGCGGGTAGATAGCGTCTGTACGGCCTTCAACCCATCTTCCTTCTGCAACATCTTTGTTCAACTGGTAGCCGAAACGTACGGTTGAAGTGTTTGCCAATGCATTTTGCCAGTAAACTTTCACACCTGCCTGTCCTTGGAACAGAACGGAAAAGTCGAATCCTTTGTAGGCGGCATTCAGGTTCAAACCGAATTGGAATTTCGGGTTCGGGCCGTCGCTGACGATTTCGCGGTCATCCATGTCGATAATACCGTCTCCATTGATATCTTTGTACAGTAAATCTCCTTTTTGAGGCGTACCGAATGCGGCAAACGGATTCACCTTTTTACCAGTCTTCTCGTCAATCGGTGCGTTGTCGATCATTTGTTGTACAAGTGCTAGATCAGCATCTGTTTGGATTATGCGGTCTGCACGCAATAAATATTGAGAATTGATGGAATGACCTTCCCAGATAATATTAGCCCCGTCATAAGAGATACCGCCTTTATCTGTTCCCTTGAACTTATTGACTTTGTTTTTTACGAATGTAAAGTTACCGTTGACACCGTAGGAGAAATCTCCAATTTGGTCCTGCCAGCCGAGGGTCATCTCGATACCTTGGTTTGTAACAGTCGCACTGTTTTGTTTAGGAATGGATGCTGTTCCGTGTACGTCCGGTGCAGGCAAGTTGATCAAAATGTCTTTTGTTCTCTTATTGAAGTAATCGACAGTACCAGTTAATTTATTATTGACCAAACCGAAATCGAAACCGACATTTGTCATATAGGTAGATTCCCAAGTCAGAGCCGGATTGGCCAGTCTGGCTTGTGCAAGACCTAATATCAGTGCGTTGTTCAACGTGTAGTTGAATGCAGAACCGGAGCTTGGTTTATTAGCGTAAGTTGCGATCGCGTCGTAGTTCCCAACGGAATTGTTACCCAAAGAACCATAAGATAAACGGAACTTTAGGTTGCTCAACCCTTTCTCCACCCAATCTTCCATAAAGGCTTCCTGATCCATACGCCATGCAACGGAAGCAGAAGGGAAGTAACCGGTACGGTTATTTGAAAGGAAGCGGGATGATTGGTCTGCACGAAGATTGACTTCTAGTAAGTATTTGTTTTCCCAATCCAGATTGATACGTCCGAAGAAAGAACGCATAGCCCATTCGGTGCTTGAACCGGAAGCTGTTGCATCACCGATTGCAGCATCGATCACGTTCAAACTTAAATCGATCATGTCATATTTTGTAGCAGAGAAGTTCTTGCTGCGATACATTTCCTGGCTGGCTCCGACCATTGCGTTCAAACCTAAGCGGTCATTCATGAAACGTTTCTCGTAGCGTGCTACAACATCTCCGAAGAAGCGTTCGGTTTTACCGTCGTAATTCATGATGTTGGTTTTTCCTCTGTTGGAGTAAGTGATCACGTTATCACGGAAGTTCCAACCGTCGATGAAAACAGGTTTCCGGCTTCGTTGTTCATCCACGAACTCATAAGAATATGATGCTGTAACAGAAAAGCCTTCGAACGGTTTCAACGTTCCGACGAAACGAGAACGCATATTGGTTTTGCGGATATTACCAGCTTTGCTGTTCAAACGGATCAAAGGGTTGTTATTCGCCGATTGTGCGTCGTCTTCACTATTATTCATAGCTCCGTATCGTCCGTCCGGTGCACGGAATACCATACCGGGAGTCGTTGCTGATGCGTAGGTGAACACATCATCAACAGATGTGTCTTTCTTGTCACTTGCCGTATATTTGGCAGATGGTTCCATGTTTGAAACATATCCGCTGACTTGTGCCCCTAAATTCAACCACGGTTTTACATCGGCTGAAATGTTTACACGTCCGTTATATTTTTCGAAGCCGGTATTTTCCATTACCCCCGGATTCTTTTGATAACCGAATGATGAATAGAAACGGATTTTGTCACTACCGCCACTCATGGAGATGACGTGGTTGTGAGAAGTCGAAGGTGTAAATGTCTCGTCAATCCAGTTTGTATTCGGATATTTTAACGGATCTCGTCCACCATCTGCCCGCCATTCGTCTATGACAGCTTGTGAGAACTGAGCTTTCAAATTAGAATTGAGGTAGCCTTCGTTGATCAATTCCATATAAGTGGCATAATCAGAAACGGGGTCCATAGAGCTGGGGATACTTGGTGATGTGAATGAAACATACCCGTTGTAGTCCAACTTAATAGAACCAGCTTTCCCTTGTTTGGTGGTAATCAAGATAACACCATTTGCAGCACGTGAACCATAAATTGCCGATGATGCGGCATCTTTTAATACGGTCATCGATTCGATGTCCTGTGGGTTAACAGTGTTGATACCCGCTTCTACACCGTCGATAATGACCAATGGGGAAGATTCATTCAGTGTTCCTTGACCGCGAACCTTGATCGACGCATTGTCGTTACCCGGCTGATTGGCCGTACCTTGTACGTTTACACCGGCTGCAAGACCTGCCAATGCATGGGATACGTTGGTAATAGGGCGACTTTCTGTCAACTCTGCAACATTAATAGTTGATACGGACCCGGACAAGTTTACCTTTTTCTGTGTACCGTAGCCTACAACTACAACTTCGTCTAACGCCTGTGAGTCTTCGGCCAGCTTAATGTTGAACGAAGTCTGATTGTTTACGGGGATTTCCTGATCCTTATATCCGATATAAGAAACAACAAGGATGGAATTAGGAGATACTTCCAGAGAAAAATTACCGTCCATGTCGGTAATTGTACCGTTGGTAGTTCCTTTTTCTACGACATTAGCTCCAGCGATAGGGCCCAGGGCATCTTCTACTACACCTTTGATAGTGTGTTTTGCCTGTTGAGGAGAAGCTACAACAGGATTCGGCTCATCTGAACCAAACGTATCGGTAGAAGGATTAGCGGAGGCCATCCCGATTGATGCCAGGAACATAGTAGCTCCTAAGGACATCGCTCTCGATACATAAAAGCGTTTAAAATCTTTTGTCATAATAACACCAGATTGATTAATAAATTGATAATAATTCTCATTTCTCTAAATTGGCACTTTGTGGTTTTTCACAAAAGTGTGTTTTGATCTGAGTTCTTCAAGAACTATGATCAGAACGCTGCAAATTTAGATGTTAATAAGGTGCAGGAATGTATAATTTTATCCATTTGATATGCACTAATCTTCCAGCGGTGAGTTTTTAGCAATATTATAACATGTTAAATATTAACGTGTTACAATATTCACATTTTGTATAACATATAAAATTGGCTTAATAAGTAATATATTTATTTAGAATTCATAATTGAATATTCGCATGAGTGTTCTCGATGTGTAAAAACGATGCTACTAAAGAAAGTTTTCATATTCTTGACGAATGTGAACCGTAGATAAATTTTATATGGAAAAATGTAGAAGAAACCGTCACTCCGTATCTTTTTGTTTTCCTGCAATTCGTTCAGAATCTATCCGTTCACATGAAGCTACAGATCTGTAACATAGCATAAACTATTTCGAAAGTCATAGTAAACTAATTCAAGACATATTGCATATTATTTATATATAGTACTACATATCGTGAATACATAGTACTACATATCGCCAATTAGTAGTACTACATATAGGCAACAGGTAGTAACTACCAATAGATACTTTGTTATATGTTATCATTTAGTTCTTAAGATGTTTTGATTTAGTTAATGGCATGAACCGGATTAGTCAGCCGCTACCCAAGATCAGTTTCAAATAGTGTCGGTTCCAATACCTTACCGACACCTATTAACAAATTGCTTATTAGATATATATAGTAAAAAGTGTCGGATGTTTGTGTATTCTGCATTTTTCCATATAAAATCCGTTCACAATTCAAATATTACCAATATTGAATCATAAATGATGACAAAGCACCGCAGTTCTTGAAGAACTCAGATCAAAACCACTTTTGTGAAAAACACAATTGAAAAACACAAAGTGCCAATTTAGAGAAATGAGAGTTATTATCAATTATTAATCAATCTGGTGTTATTATGACAAAAGATTTTAAACGCTTTTATGTATCGAGAGCGATGTTCTTAGGAGCTTCCATGTTCTTGGCATCAATCGGGATGGCTTCTGCTAATCCTTTAACCGATGCATTAGGTTCTACAGAACCTAATCCTGTTGTCGCTTCGCCACAACAGGTCAAACACAGTATAAAAGGTGTGGTAGAGGACGAGTTTGGTCCGGTTGCAGGAGCAAATGTTGTGGAAAAAGGAACGACCAATGGTACGATTACCGATATGGATGGTAATTTTTCTCTTGAAGTCGCGCCTAATTCTATTTTAGTTGTTTCATTTATCGGGTATAAAGAACAACAAATTCCTGTAAACAATCAAAAAAACTTTACTATTAAATTAGCTGAAGATTCTCAAGCATTGGATGAAGTTGTGGTTGTTGGTTATGGTACGCAGAAAAAAGTGAATCTTTCTGGTTCTATTACATCTGTTAATGTGGGGGAAATGACGGAAAGTCGCCCGTTAACAAGTATTTCTACCGCACTTGCCGGTACTGCACCTGGTGTCCATATAGCATCAACTAACAACCTGCCCTCGAATAATGGAGATGCAGAAATCACAGTTCGTGGTCAAGGAACATTGAATAATTCATCGCCATTGGTTATCATTGACGGTGTGGAAGGAAGTATGAGTTCCGTCAATCCCCAAGATGTGGAAACTATGACTGTTTTGAAAGATGCGGCCTCGTCAGCCATTTATGGATCACGTGCTGCAAACGGTGTTATACTTATTACAACAAAGTCGGGTAAATCAGGTAAAATGAAATTGGAGTATAACGGTTATGTCTCATTCGAAACTTTGAAACAGCCTTACGAAGTGATAAGCGATTATGCGACCTATATGGAGCTAATGAATGAAGGGATGCTTAATAGTAACAAAGATGCTCCTTTCTCACAAGCCACCATTGATCTTTGGCGTGAAAAATCAAAAGATCCAAATGGCTTGACGAACGGAGTACCTAACTATTTGGCTTATCCTAATAGTAATCTTTTTGATGTATATCAAACAGGGGTTTCTCATCAACACAATATCTCGGCCTCGGGAGGAAGTGAAAAGTTGACTTATTATACTTCTTTCAATTATTTAAATAATCCAGGTATTCTGGAAAACATGGGGTACGAAAAATTTAGTCTTCGTGCAAATATTGATTCACAGTTGAAAGATTGGTTGAAAGTAGGTGTGAATATGAGCGGTTATGTTGCCAATACGACTCCTGTTACAGAAAATCTGGATGACATTTACACGTATGGATTGACAGGTGGTAACCCTGGAGTTGCTTATTTGGATGATCAAAATCGATTGGGCATCAATGCTAATCCGGAAGATGACCCGCAAAATGCAACGAATAACCCGTACAATCGTTTGCGGAATGTGACAGGAAATATTGATATGAACAGTATGAAAACACGTTTATATGCAATTTTGACACCGTTGAAAGGATTGACAATTCAAGGCTCTTATACATACGATTACTACGATAAGAAGAAAGTTTCCAAGCCAAATTTCGTGCCATTATATAATTTTCAGACTGGTGCACTGTATTCTGATGGAGTCGGACAGACAAGTATTACAAATTACAGTGAAAAAACTATTCGTAACTTTATGGATGCGACAGCTCGCTACGAACGGAATTTCTTTGAAGATCGTTTAAGTGCAACTCTGATGGTTGGTGCCAGCCAGGAACAATATAAATATTCGGATTTTGGTGTAACACGCAAAGATTTAATTGACCCATCGTTAGGGGTTGTAGAAGGAGCTTATGGAGATTATTCGGGAGAAGGTAATACCTATGAATGGGCAATGCGTTCATTTTTCGGACGTTTAAATTTAGGTTGGGATGACCGTTATTTGCTTGAAGTAAACCTTCGTGCCGATGGTTCTTCTCGTTTCAATAAGAACAACCGTTGGGGGTATTTCCCATCTTTCTCAGGTGCTTGGCGTTTGTCTGAAGAGGCATTTATGGAAGATACCAGAAGCTGGTTGGATAATTTGAAACTTCGTGCATCTTACGGGTCGTTAGGAAATAATACACTGGGGGATAATCGTGATAAGGATGGAAACTATATGTCTCAGTCTATGTTTGCACAAACTAATTACGTTTTGGGGCGTACTGTCGTAAATGGGTTGTCACAAACTGCAATAGCAAATGCCGATTTGACATGGGAAACGACTTATATCACGAACATTGGTGTAGATTACGGCCTGTTTGGAAACCGTTTTTCAGGAAGTATTGAATATTTTGACAAACGTACGAAAGGTATTTTGATTGATTTGCCGGCCCCGATGGTACATGGTAATGCAACAGTACCTAAACAGAACTCTGCCAAGGTTTCAAACCGAGGTATCGAATTTACGACCAGTTGGAATGATAAGATAGGAAAAGATTTCTCTTATAATGTTGGCTTTAACTTCACCTACATTAAAAATAATGTTGATAAGTTTAAAGGAGGGGATGCTTCTTATGATGGAGCCCGTATGCTGAAAGAAGGATTACCAATCTGGTCTTTGTATGTATTGGAAGCTGACCGTATCATACAGACTGACGAAGATTTGGCGATTGTCGAACAAATGGTTGCCAATAACCCTGATGCATTCACTGCATTCGGAACGCCTCAGAAGGGTGATCTTTTGTATAAAGACGTTAACGGAAGAGATGAAAACGGGGAATTGACAGGTAAGCCTGATGGAAAGATTGATAATGATGACCGTGTTGTAGTCGGTAACGGACAGAATCCTAATTTTACATTTGGTATGAATTTAGGTTTTGAGTGGAAAGGTATCGATTTCTCAATGTTATTTCAGGGACAGGCAGGTTTGAAAGATATTTTCCACAGTAATTTGTTCCGTAGTGTGGTTCGTCAAGGATATCAAATCAATGCGGAGGTTGCCGATGGTCGTTGGTATGAAGGACGGACAGATGCAACTTATCCCCGTTTTTTGGACTATAGTGATACACGGAATGAACAAAATTCAACGTTCTGGGTAGCAAATAAAAACTATCTGAAGATCCGTAATATCACGTTGGGATATACATTGCCGGCTCATTGGACTCAGAAAGCTTATTTGGAACGTGTTCGCATTTATGGAAGTTTGGAAAATTTCTTTACGTTTACTTCATGGAAAGGATATGATCCAGAAGTAAGTGGGGTTACTTACCCGACTATGAGACAAGCTGTAGTTGGTGTGAACGTCTCGTTTTAACAATAAAGTCAAATCATTAAAAAGAAAAATAAAATGAAAAAACATATATTGTCTTTGATGGCAGCTGTATCTTTACTCACAGGTTGCTACGATTTAGACAGGACTCCTTATGACCAAGTGAGCTCGGAGGCGATGTGGCAAACGGCAGACCAATGCAAGCAGGGACTGATGGGGGTTTATGCTTCCTTGAAAGAGGATGACCTGTTCGGTAAAATGTTTTTGATAGATGTCAACTCTGATGTGGCTGCCGGCTATGATCAATACGAAGTACTACAGTTAGGAACTGCTACTTCAAAAACCGGTTTTATGAATAGTAAATGGCAGGATGGGTACAACAGTATCCAACGTGCAAATTTAGTTATTCGAAATGTTGCAGAAGCACCAATTGAAGAAGGTACAAAGAATCAGATATTGGGAGAAGCACATTTCTTACGGGCTTTAGTCTATTTTCATTTAATGGATTATTTTGGAGGACTTCCTCTTTATGATGAGTCTGTCGACTTGGAGAAAGATTTTAATAATTTAATGAATCCGAGAAGCTCGGTTGAAGATACACGTGCTTTTATTGTCAAGGATTTAGAGAAGGCATTGGAGTGCGGTTTGCCAGAGACATGGGATAGTGAGAATTATGGACGTGTAACTTTGACTGCCGTTCAAGCATTGTTGGGTAAAGTCTATTTATATGCAAAGGAATATGACAAAGCTGTCGAATGGTTGGAAAAATCTACGAATGGACATGAATTATACAGTGATTATGCAGGTTTGTTTAATTTAGATGGTGGACATACAAGTTCGGAGATGATCTTTTCGATCGTTAATCTTGGTGGTACGGGTAACAATTATGGTATGCCACTCTGTTTTTATGCTGGAACACGTGCTTCTTACGGCAGTTGTTGGAATAATACGGTTCCTTCATCTACATTGATTGAAATGTATGAGTACAAGGATGGTCGTCCTTTTGATTGGGATGAACTTTTCCCTGGATTTACAACAAGCAATGACGTGAAAGAAAGTGTGTTCAGATGTACGGCTAATTCAAGTGCAACGGAAATCATAAGTATGCCTGAGGAAAATAGAGCTAAGATTTTACAGATGTATGAAGATCGTGATCCTCGTATGAAAGCGACTGTTATTTTGCCTTATACGACATATCAAGGTTGGTACAGCAATAAAAAAACAGAGATGCTCTTCGTTGTTGCTAAAAATGAAAAAGGAACTATAACTTTGTCTTCTGCTAATGGTTTCGTTTATAATAATCGAGGTGGTTGGGAAACTTATTTCTGGCGTAAATATGTTCCGGAAGGAGATTGGGATGGTGCAATTACAGATCGTTCACATACGCCGGTAAACTTCCCTATTATCCGTTTGGCTGATGTTTATTTGATGTTGGCGGAGGCTTATAATGAACAAGGTAATTCAACGAAAGCAGTTGAATACATTAATAAAGTTCGTGAACGCGCTGGTATCGCCTTGCTCAATAGTGGTCCTGATTATCTGAAAGCGGTAACAAAAGATGAAATATTCCAACGAATTTTTAGAGAAAGAGCTGTAGAATTTGCAAATGAAGGACTCCGTGATAGTGATTTACGTCGTTGGAAATTATCTCATACGATGTTAAACAGAGAAGAGTATGGGTTTACTGGTAAACGTATGTTTACCCGTGTATTTCGGGAAAATCGAGATTATCTGTGGCCAATACCACAAGATGAAATAGACATGAATAGTGCTATTAAGCAAAATCCAGGATGGTAATTTGTAATCCATAGCTGAAAAGGAGGTTGCTTCTGTCAAGATTTGAGCTCTTGCTACAGAAGTAACCTTTTTTATGACTTAAATTTATATGACCATGCAGAAAATTAATTTGTTATTGACTGCTTGTCTTGCTATAGCTTCTGTAGCCGATTTAATGGCACAATCAAAAAGACAAAATATTTTGTTTATCGTTTGTGATGACCTTCGCCCAGAGTTGGGCTGTTATGGCCGGAAGCAGATCAAGTCTCCGAATATTGATCGATGGGCGGCACAGAGTGTATTATTTGACCGGGCGTATTGCAATATTGCTGTTTCCGGGGCTTCCCGCGCAAGCCTGTTAACAGGATTGCGTCCGACAAAAAATCTGTTACAGGCTTGGAATGCCCGTACCGATGTGGATGTCCCTGACGCAGTTACCATACAGAAATGTTTTAGAGACGCCGGATATATAACGATCGCAAACGGAAAAATTTATCATCACCAGGATGAGGCTTCCATGAAATATTGGGATGATGTCATGCCTCCCGTGCCTGGTACGGCAATGGGATACCATTCGGATGAAAACTTGGCTTTAATGCAGAAACAACAAAAAACAGGCAAAGGCCGACGCGGGTATTTTTATGAGCATGGAGATTTTCCTGAAAAGGACTATCTGGATTGGCAAATCGCAGATAAAAGCATACAGGATTTGAAGAAACTGAAAAAGCAGGAAAAGCCTTTTTTCCTTGCCGTAGGATTTATTCGTCCTCATTTGCCTTTTGTTGTGCCTCAGAAGTATTGGGATATGTACGATCATTCTGAAATTGAGATTCCTGAGAATTATATATTAAAATCAGGAAACAATATCCCGGAACGTGCTTTGACTAATTGGTCCGAGTTGAGAGCCTATAGCGGTATCCCGGAACAGGGACCGTTGGATGAAGAGACTGCCAAATTAATGATACATGGTTACTATGCTTCTGTCTCTTTTGTGGATGCGCAGATTGGCCGGTTGTTGAAAGCCCTGAAAGAAGAAGGACTCGATAAAAATACGACTGTCGTATTGATTGGTGACCATGGGTGGAATCTGGGAGAACATGGCACTTGGTGCAAACATAGCATTATGAATACCTGTTTGCATTCGACTCTTATAATCGATTCTCCTGAAATAAAAACACCATACCGTTGTGAACAGATTGTGGAATTTGTCGATTTATATCCGACCATGTGCGATGCTGCCGGAATCGAACGGCCTGCTCAGTTGGAAGGGACCAGCCTGCTTCCTTTGTTAAAATCACCGAAGGCGAAAACAAAGGGGTATGGGGTTTCCCGTTGGGCAAACGGTTTCACTTTTATACAGGGTCAGTATTTTTATACAGAATGGAGGGACAAAGACGAACGGATCATAGAACGGATGTTATTTGATCACTCGAATGATGGAGATGAAAATTATAATGTGGCAGGAAAAGAAGAGAATAAAGCGATTATAGAAGAGTTAAGCATAAAGCTATTGGAGAATAGGGGAGCTAATTATGAAAAATAAAGGCGAGATGGAGACTCCTTAAATTTCCGTTTTTGGACAATCCGTGCACATGAATTGGATGAATATGTCTCTTTCTCATAGAGGGGACCTCTATTTTTGCGATATTGAAAAATAATACCTATGAGAACACAACGATTCATCACAATCGTGTGCCTGTTGCTTTGGACAGTTGCACACTTGCATGCGCATGAAAAACGCAACTTGTTGCAGAAAGAGGCCGATTTTGAGAAAGTCAAATGCGCGTTGATAATGGAGCAGAAGTGGGTGCCGTATCCTGATTATTCTGACCGGGCCGGTTGGGATAAACTCCTCGGTAATTATAAAGAAAAATATATCCGGAAAGGAGAAAGTTATCTGGATTATGAGTGGAAGGTTGTGAAAGCGACCGATTATCTGGAGTTCGGACGAAGTGGTGACCGGGCGATTATGGAGAGTCCGTTCGGTAAAAACAATTCCGCACTCGGAAGCTTGTTCATGGCAGAGATGGCTGAAGGGAAGGGACGCTTTGTCGATCAGATTATCAATGGTGTTTTTGCAAGTTGTGAAATGACGAGCTGGGCACTGTCGGCCCATTTGGGATTACAGAAGGTCGGAGGATGCTTTCCGAGCTATGAAGAACATGTGATTGATTTGGGTTCGGGAAATCTTGCTTCCCAGTTGTCTTGGATTTATTATTACCTGAAACCTTCTTTCGATAAGGTAAATCCTTTGATTTCAAAAAGGCTGCGGCATGAATTACAGGTCCGCATCCTCGATACCTATATGAATGAAGATCATTTCTGGTGGATGGCGTTCAACCTGAAGCCTGGCGGATTAGTGAATAACTGGAATCCGTGGTGTAACTTCAATGTGCTGCAATGTTTCTTCCTGCTTGAGAATGACCGGGATAAATTGGCAAAAGCGGTTTACCGGACGATGACTTCCGTGGACCATTTCATTAATTATACGCATGGAGACGGAGGTTGCGAGGAAGGCCCTTCTTATTGGGGACATGCTGCCGGAAAGATGTACGATTATCTGCAGATGCTTTCTGACGGGACAGGCGGTAAAGTCTCCGTATTCGATCAGCCTATCATTAAGAATATGGGTGAATATATTGCCCGCTCTTATGTGGGGAACGGCTGGGTGGTCAACTTTGCCGATGCTTCTGCCAAAGGAGGAGGGGATGCCGATCTCATTTTCAGGTATGGGAAAGCAGTCGAAAGCCCTCTTATGATGAACTATGCTGCTTATCTCAAGAGTCTTTCTGATAAGGACGGTATTCCTTCCGGTGACCCTTTCCGTCTGTTCCAAACCTTGCTCTCCCGTGAAGAACTGGAAGGGATGAGTGCCGATTATCAGGCTCCCGGCTATTCTTGGTATCCGGAAACCGAATTTTGCTATATGACCAACAAGAATGGCTTTTTCGTGGCAACGAAAGGAGGCTATAATAATGAAAGCCATAATCATAACGATGCAGGGACCTTCTCCCTTTACTTGAATACGACGCCTATTTTTATCGATGCCGGAGTCGGGACCTATACCCGTCAGACCTTCAGTTCCGAACGCTATTCAATCTGGACAATGCAGAGTAATTATCACAACCTGCCTATGGTGAACGGTGTGCCACAGCAGTTCGGCTCGGAATTTAAGGCTACGGATGTGCACTTTGATCCGAGACGTATGTATTTCTCTGCAAATATTGCGACAGCTTATCCGGCAGAGGCAAATGTAAAAAAATGGGTCCGTTCGTATCAGTTGGGAAAGAACTCCCTGAAAATAGAAGATTCGTTCTCTTTGAACAAGGCGGATAAACCGAATCAGGTCAATTTCCTCACTTGGGGGAAGGTGGATGTGTCGGTTCCGGGAGTAGCCACGGTTGAAGTGAATGGCGAGAAAGTCCGGATGACGTATAATAAGAGCTCCTTTACACCGACTGTCGAAACGATCCGGCTGGACGATCCTCGCTTGTCGAATGTTTGGGGCGAACAGGTCTACCGGATATCGTTGAACGCCAATAAGCAGCCGCTTTCCGGCTCCTATACTTATACAATAACAACAATAAAATAATTGGTACATGATGAAAAATTTGATTGCATTTGCTTTTTCGGCATTTCTGCTATCTTGTGCAGGTGCCCCTAAGACAGAGGAAAAAAGTTTTATTGACGAGAATATCGATTTTGCCCGTGCACAAATAGGGAATGAGATCGGTGTGATCGAAGCGAGTGGGAAATGCTTGAATCCGGTGACGCTTAAGACAGACAGTTCTGTCTATTATTGTGGTTATGCGGATTGGCGGAGCGGCTTTTTCCCCGGATCTGTCTGGTATTTGTATGAACTGACGGGCGACAGCACGTTGCTGCCGTTGGCCGCCAAATATACGGATGCCATAGAGGAAGCCAAAAACCTGACTTGGCATCATGATATCGGATTTATTGTAAATTGCAGTTTCGGGAATGGCTTGAGACTGGCAGGGACGCCTTCTTATAAAGATGTGATGGTGCAGGCTGCCAAGTCGTTGTCTACCCGTTTCCGTCCGGCTGCCGGGATTATCCAGTCGTGGGATGTGGAACGTGGATGGCAGTCCGAACGGGGTTGGGAATGTCCGGTTATCATTGACAACATGATGAATCTGGAACTGATGTTCGAAGCGACGCGTCTGTCCGGCGACTCTTCTTTCTATAAGATTGCGGTGTCGCATGCCGATCGTACCATGGAGGAACATTTTCGCCCGGATGGAAGTTGTTACCATGTGATTGACTACAGTATCAAGGATGGTAAAGTGCGCCATCGCCAGACGGCACAAGGATATGCCGACGAATCTATCTGGAGTCGCGGGCAGGCATGGGCTATCTACGGTTATGCGGTATGCTATCGTGAAACCAAGGACCGTAAATATCTGGATCAGGCCTTGAAAACTTTCAATATGATGAAGAATCTGGAGAATATGCCGGAAGATCTGATTCCTTACTGGGATATGTCGGCTCCGAATATCCCGAACGAACCACGCGATGTATCGACGGCTTCCTGTATCGCTTCCGCGCTTTATGAGATCAGTACGATGGATGTACCGGATGCAGCCGGCTATAAAATGTATGCCGACAGTATCATGGTTTCACTTTCTTCTCCGGCCTATCGGGCTGCATTGGGCACGAATGGAAACTTCCTGCTGATGCATTCTGTTGGCAGCATTCCTCACAATTCGGAAATAGACGTCCCATTGAACTATGCCGATTACTATTATCTGGAGGCATTAAAACGTAAACGGGATATCGAGAAAGGTCTTTAATTAATGAGTATGCATTATGCTTAAATATCTATTTCCCTTATCATTTTTCTTTTTTATATAATATTCATAACTTTGCTTATCCGCACGTATCGGGACCGGCAAGGAGAGTTTCCGTTCGATAAACCCTATTATTTGCTGATCGATATGTTGTTGGGTGGAGCTTGTATTGGCGAAGTCGATTCTTTGGCTTTGCCGGTGGAGATGAAAGTGGGGCAGGTACGATATTATAGGAAGGATTGATATATTTAATTTAAGATAGCATGAAAACAGGAAAGTTGATTTTCGCATTGGTATTTCTGATGTTGTTTGCCGATGCTTCGATGGCTGCCAAGTGGAAAGCCAAACATGTAGTTTTGATCGGTCTGGACGGCTGGGGCGCTTATAGTGTGAACAAGGCCGAAATGCCGAATGTGAAGAAGTTGATGGAAGAAGGATCTTATACGTTGAAAAAACGCTCTGTACTTCCGTCTTCCAGTGCCGTAAACTGGGCTTCCATGTATATGGGAGCGGGCCCGGAACTTCATGGTTACACGGAATGGGGATCGCAAACTCCGGAACTGCCTTCCCGTGTAGTGAATAAGCACGGTATTTTCCCGACTGTGTTCAGCTTGCTTCGCGAGTCTGATCCGAAAGCTGAAATCGGCTGTATCTGTGAATGGGCGGGAATCCGTTACGTTGTCGATACGTTAGCTTTGAGTTATGATAAAAATATTACGGAAAAGCCGCAGAATCCGGCCACTGCCAAATGTGCGGTTGAATATATCAAGCGTGCACATCCGGCATTGGTCAATATCGTTTTCGACGAACCCGATCATGTCGGTCATGCTGAAGGTCATGACACACCTGCCTACTATGAAAAGCTGAAAGAGCTCGACGGCTATATCGGCCAAATCATTCAGGCGGTTAAGGATGCAGGTATGTTGGATGAGACTATCTTTATCGTCACAGCCGATCATGGTGGTATCAAGAAAGGGCATGGCGGCAAGACCATGGAAGAAATGGAGACTGCCTTTATTATTGCCGGCAAGGGAATCAAGAAAGGATATGAATTCCAGGAAAGCATGATGCAGTTCGACTGTGCTTCGACAATCGCTTATATCTTCGGGTTGAAACAGCCGCAGGTTTGGATCGGACGTCCGATGATCCAGGTGTTTAAATGACCGTTTTCTTTCTGTATTCAGCCGGGGTAATTTCAAACTGGGCTTTGAAACAGCGGGTGAAATAACGCGGAGAACCGAAGCCCAGCCGGTCGGAGATGTCGGCGATCTGTAGATCGGGGTTTTCCGTCAACATGATTGCGGCCCGCTTCAGTTTGCAGTTGAGGACAAAGTCATTTGGTGTCATACCTGTCAGTGCCTTGAATTTGGCATACAATGAACTTCGACTGAGTCCCAACTCGCGAGCCATCATATTCATGTCGAAGTCGATATTATCAAGATTCTTTTCAATGATCGAGTTGACCGTGTCCAAGAACTTTTGGTCTATCGGGTTGCTTGCCAGCGATTGTGCATCGAAATCTTTCTGCTGGCTGAATTTCTTTTGCAGGATAATACGGTTACGGACCAGGTTATTGCAACGCGCCAGTAGTACCTTTGCATTGAATGGTTTATTTATATAGTCGTCGGCGCCTCGTTGTAAGCCTTCGATATTTTGCTCGGCGGAAGTGAGTGCCGTAAGCAGTACGACCGGGATGTGGCATACATCAAAATCATTTTTGATCTTCAAGCACATCTCTGTTCCGGACATTTCCGGCATCATGACATCGCTAACGATGATGTCCGGTCGTTCTGCGCGTGCCTTTTCCAATCCTTCTTTGCCGTTTCGTGCCAGCAGGACGCGGTAGGTCGGTGAGAACAGGGAGTTGAGTATCTGGAGTAATTCTTCGTTGTCTTCGACCAGTAGGATCGTATGAGGGGAATCGTCTCCTTCGATCAATAGCTCTTTTTGTTCCGTATCGGAAAACTTTTCCATGTGATCGGAAAAGGCGACCGTGTCGGGAATCAGGCTTTCCGTTTGCTTTTCTTGCTGCTTTTGTGCCAGTTCTTCCTCGGTAAAAAGCGTGCAGCCTTTCTGGAGATGGACAATGAAAATACTACCGTAGCCCGGTGTACTTTCCACTTGTATCGTTCCGTGGTGCAACTCGATTATGCTTTTGGTCAATGAAAGTCCGATCCCCGTGCTGGGAGTCTTGGTGATATTCGAGATACCGTTTTCAGCCTGATAGAATCGGTCGAATATTTTGTCTATATCTTCTTTGCTGATACCGATACCGTTGTCGATAACTTTAATGGTAACTTCATTTTCTTTGTTTTCCAAAATCATTTCAATGGCTGCATTCGGTTTGGTGTACTTGAAAGCATTGGATAGCAGGTTATAGAAGACTTTTTGCATTTGCTTCGGGTCGAAATAACACAAAACATTCTCTTGCGGAGCCGTGAAATTGTATGTGATGGAACGGCTGGACGCATATTCATAAAAAGACAGGTAAATCTCTTTCAGGAACGGGACGATGTCTTGCTCGTATACTTTCAGCTTCATATGTCCCTGTTCCAGTTTACGGAAATCCAATAACTCACTGATCAAGTTCCGCATATGATAAGTGTTTTTATATACTTTCAGCAGTTTGTTGTATACGGAAGGTGACAATGAACTGCTTTGTAATAAGAGTTCTATCTGGGAGATAATCAGCGTCAACGGTGTCCTGAACTCATGCGAGATGTTGGAGAAGAACTGTAGTTTTGCCTGATTCAACTCTTCGATCGCTTCTTTTTCCTTCCGTTCCATTTCCAGTGAAGTTTGCAACATGTATTGTGATTTCTTGAAACGGTAAATGCTGTACAGTATACTAATGATCAAGATGAAGTAGAGGAAATAAGCTAAGTTGGATGCATACCAGGGGGAATGGATATGAATGTCCATCTTAATGGTACGCGGTTGTTCCTGATTCGGGTCGTATTGTATTTCCCGGACGATGAGCGTGTACTTTCCGGGGTTCAAGTTCGTATAGAAAATATTGTTGTCTTTGCAGGGTATCCATTTCTTGTCGAAACCTTCCAACATGTATTCGTAAGACGCCTTTTTCAGCGTATTGACATAGTTGTTCGATGTAAAAGTGAAAATCAGATTATTTTGATTATAGGCCAGCTCTATTTCTCGAGTGAAAGGTAGGGCGGTGGCCAGCACCTTGTTGTGGTCGCCGGGAGAAACTTGTTCGTTGTTAATGAACAGGTCGGAAAAATATAGTTGGTAGTCTTTGGCGGAGTTGAACAACTGCTGTTCAAAGAATGTCGCCATGCCATTGCTGCTGCCGACGAATATTTCTCCGTTTTTGCAGACCAGGATTCCGCAACCGATGTTTATGCCTGTCAGAGGCAGGGCCGTCCCCAGTTCCACGACCTTGAACAGGTTTTGATCCGGATCGAAAAAGGTAATTCCTTTGTCGCCTGTTATCACTAATTGGTCCAGGGTCGACAAGGTGAGTTCATAGCAGTAGTCACTGGCGATGAAGCTATTTTCGGTTGTATATCCGATAAACCGTTTGTTCTTCTCATCATAGTGGAACAGGCCGGAACCACGGGTTCCGAGGAAGATCCGTCCCTCTTTGTCTTCGATTATTTGAGATATGGGAAATGTTCCCAATCCGTTTTCACCAGAACGGTATTGTACCTTGTCTTCTTCATTTTCGAGGTTGATCTTCCAGACACCTTTGCCGTAGGCCAGCCAAATGTACCCTTTCGAGTCAATGAGGAAGCAGGTGTTCCCGTAATACTTACCGCTTTTGAACAATGGAGATACTTTTTCTGTATATAGATTCATTTTGAAGATTCCTTTCGGTCCGGTACAAATTAATTCGTCATTGTAGATTCTCATCTGGTTGATGCGGTCGCCTGCTATTACGGCATAAGACGGATCTTCGAAATAGGGATTTTTGAACCGTTTATTTTTGATGTCGTAGATGGATAGTCCTCCGGTATGTGTTCCAATATACAATTTGTTGCGTTCAGGGCTGTAGGCTATTGCCTTCAGGTTGTTATGAGCAATGGAGTTACGATTCTCATCGGCCATGAAGTAGGTGAATTTTTTCGTTTTCCGGTCGAAAAAGTTCAACCCACCTCCTTCGGTACAGATCCAGATATTATTGTCTTTATCTTCCACCATATTACCGACGAAAGGATAATTTAGGCAATCGTTCCGGCTGTTGTTAGCTGCATAAACCGTGAAAATATCTGTCTCCGGGTTGAAATAATTGACACCGCCGTAATAGGTCCCCAACCAGATCGTGCCTTGTCTGTCTTTGTAAACTGGGAATACGGATGAATGTGTCATGCTGCCGGGCAGAGGGTTGCGGGCATAAACTTCGAACTGATTGCTGATCGGATTGTATTTGTTTAGCCCGGTGAAAGTACCGAACCAGATGTTCCCGAAGTTGTCTTCCACGAAATCCCGGACCTGGTTGCTCGATATGTTGTTGGGGTTGGAAGGATCGTAGCGGTAACGGGTGAAATTGCCGTGCACGTCCCTTTTGTACATGCCATTCATGCGAATGGATATCCAAAGATTATATTTGGAGTCTTCATATAGGTCGTAAATGTCTTCTCCCATGATCATACAGGTCAGGGATTTGTCGTCATTCATCCTGAAGAGTCCGTCTGTAGTGCCGATCCAGTACCGGCCGCCGGAATCTTCCAACAAACAGGTCGCACGCTGGTTCCGGTTTTCCAGCCTCGTGACGAAATCGAAATCGTTTTTATCCGGATTCCAGGTGAGTATGGAGTCAGCTATTCCTACCCATATTGTTCCTTTGATAGAAGCGACGGTATATACGTTTGATTTCCGTAGGCATGAGAATTTCTGTGTCTGGATGTCATAGCGGATCAAGGATTGATCGGAGTCGAAGAAAACATTTCCATCTTTGTCGCCGGCAATGAAGTGCGTCTGGTTACCTATCGGATTGGCGTTTTGGCGATGAAATTCGGACGGTTTGTATGCTTTAGTCTGAACCCCGTCGTATATGCTGATTCCCTCTTCCGTTCCGAACCACATTCTACCCAAATTATCCTGGTAGATGGCCATAACAGAAAGTTGTGACAGGCCTTCCTGCATACCTATATGCTTGAAATAGATCGGGTATGTGCCGGAACAAAATCCTACAAGCAGTATGAGTGATATGATGATTCTTCTCATAGTATATAGTATATAACATTAGCAGTTCTGTTGTTTGAGGGGCTAAGGTAAAGATTTTTTTCCAAAAGCATTATCTTTGCAGGCATGAAAAAGCAAGCCTTCATTTTTTATCCGTTTTTATTAGTTCTCCTGTTGCTGTTGTTTGCCGGCGGACTGGTTTATGGCGCTGTCTCGATACCCGTTGAAAGTGTGGTGAATATATTGCTGGGAGAGGGAACGGAGCGACTTGCATGGCAGAATATTGTGTTGCAGAGCCGTTTTCCCCAGGCTGTGACGGCTTTGTTGGCAGGTGCTTCGCTGGCTGTTAGTGGATTGTTGCTACAGACATTGTTCAGGAATCCGCTTGCCGGTCCTTCTATATTGGGAATCAGTGACGGGGCCAATCTGGGAGTCGCTGCGATCATGCTCTATTTTGGCGGTTCGTTGAGTATGGTGACCGATTTGCCGATCAGCGGCTATCTGGCGGTTATCATGGCCGCATTTAGTGGTGCGGCCTGTATTTTGGGATTGATTATTTATTTCTCGGCGAAGGTGAAGAATAACGTCATGTTGTTGATTATCGGTATTATGATCGGTTATCTCGCTTCATCATTGATTTCGATTCTGAATTATTATGCATCGACTGACAAGGTGCATGCATTTGTGATGTGGGGATTGGGGAACTTCTCCGGGGTTTCCTTGCAACAGCTGCCTTATTTTGCAGGTTTTACCTGTATAGGATTGTTATTGGCCATTCTTTTGATCAAACCCCTGAATGCATTGCTCTTAGGAGAAATGTATGCTGCCAATTTAGGAATCAAGATCAGGCGGACGCGTATTCTGATCCTGTTGTGCACGGGGTTGCTTACTGCGACTACGACTGCCTTTTGTGGTCCGATCTCCTTTATCGGGCTGGCGGTCCCGCATGTCGCACGTTTGATGTTGGGCTCATCCAATCATAAGATGTTGGTTCCTGTAACGTTGTTGACCGGTTCTTGCATCGCGTTGTTTTGTAATCTGCTGATGGTACTGCCGGGTACGCATAACATATTGCCGCTGAATGCCGTGACTCCGATGCTCGGTGCGCCTGTCATCATTTATGTAATTGTGAACCGGAAAAACATCCAATACTTTGACTGACCGATATATGACAAAAGTAGCTGCAATAGAAACAAAAGGACTTTGTATCGGTTACCTGCTGAAAGGCGGTAAGCGGAAAGTGGTCCATGAGGATTTGAACCTGCAACTCGTTTCGGGCGAGGTGACTTGTTTGTTGGGACTGAACGGTGCCGGTAAATCGACGCTGCTTCGTACGCTTTGTGGTTTTCAACTTCCACTCGGAGGGGAAATACGTTTGATGGGGAAGCCTCTTTCCGGTTATTCGCAGGCAAACTTTTCCTTGACTGTCGGTGTTGTACTGACGGAAAAGACTAATGCAGGAGGAATTACCGTCTATGAACTGGTTTCGTTGGGTAGGCATCCTTATACCGGCTTTTTCGGACAGTTGAAGAAGCGGGATCATGTTATCATCGAGCAATCGCTTGAAGCTGCCGGCATAGCTCATAAAGCCAATAACTATGTCTCGGAGCTAAGTGACGGTGAACGGCAGAAGGCTATGATTGCCAAGGCGCTTGCTCAACAGTGCCCGATTATCCTGTTGGACGAACCGACCGCCTTTCTGGATGTGACCAGCCGTATCGAAACAATGGTTTTGTTGCATCGCTTGGCAGTCGAGCAAGAGAAAGCGGTTCTGCTTTCTACTCACGACCTGGACCTGGCTATCCAAATGGGGGATTGCCTCTGGCTACAGGAGAAAGGACGTCCGATGGCTTGCGGAACTCCCGAAGACCTGATTATGAGTGGAGCTTTTGAATCTTTTTTCGGTAAGGAGGGAATCGTATTCGATCCGGCAACCGGAAAGCTGAATACGGAAGCTCCTACGTCACCCATCGGTGTGGAAGGCGACTTTCTGACTTCTTATTGGGTAGGGAATGCTCTGATCCGTAATGGCTACCGTCCTTCGCCCGTAAAGGAAGGGCAGTTGAATATTACTTGCAAGAGCCCGCATGAACTGGTTGTGGCTTTCCCTGAGGGCTGCAAGGAAGAACTCCGGACGGTGGCGGAGCTTGTCTCTCTTATCAGCATGAGAAAAAGTTTTTATGGACATGGAAACAACGTTTCTCGCTTATGACAATAAATTTTTCCCGGTAGGAAATAAAAGTTTTGTTTAAGATTAAAAGGAATAAATATGGCAAACGAAATAACATGGCGGCTGGAGCATGAGAGGATCGGCCGGTTGTTGTTGCATTATGCGATACCGGCAGTGATCGGTACAATGGTGAATGCTCTTTATAATATTGTCGACCGTATCTTTATCGGTCAGGGAGTCGGTCCGCTGGCAATGGCAGGATTGACGCTGACATTCCCTATTCTGTTGTTCCTCCAAGCGTTTGGAATGCTCATAGGGGCGGGGGCTGCGACGCGTGTCTCCATCTATCTGGGACGGAGGGAGAATGAGATGGCGGAAAAGGTATTGGGGAATGCTTTCACCTTGACATTCATCATAACGCTTGCGACAGTAGTTCCCTGCATGATCTGGATGAAAGATTTATTACTGGCTTTCGGGGGAAGCGAACAGACCATCCCGTATGCACAGGACTATCTGAATATCGTGGTTCCGGGGACGCTCCTGACCTCCCTCAGTTTTGGCTTCAACGCTGTCATGCGTGCTTCCGGCTATCCGAAGAAAGCAATGTTTACCATGCTGATCGGGGCGATAACCAATGTGATACTTGATCCTATTTTCATTTTCTGGCTGGATATGGGGATTAAGGGGGCTGCCATTGCGACGATCATCTCGATGCTGCTCTGTACTCTTTTTGTCATGAACCATTTTGTCCAAAAAGACAGTATCGTCCGTTTCCATAAAGGGACGTTCAAGCTGGAAAAGCATGTGGTATGGAATATCCTGACGATCGGTGTTTCGCCTTTTGCCATGCAGTTGGCGGGAAGTTTGGTGGTGGTGATCCAGAACTATGCACTCAAACAGCATGGGGGAGACTTGGCATTGGGGGCAAACGGCATTATCACCAGTGTCGGAATGCTTTTGGTGATGCTGATTATCGGGATCGCGCAGGGGATGCAGCCGATTGTCGGTTTCAATTTCGGGGCAAAGAAATACGAGCGTGTCCAGGAAACGCTACGTCTGGTCATTATAACCGCTACCATTATCATGGGAGTCGGCTGCTTTTGTAGCGTGGCGTTTCCGAAATTGATCACCCGTGCCTTTACGAACGATCCTGATTTATTGGATGTGACGGCAAATGGCTTGCGGATCAGTTTGCTGGTATTTGTGGTCGTCGGTTCGCAGATCTCGATCAGCCAGTTTTTCCAAAGCATCGGGATTGCTTGGAAGGCTATGTTTTTGAGTTTAAGCCGCCAAGTCTTGTTCCTGATACCAGCGATGTTGCTGTTCTCCCGCTTTTGGGGGTTGGATGGTGTCTGGTATGCTGCTCCCTTCTCTGATTTTGTTGCGGCTGTAACTGCTTGGCTCTTTTTGTGGTATCATGTTAAAAACATGAAAAGTAAGAATTCGGATTGAACTTTTTAGTATCTTGTTTGTCATACTATATGAAAGTAGATTGATTAGGTTTCAACTAAAAGAATGAGAAGTATGAAAAGAGTATTATTATTACTGGCTGTCCTGCTATTTAGTGCAGGGACAATGATGGCCCAGCAGGATAAAGCTGCCGAGAAGGCCGCCAAGAAAGCAGAAAAAGAAGCGAAGAAAGCCGCCGAAGCAGCTGAACAGATGGCCTTGTTCGAACAAGGTGTACAAGCACTGAAGGAGAAAGATTTTGTATTGGAAGCCGAACGTGTCGAGTTTAAGCGTGGACAATTCGTCTATGTGACCCCGAGCACGAACTTCGTTTCCATGAAAGGTGACCGGGCGACTATCCAGTTGGCTTTCAATACTGCCGCTGCCGGCCCGAACGGGATCGGGGGGATAACGGTCGATGGCAGTGCTTCAAATATAGAGATGAAAACAGACAAAAAAGGAAATGTTACGTTTAGTATGATGGTACAAGGTGTTGCAGTCTCCGCCAATGTGACAATCCGTATGGTAAAAGGCACGAACAAGTGTACGGCAACTGTGAGTCCGAACTTCAACAGCAACCGTATTTCGTTTACCGGTTATCTGTATCCGTCGGATCAGTCCAACGTGTTTAAGGGACGTGCCATCTGACGTGTAGATTCTTTTGTTCAGAAAAAGCTGCTTTCGGAAAGGGAAGCAGCTTTTTTTATGCAACGTATTTTATATCTTTGTCCGTCAAAATATCATAAACATAAAAGTCATGCAATTAGCAATAGATCAGAAAGACATAGATAAGTTCCTGATGGTGGGTGACAAGGTGCTTATCAAGCCGAAGAACCCGCAGAGTCAGACAAAATCCGGATTGTATCTGCCGCCTACCGTCCAGCAGGAGAAGATTCAGAGCGGCTATATCATCAAGGTCGGTCCCGGCTTTCCACTTCCTTCCCAGAGCGAGGAGCATGAAGTATGGGAAAAGAAAACAGAAGGTGAGGTGCATTATCTTCCTTTGCAGGCGCATGAAGGCGATTTGGCTGTATTTCTACAGAATGCGGCTTACGAGATCAATTTTAATGAAGAGAAGTTCCTGATCGTCCCTCATTCGGCTATTTTGATGTTGGTTCGTGACGAAGGTTTGTTCGAATAACTCCTTTTTGTTTGGCAAAATACTGTGCTATCCAGTTTTTTGATGTATTTTTGCAACCAAATCAACAAGACTAACTATCAATAGTAGCGATTATAATGAATAAAATTGTAAGTAAAGAACATTTCTCTGCCAACGTAGTGAAACTGGAAGTGGAAGCACCTTTGATTGCTCGCTCCCGTAAGGCAGGCCACTTTGTTATCGTGAAGGTGGGTGAGAAAGGTGAACGCATTCCCCTCACCATTGCCGGAGCTGATACGACGAAAGGAACTATCACACTCGTGATCCAGGCTGTAGGAGGTTCGTCAAAAAAGATATGCGAACTGAATGCCGGTGATTATATTACCGATTTGGTCGGCCCGCTGGGGCAAGCCACCCATATCGAGAAAGTAGGCACGGTTGTGTGTGCCGGCGGTGGTGTCGGTGTGGCTCCTTTATTGCCGATCGTGGAGGCTTTTCATAAGGCGGGCAACCGTGTGATTGTAGTGCTGGCCGCCCGTACGAAGGACCTGGTTATCTTGGAAGAGCAGATGCGTGCCAACTCCGATGAGGTGATCGTGATGACAGACGACGGTTCTTACGGTACAAAAGGTTTGGTGACGAATGGCGTGGAAAGTGTGATCAACCGTGAAAAGGTGGATTTGTGCGTCACGATCGGTCCGGCCGTCATGATGAAATTCGTCTCTGCCCTGACGAAGAAATACGAGATCCCGACAGTCGCCTCTTTGAATACGATTATGGTGGACGGGACCGGAATGTGCGGCGCTTGCCGTATTACGGTCGGAGGAAAGACGAAGTTCGTCTGTGTGGACGGACCGGAATTCGATGCTCACCAAGTAGATTTCGATGAGATGCTGATGCGCCTCGGTGCTTATAAAGATATTGAAAAGAAATAACGAAACCACAGTAAACAAATGACAACAGAAGAACTGATCGCTGCCCGTCGTGCCGAACCGTGGAGAGAAGCACTGCGTAAAAGCAAAAAAAATAAGGAACGTACGGATATCCCCCGTGTAGAAATGAATGAGCTGGATGCGGAATACCGCAGCCATACCCGCCTCGAAGAGGTAAACCTCGGATTGACGAAGGAGCAGGCCATGCAGGAAGCCCAGCGTTGTCTGGACTGTCCGAATCCGACCTGTATGCAAGGATGTCCGGTAAGTATCAATATCCCGACGTTTGTGAAGAACATCGAGCGGGGAGAGTTTCTGGAAGCAGCCAGAGTGCTGAAGGAAACAAGTGCATTGCCGGCTGTCTGCGGCCGTGTATGTCCGCAGGAAAAACAGTGCGAAAGCAAGTGCATTCATCTGAAGATGGGTAAACCGGCTGTCGCTATCGGTTACTTGGAACGTTT
>ENA-ORRA01000685-ORRA01000685.1-human-gut-metagenome-genome-assembly--contig:-NODE-685-length-28791-cov-3.934681_pt1 | contig 28791 bp, 25 predicted proteins | sample MGYA00242169_ERZ509122 | MGnify/ENA primary metagenome ERZ509122 (study PRJEB26280, sample SAMEA2338650) | human gut metagenome | biome: human gut; feature: human-associated habitat; material: faeces...
GGGTGGCTGTCGTAGACAAGCAGACGATGAATGGCGTAACCACCAACGAAAAAGGAGAGTTTTCGATGACTGTTTCTCCTCGTACGAAAACACTGCATCTCTCTTACTTGGGATATAAGACAAAGGAAGTCACCATTTCCGGCCGTAGCATGAAGATCGAAATGGAGCCGGACATGGTAGCTATCGACGAGGTGATGGTTGTTGCTTATGGTACAGGAAAGAAGTCGACCTTTACAGGATCGGCCAGCGTAGTCAAGAAAGAATCGCTGGAGAAGATCAAAGCATCCAATGTAACCCAGGCTTTGCAAGGGCAAAGCAGCGGTGTGCAGGTGTTGAACAATTCCGGTGAGCCGGGCGAAGATGCGACGATCATGATCCGTGGTATCGGTTCCATGAACGCATCCAGTTCTCCGCTTTATGTGGTCGACGGAACGGCTTATGACGGTTACCTGAATGCTATCAACCCGAACGACATCGAGTCCATGACTATTCTGAAAGATGCCTCGGCCACCGCCTTGTACGGCTCTCGCGCAGCCAATGGGGTCGTGATGATCACAACGCGTAAGGGCGCAAGCGAGAAAGGGCAGATCAATTTCCGTTCAACTTGGGGATTCTCCAGTTTGGCTGTAGGGTTGCCGGATCAACTGTCACCTGACCAACTATCGCAATTGACTTGGCGTGCTTTGTATAATGGCTATCTGGATTCAGGTTATCGGGACGAAGATTCCCGTTCCTATGCGTCTTATTATGTGATGGGTGAGTTCGGTAATAACCCTTATAACATTGATATGCCGGTCGGGACAGATGGGAAGATGGATCCCGATGCCAAGTTGAATTATTGGGGAGATTGGAGAAACGCTTTGTTGAAATCCCGTCTGCGTCAGGAATATACGATAGACTTCAGTGGTAAGAATAAAAAAGCCGACTACTTTATATCGGCCGGTTACCTGAACGATAAAGGTGTATTTTCTATCCAGCGTTTCGAACGCTATTCAACACGTGCAAACTTGAACTATAGTGTAAACAAATGGTTGAAGGTCGGAACCAACATCAGTTTGTCTCATAGCGTGCGCGAAGGGTCTGCCAGTGATCAGACTGTATGGCTTTTGCGTACGATGCCGACAGTGTATCCTATTTATGAATGGGACAGTGCGACGAATGCCTACAGATTGGACAAGAACGGCAATCGTATTTTTGACTACGGAAACTACCGTACATCCTGGAGTGGGACTAACCCGTTGGCTGATGATACCTATAACAAGTCTCCTTGGACACATGACGATGTTTCCAATCGTACCTATTTTGAAATAACATTCATCCCAGGATTGAAGTGGCGTACCAATTTCAGCGTGGATTTTTATCAGTATAATTATGATGGCTATGTAAACAGCGAATATGGCTTTGCTGCCGGTTATAAAGGTTCAGCCTATAAGGAAAGCGACCGGAATCTTTCTTATACGATCAACAACCTGTTGACTTATGAGAAATCTTTCGGGGATCATTCTTTGTCTGTTTTATTGGGACAGGAAGCCTATGCTTTGGAATATAAGTTGTTATCTGCCGAAAAGCAGGGATTCCCTTTTCCAGGTGTTACGGAGATCGGTTCGGCAGCCGTGATGAGCAGCATGAATTCTTACACCGACAAATACCGTCTGTTAAGCTGGTTGAGCCGTGTCGAATATGATTATAAAGACCGTTATTACATTTCCGGCAGCTTCCGTACGGACGGCTCTTCCCGTTTTCATCCCGATAATCGTTGGGGGCAATTCTGGTCTTTAGGTGGTTCATGGAGAATATCCAATGAAGAATTCATGAAACCTTATAGTTCCTGGTTGGATAATTTGAAACTGAAAGCCAGCTATGGTGCTGTCGGTAATGATAACTTGGGGACTTATTATGCTTATCAAGGTTTGTATGCGACAGGCATGAACAACTACCGGGATCCGGGTGTTATGGTCAGCCGTTTGTCAAACAAGGATTTGAAATGGGAGACGAATTTGCAGTTCAATGTCGGGTTGGATTTTGCCGTGTTCAATAAGCTGAGCGGTAGTGTCGAGTGGTTCAGCCGTAAGTCTAAAGACCTGTTGTTTACATTGCCGATGGCTCCGTCTACCGGCATGAGCGGTATTGACCGTAATATCGGTGACGTTAAGAACCAGGGTGTCGAATTCTCTTTGAATTATGCTGCCATATCCAATAAAGATTTTAAATGGACCATCGATTTGAACGGGACATCTTATAAGAACCGTATAACCAAGTTGCCGCAGGCCGAAGTCAATGCAGGTGTCTTCAAATGGCGTGAAGGTGAATCCCGCTATAATTTCTGGGGAATCGAGTATGCAGGTGTGAACCCTGAAACCGGAAACGACCAATATTGGAAAACGATTTACGAAACAAACGACAAAGGAGAAAAAGTCGTGAAAGAACGGGTAAAGACCGAAAATTATAATGAGGTGACAAGCGACAGCCAGCAGAAATATCTGGGCGATGCCATTCCAAAATTGTTTGGGGGCTTTACCAATAACTTCTCATATAAAGGCATCGACCTTTCTTTCATGATCTATTACAGTATCGGCGGCAAGCTGTATGACAGCGACTATGCGCAATCCATGTATTACCGGAGAGGCTATAGCATGCACCCGGATATGTTGGATTCTTGGACTCCTGAAAATCCGAATGCCGAGTTCCCTCGCTTGACCACCTACTATAATTATGCGAATTATATGAGTTCCTATACTTCCAAATTTATTTTCAACAACTCTTTTGCGAGGTTGAGGAATGTGACGTTGGGATACACGTTGCCTAAAAATTTCACGAAGAAGTTCCAGGTCAATTCATTACGCTTGTTCGTCCAAGGGGATAACTTGGTTACGATTGGTAGTGCAGCCCGTCGTGGTACGGACCCGGAACAAAGCATATCCGGAACGACCGCCAACCGGTTCCCGGTGACGAAGTCCGTTTCATTCGGTCTGCAACTTAATTTGTAAGAAGTCTAATTAAATAAATGATGAAGAATATGAAATCAAAGAACTATATATTGTCGGTTTTGGCTACAGGTCTCATGACGGGATGTATGGTTTCCTGTAGTGATTTTTTGGATACGAAACCATCGACATCTGTCGATGATACGGATGTCTTTCAAACAACTTCCGGCGCACAGTCTGCTTTGAATGGTTGTTACTATCAAATGCGTGCCTATGGTAGCGGGGGTGCTAACCGGGGTGACGACTACGGTATACCTTCTATCCAGATGATTTCGGACATGTGCGGTGAAGATGTGATGAATAATGGTAGTGGATGGTATTTATATAACTATAATTATTGGGGAGAAACTCAAGCTAATATATTCCGTACAGATCAGTTGTGGACCTTCCATTACCGGTTGGTCAATAACTTGAATTCCGTAATCACTTATGTCGATGATTCGGAAGGCGAAGATATGGATAAGCAATATATCAAAGGGCAGGCTTTGGCTTTGCGCGGATGGGCCTATTTCGATTTGGCCCGCTTGTATCAGCAGACTTATGCTATCGCAAAGGATATGCCGGGAGTTCCTATTTATACGGAACCGACTGTAGACGGTACACAAGGTAAACCGCGTGGAACGTTGGAAGAAACCTATCAGCAGATCTTGTCAGACCTGACGACTGCCGAATCGATGTTGGAGGGCTTTGTTCGTAGTTCCAGCTATCCGAACGTGTTTGACCAAACGGTTGTACAAGGTGTTTTGTCTCAAGTCTATCAAGTAATGAATAACTGGGCGAAATCGGAAGAATATGCTAAAAAGGTGCTGGCGGTTTATCCTTTGACGACTGCAGAAGAGTATGCAAATGGATTTAATGACCACCTTACCAAATCTTGGATTTGGGGAATTAAACAGACGGAAGAGCAGAATATGGGCGACTATTCTCCTTTTGCTATGTGGTACAACGGTGATCGTAAATGTTGGACTTTTGCAGGCTTTATCCTCTCTGATCAGTTTGTGGATTTGTTTGACGAAGATGATATTCGCTTCAAACAGTTCGAGAATTGGTCTACGGGTTCTGGCCAGACGAAAAAGGAATTCTGGATTTCTCATAAGTTCAGGGATAATGAGGACTGCCGCGGATCGATGGTTGTCATGCGTTCCGACGAAATGTTGCTGAATGCGGCGGAAGCTTGTGCGCACCAGGGAAAAGATACGGAAGCGAAAGCGCTGTTGTGGCAGCTTCAGGACTTGCGTAATGCCAAGCGTACGGAAGCAAGTGGCGATGAACTGATCGAAGCTATTTTAAAAGAAAGAAGAAAAGAACTCTATGGAGAAGGTTTTTCTTTGTTTGATATGCTTCGGACGCAGAAGGGTCTGGAACGAACCGGTAACCATATGGACTGGGGGGGCTTGATCACGTTGCCCGCCAAATCATGGCGTTTCATCTTCCAGTTGCCGGGAGCCGAAATGAAGAACAACAAATCTTTAGTCGATGAAATCTGGCCGGCCGGTGACCAGAATCCGTTTGACGGGGTCTATGAACCGTGAGATTTTGGGCGGTATGTCGGAGCTACCTCCTTCTTGGTCAAAGCGATGACATACATAGTCGATGATTAAAGGAGGATTTGTATTCCCATGATCACCGGCCTGCATTTGCAGGAACGCAGGCCGCCGTTTATAGGAACGCAGGCTGGTGATTGCAGGAACGTCGGGAGACATTCCTTACGGGATTTGACACAATTGGCACATTTGACATCGGTTTGCTAAACTATATATAGGTAATAATATATATTCAGGTATATATATACCTACATAGGTATATTAAATAATTAATTATTTATCTCGCGTATATATATTTCTACAACCCCATGTCAAATGTGCCAAATGTGTCATCGTTTCCCTTTCTCCATGTCTTCCCGGCTTTTGCTCTGTGTCACGAGATAAACACCTGTGAAGACCAAGACAGCCGACAGGACTTTCTGCCAGGAAAGGGTGTCCTGGCCGATCATGACGGCAATGAACGAGGCGACGATCGGCTGCACGTAGTTGTACATGCTGACTGTTGTCGGGCGGATTCTCTTCAACGACATCGGGATGAGCAGGTAGGGGAGGAACGTCGCCCCGAAGAGGACGTAGAAGATTGCGCCCAGTTCCGTGAAGTCCCAAACCTCCCGGTGGAAAGCGGGAGCGTCGAGCACATGCCGGAAGGTGAAGGGGACCAGCGTCAGTGTCGTGAAGAGGAACATCCATTTCATCATCGTGACCGATGAATAGCGCAGGGAGAGCGGTTTCGACAGAACCAGGTAGATGGCATACATCAACCCGCTGACGATCATCATCATGTCACCGTCGAGGCTGCTGATGCTGTCGATGGCATGCGTGGAGCTGAAGACAAGCAGCAGGCCGCCACTGACCCCCATGAACACACCGAACGACTTCTTCCGGGTGATCGGCTCCTTCAGTATGACGGCGGCCAGCAGCAGGACGAAGATCGGCACGGCGGTGGCGATGATGGAGGCGTCGACTGGAGAAGAACGGTTCAGCCCGACGATGAACAATCCCTGATTGATCCCCACTCCGCAAAGGGCGCATACAAAAAGCATCCCCAAGTCTTTCAACGGCACTTTCTCTTTTACCGTGAAGAGAGACACGATCCAGAACATCACACAGGCGAAAGCCATGCGCATGATCGTAAGACCTTCGGGGGGAACGTGTGCCGGCAGCAGATATTTGGATATCGGCATGTTGACGGCAAACAGGATATTGGTTATCAATATCAGGATGTGACCTTTCAGTTTCTCGCTGTTCATGACAAGTGTTCTTATTTATAACGCTCTTTTTCTTTGATAAACCCGTTGCGGAACGCGTAAAGGAGTTTTTCGAGATCATGGATCTGTTGTTGCAGGTCCGCCCCCTTGTCTGTGTCCTTGACCATCTGGCGGTGGGAGTTCAGTTCGACGACGATGGTGGTCGAACGGATGTCTTTGCCCTCCTTGATGGCCTGGTCGGTCGACAGGAACGGTTCGTGCTGTACAAGCTGGAAGCCGCGCGAATGGTAGACCAGGGTATAACCTGCAATGCCTGTCTCCGGGTGGTAGGCTTTGGAGAAGCCGCCGTCGATGACAAGCAGTTTCCCGTTTGCCTTGATCGGGTTCTCGCCTTTGATGGAGCGTACGGGGACATGTCCGTTGATGATGTGGCAGTGCTGGCCGGTGACGCCGAACTCGTCCAGCAGCATGTCGCAGACCGATTCTTCTTCCCGGAGGGAATAGTAGGCGCCTTTTTCCTCCTTCTGCACCGATTTGTCGTCGATGAAGCAGCGTTCGAAAGTCGCCATCCGGCTCTTGTCGAAGAGAGGGGAGTCCTTGCCTTCCCAAAGATACCAGATGTAATCCATCGCGAAGTCCTTCTCCGGGCTGTCGTCGGCATCGAAATAGGCGGTGCGCACCAACTGGTCCACTTTATCCAGCAGGGCTTTGCCCTTATATTCCGTTCCTTCGATCCGGATCGCCTTGAGCGTGCCGTCCGGGTTCATCGGGACGGAGGCGTGGAAGAGCAGGTTGGAGTTGCAGACCTGATACATGCTGCCGTGCGTGAACAGGCAGCGCATGTGCTTTTTCAGTTTCTCGCTACATTCGAACGAGTGCTTGATGCGCCGCATCAGTTCTTCTTCTTCGATCGAAAGGGCATAGGGGTCCTTGGCATTGAGAGTCGGCCAGTTCTTGTCTTTCAACTCGTATTCCTTTCCTTCGATACGGATCGTCCCGCGGCGGAGGTCGATATGGTGGAGCAACAGGCGGTCGTCCATCCCGAATTCCGGACGGCGACGGATGATCTCGCCTTCCAGCTTGAACTGTATGATCGTGATCGCCTTGTGCATGCGGGCGATCAGTTGGGTTGTCTTTTCATCGAAGGTCGCATCCGACGCGTTCGTACGCGGGATGAACAGTTCGCAGGGGTCGTCTCCATAGACTTCCATGGCGAATGTCGCCAAGGGCAGGAGGTTGATGCCATAGCCGTCCTCAAGGGTTGCCAGATTGCCGTAGCGCATGCACATGCGGATCACGTTGGCGATGCTCCCCGCGTTGCCGGCGGCGGCCCCCATCCAGAGGATGTCGTGGTTGCCCCACTGGATGTCGAAGTTATGGTAGTTGCAAAGCGTGTCCATGATGATGTGGGCGCCCGGCCCGCGGTCGTAGATGTCGCCGATGATGTGCAGCAGGTCGATCGTCAGGCGTTGGATCAAGTTGCACATGGCGATGATGAAGTCATTGGCCCGGCCGGTCGAAATGATCGTGTTGATGATCTGGTCCACATAGGCGGACTTGTTCGGCTCGTCGCTCGACTCGTGGAGCAGTTCCTGGATGATGTAGGAGAACTCCTTCGGCAGGGCCTTGCGCACTTTCGAGCGCGTGTATTTGGACGAGACGTTCCGGCAGACGCGTACCAGTTGGTTCAATGTGATCAGATACCAGTCGTCCAGGTCTTTTTCGCGTTGCCGGATCAGTTCCAGTTTTTGTTCCGGATAGTAGATCAGCGTGCAAAGCTCTTTCTTCTCGAAGTCGCGCAGCGTGTTGCTGAATATCTCGTTCACTTTGCGCTTGATCGCACCGGAGGCATTTTTCAGCACATGGTTGAAAGCCTGGTGCTCGCCGTGGATGTCGGACAGGAAATGCTCCGTCCCTTTCGGCAGGTTCAGGATGGCCTCCAGGTTGATGATTTCCGTGCTGGCGTCTGCCACCGTCGGAAAGCTGCGTGCCAGCAGCGTCAGGTAGCGCAGGTCGTTTAATACGTGTTCTGCTGTTATATCTTTAGTCATATCCTATTTTTTTATTGTCAATCGATTGAAACGTCTCCAAAGTAACAGTCCGAGCGTGGTCAGGCTGATCGGGAAGCCGCACCAGATGCCGATGGCTCCCCAACCAAAAGTGAACCCGCACAGGTAACCGATGGGAAGTGCCAGTCCGAAGTGGCAGAAGAAAGCCATATAAGCCATGTATTTGACATCCGAGATGCCTCGCAGAGCGTTGGCGAAGAGGATTTGCAGCCCGTCGCCTGCCTGATACAGGATCACTGACCAGGCGAGCAGGGCGACCAGTTCGACCACCTCTTTTTCCGGAGTGATGATATATCCCATGATGTTACGGAAAATCCCGATCAGGAGAACAACGATGGTTGCCGTCCCCATGACCAGATGCAGGCCGGCAAAAGATGCGTGCCGTATGGCAGGCCAGTCGTTCCGGCCCCGGAAGTTGCTTACCCGTATGGTAACCGCCGCCGCTATGCCGTAATAGACCATGAAGCCGAGCGTGGTGATCACGCCTGCCACTTGGTGGGCGGCGAGTGCCGTGCTTCCCAGCCATCCCATCATGATGACACTCAGACTAAACGAGCCTGTCTCGACTCCCATCTGGAAGCCGACCGGTAGGCCGAGGCGGACCAGGTTGCCTATGTTCGCCCGGTTGACTGTCCCTTTCTTGAACCCTTCCCTGTAAAGTTTGTAACGGGAATGCTTGGTAAACAGGACGTAGAATATCCCGAATGTCAGGATACGGCTGGCGAGTGTCGAGATACCGGCTCCGGTAAGCCCAAGTTCAGGGCATCCGAAGTTGCCGTATATAAGCAAGTAGTTCCCGATGATGTTGAGCACGTTGGCTCCTAACATGACGCACATCGGGGTGACCGTGTCTGTCGTGCCGTCGCTGAACTGCTTGAACGAGTTGAACAGCATGGCGAAAATGACCGAGAAGAGTTGCAGGATATAGTAAGGCACGATATAGGGCATCAACTCTTCCGGCTGCTTCAGAATATGGATGTTCAGAAGCAGTGTCAACATGCAGAGGCTGAGTAGCAATCCCACGATGAGGTTGATACAAAGGCTGTTTTTCAGTGTCTCGCCTGCCTTTGCATATTCTTTCTGCGCAAAATACCCTCCGATGATGGGAGTCAGTCCATAGGAAAATCCCATCCCCGCGATGAACACGAGGTTGAAGAAGTTGTTGACAAACGAGGCGGCAGCCAGCTCGGCCGTACTGTGATGCCCGACCATGATGTTGTCGGCAAAGCCTACAACAATAATGCCCAGCTGTCCCAACATGATCGGGACACCCAGGCGTATCGTTTCTTTGTAATGTTCCTTGTAAACCGAAAGTTGCATCATTCCAAAACCTCTACCGACTTGATTACTACATTTTCCGTCGGGCGGTCTTGCTTATTTGTCTTTACTTGCTGGATCGCGTCTACTACGTCCAGTCCTTCCACCACTTCGCCGTAGACGGTGTATTGGTTGTCAAGGAAGGGCACGCCGCCGATCGTCTTGTAGGTCTCGCGCAGTTCGGAAGGCATCTTCGTCTCGTCTTTACGCTTTTCGGCCTCCAGTTCGGTCTTGCCGATCAGGGTGTCGCGGAGCACGGCGAGCTCTTCTTTGTTGCCGCTGCGGTAGAGTTCCATGATCTTGGACTTGTTCTCTGTCTGGAGGCGGTTGAAGATAGCCTGTTTCAGGCGCCCTTCCATTTGCTTTTCCATCTGGCTGAGTTCGGCTTCCGAATATTTCTTGCCCGTGACGATATAGAACTGTGAGGCTGACGATGCTTTTTCCGGGTTCACTTCGTCTCCGGTGCGGGCGGCGCACAAGGCTCCCTTTTTATGGAAATATTGGGGATAGTTGAACTCTGCCGGAATGGTATAGCCCAAGTCGCCGGCTCCTAACTGCTTGTTCATCGGGGCGTCTTTGGAAGTGACATCGCCACCTTGTACCATAAAGTCCTTGATGACGCGGTGGAATAGCAGGCCGTCGTATTGTCCGGCTTTTGCCAGCTTGATGAAATTGTCGCGGTGCTGAGGTGTATCGTTGTATAATTTGAATTTTATCTTTCCGAGTGTGGTGTTCATCACCACTAATGTTTCTTTTGTTTCCATTCTTTGTTGTTTATTTGTTGACTATCTTCATTGACTTGATTTTGATGTTCTTGACAGGACGGTCGTCTGCGTTCGTTTCGGTGAACTGGATCTTGTCGACTGCTTTCATGCCGCTTACGACTTCGCCGAAAATCGTGTATTTACCGTCCAGGTGGGGCGTGCCTCCTTCCAGCATATAGGCTTGGCGTTGTTCGGGGGTGAAGGTGATGCCTTGTTCCTTCTCCATCTTGTCTAGCTCCATTTCTGTAAAGAACTTGCCGGTTACGATATAGAACTGGGTGGCCGACGAGGCGCGTTCGGGGTTCTCGTCGTCGCCTGTACGGGCGGCGGCGAACATGCCGCGTTTATGGAAATACTTCGGGTAGACGATCTCTGCCGGAATGGTGTAGTCCAGATCTCCGTCACCTAAGTGCTGTTCCATCGGGGCGTCTTTGGAATTGATGTCGCCTGCCTGTACCATGAATTGTTTGATGACACGGTGGAACAACAGTCCGTCATAGCGGTGTTCCTTCACATTTTTGATAAAATTATCACGATGCTGGGGCGTGTCGTTAAAAAGTTTCACTTTGATCTTTCCCATATCGGTGTCGATCAGTACCAGCGTTTCAACCTCTTGCGCTTGCAAATGGACGGATATCAGAGCCGAGAGGGCCACTAAACATATAGCAAACAGCTTTTTCATCTTCATCTTATTTTTGTATTATGGCAACAAAAATAGTGATATTTACTCGTTAAAGCAATCATTTGACACAACCTTTTCCGTTGGCATCTGTTCAAGTTGGTAATTCATCTAAACAAAAAGCATATTTATGAAAACATTGTTGAAAAGCGCAGTTCTACTGCTCGGAATGGGATTGCTTTCTACCCATTCCCAGGCTCAGAAAGTGGTGGTTGAGGATAAAGAACCGAATTCCGTCATGTTCGTCACGATCGATAAGGCGGGCAATGAGATTATCCGGATCATGAATGCGTCACAGAGTCCCCGTTTCCACGAACCGAAAGCGCCCCGTTTCCTGCTGACAGACCGGAAAGGCAAGTTTGCTCTCGGTATCGGAGGATATGTGAAACTGGCAGCCGAATATGATTTTGGCGGTATTTCCGATAATATAGATTTTTACCCGGCATTGATTCCCGGCAGAGGGCAGTCGTATGTACGGAACCAGTTCCAGATGGACGCCACTACGAGCACGATCTTCCTGAAGCTGGTCGGGCATACGGATCTCTTGGGCGATTTCGTGGTGTATACGGCCGGTAACTTCCGCGGTGGAAGCGGCAAGATATTCGAGTTGAGGAATGCTTATGTGTCGGCACGAGGCTTTACGGCGGGTTACGATTATGGTTCGTTCATGGACTTGGGCAATGTGCCTGCCACGATCGACTTTGCCGGTCCTAACGGGATGTCGATCTATCATGCCACACAGATCCGTTACGAACATGCGCTCGCCAAAGGTTTGAAAGCCGGTATCGGGGTGGAAATGCCGGTTGTGGACGGGCTGACAAACGAGCATGTCAGTATCGCCAAGCAGCGGATGCCGAACTTTCCGGTCTACGTGCAGTATGGCTGGAACCCTAAAAGCCATTTCCGGGCTGCGGCTATTATCAGGAGCATGACCTACGATGATTTGACGGCCCGCAAAGCGGAATCGGAGATCGGATGGGGTGTTCTGGCTTCTGCCACTTTTAACCTGACGAATCGTTTGCAGGTCTATGGACAGGGTGTGTATGGCAAAGGTATCGGGCAGTTCCTGAACGACATGAGCATGTTGAATGTCGATGTGGTCCCGAATCCTGAAAAAGAAGGGAAGATGCAGGTGCTCCCGATGATGGGCTGGTTTGCCGGCATGCAGTATAATTTCTCTCCGAAAGTGTTTATCACCAGTACATACGGGCAGTCACGCTTGTATAGCCATGATGGTTATCCTGTTACTGCTTCCGACCAGTACCGCTACGGACAATACCTGAACGCCACGCTTTTCTGGAACATCACGTCCGACCTGCAGGCCGGAGCCGAATATCTGCGCGGCTGGCGTACGGATTTCAACGGTGACACACGTCATGCGAACCGGGTGAATCTGGCGGTACAGTATAGTTTCTAAGAAAAACAGAACCGGTTGTTTAGGTTTTTTGTTTTTTCGCCATCATCTGTGAATTGCCTTCACCGCTTACGTTTGCCTTCATCGGAGATCAAGTCGGCCTCGGATGCTTCTATTTAAGCGACAATAGCTATGGTTTCTGTTGTCAAACAGCCTGGTCATAGACCTTTTGCCCTTAGTCGAATACGTTTTCGCCCTTGGTCAAAAGCCTTTTCGACACTGGTCAAAAACCTTTTCGACTAAGGGCGAAAAGGTAAAGAGTGGCAGGAATAGCAGTAAATGTTTGTGTATTTGTTTATTGATTATTATTGTATCCTCCTTGTTTTTCACTTAAACATATAACGGATGTGAAACCGGAGGTACAGTCAACCATATTTGCCAAAATGTGAAACAGGATCATAGTGAACAATAAAATCCCCACAGTGAAACAGAGAGCACTGTGGGGATTCTTATTTATTGGATCTGATCTTGTTCGCTTAGAACAATTTAGCAGGATATTCGCCTGCGTCGATCAATGCCTGGATCTTATCTACCACTTCCTGACGGTCTTCCGGATAGGTGACACCGAACCATTTGCTGGCGGTATCCAGTACTTCGACCGTAGCCGTCTTGTCATTGATCAATTTATCAACCATCAGCGGAATGAAGAATTCGCTCTTCAGGTTTTCCATGTTCTTCGGATCGCTCAGGAAAGTCTTGAAGAATTCCTGGCTGTAAGCGAAGTAATCAGGAGTGAAGCCCCAGAAGTTCATGCTTACCGGAGTCGTGTCGGGGGTAGCTGTCCATTCGCCGTTGTCGTCGATGTATTTCACTTCTCCGTCGATACGCTGGATTTTAGTACGTTCGACAACCGAAGTCAACAACTTGTTTGCATCTGTACTACAGATACCGCGTGATACCGTACCGCTTTCGCTCAATGTGTTGCCTACGCGGAAACCTACCATCGAATATACGTTCTTGGAACCTTCGGGCAGGGCAGCCAGGAATTTACCCATTGTCTGGAAAGAGTCGCGTCCGTAGAAGTCATCGCAGTTGATAACGGCAAACGGTTCTTTGATCACGTCAGCTCCCATCATGACGGCATGGTTCGTGCCCCACGGTTTTGTACGTTCTGCCGGGCAGGTGAATCCTTCGGGCAGGTTGTCCAATGCCTGGAATACCAGTTCGCAAGGGATGTGACTTTCATATTTGGAGAGGATTTTGTCGCGAAAATCCTGTTCGAAATCTTTACGGATAACGAAAACGAGTTTGCCGAAACCGGCGCGAATGGCATCGTAGATGGAATAATCCATGATTGTTTCACCATTAGGACCCAGTCCGTCCAATTGTTTCAAGCCTCCATAACGGCTTCCCATTCCGGCAGCCAATAAGAATAATGTAGGTTTCATAATCTTCTAAGTTTATATAGTGTTTTTGTTTTCTTCGGGCAAAAGTAGGAAATAAATATGATTTTTGATTTATGATTTATGATTTATTCGTTTGCTCCTGACTTGATACCATAGACAACACCATGTTCAATCATAAATCATAGCATCATTTCACTTCCAGTACGACGATAGACTTGGCGGGCAGGTCGATTTTGAGCTGTCCCTTTTCGATTTTCGCACCGTCGAAGGTTGCCGGTTTTACGACATCCGGTTTCTCGAAGGTGTTATGGTCATTGATGGAGGCGGAGGTCAGGATACGTCCTTTCACGCTGCCGATCTTTTGTCCTTGCAGGTCGAGGGTGATGCTTTGGGCGTTGTCGACATCTACATTGGCCAAAGAAATGTGGATACGTCCGTTCTTGTCTTTGGAGGCGGAAGCGCTTACCATCGGTACTTCTCGGCCTCCGCGCACTTTGGCCTTGTCGCAGATCAAGTCCATCGGCAGGAAAGTGGCGTCCTGGTGCACGTTATACATCTGGAAAACATAATAAGTCGGCGTGAGCAACATCTTCGGGCCGTTCGTCAGGATCATGGATTGGAGCACGTTGACGATCTGGGCGATGTTGGTCATCCGGACGCGGTCGGTATATTTATGGAATACGTTCAAAGTGAGGGCTGCCACGAAAGCATCGCGCATGGTGTTCTGCTGGTACAGGTGGCCGTTGATCGTGCCCGGCTCTTCGTCCCACCAGGTTCCCCACTCGTCTACCATCAGGCCGATTTTCTTCTGCGGGTCGTATTTGTCCATGATCTGGATATGCTTCCTGACGACATCTTCTATTTCGAGACATTTGCCCATCGTCCAGTAATAGTCGTCCTTGTTGAAATCCGTAGCCGATCCTTTGCTTCCGTTCCATCCCGTGACCGTGTAATAGTGCAGGGAGATGCCATCCATGCGGCCGCCGACGTTCTTCATCAGCGTCTCCATCCAGTTGTAGTCGTAGTCGCTGGCTCCGCTGGCAATCTTGAAAAGGCGGTTGCCGTCGTAGTTGCGGCAATAGGTGGAGTAGCGGCGGTAGAGGTCGGCGTAGTATTCGGGGCGCATGCTTCCGCCACATCCCCAACTTTCGTTGCCGACACCGATGAATTTGACTTTCCATGCTTTGTCGCGTCCGTTTTGCCGGCGCAGGCGGGCCATCGGGCTGTCGCCTTCCGAAGTCATGTATTCGACCCACTTGGCCATCTCTTCGACGGTTCCGCTACCGACGTTGGCGCTGATATAAGGTTCGCACCCTAACAGTTCGCAGAGGTTTAGGAACTCGTGCGTACCGAAACTGTTGTCTTCGATCGTGCCGCCCCAGTTGTTGTTCACCATTTTCGGACGGTTTTCTTTCGGGCCGATGCCGTCCATCCAGTGGTATTCGTCGGCGAAGCAGCCGCCCGGCCAGCGGAGGTTGGGGATTTTCAGTTCTTTCAAGGCATTCAGCACGTCGTTTCGGTAGCCTTGTGTATTGGGTATTTCGGATTCGGGGCCGACCCAAAGCCCGCCATAGATACAGGTCCCGAGGTGTTCGGCGAACTGGCCGTAGATATGTTTGCTGATCTGTTGGTTTCCTTGCTCAGGATAGATACGGATGCTCGCGTCTTTCTGGGCGAAGAGGGGCAGTGTGGCTGCCATTAGGCTTACTAATACTGTTTTCATGTTATTTTCGTTTACTATGTTTTGTTTGAATGAAAGCTATGTCATGATATAAAATTATAGGTTATAAGTATTTTCCTGAGGACAAAAGTATATAAAATACACTTATGAACGAAATTATAAAAAGAAAAAGATATTACTATTTGCCTCAATTTGTGTACCTTTGTCGGATAAAATGAATGATTAAACGTTGAACAAAATGAAAAAGTTAATGGTAATACCGCTTGTTGCCGCTGGAATGGCCGCAATGGTAGGGTGCAGCAAAACTCCTGTGAAGGAGGCTGCAAAGAATGACGCTATCAACCTGGCCAACCTGGACACGGCTGTGGCTCCGGGGACCGATTTCTATCAGTATGCTTGTGGTGGCTGGATGAAGAATAATCCGCTGAAACCGGAATATGCCCGTTTCGGTACATTCGACCAGCTCAGGGATAACAATCAGGAACAGATCCGTACTCTTATCGAAGGTCTCAGTGAGACACCCGGGCAGGAGGGGAGCGTCGGGCAGAAGATCGGTATGTTGTTCGCGATGGGGATGGACAGCGTGAAACTGAATGAAGACGGTTATGCCCCGATCAAAGACCAGCTTGCTGAAATCAACAAGTTAGGAACGAAGGACGAACTGACCAAGATGGTTGCTACCTTGCATAAGGAGGGGATGGCTCCTTTCTTCGCCTTGTATGTCGGAGCCGATGAAAAGAACAGTTCCATGAATATCGTACAGTTATACCAGGCTGGACTGGGTATGGGAGATCGCGATTATTACCTGCTGGAAGACGAAAGCAGCCAAAAAATGCGCGAAGCCTATAAGAACTATATTACCCGTTTGTTTACCCTGATCGGAAGTTCTCCCGAACAGGCCGATGCCGCCGTCAATGCGATCATGAAGATAGAAAGGGGCATTGCCGAAGTTTCTTTCAGCCGTGAAGACCTGCGCGATTCCCAAAAGAACTATAATAAGATGTCTATCGAAGATTTCAAGGCTAAGAACGATCTGTTAAACTGGGATGTTTATTTCGAAAGTATGGGGATGATGGATATCAAATATCTGGATGCGAAACAGCTCTCGTTCTATGAAGGTCTGTCTGCCTTGATGAAGAATACGACTTTGGATGAACAGAAATATTACCTGACATTCAACTTGCTTAGCTCTGCCGCTCCTTACCTGAGTGATCCGTTTGTCGCTGCCGATTTTGATTTCTATGGGAAGACGATGTCTGGCCGTCAAGAGCAGCAGCCACGCTGGAAACGTGCCCTGTCTACGGTAAACGGTGCCTTGTCGGAAGCTGTCGGCCAGATGTATGTGGCTAAATATTTTCCGGCTTCTTCCAAAGAAAAGATGTTGAAGATGGTCGGTGACTTGCAGAAAGCGTTGGGTGACCGTATTTCCAGCCTGGAATGGATGAGCGATGCCACTAAGGCGAAGGCGCAGGAGAAATTGGCTGCTTTTATCGTCAAGATCGGCTATCCCGACACTTGGCGCGACTACAGCGGTCTGGAGATCAAGAATGATTCTTATTGGGCGAACGTACGCCGTTCCAATATCTTTGAGGTCAATTATATGTTGGCGGATGTAGACAAACCGGTCGATAAGGCTCGTTGGGGAATGAGCCCGCAGACGGTGAATGCCTATTACAACCCGACAACGAACGAGATTTGTTTCCCTGCCGCCATCCTACAACCTCCTTTCTTCAATCCGGAAGCTGACGATGCCGTGAACTATGGTGCTATCGGTGTCGTGATAGGCCACGAAATGACTCACGGATTCGACGACCAGGGACGTAACTATGACAAGGAAGGCAATCTGAGTGACTGGTGGACAGCCGAAGACGCCGCTCTCTTTACGCAACGTGCCGACCGTCTGGCTCAGCAATATAGTGATATCATTGTTGTGGACAGCGTTCATGCCAACGGACGTTTCACTTTGGGCGAGAACATTGCCGATCAGGGGGGGCTGATGGTCGCTCATTTAGCATATCTCAATTCTCTGGAAGGAAAAGAGACACCGGCCCCGATCGACGGTTTTACCAATGAACAGCGTTTCTATCTGGGCTACGCCAATCTTTGGGCACAGAACATCCGTCCCGAAGAAATCCTGCGTCTGACCAAGATCGACCCGCACTCATTAGGCAAGTGGCGTGTCAATGCCGCCCTTCGCAACATTGATGCTTTCTACAGCGCATTCGATATCAAAGAAGGCGAACCGATGTATATGCTGCCGGCTGACCGGGTGGTGATCTGGTAGAGTCCTGACAGCTATATTGTCATTAGAAATATCCTGATGTAATTCATTTTGCATCAGGATATTTTTATTTAATACAAATCAGATCTGTTTAGCTGGCCTGACAAACGAATGAGAGAAGTAAAAGTAAAATTAATTTTATGTATCTTTGCATCTTTCTTTAACACTTTAACAATTTAGGATAATAAGATGAGAAGGCTCTTTGTGCTGGCGGCTTTGCTGGCGATTGTTTGTTACGGGAAAGCGCAAAATGTGCAGTTACATTATGATTTCGGAGGTGCTCTTTATGACAAGGACTTACATGGCCGTCCGGTGCTGACCTCGACGGTGGAAATGTTTAAAGCGGATAAATGGGGAAGTACCTATTTTTTTGTCGACATGGATTATACCAGCAAAGGAGTTGCGGCCGGCTATTGGGAGATTGCCCGCGAACTGCGTTTCTGGCAACCTCCTTTTTCCATACATGTCGAATATAACGGGGGAGCATCGAGCAGTTTCTCCTATAATAACGCCTATCTTGTGCAACCTATACCTGGAATAATCCGGATTTTACGAAAGGTTTCACGCTTACCGCTGTGTATAAATATATCCAGAAACATCGGGAGCCTAACAATTTCCAGTTGACAGGCACTTGGTATGTTCATTTTGTCAAGAATGGTCTTTGCACGTTCAGCGGTTTCGCCGACTGGTGGAGGGAACGGACCGATTATGCGGACGGTAGCCACCGGAACTTTATTTTCCTGGCCGAACCGCAGTTCTGGGTGAATCTTAACAAGCTGAAACATGTTGATGATAAGTTCAAGTTGAGTGTCGGCAGTGAGGTAGAGTTGAGCCAGAATTTCGGTGCACGTAAAGGGTTTTATGCCATTCCGACACTGGCGATTAAGTGGTCATTCGATTAATCAGATTGGAAATGCTGAAGAAGTTACTTGGGTTCGACCCACAGACAATGGCATTGCGCACGGAGATCATTGCCGGGATTACGACGTTCTTGACAATGAGTTACATTCTGGCTGTCAATCCCTCTATCCTGGCAACGACAGGGATGGACAAAGGCGCTGTTTTTACTGCAACCGCTTTGGCTTCGGCCCTCGCTACCTTGCTGCTGGCTTTTATGGCAAAGTTGCCTTTTGCCCAGGCTCCCAGTATGGCACTGAACGCCTTTTTCGCTTTTACGCTGGTGCAGGGCATGGGTTATTCCTGGCAGACCGCTATGACAGCGATGTTTGTGGAGGGGGTGATCTTTATCCTGATTACGTTTCTGAACGTCCGGGAGGTGATCTTGAATAGCATACCGATGAACCTGCGCTTCGCTATTTCGGCGGGGATCGGCATGTTCATCGCTTTTGTGGGTTTGAAGAATGCCGGCATCATCGTTCCGAATCCGGCGACTTTCGTGATGTTTGGACCGTTCACTCCGGTTTCGATCCTGGCGATGGTGGGGATTCTGTTGAGCGGTATCCTGGTCTTGAGGAAAGTGAAGGGAGCGTTGTTCTACAGCATTCTGATCTGTACGTTGATCGGTATTCCGTTAGGAGTGACGGAAATTCCGGATGGGTTCCTGCCTGTTTCCATTCCTCATTCGATGGCGCCAACGTTCTGCCAGTTCGATTTTAATGAGTTTTTTACGTTGGATATGGCAATCGTCATCTTTACCTTGCTGTTTATGAATATATTCGATACGGTCGGTACACTGGTCGGCCTGGCTTCGAAAACAGGCATTATGGAAGAAGACGGACAGATTCCCCACGTAAAGGAGGCAATGATGTCCGATGCGATCGGTACGACGGTCGGGTCCATGATGGGAAGTTCTACGATTACCACCTATGTGGAGAGTGCTTCCGGCATTGCGGAAGGCGGACGTTCTGGGTTCACTTCGCTGGTGACGGGTGTGTTGTTTTTGCTTGCTTTGTTCTTTGCTCCCCTGTTCCTGCTGATTCCGAGTGCGGCAACAACGGGGGCTTTGGTGCTGGTCGGGGTGTTTATGATGGATTCTATCACAAAAGTCGATATGGACGATATATCCGAGGCGCTTCCGGCTTTTATCACCATGATCATGATGGTGCTGACCTATTCCATTGCTGACGGAATGGTTTTAGGATTGTTGTGCTATGTACTGGTTAAGTTAGGATGCGGCAAACATAAAGAGGTAAGCCCTACCATGTATGTGCTGGCAGCCCTGTTCATCTTGAAATTTATTTTTGCATGAATACTCTGTCAGAGTGTGTCGCGAAGTAACCAGAACATGTAAATCACATAGAAGAGAATCAAGACGAATCCTTCCGTCCGGGATATTTTTTGCCCGCTTTTCACCAGCGGCAAGAGCAGGACGGATATGCCCAACATGACCAGTAGGTCGATGTAGTTTACATTTTTGGCCTCGATGGGATGTATAAGCGAGCAAGAGCCGGCTATGGCCAGTATATTGAATAAGTTTGAGCCGACGATATTCCCGATGGCAATATCCGTTTTACGCTTGTAGGCGGCAACAATGGATGTTGCCAGTTCCGGCATACTTGTTCCGGCGGCGACGATCGTAAGCCCGATAACCGCTTCGCTCACACCAAGCTCTTTGGCGATGGAAACGGCATTGTCCACCAATAATCGGGAGGCAAATACCAAGACGACCAGACCCCCGACGATGGCCAGCGTATCGGCAGCCCAGTGTTTAGGTTGTTCTTCGAGTTCCTCGCTCGGCCCTTCTTCTCCATGTTTGCGGGAGTAGAAGAGGCTGAATATTGTATAAATGATAATACCTGTTAGAAAGAAAAGTCCTTCCGTCCGCCCCAATGTCCCGTTCCAGAAAAGGATGGTGAGCAGTACGGTAGCGGCCAGCATGACCGGAATATCGATTCGGAGCAATTGTTTTTTTACCTGAAGCGGGCAAATGGTTGCCGAAACTCCTAATATGATCCCAATATTGAATATGTTCGAACCTATGATGTTTCCGATCGCTATATCACCCTCTCCTTTGAGCGTGGCGTTCAGGCTTACTACCAGTTCGGGGGCGCTCGTTCCGAATGCAACGATGGTCAGACCGACCACCAAAGGTGAAATTTTGGCTTTGAAAGCTAAAGCGGAACTTCCCTGAACCAACCAGCCGGCCCCTATGTAAAGCGCTACCAGCGAGAGAATCAATAACGTCAAACTTGTAATCATAGCCCTTTCTTCCTTATTCGTTTGTTAATCTATTAAAATGTCTTGCTTCCTGTTATCCCGGCAAAGAATATTTGCCGTAACCAAGTAAACAGCAAGTTGTTTTATAGGCAGAAAAACGTACCTCGGAAAACCTCGAGATCACCACGAAGTAAACAACAGGAAGCTAATAGACATTCAGTTAGGGTTGTTAGGAATTATTCTTTAATATTCGTATTCTTCATCCTTCGGACTATTGGCTTCCTGCCGCATATGAATGAACCGTAAAGCAATCATCGCTACACTCAGCAGGGCAAGACCACCCATTGTTATCTCTTTTAATAACATATTGGAGAAGTCGCTTGTTCCGATTAATACCAAGATAATGAATGACAACATCATAGTTGCATCCACAAGATCTTTATTTATTTTCATGTCTGTATTTTTTTAGGCTGTGAAACGATCTTTTATTTTTCGGGGCTGGCTGTTTCTTCTGTTGTGGAAGGAGTGCTAAGGCCTTTCATGATGCCATACAAGCCTACACCGAGGGCTCCCATGACGACTACCAGTTTCAGATAATCGTTCGGAATGATGGAACTGCAAGCGAGTACACAACCGATGATAGTGATAACGACATAAATATAGATGCTGAATTTATTTTTTTTAGTGGACATAATTATTTGATTTTTTTAATGAATAATAAATTGTTCGCATTTCGAGAAATGCAATAAAAGAAACGGTATGGAATTCATATTCCATACGAAATCAGAGATTATTCACTTACGATCAAATAATGATTTTCCGCAGGCCATACACATGGTATCCCATGCGGCAAAGGAGGGTTGAAAAGTTAATGGTCTGACATATTGTTACCTCTTCGGATACTTTCCGGAGAAGATTGATTTCTTTCAAGCGAAAATACTGGATTGCCTTTTCTTCGATCTTCAGTAATCGTATGTTTAAAGTATTGCTGACATTCTGGATGCTTCTGCGAGGTGTCAGGCAATTGCAACCTTTCAAGTCGCTGCTGAGTATTTCCAGGTTATGCTGCATGTCAGCTGTTCCTTTTTCTATCATAACAGCCTCTTTCTGCACTTGTAAATCAAGTGTAGTATCGTTGTTCTGTACGTCTTCGGGTACAAAAAGCAACATTCCGAACAATAGGGTCAATATGAATAGAAAATTCTTCATGTTGCAAAGATATATGAATTCTTGCGTAAAAAACAAATATGTGCCCTTTTTGTTTTTATTTTTGCATGCAAATTATTCTGAAAACAGTTATGGAAGATAAAAAATCTCTTGCTGGGGCTTGGGTGGAGGCGGCACGTCCCAGGACCTTGCCGGCCTCTGTCAGTCCGGTTTTATTGGGGTGCGCATTGGCCTATTATGACGGGATGTTCGATATAACACCGGCGGTATTGTGCCTCCTCGTGGCTCTCTTCGCCCAGATAGCCAGTAACTTTGCGAACGATTATTTCGATTTCAAGAAGGGAGCCGACCGGGAGGACCGGTTAGGACCGGAGCGGGCGGTGGCGCAAGGCTGGATCACTCCGAAAGCCATGCTGGCAGGTACGTTCGTCATGTTGGGACTGGCTTGCTTGTCCGGTTTGTTGTTGATCTGTTTTGCGGACTGGCGGCTGATATGGGTGGGACTTGCGATCGCCATATGTGTGCTGGCCTATTCTGCCGGTCCTTTTCCTTTGGCTTATAACGGGCTGGGGGATGTCTGCGTATTGTTGTTTTACGGGGTTATACCAGTTTGTTTCACCTATTATATACAGACGTTGAATTTCTCCTTGTTGTCTTTCTTGCTATCTGTGGCTTTGGGGCTTTTGTCTGTGAATATCTTAGTTGTCAATAATTACCGGGACTACCTGCAGGATAAGGCTGCCCGCAAACGGACGACAATCGTTTTGTTCGGTCGCCGTTTCGGTCGGGTGTTTTATATTTTGAATGAATGTGTGGCGTTTCTCTTGGTTCTCCCGCTTGTTCTGGATGCTCCTTGGTGGATTCTGTTTTTATTCGGGATCCTGTTCGCCCTTTGCTTTTACACGACACGGGAACTGCTTACACTGGAAGGAAGGGCGTTAAACCGTACATTGGGACATACGGCACGCAATGTATTTCTTTTTGCGGCAGTCCTTTCCCTTTTATTCGTATATGTGGGATCGGGTCTGTAGCCGGACTGCCGTAGATTCTCTCTTGCAAGAGTAAGTACCGTCGGCCCGCACTTATAGTTCTGAGAGTCTGCGATACTTTAATCGCAAGCTCTCAGAACTATAAACGTAAGACGCCGATTGTAAGGACTTATTTCGAAACCTGAAAATGGGCCGCTTTCCTGTATATTTTCCGTAATGTGCCCTGAATCGATTTGGACAGGATAATCATCGTTACAGCAATGATGATAAGCAGGATGCCTACTGCCAGATTGGGGGTGAAAGGCTCGCTGAAAACCAATATCCCGACACATACGGCGGTGATAGGTTCTACGGCGCCCAATACGGCGGTAAGCGTTCCACCGATATTGTGCACGGCAAGCACGAGGGTGATATTCGAGATGACTGTCGGAACGATCGCCAACAGTATCAGATTGACAAATGACATGCCGTCGGGAATCGGTTGTATGCCCTGGTTGGTTCCCGCCTTGATGGCAAACAGAGCCGTGCTGACAACGAATACATAGAAGGTCAGTTTGCGTCCACCCATCTTTAGCCTGGAGGTTGATCCCCCGGCTAAGAATTTATTGACGGTCGTGATATAGAGCGCATATCCCAGGGCCGACAGCAGCACGATGAACACACCTAATGCGCTCAGTCTTATTTCTTCTTCACCTATCGAAAGACGTGCCACCCCGCAGATTGCCAATACGATCGCCATCAAGGTAATCCAGGATGTCTTTTCCCGGAAAAACAACAGCATGATAAGCGTAACGAATACCGGATAGGTGAAATGCAGCGTTGTGGCGATCCCCGCCGACATAAAATTGTATCCCCAGAACAGGAACATGGCGGAGGCCGTATAGAAAAAACCTAACAATATTAATACCGGGATATTTCTCTTGTCTGCGTGGAAAGATTCTTTCTTTGCGGCCATGATACCTGCCAGGGCCAATGCCGCGAACAGGAAACGGTAGAACAGGATGGAATCGAATTGCATTCCTTTTGCCATCAGGGGCAAGGTAAACAGCGGGATTAACCCGAAGGTTGCGGATGTCAAGATACCAAAGGCAAATCCTTTTAAATTATTCATCGTACTGCGTATTCTTTTTGATAAAACTGATGCAAAGGTAGTCGAAACGGACATTTGCACCAAAATTTGCGCTCGGTGTCTTTTATATGGTATCGGAATATAAAGGGTAAAGGAGGACGATACTCCGGTATTGTTACGGAATGTTTGCAATTAGTAAAAGATGGAAGGTGCCCCAAAACAGTCCTGTTCTCACACCAAAGATGGGAATAAGGGCTTTTAGGACACCTTCTATCAATGTGGACTGATCTTTTTCTTACAAAAGCAACCCTGCGGCAACCTCTTCCGCAACCGCATCGTTCTTGATGGCTGCGACCAGGGCGAGGCCAAAATTCATGACTAATCCGGGGCCTTTGCCGGTTATCACATTGTCGGAGACTTCAACGGCTTCACCGGTGACGTTCGCACCGATCAGCTTCGGTTCAAAACCCGGATAGCAGGTCGCCTTGCGGCCCTTTAACAAGCCGAGTCCGCCCAATACCATAGGAGCGGCACAGATTGCAGCTACGATACGGCCTTCGCGGTATTGTCCGAGCAATGCTTCTTTGACGGCCTCCGAATCGTTCAGGTTCGATGCACCCGGCATGCCTCCGGGGAGAATGAGGGCATCGGCATCATTTAACAGGGCATTGTTCAATGTCGTGTCGGCTGTGACCGGAACATTGTGTGCACCGATGACAACCGGATCGGTTGTGATGGAAACAGTTGTAACTTCGATTCCACCGCGACGCAGAATATCGACAGTCCCCAGGGCTTCCATTTCTTCGAAACCGTTCGCTAAGAATACAATTGCTTTCTTCATGATTTATGATTTATGAATTATGATTTATAATTTATGATTTATGAGCAGTTGATAAATCATAAATTATTTAAGTTTATACAGATAGGTAATCGTACCGCTCTGGTTGTTCGCTCCGCTGATGCTGTTGAACTTGGCGCGTTTGGCCGCGTCCAGGGCGCTCTTGCGCATGGAACCGTTGTCGATGTTGGTACCTTTGCCTATTTCTGCAAATATAACATTTCCTTTCGGATCTACCGTAATGTTGATTACGATTCGTCCCTCTTCCTGGATCGTGTAAGCTGGGCGTGGGAGACCTCCCGCTCCGATCGAACGTCCGTTCAGGTTGAACGAACCATATCCGCCAACACCTTCGTTAGCCCCGTGGTCGGAATTTCCGAACGGGCTACCCTGATTGCCGGTTCCGGATCCGGCATCTCCCTGGCTGTTCCCTTCTTGGCTGCCTATTCCGAAAGCACCTGCGACCTTGTTGCTGATGGCCTGTTCTTTCTTGCGGCGTTCTTCGGCAAGGCGTTTCTTCTCGGCTTCCTCCTTGCGGATGCGTTCTTTTTCAGCCTCCTCTTTCCGTTTTTTCTCTTCTTCTTTCTTGCGTTGCTCTTCTTTTTCTTTTTTCTTCTTTGCTTCTTCGATTGCGACGCTTTCTTCGATCTCCTGCGTCACCAGATCTTCCTTAGGAGTTTCTACCTTCGGTTCCGGTACGGGAGGGGGAGGAGTCGTCGTTTCTTGTGGAGGTTCCTGTCCGGTATATTTCGGTTCGAAAGTCCCGGCTGCCGCATTGACATTTCCGAAGTTCACCAATATACCGCCGTCTTCATCGGGAACGACGGTTTTGAGAACCGTGAATCCCAGAATCAGCAGGATGAACAGGTGGAATGCCACCGAACCCGCTATGCCATATATGTCATCTTTATTTAACTTCATGAATTATGAATTATAATTTATGATTTATGAATTCTGATTTATCATCGACGCATCAATCATAAATCAGAATTCATAAATCTCAACTATTTTTGTGATCGGGTGGCAAGCACCATCTTGAATTTATTCTGATTTGCGATGTTCAGAATACGTACGATTTCTTTATAAGGGACCGTCTCGTCTGCATACAAGGCTACAAACATTTCCGGCTCTTTTGCATAACTGTCTTGCAGGAATGGGGTGATCTCTTCGAAAGACACCTGTTTTTCCCGCTGGTTACCGAAAGCGACATAGTAATTCAGATTCGCATCGATCGTGACACGCGTCAGTGGCTTGGCAGCAGTCTGCTTTTGTGCCTGTGGGAGCGTCACCTTGATGGCGTTCGGAATCACGACGGTGGAGGTAACCATAAAGAAAATCAACAGCAGGAATATGACGTCCGTCATGGAAGCCATGCTGAAGCTTTCGTTTACTTTTGTTCTTCGTTTTAAAGCCATAACTTTTTGAGTTATGATTTATGATTTGTGATTTATGATTGTATCTGTGTCGGGATAAATCATAAATCACAAATCATAAATCTTTAGTTTGCAGGTTCATTCAATAAGTCCATAAATTCCATCGTGCGGGCTTCCATCTTGTTTACCACGTTGTCTACCTGCGAAACCAGATAGTTGTAGGCAAACAAGGTGATGATACCGACAACCAGACCACCTACCGTTGTTACCAGCGCTTCGTAGATACCGCCCGACAATAAGGTTACGTCTACATTCGTTCCTGCATTAGCCATATCGAAAAAGGCGCGAACCATACCGGTTACCGTACCCAGGAAGCCAAGCATCGGTGCACCACCGGAAATGGTAGCCATTACCGTCAGTCCTTTCTCTAACTTGGCCACCTCTATATTTCCCACATTTTCAATAGCAACCTGCACATCATTTACCGGACGTCCCAAACGGCTGATACCTTTCTCAATCATGCGGGCTGAAGGAGTATTTATCGTACGACAGTAATTAATGGCCGATTTTATCTCCCCACTATGGATATAATCTTTAATCTTCTCCATAAACATCGGATCTTCTTTACCGGCTTTCCGAATCATATAGTTACGTTCGAACAGAATGTAGAAACAGACAACAGACAGTACGGCCAGTACAATCATAATCCATCCACCCTTGATAGCCATATCAAGCATATTCATTTCTGCCGGTGCAGATACAGGAGTCAAGACAGGATTGGCCGATGCAACGGAGTCAGCCAGATTGGTAGCCACTTGGGCTAATAGTAGCATTGCATTCATTAGCGAAGACAGTTTTTATATTCTTGGATGGTACGTTCCAGTCCCAGATACAGTGCATCGCTTATCAAAGCATGACCGATAGAGACTTCGTCCAACCAAGGTATGTTTTTATAAAAATAATTCAGATTCAATAAACTCAAGTCATGACCGGCATTCAGACCGATCCCCAATCTACGTGCCGCTTTTGCCGCTTCAACAAAAGGAGCAACAGCCGCAGCCGGATCTTTCGGATAGGCAGTAGCATAGGGCTCGGTATATAATTCTACCCGATCGGCACCTGCTTTCGCAGCATATTCAATCATTTCCGCATCAGGTGCCACAAATACGGATGTACGGATACCTGCCCCGTTAAATTCATCCAATACTTCTGTCAGGAAATCAAAGTTAACCTTGGTATCCCATCCCGAATTAGAAGTTATCTGAGAAGGATCATCCGGAACCAAAGTCACCTGATGAGGTTTCACCTTCAACACCAAGTCAATAAACTCAGGAGAAGGATATCCTTCAATATTAAATTCAGTCCGAAGCAACGGACGCAAATCATACACATCCGAACGACGGATATGGCGTTCATCCGGACGGGGGTGAACCGTTATTCCGTCAGCACCGAAACTCTCACAATCCAACGCCACCTTAACCACGTTCGGAACATTTCCCCCACGGGCATTCCGAAGGGTAGCCACTTTGTTTATGTTCACACTTAATTTAGTCATAGTTCTATGTCTTAATATAATACGGAGCTTTTACCCATATGTTTTGCGCAAAAGTACAAATATTAGCGATAAGATAACAGCAATACCGAAAAAAAATCCCAAATTTGCGACATACTAGAAACTTTTATCAACATGAAATTTGCCATTTTCGGAAATACATACCAAGCTAAGAAGTCCTCACATGCTGCCACCCTGTTCAAATTACTCGAGAAACATGGAGCTGAAATCTGCGTATGCAGGGAGTTTCATCGTTTTCTGAAGTCCGATTTAAAACTGAACGTTAAGGCAGATGATTTGTTCGATGAAAACAATTTTGATGCCGACATGGTGATCAGCATTGGCGGTGACGGCACTTTTCTGAAGGCAGCACGCCGTGTAGGCAATAAAGGAATCCCTATTTTAGGCATCAATACCGGACGATTAGGGTTTCTGGCAGATGTATCTCCGGAAGAAATGGAAGAAACGATTGAAGAGGTTTATCAGAACCATTATACTGTTGAGGAACGAAGTGTACTCCAGTTACTTTGTGACGATAAACATTTACAAAATTCGCCTTATGCTCTCAATGAAATAGCCATTCTGAAACGAGACAGTTCATCAATGATCAGTATCCGTACGGCAATCAACGGGGCACATCTCACTACTTATCAAGCAGACGGTTTGATTATTGCTACTCCAACAGGCTCTACTGCCTATTCATTAAGCGTAGGTGGCCCAATTATCGTTCCACACTCCAAAACGATTGCAATCACTCCTGTCGCCCCACACAGTTTAAATGTAAGGCCTATAGTAATCTGTGATGACTGGGAAATTACTTTAGATGTAGAAAGCCGTAGTCATAACTTTCTGGTAGCAATAGACGGCAGCAGTGAAACCTGTAAAGAGACTACTCGTCTCACTATCCGTAGAGCAGACTATAGCATTAAGGTGGTGAAACGCTTTAACCACATCTTTTTCGATACCTTGCGTACCAAAATGATGTGGGGGGCTGACAGTAGAGTGTAAAACAGCTCACAAAAGCACCTTCCTTATATCCCTCTACTCTTACGACACATTTTTTCCTATATAAAACCCATTCATTCGCTTGAATCGCCTCTTTTGCAAGGCTCCGTGCCCCCAAAGGATGCGGAGATACCCACCTCTTCCAATAACCGTTATATAGGACAAGAAAAGGCTATCGGATTTCCCATAGCCATCTCCATTAAGAAAGTGTTATCCGGAGGGCAGCCTGGCGCTCCCTTTCCTTCCCTCCCCGTATAAAACAAGTCATCCCCTCCGGTCTTTCGACCGAAGGGGATGAACCATCTGAAAAAAACGGCGACTACCTACTCTCCCACTGTTACGCAGTACCATCGGCGTGATCAGGCTTAACTTCTCTGTTCGGAATGGGAAGAGG
>ENA-ORRA01000696-ORRA01000696.1-human-gut-metagenome-genome-assembly--contig:-NODE-696-length-28451-cov-8.002641_pt1 | contig 28451 bp, 23 predicted proteins | sample MGYA00242169_ERZ509122 | MGnify/ENA primary metagenome ERZ509122 (study PRJEB26280, sample SAMEA2338650) | human gut metagenome | biome: human gut; feature: human-associated habitat; material: faeces...
GCTTTCCACAAGGTGGTCATCCCCGATGACAAGCTCATCGAGGTGGAGATTTACGAAAAAGGCGGCGGACGCCACCAGCGGTTCCATATCGAGAACAGCGACCTGGTGGATGCCGGACTGGTGGACGAACTGGTAAAGGAGTAATGCCATGAGAAAGTATCTGTTTATAACAATGTGCGCCTTCCTGTCCCTTTGGGCGGGCAAGGTTTCCGCCCAACGCTACCTGCCCGGGCAGACGGGGCTTGAACTGAGGCTGGGCGGCGTGGATGACTTCGGAAAGAACGTAAGGCACCTGAGAGGGAATTTCCAGGTCGGGATAGCCCTGAGCCGCTACAACCGTAACCGCTCGCGCTGGGTGGTCGGTGCGGACTATGTGAAGAAACACTATGCCTACAAGGAGGTGGCCGTTCCCAAGGAGCAGTTCACCGCGGAGGCGGGCTGTCTCTTCCCGTTCCTCTCGGACAGGGGCAGGAACGTGTTCCTCTCTGCCGGACTGTCCGCGCTGGCCGGCTATGAGAGGGTAAACCGGAACGGCAGGCTCCTTTATGACGGGGCGACCCTGCTGCACAAAGGGGCCTTCATCTACGGCTTCGCCCCGGCATTCGAGATGGAGGCGTTCCTTACGGACCGCTGGGCTTTTCTTTTCAATGTACGGCAGCGTGTCTTCTTCAGCTCGTCCGTAGGGCATTTCCATACGGTAGTGGCCGTCGGACTGAAATACATCATCGATTAATCTTTTAAGAACTGGAAACAATGAAAACAGGAACATTCATCATGGGATGCGCGCTGGCTCTGCTGGCGTGCACCTTTGCCGGCTGCGACGACCGTCTGGAAGTGCGGCAGGCATACGACTTCTCGCTCTCTTCCTGGTACCTGCAGGAAGGCATCGCGCCCGACGAGACGGTGGAGATCCGCCTGACACTTGACCGCGAGGGGGATTACCGGGAGGCCCGTTACCGCATCGGATACATACAGCTGGAGGGTGACGGCGAGGTGTTCACCGCGGACGGAATCAGGCTGGTGAACCGCGAGCTGACGGAACTCTCCGGCATCGCGGGGCTGGACACGACGGACATCCGCCGCCAGGTGTTCACCCTTTTTTTCCGGAACACGGGAGAGGACAATCCCGGGATCCGCTTCGTGGCGGTAGACAACTTCAGAGTGGAACGGACGCTGGACATCCCGTTCTCCATCGAGGACAGGGCAAATACGGATACAATCGACTAACGGGAGACGGAAGCTATGACGGAACAGGATAAATACGGCATGGAGCAGCTTGCCGAATATCTGGACATGCGAATACGGTACGAGGAAAAAACAATAAAGGAGATCCGGAATAAACTGGACCGGGATTACCTTTATCATTTTGCGTGGACCGGGGAGGAATTGTTCAAGTCCCATTTCATGGTAAAGCAATACGGGGAACTCCGCCAGGTAATCCGGCAGGTGGGAGTTCCCGGGGAGGTGCATGGATATATACGGCATAAACGGGAGGAATGCCTGAAGGAGCTGGTCAGCGGGAGTATCCGCAGGCGTAGCACGGACGATATTTCCAACCTGGCACATACCTACCGGCTGGAATGCATGCAGAGACTGGTCAAGGATTATACGGGCTTCGAACGGCTTCTGTCCATGAAGGTTCCCCAGAAGGAGATAAAGACGAAGAAGGACCCTGAAAGAAAGAAGCCGGACGGATTAAAGATGTAACGGATATGAAGCAGGAAAACTGGAACGCCCGCAAATTACGGAAATTGCTGGACAACAAGATAGCAGCCGTCGAGAATGTCATGCGTGAGGGGCTGGAGTCCGCCTCTACGGACTACTGCCGTTTCTTTGAATGGAAAGCCGCGTACCTGTACAAGGGGGAGCTACTGCGCGGGCATTACTGCCTGTTACGTAATAAAGTCAGCAGGACGGATGACGTGGAGGATTTGAAGAGGTATTTCGGGGATATCGCCAGGTACCATAAGGAAAGGCTGGCTGGCGGAACGCCGGCGGGAAGCGGCACCCACCCGATGGCGGACATCGCCCGTGCGCTGTCGCTGGAATGCTCGCGGCAGGTACTGAAAGACTGCCTGGAATTCTCGCATCTCCTTTCCCTCGGACAGCCGGAACAGGACGTGAAAGAGGAAAACAGACAACCCGTAAAATATAGGACGAACGGATTAAAACGATAAGGTATGGAAAGACAGAACCCAGGCATGGTCCGGTTTATGGACCGGCTGAATGAGAAAATGGAACTCCTGGACGAAAAGATCCAGAACAAGGCGGCAAAAGCCGGTGAGGATTACCTCTCCTTTTTCGAGTCACACGCGGAAGAGGCGTACAAGGAGTATTACCTGTACAAATGTTTCAGGGACTTGAAAAAGAAGGCAAGGGAAACGGGCAGTCCGGAAAAAGTGTTGGAGTATCTGAAAAAGAGGCAGAATGTCTGCCTGGACACATTGCTCAGGCAGGACATCGCCGCCCGTAGTACAAGCCCGATGGCGAACATGGCGCACACGCTACGGCTCGAATGCGTCCAGCAGCTCGTGGAGGATTACGGATATTTTATCCGGATGCTTACCGACACGCTCCGGCAGCAGGAGGAACAGAGGGAAAACCGAAGATCTCTGGAGAGAACACCGAAAAAAGGATTCGGATTATAGGATAGCTTCCGAATTCAAACAACAAAAAGGTCACTATTTTGGTGACCTTTTTGTTGTTTGAATGATATAAAACCTAAGAGGAGGAGACCTTGTCCAGCAGCCGATGGATGAACTCTCGCCCGAGCTCCGTCCATACCGTGTGCATGGACGTGCCGGTCTCCCCGTTACGGTTCTGCCATTTGTGCGTGTGGGTTTGTGTGTATCCCCTCTTCTGATAACGGGCGGTAAGCAGCCATGTTCCGGACTGGCGGAACTGGATGCCGAGGATTTTCAGCCTAAGGTTCAACCCCCTGCCGCTCATGCCCAGCTCCTTGGCTATCTGCGTGACCGTGTAGGTACTCGTAGAACGGAGCACCTCATCAAAGTAACGGACTTTTGGGGCTTGCAGCTTCAATTTAAAAATATTCAGCGCGTTTTCCTCTTTCAGGGCGGATATGTGCCGGTCACGTTCCCGCAGCCTGCCCTCAGCCAGAAGCAAGGCCCGTGAAAGCAATTCCGCCTCCGATTCCCCTTTCTTCTCCAACAGATAGCCGCCCTCTTTCAGTGTGTGCGGTACCAGTTCATCAAAAATCCAGCTCTCGAACCTCTCGGCTGAAGGCAGGCGACTGCCGGTGATCAGGCGATACAGGTTCCCCTCGTCGATGAACTTCACCCTCTGCCGTCCGCCTGCTGTCGGGGTATCGTAAAGTACGATACCCCTTGCCTTGCAATGACGGGTGACGGCATCATTGGTGTTCGCGTATCCGAGGGCCTGTGCCACGTCAGCGGCACAGAACCATACCTGCCCTTCATTCTCTATGGTCCGGACCTTGCCGAACTGCGGATGTTCCGCAATAATTAACGTATGCATATCATGTTATTTATAGGTTGATTCTATCGCTTTGAATATCTCATGGATTACCTGGGGGACAATGGCGTTTCCGTATCCCTTGACGGACTGCTGCCGCCAGGAAGAAAAGGTAATACCGTCCAACTGACGGGGAACCCCATCATCTCGGCCACAAACAGGGGATTGAGTTGGAAACTTCTCCCAGTTTGGGCAAAGAAATCGGGAAGGCTTCCCTGCTGCGGGTTCTTGCCCTTCCTCTCGAAGTTCTCCAGCGTCGGGGCACCCTTCCAGTCCCTTGCTGTCGGAGTCGGGAGCAGGCCATAAAAGTCCAGGAAATCGACCAGCCCATTGGGGTTCTTCTCCCCTTCCTCTGACTCGTGTAGCGACACGCGGCCCTGCCGTTTCCATCTCTCCACCCGTTGCCAGTGGTGTATCTCCATCGCCGTGGGGGTGGAAAGTAACCTTTCACGGATGACTTCCGGAAGCCCCTTTTGCGCACTGCCCGCTCCCCGTGTCTTGAAGTCCGAAGCCATAAGAATGGGCAATAAACCATACACGGTCCCTTCTGTGCGGGGCACCGACGGCACAAGCCGGAATAAGTAACGGTTGGACGGTATATCCTTCACGCTCAAGATCTCCTGCGATGGTCTCCACGACGTATTCCTCCCGCTTACGGTATACAGGCTGAGCCTTTCCGAAAAGAGAGGGCTGATATCCCACGTGAGCCTCCTTACCGGGCTGTACCATCGTGAGGATGCCACCAACGTTCTCACCAACAACCCAATCGGGCCGGATCTCGTGAACGGCACGGAGCATGTGAGGCCAGAGGTAACGGCTGTCCTCCGCACCTCTGCGCTGGCCGGCGACAGAAAACGGCTGGCAGGGGAAACCTCCGGTGAGAACGTTGATCCGTCCCCTTCACTGCCGAAAATCCGTAGTTGTAATGTCTGTATAACTTTCTGCATGGTTGAACCAGTAGTTTAAAATCCTGTTACAAAATTCATCTATCTCACAATGGAAGGCGTTACGCCATCCCATTCATTCGGCGGCGAGATCCGCCGCTCCGAACCCGCTGAAAAGCGAGGCGTGTACCAGCTGTCTCATATTTACTATCTGAGTGAAGGTTCCGTTTCTTTTTTTTCTTTCTCAGTCAGGCACAAAATAATGGTTTTCTCATCTATCTTCCGGTAGACGCCCCCCATCTCAAGCATATTCTTGAGCCGGAGGATGTCGGTGATTTCATAGACTATCATACCGTTCCGGTGGACGAAACGGATGTAGCCTTTCTGTCTTTGTCTTTCCACTTCCTCACGGCTCATTTGTAGCAGTTCGCAGATTTCCTCCAAAGTGAAGGTCAGCTGCACTTCCTTCGTCACGCAGGCATAGGCCAGGATACTCAGCATCTGCAGGCATTTGCGATGCGCCTTGACAAGAGACGCAAACTTGTTGCGTTCGATCATGATGACTTTACTTTGATTTTCCATCTTCTATGATTTTTTTACGGGTTTGTTATTTCTGATGCCCGGACCTTCGTCCCTGTATTCCTCACGGAGGAACCGGTATACATCGGAAGCCCAGAAGTATATCTTGCCGCTCAGTTTGAAATAAGGCAGCTTGCCCGAGTTACGCCAACGGATAAGGGTCCGGTCACAGACTTTCAGCTGCAGACGCATGTCGCGGCTGTCCAGCATCTGCTTGCCATTAAAGCTGGTCATGACCTCCAAAGCTGTTTCCAGCCGGGATATGAGTTCACGCTGCTCGGAGAAGCTCTCCTGGATTAATGCTTTCAGCATTTCAATGTCTTCATTTCCTGCTTCCATCTTTTATTCTTTTTCGTTCGCCATTTATCTTTCTTTCTGCCGCAAAGTTTGAAAAAAAGGAAATGTGAAAATAGGGCTGACGGATACCGCCAGCCCCATATTTTATCTGTAACTATCTGTATGTTAGTGTATCTTTTCAGATCAAAAAAATAAGATTCCTTTTTTTGATATACGATATTATGGGTCATTTTTAATCACTGAACATTTGTCCATCCGGACAAAAAAACTTATATTTGTAAGCGTATCAGACTTTATATAATATATGACTATATTTGATGATTATAAAAAATATAAGGACTTGTGTTCTGTCTCCCCGACACTATTGTGGGAGTATGACCTTTCTGATTTTGACTGGTGGAAGTCCAGAAAAATCGTGGTACAGCGTATACTTGAAAGAGGATGGCTAAACGATTTTTATGCGGCTTTCAACATATACGGAGGGATAGAGGGATTCCGGGAGATAGTGAAGGAGGTGCCTTTTTTGTCACCCAGGGATATCAATTTTGCATGTATTGCATTTAATCTTAAAAAGGAAGAGCTAAGATGTTACACACGGAAACAGTTGAGGGAACAACTCTTGAACTCTTAAGAAGTTTGGAACAAGAGGAAGTGATGTCTTCATTCTTTCTTGCCGGAGGAACTGCTCTTGCCCTATATCTGGGGCATAGAAGGTCCGTGGATTTGGATCTCTTTACCCCCTTGTCATTCAATGCTGTCGTGTTGAAAGATTTTTTGGAGAACAAGTACAGCTTGCGTACAGACTTTATGGAGAAAAATACATTGAAAGGTACTATTGAAGGGGTTAAGATAGATTGTATAACCCATGGATATGATTTGCTTGAAAAACCTTGTCTGGAGGAAGGTATCAGACTGTACAGTATGGAAGATATCATTGCCATGAAGCTTTCCGCTATTGCGGACAATGGTTCCCGTTTGAAAGATTTTATTGATATAGCTTTTCTTTCCACACGTTTCTCTTTCTATTCCATGCTGAAATTTTATGAACGTAAATTCCCAAATGCAAATGTCATCAGACCATTCAAGGCTATTACTTTTTTTGAGGATATAGATTTTGAGGAAAATATAGTCATGCTTGAAGGAGACTATAAATGGAAGCACATAGAAAAAAGATTGATAGACATGACAAAAATGCAGGATAAAATATTTGACTCCTTACCTCTGAAACTGGCGGCATCTTCAATAAAGAGACAAAATATCCATCAGAAAAAAAACAAATTGTAATTTCTACAGGAAAGAGTATAGTAATTGTATATTGTTTTTATTCAAAAAGTTTTTTCTGTATCCCTTGGTACAATTAGAAATATTGCATATCTTTGTGATAGAGATATTTGATATTATGCAGAGAAACGCAATGTGCAGCAAGGCTTTTGCTACTAATGTGTTACCTGCTACCTTTAGAATTTGTCCTTACTGTTTGATTTTCAAAAAGATAAAATCAATTACTTAGATTTACGAAAGGAAACTAAAGGTTTCCCTTAATGAAACCAATTATTTTCCCAATCAAAACTTCTCGTATTTAGTCTCAAAACTAAAAGTTTCATGTTGAGAACTAAGACAATAGCCACTTTTACGATTCACCCAATAAATAGGAGGCATCATCTTTTAGAAAGATTGGAAAGCGTGATAGATGGTTGTAACGTTTTTTATCTGTCACGGGTATCTATCACGCTTTAATTGATTTATAATCAAAACAATACACCCATTTGCGTGATAGCATGACAGATGTTTTGCCAAAACAAACTTTGTGAAGGAACAAAAAATCCCCGGTATTATTCACAAGGAAATACCGGGGACTCTTCAGAAAAAAACAATCAAAACTTATAACCAGCCAGGGTTCTGTGTCAAGCCACCTTTAGCTCTATCCATTTCCGACTGGTCAATTGGAAAGTATCTGAACTTCTCCGTCCAACCTTTGTTACCTAAAATCTCTGTTCCTTTATCGAAACGCAGAATATCAAACCAACGCTGCATTTCATCCATAAACTCATACCCACGCTCTTCAAAAAGAATATCCAACAGCTCCTGCTTGCTCTTTCCGGCCAAGTTGATACGATGCTCTTTGTCTTTGAAAGCGCGGTCTCTGACCTGGTCGAACCAGCCTTGCGCATCGGCACTGGCAGTTCCGTTGATGCGTACATCAAGCTCCACAGCCAGCAGCAAAACATCGGCATAACGGTAAATACGCCAAGAGTTATAATAGTTATCCGTAGGATTCACCGTAGACGTCGTCTCCTTTCTCGGATGAATCTTATAGTGCCCCAGACCCTCGTAATTTTCCTGCTGGTCACTGACTTGGAAAGCACTTCCTGCCGGTAGTTCACCTTTGGCCACCATTTCTGCCACTTTTTTAGCCTCGTCCGCATAGACAATGACTGTTCCCTCACGGCGCGTATCACCTTCCTTAAACATGTTGTAAACAGTACTCGGCATGGTATTCTGCCCATAACCTTCGCCCAAGCCGCCCTGCTCGGCACTTCTCGGGTCAACAATGTTACGACCACCCAAAGAACGTGCAAGACCAAACCCTTCACCGGAGTTATTGCCGGCATAACATACCTCAAAGATAGATTCCGCACACCATTCTCCGTCTTTCACCCATAAGTTTTGATAATCAGGGTTCAACCGGTATCTTCCACTGGTGATTATTTCTTTCATGTCATTCAATGCCACCTGATATTTAGTCTCATCACGATGGAACAAAATAATTTTGGCACGAAGCAGCTTGGCAGCATCCCGGCAAACGCGTCCCTGCTGTGTAGCACTGCGCTGGGGCAGATACTTAGTCACTTCGTCATCCAAGTCACCCATCATAAACTCATAAATTTCTTCACGGGTTCCTTTGGCAACGCTATACATTTCACTGGCTGCCAGATAATGTTTGATAAGCGGGAATTGCTCATACCCCATAAACAGATGGTAATAGAAAATGGCACGGTAAAAGCGCGCTTCGGCAGAAATGGAATTGACAAAGTCTGCACTGAGGTTGCATCCGGCCAATTTGTCAATCAACAGATTGGCAGCAATGACTCCATTGAACAAGCCAAAATCCCACTCATTCCACCAAGAACCATATCCCCATGCACCGAAACAAGAAGTCGCGTCATAGGTAAAAGTATCCCATTTCGTCTTGTAAGACCCCTCACCGATACCACCACCGGTTTCGGACTCATCACCCAGCAAAGAAGAGTAAGACCAAACCTCCGGCATACGGGTCTGCATTTCATTCATCACGGCATACAAGCCCTTCATCATATCGTCTTCCGTCTTATAGAATTCGGTTTCTGACACCTGAGTTCTCGGATTCACTTCCAGAAAATCTGAACAAGCTGTGGTCGACAAAGCCATCGCACCCAAAGCCAATACCTTTAATATCTTATTCATTGTATCTAATTTTTAGGTTAATCAAAATGTAATATTCGCACCGATAGTATAAGTACGTGCTTGCGGATATGTTCCCCCGTCAAATCCATCACGTGTTCCCACTTCAGGATCATAACCGCTGTAGTTGGTAATTGTAAACAGATTTTCGCCCTGCACAAAGAAACGCAGCCCCTTGACGCCGACACGCTGCAACATCTGTCCGGGCAGACTATAGCCAATCTGCAACACTTTCAAACGCATATACGAACCATCTTCCACAAAAAAGTTTGAAACCTGATAGTTATTGTTGTCACCATCTATCACACGTGGCACCCAATTGGAAGTGCCTTCACCATGCCAACGGTTCAGCCAAGATTTGTCGTAGTTACCAAAAGTCACATTGGAACGTCTGTACAGTTTATAAATGTCGTTTCCGATACTTCCCTGGAAGAATGCACTGAAATCAACTCCTTTCCAATCGGCAGAAAGAGTGAATCCATATGTCCAGTCAGGGTTCGGCTTGCCTATCATGGTACGGTCATCACCATTCAACCCATTTTCACCATCCAAATCTTTAAAACGAATATCTCCAGGCTTGGCATTCGGCTGTATCAGCTGAGTCTTTCCGTTAGAATCTACGTAGGTATAGCTATCTATCTCCTGCTGATTCTGGAAAATACCATCATGCAAGTAACCGTAGAAGAAGCCGTACGGACGCCCGTTCTCTCTCCAACTGACCTGGCCGCCCATACCACCGCCGATATTATTGAGACCGACACGGTCGGGGCCCTGGTCTGTTACGGTATTCTTCACATAAGAAGCATTTCCATTGATACCCAGATTCACTTCACCCACCTTAAAGCGATAGGACGCTTCGAACTCGATACCTTCGTTCTTCACTGTACCCGAATTGACCGTCATACTGCCATAACTGGTATAAAGAGGAATCGGCATGGAAAGCAGCATGTCCTTCGTCTTCTTCACGAAATAGTCGGCAGAGAATGTCAATGCACTGTTGAAGAAACGCAAGTCAATACCCAAGTCGGTCTGTTCGGAGGTCTCCCATTTCAAATCAGCATTGGCATAGCCACTGGGCAGCATGCCCGTATATACCTTTCCATTTATGACTGCATTCTTACCCTGACTCATCATACTTGTATAGGCAAAGGAGCCAATACGTTCGTTACCATTCTGTCCCCAGCTTAGACGTATCTTGGCAAAATCCAACCAGGAAGGTCTGTTTTCCATGAACTTCTCACGAGTCAACACCCAACCCAAAGAAACCGAAGGGAATGTAGCATATTGGTGCTCGCGACTGAAGTTTGACGAACCGTCCCGTCTCACTACCGCTTCGAACAAATACTTTTCATCATAATTATAATTGATACGTCCGAATATGGATGCAATGCGGTGATCTTCCGCCCCACCCCATACTTTGGACTGTTCTTCGGGCGCTGTGGCCGTGTCTATATATCCCTTGTCTATATCCACCACCAGCAGATTATAATCTTCCGCTTCCAAATTGGAGTAATGGTAGGAAGACATACTTGTACCGAACAGTGCACCTATATTATGACGGCCGAAAGACTTTGTATACGACAGTACATTTTCCCACTGCCAATAGGAAGACTCCCTTTTCTTATCCTCTACCTTGGAAGTGGCATTCTTACTGGTAGCATTTAGCTCGTAGACTGGAGTTACATTCTTAATGGAATTGAACACCCATTCCGCACCATAGGTAGTCTTGAACTTCAAGCCTGGCAACAAGTCGACATCAAGGTTAAAGTTCGCACCGAAATTCTGAGGCATAGTCCTCTGGTTATGACTGACCTGCATGGCTGCCAGCGGATTGGTTATTTCACGCATCTCGATGATATTGTATGCCAGGCCGTTGGGAGCAATGACATGATTTGGATAAGTTACGGCATATTGCTCCAGTATAGCAGGGTCGGTCTGATAAACCGGCTCGGTAGGAGGCAACATATTCATGGAAGTAATCAAGCCTGCAGCTTCACTATTGCCAATAGTATTACCAGTCTGGATTGACTTGGAATAGCTTGCAATTGCACCAAAACTAATCTTATTCAACCAATTTCGTGATTTCGTGTCCAGTAATACATTATTGTAATTCAAGCGTACATTGTAGCGTTCATAATCAGCATGTCCTTTGGCATAAATACCTTCTTGCTTTACATAACCGAAAGAAGCATAATAGGTAGAGTTGTCCGTACCTCCACTCAACGAAACCTTGTGGTTCATAATAGGAGCATTCTTGTTCTGCAGTTCCTTTTGCCAGTCGGTATTGACGCTGGAAACAGTCGGGAAATAAGGGTCCTTACCTGCGTTGGCAGCCATTTCATTCATCAACATCTGATAATCCGCACTACCCAGCAAATCCACCTTCTTGGAAGGATTCTGAATACCGTACGTAAATTCATAGTTCAAAGTAGCCTTCCCTTTAGTACCCTTCTTCGTAGTTATTAGCACAACACCGTTAGCACCACGGGCTCCGTAAATAGCGGCGGAAGCTGCGTCTTTCAACACTTCAATAGACTCAATATCAGAAGGATTCAAATGACTGATACCACTTTCAGACGGCATGCCGTCTACTATATAAAGCGGATCGGAGTTGTTGACCGTACCGGTACCCCGAATACGAATCTTTGATTCCGCACCGGGCTGACCTGAATTAGAGATAATCTGTACACCGGAAACTTTACCTTTCAAAGCATTCTGAATATTTGTAGGATTACCTTTATCCAACTCTTCACTGGTAACACGGCTCACAGCAGACGAAAGTACACTCTTCTTTTGTACACCATAGCCTACTACAACTACCTCGTCCAGCAACTCAGAAGAATCAGTAAAACGGACTTTCAGATTTGTATCTGCAGCAGTCAGTTTATACTCAATAGGCTCATAACCGATAAAGGTGAAGACCAACACATCACCCACAGAAGTTTTCAGACTGAAATTCCCATCAATATCCGTCACAGTACCCACAGCCGGATTACTTTTCATACTGACATTAGCACCCGGAACCGTTTCTCCGGAAGGATCATAAACGATACCCTGCACATTAATTTGTTGTGCGAAGAGCTGCAAAGTGCAACTGAGAATGCAAAGCAGCAAAAGGACTCTTTTTCTTTTCATGATAATAGTATTAGTTTATAAAATAGAAAGTTATTCATATTGTATTGATACAAATTCCAATACTTCGATAAGCGAAATTACGTACTAAACAAGAAATGGAAGTTGAATATTTCTCATAAGGAGTTCATTTACTAACACATCCATAAAAAACGTTTTATTTTAAACTTAAAGTGATAAAGTTTAAACCCATAAAAAAACGGATACGTTTCTGTACGTACCCGTTTTCTTCCAAATCCATTGATTATAAAAAGTATTACCTTTCTAAAGTCCAGTTAATGGCATTTCTGAACATGGTCGTAAACCCTTCCGTTTCGTACAACTTACTACTATGCCCTATCTGGAAATAAACATTGCGTGCCTTTTTGCTTTCATTGACCCAAACCACCGGATGATCGCCCATCTTGATGTCCGATGCAGGCGTGTAGCTCGATTCGTCTACATTGGCTAATACATGTACATTAGGGCGCGGACTCTTGTCATAAGTATACCACTCGTCATCGGGCACCACGAAAGAGGCCGGAACATCCTTCATTACCGGATGCTGTTTATCTTCCACAATCAGCGTACCGTCGGCCAGCGGAGCTATGTAGTTCTTGAAACGTACACCACCCATGAAATCAGAGAACCATTGCCACATGGGATAACCGTCAAACTCGCCCAGCAAAGTAGCATGATGGAAACCTATCCAGCCGCCACGGCCTTCTTCTATATACTTGACGAACGCATCTTCCGCTTCCTTCGGCCAAGTATAAGGCGGGAAATCCAATTGAATAACCAGGCTGAACTGCGACAAGTAAGCCTCCGTTATGTTCCTGGCATTGTTTATCTCGGTAATACTGAAATTCCCCTTTACACCTTCGGCCGCCAACCACCTCAAACCGGCATCCGTAAATCCTCCGTGCTGTCCGCCACGTTCCGTCAACACCAGTACCTTCGCCTTGTGCGGCTTGCCCAATAGGTTTTCTGCTACCGTACGGCGCAAATCACCCTGTTCATTGTCTCCGCTATAATCCCAATACATGCCTCCCAGCAAATCTTTATCCAGAATATACTGACACTTGATGGCAAGTGAACGGGGATTCTCAAAACCAAATACCAACGTATCATTCTTATCGGCCAGATAAGGCACTTGAGCCACCTCATCCCACTTTTCAGTATATTGGGTATCCGTATTCCCTACCTTATTATAGTCTTGGAAGCTGGGATAACCGTCACCTCCACGACCATAGAAGGGCATACCCATCACCAGCTTGGAAGGCGGTACGCCCGCTTTCAAGTGTGCAGTAACGGCACCGTCCGAAGTAATGTCACCGCTATGTCCTGACGGATAAAGCGCCGAATGGTGCTTGGGAGCAGAAGCCATGTCATAAGCCATGATATTCACAAAATCGACGGAAGGCAAGATAGCCTTGAAGTCAATGTAACGGGCAGAAGCTACGGTGGCAAGTGTCAGTTCCTTTTCATTGCCGATGGCAGCTCTGATATCCTGCATCAGAAGTGTAAAATTCTCCGTATCGTCCGGTGACGAGGATATATTTGCCATAGAGCTGGTGGGATATTCCCAATCGATGTCAATGCCATCCAAAGCGAACTCCTTCACCACACGGTCACAGTCCGCGGCAAAAGCACGGCGATATTCATCATTGGCAGCCATCTCACTGAAACGTCCGCTTCCCCAGCCGCCGATGGAAAGCAGCACTTTCAGCTCCGGCTTCTGTTTCCTCAAATCAACAATCTGTCTCAAACGTTCCTCATTATCAATCTTGACACCGTTAAAGCTCTCGTTTACATGACCGAACGCATAGTTGATATGCGTCATGTACTGCGGGTCGGGCATCACCTCACTCCACGAAGTGACATAAGCAACCACAACCTTTGAATCGCGGGAAGCCGCAACGACCTCTTCTCCCGACTTAACGCTACCGCATGAAACCAATACGCCCAAAGCGGCAGCCATCATCATTCTAATTTTTTTCATAAGTACTATCTTTAATTACAAATTATCGCAGGTCTGACGGACCCGTGAACCTATCAATGCATAATACAGCATAAACGCTTCTCCAAAAAGAACGATGAGCCATGACCATCTCCAGCCTCCAAGAACATCGGCAAGCACTCCTTGCAACAAGGGCAATATGGCACCGCCTACCACTCCAATCATGAACACACCCGAAGCCACCGAAGTGTATTTTCCCAAATGGGCAACGGACAAAGTAAAGATAGCTCCCCACATGATGGAATGGAACAGACCTACTGCCGTGAGCAGCCACGGATTATTCAGAAGAATGGCCAGTAGGGCGAGTAGTCCTGCCGATACCGTAGTAACCGTCAACTGCACGCGGGGAGAAATCCTGCTCAGGCTGCTCCCCACCAGGCGGCCCACAAGCATACCACCCCAATAGAGCGTAGCCATCAGTGCCGGAGAAGCATAATCCATCTCGATGGCATACAGATTGATATTGGCCCCGATACAGACTTCCACTCCTACATAAAAGAAGATAGCCACCACGCCCAATGTCAGATGACGGAAGGACCATACACTTTTTTCCAGCTTTTCTCCCTTCTCTACCCTGGTTCCTTGGATATCGGGCAAAGACAATTTCATCAACAACAATACAATCAAAGAAATAACAGCCATCAATGCCAGGAACGGAACCATCAGCTGGTCAATCTGAATGTCCTCCATAGACAGACCGCCGAACACGACACCGGTCACGAAATAAGGAGCAAGCGTAGTTCCCACAGAATTGGCGGAACCGCCTATAGCCAAACGCTGAATGGACTGGGTACCCTTGACATGGCAAGCCGTCAGATAAGGATTTATAACCACTTGCAGAATGGTGGCCGAAGCCCCTACCACGAAAGAACCCAGTAAGAAAATCAAGAACCCTCCAGGGATAACATTATTTCCTGCATGCCAATTCGCTTCAGGAAAGTGTACTGTGAAATAGGAAGAGGCAAAGAACAAACCAAGTCCCACAATCATCACCAGCAATCCACGCATCAATGTTCCTTTATATCCGTATTTGCTAATCCACGACGAGCCTACCCCTCCACAAACCGGATAAGCAAGGAACCAGGAGAAAGTAATCAAAGTAGCAAAAGTATTTTTCAACCCGCCCACTTCCGAAAGAAAAGTTTCTTTCAGAGGACCCTGAAACTGAGTATTGGCAGTCGTAAGGAAACCTACAATAAAGAACAAGAACACCATCGTGATGAATGGCCCCATATAGTTTATTTGTTTTTCTTGTTGTGTCATAGTATTTTGATTATTAATTCAAATAATTAGTTATCAGCCGCCTGCAAGGCGACTTAGCAGTTAAGCATGCTTGCCGCCGCCTCATCCAGCAGAAATTCACAGTTGGGATGAAGCTGAAGGATGGAAGCAGGAACATCTGTTGTCACAGGCCCTTCAAGCATCCGCTTGACAATATCCGCTTTATTAGTCCCTTTGGCAACCAGTACAATCCGGCGTGCCTGCATAATGTTCTTTATTCCCAAAGTAGCCCCTCCCAACTCTTTATCGGGAGGAGTACCCGTTTCTCTACGGATGCGTTCTTCCAGTTCCACATTCATCCGGGTCACCCATGCTTCACCGCCAAAGGGAGATTCCGGCTGGTTGAATCCCAGATGTCCGTTCTCACCCAACCCTAAAATCAGCAAATCAATGCCGCCACGGTTCGCAATTTCCTGCTGGAAATCCCTGCATGACTGTTCAAAATCACCAGAAATGGTAGGCAGCATCAAAAAATTCTCTTCCTTGATGCCCAATGTATCCATCAACTCCGTTTTCAGCATCGTGTAGCATGCTCCGGCATATTCGCGCGGCACATTCGTTACCTCATCCAATCCGAAGAAAGTAACGGTATCCACCTTAAACGGATATTTAGTATAGATTTCTCCCACCAACCGATGAAGATTGCCGGTAGTACGTCCCGTCGAAAGTCCTATCACACTCTCCGGTTCATTCAACATCTGCCCGATGATGCGCCATGCAGCCGTGCAGTCAAACTCCTTTTCATTCTTTGTTATTGTTATTTTCATATTCTTAATCATTAATTCCTAATCACATATTCATCGCCACCGCGCCGGCCCCCAGAAGCCCGATAAATCCGGGATTCAGTTTCGTAATGACAACCCCGTTGCTGACAAAACGCATGGTCGTAGGATGAAGTTTCTCCAGAATCTTCTCGTGCATATACCCGTCAGCCACAATGCCTCCACCCAACACCACCGTGTCCGGGTCAATCACACGTACCAGATTCATGATAAGATTGGCAAGCGCCTCAGCTGCATTCTCCACCAGCACCGTACAGAGAGGGTCACCTTTCTGACTAAGTGCAAACACCTCACTCACAATCACCCGTTCCCCTTTTTCAGCCGGAATATGCAGGCCGGTCTCATACTGGTTGCGGAGCAGACGGGCACAATTGTCAAAACCTATGCCGGCAGCAATCGCCTCCACACAGTCCATCCGTCCACAACCGCATTTAATGCCTATGTTCACACCTACACGCACGTGTCCCACTTCGCCGGCATTGAAATGGCTGCCACGGATTTGTCTCCCATTTATCACCGTACCCACGGCAATGCCTGTACCTACATTTACGTATATGAAGTTTTTGGAAATTTGTCCGAATCCCCAGACGCGCTCGGCTCTTGTAGCGCTCTTCACATCATTGTCTATATGGCAAGGCATGCCATATATATCCGACAGTTCCTTTGCCAACTCAATCCGCTGTGTCCTGCTCGGGTCAATCTGCAGCCAGACACCTTCGTTGGGATCTACACGCCCTATCAGCCCAACACCCATCGCTACCGGTTTCTGGTCATACCAGCCCACGGTACGGATATAATCATCGAGCGACGACTTGATGATTTCCAGCGCAGCCTGCTGATTAAAGTAACCGGAGTCATATTTCTTATACCTCAAAATGTTGCCACGGCTATCCATTTCGCCAATCAGCAACTTCGTGCCTCCTAAATCAAGACCTAAATACGTTTCCATTTTTTATATGCGTTTTTTAATATTGTTTACTGTCCACAATATTACGCACTATCAGGGAGACAAGGGTTTATTCTCTGACAAAAAAGGTTTAATACTTGTCAGCGGTGGTTCAAAAGCAGTCTTCATGGCTCTAAATTTTGCTGGGACTGGTGCCAAACTGCTTTTTGAAGCATGTACTAAAATATTTCGGGTCAGAAAATCCGACCATATTCGCCACTTCCCCTATCGAATATTTCCGGGAAACCAGCAGCTCTTTTGCCTTGTTCAAACGGACAATGCGGATGAAATCATTCGGTCCCTGCCCGGTCAGCGTCTTTATCTTATTGTAGACAGAAGTGCGGCTCATGCCCAGCATCCGGCAGAAGTCATTGATGGAGAATTCCGAATCGGACAACTCCTCCTCAATCACTTTCATAACCTTGTCCAGAAACTCCTTGTCCAACTGGCTGGTATAGTCTGTCTCTTCGGGCTGCGCATCCATCGCCAACACGGTTTCGCGCAAATGCTGCCTATTCTGAAGAATATTCCTGATACGCACTTTCAGCACAGACAAGTCGAAAGGCTTGATGATGTAGTCATTGGCACCGGCCTCCAGTCCGAAGATGATATTTTCCCTCTCACTCAGTGCGGTCAGTAATATAATAGGTATATGGCTTGTATCTACCGATGACTTCAGAATCCGGCACAATTCATCACCTTCCAGTACCGGCATCACAATGTCCGAGATAATGATATCAGGATTGATTTCCCTTGCCGTCTCCAATGCCTTTCCGCCGTCGGGCACGGCAACTACCTTATATTCGGAAGACAAGCTGTCCACCAGATACTCCCTCATATCCGCATCGTCCTCCGCCAGAAGAAGGACATTCTTCCCGGCACGTTCCGTTTCTTCATGCACAGCCCCGGTAGCGGCCTGAGCTTCTTCCCGGCCGTCAGCCTTCGCTTCCACCGCCACGCTCGCCTTTATCCTCTGCGGGAAAGTTACCGTAAACGTAGTTCCCTGCCCTTCCACGCTACTGAAAGAGATGGTGCCGTGATGCTGTTTCACAATGCGGCGCGTAATCATCAGACCGATACCCGAACCGGTTTCCTCAAAGTTCATGGCATTCTGGGCTCTATAATATTCGTGAAAAATATTGCCCTGCTCCTCTTTCGGAATGCCGATACCCGTATCCTTCACTTCAATAGTCCACTTCTTTCTTGCAGTCTTCACCAGTATGTGAATGACTCCCTTCTCTGTATACTTCAAGGCATTGGAGAGCAGATTGTCTATGATATGATCCATCTTCTCCCGGTCAATCCAAACCTTGGGCATATCCGGCTCCACCTCCAACTCTATCCCGACGCTCTTCTGCATGGCGGCTAAATGAAACTCCGCCATCTTTTCCTCCAGATAAGCCTTAATGTCGTATGGAGAAACCTTCAGACACTCCTCGGCATGCAGTTCCGTTTTCTGCAACTCAAGCAGTTGAGTAATCATTCCCATCAGTTTTTCCACATTCTTCATTGCCACCGCAACGGTTTTCTTACCCTGCTCCGGAAGTCCCTCCTGCGCTTCGAGCTCGCTCAGCGGAGCCTTTATTAAAGTAACCGGTGTACGGATATCATGGGCTATACTGATAAAGGAACGTATCTTGTCCCTTATACGCCCCTCGTTCACCTTATGCCTCCTATACTGCACAAACATGTAGACAAAGACAGACAACAAGATGAAATAGAGGAGCAGCGCCCACCACGAAACCCAGTAAGGGTTATGAATGACAATGTCCAGACTTCTTTCTCCCACCTGCTGCCCGGTGTACTTATCAAATGCCCGCAAGCGGAATACATACTTACCGGACGAGAGATTCATATAGCTCACGTTCCGCACTGAATTGGAGTGTTCCCACTCCTCATTGTGATTTTCGAGCCTATACTCATACCTGATACGATGCGGGACTGCAAAGTTGATGGCAGAGAAGGAAATAGAGAAGGAGTTTTGATTATACTTCAAATCTATTTTCCGGGTATCATTGATATTCGTTTGCAAAAGAGAGCCTTTCATTCCCGCTTTGACCGATTCGTAAAGCAGTTTAAAGTCTGTCAGAATCAGCTCAACAGACACATGGGGCCCTAAGTCCAAAGACGGGAGAAAGGAAAGAACCCCTTCTGCAGTGCCGAAAGCAAGACATCCATTCTTCAACTTAAGGGCAGCATTCGGGTTGTAATATCCCCAGCTGACATCCAAAAAATCATTGGCACTGATGATAATATCCCGGGAGCAGTCCAAGCAATACAATTCCTTCTCCGTACTGAACCAGATACGCCCTTCGTTATCCTCCAGCAGGCTGTTGATGGAATTGGAAACCAGATTGTCATCTACGGTATAGGCATGCGCCTCTTTCCCATCCGGCCCAACACGTATAAGGCCTTCCCCGTCTGTAGCCAGCCAGGTATCGCCGGATGAGGACTGCATCAGGCAACGGACAGGATAATGCAGAGAGATGTCTCCAAACGTCTGATGCCACTGCGTGTCTCCCGACTTCTTATCAAAGACGGCCAACCCGCTGCAACCGGCAATCAGTAATGAGCCCCCCTTACCCGGCTTTATGTCACCTATGCAATCAATCGGGTAATATGTATAAGTATCCGTCCGTATATCGTAACGGGTAAACTCTCCTTCAATACCACCGAACCAGACATAATCCCCTTCCGCATAAATGGCATAAACATAGTCGGTGGCCATTCCCTTCTCCGGATGTGCATTTCTTTTCTCTTTCTTCTGTACCCGTCCGGTCTGTTTATCAATACAATAGACACCGATACCATAGCCACCTACCCAGATGTTTCCCCCGGAGTCTTCGGCAAGCGCCAATACCACTTTGCCACTATATTCCGTACCGTCCAGATAGTGGGTCCATTTGCGTGACCGAGGTTGATAGAGGCTGACGCCGTTGTTTGTACCATACCAATAATCTCCCTCCGAGTCCTGAAACATCACATTTACATGGTCCGACTTCAGGGAATTATCATTATTGCGTTCGTGCCTGATTCTATAGACATCCGGCATCTCCGGATCCAGATAGCTGATGCCATTCGTAGAAGTGCCAATCCATACAACTCCGGATTCATCCACACAAATATCGGATACCGTATTACCACTCAAGCTTTTGTCATCATCCCCGTTATTCATATAATGGTTCAAAAGTTCTCCGGTAGCGACATCCATGCAAAAAACACCTGCACCGTCGGCTCCCACCAGCAGCAAATTATCCTTTGTCCTTGCAAACGAACGGATAGGTACATGAGGAATCCGGTCATTCAAGGAATGTATTTGCCCTTCGGGACCGTCAAGCACAAATACGCCGTTTGAAAAGGTACCGATGAACAGCTTCGCTCCGAAGACATAGAGCGATTCCACATGCATCTCTGTATGCAGGCCAACCGGCCTCGTCTCAAAAGACGAAGAACCTGCCGTTCCTACCCTCGTCAGCCGGAAGACACCCTTGTCGGTGCCTGCAAAAAACACTTCATCTTCCATTTGGACCATGCAACGGACAGATTGCCCCTTCAATCCGGCAAAAGACAGCCCTGCACTTTCTTCCCAAGAATAAAGCCCCTTCGACATACACAACCACAAACGGTTTTCGTCATCAAACAGCATATTATACAATACCGGAGAAGGCAGGTAATCGGCCAAGTCCACACGCAATTGGAAAGAGTCCGTCAGTTTGTTGTATGCATAGATTTTTCCATTCTTCAATGCAACCCAGACAATACCCTCCTTATCACACATCATGGTAGTGGAAGACTGGATATTGTCCCTGGAATCAACCATTCCGTCCAACTTGTAATGCTTGATTTCATTCCCGTCATAACAATCTATCCCGACATGAGTATACACCCAGACAAATCCGGCTGAATCCTTGTTTATCTGGAATACTTGCCGACTGCCCAATCCCTCCTTGATACCCAAGGTGCGGAATGAACCGGCAAACAAGTCAGCGGACAAAAAAACGAACACCCATAACAGCAGAAATGTACATGCAACGGATTTATATGGAAACGGATATGGAGCAGACATAGGTCATATATTGTTTTTCGGATGCAATATTACGCATAAATATAAAAAAAACGGTCGAAAAACTATCCGAATAGGTTCGATTTCTATTACTTTTGCCTTCCGAAACCAACAAATCATGAGAAGCCATGCTCAGTAAGTTCAAATTAAACCAGCTCTATTTCAAGGACACACAGTTTGCCAACCTCATGACACGGCGCATTTTCAACGTCCTTCTGATAGCCAATCCTTACGATGCTTTCATGCTGGAAGATGACGGCCGCATCGACGAAAAGATATTCAATGAATACACTTCGCTCTCCTTGCGCTACCCTCCCCGTTTCACGCAGGTTTCCACTTGCGAGGAGGCGCTGACACAGCTGTCCTCCATCTCTTTCGACCTCATCATCTGCATGCCGGGCACGGGAGACAACGACAGCTTCGACGTGGCACGATACATCAAAAACCTGTATGAACAGATTCCGATGGTGATACTTACCCCTTTCAGCCACGGCATCACCAAGCGTATTGCCAATGAAGACCTCAGTCCCTTTGAGTATGTGTTCTGCTGGCTGGGAAACACCGACTTGCTGGTTTCCATCATCAAGCTGATAGAGGACAAGATGAACCTGGAGCACGACGTCAACGAAGTGGGTGTGCAGCTCATCCTGCTGGTGGAAGACGGCATCCGCTTTTACTCCTCCATCCTGCCCAATCTGTATAAATTCGTATTGAAGCAGAGCCAGGAATTCTCTACTGAAGCACTGAATGCCCACCAGCGCACACTGCGCATGAGGGGACGTCCCAAAATTGTACTGGCACGTACCTATGAAGAAGCCTTTGGCATCTACCAAAAATATAAGAATAATATATTAGGTGTCATCACCGACGTACGCTTCCCCCGCGTAGAACGGGGCGAGAAGGACGGACTGGCCGGTATCAAGCTCTGTGCCGCCATCCGCAAGGAAGACCCGTTTGTACCCCTTATCATACAGTCCAGCGAATCGGACAACGCAGCGTATGCAGCCAAATACGATGCCGCCTTCATCGACAAGAATTCCAAAAAGATGGATGTGGACCTGCGCCGTATTGTATCAGACAATTTCGGCTTCGGCGACTTTATCTTCCGCAACCCGGACACGCTGGAAGAGATTGCCCGCGTAAAGAATCTCAAAGAGCTGCAGAACATTCTTTTTGCTGTTCCGGCAGAATCATTCCTTTACCACATCAGCCGCAACCACGTCAGCCGCTGGCTCTACTCACGTGCCATGTTTCCCGTGGCAGAGTTCCTGCGGCCCATCACCTGGAATAGCTTGCAAGACGTGGATGCCCACCGTAAAATTATCTTCGAGGCTATCGTGAAATACCGCAAGATGAAAAACCAGGGAGTAGTGGCAGTCTTCAGGCGCGACCGCTTTGACCGATACTCCAACTTTGCCCGTATTGGCGACGGTTCGCTGGGAGGCAAGGGGCGCGGACTGGCTTTCATCGACAACCTGGTGAAGCATCACCCCGAGTTCGAAGAGTTTGAGAATGCCCGTGTCGCCATCCCCAAGACCATCGTGCTCTGTACCGATGTGTTCGACGAGTTTATGGATACCAACAATCTGTATCAGATAGCCTTGTCCGATGCCGACGATGACGTCATCCTGCGCTACTTCCTCAAAGCAAAGCTGCCCGACCGCCTGGTGGAGGACTTCTTCACCTTCTTCGACGTGGTGAAGTCGCCGCTTGCCATCCGTTCGTCCTCGTTGTTGGAAGACTCGCACTACCAACCCTTCGCCGGCATCTACAACACCTACATGATTCCCTATCTGGACGACAAGTACGAGATGCTGCGCATGCTGAGCGATGCCATCAAGGGAGTATATGCTTCGGTCTACTTCCGCGACTCGAAGGCATACATGCAGGCAACGAGCAACGTTATCGACCAGGAAAAGATGGCTGTCATCCTGCAAGAGGTAGTGGGCAACCAGTATGGTGACCGCTACTACCCCAGCATGTCCGGTGTGGCACGTTCGCTCAACTACTACCCCATCGGCGACGAGAAGGCAGAAGAAGGTATCGTCAATCTGGCGCTCGGTTTAGGTAAATACATCGTGGACGGTGGCATGACGCTCCGCTTCTCGCCCTATCACCCCAACCAGGTGCTGCAAACCAGCGAAATGGAGATTGCCCTCAAAGAGACTCAGACCCGCTTCTATGCCCTCGACCTGCGCAATGCCGGTCACGACTTCTCCATCGACGACGGCTTCAACCTGCTGAAACTGCACGTCAAAGAAGCGGAAAAGGACGGAGCACTGAACTACATAGCCTCCACCTACGACCCTTACGACCAGATTATCCGCGACGGGCTTTATCCCGGCGGACGCAAAGTCATCACCTTTGCCAACATCCTGCAACACGACGTATTCCCCCTGCCACGCATCCTGCAACTGGCTTTGAAATACGGAGAGCAGGAGATGCGCCGTCCCGTAGAGATAGAGTTTGCCGCCACCATGAGCCGCGAGAAGGACAAAACCGGCACCTTCTACCTGCTGCAAATCCGCCCGATAGTCGACACCAAGGAGATGCTGGATGAAGACCTTACCGCCATTCCGGACGACCAGGTACTGCTCCGTTCCAACAACTCATTGGGACATGGCATCATGAACGAGATACATGACATTATCTATGTGAAGACAGACGACTATAGTGCCTCCCACAACCAGGAGATTGCCTGGGAGATAGAGAAGCTGAACCAGCAGTTCCTGGACGAAGGCCGCAACTATGTCCTTGTAGGTCCCGGACGCTGGGGTAGCAGTGACACCTGGCTCGGCATCCCCGTGAAGTGGCCGCACATCAGCGCTGCCCGCGTGATAGTGGAAGCCGGACTGACCAACTACCGGGTAGACCCCAGCCAGGGAACCCACTTCTTCCAGAACCTGACCTCCTTTGGAGTGGGATACTTTACCATCAACGCCTTTATGAATGACGGCGTATACAACCAGGAATTCCTGAATGCACAGCCTGCCGTACACGAGACGAAGTACCTGCGGCATGTACATTTCCACCAGCCAATGGTGGTAAAGATGGATGGCAAGAAGAAACTGGGAGTGGTGCTGATGCCCGAAGAATAAATCAGTCCGTCAGCCGGTGCAGCACAATCATCACCACCTCTGCGGGAGCAAACATGCGGATGGCTTTCTGCGAAGTGCCGATGCCGTTGGTGACAATCATCGGGATGTTCTTTGAGTTGTACTTCAGCCCGGAGAGGAACCGCTGCCCGTAGTGCGAGGGGACTATCGGTGCATAAAGCCCGAACAGCGTCACCTGCCCGCCATGCGTGTGTCCGGCCAGGATGAGATCGGAGTTTGTCACCGGGACGTCCTCGGCATAGTCTGGCGTATGCGTCAGCAGGATTACGAAATCGTCGGGCGAAAGGCCGAGTGTGGGCGATGTGCCGTTCTTGCCCAAGTCGAAAGGATTGCGCACGCCCGCCACAAGAATCCGCTCGCCGCCACGCCGCAGGGTGTCCACCTTATGCTCCAGCAGATGCATGCCATAATGCCTCATTTCGCGCACGATGTCGTCATAGCAAGCCTCGTAGTCATTGTTGCCAAGCACGGCATAGGTGCCCAACGGCGTCTTCACTTGCGCCAGGGCAGCCATGACGGGCGGCACGTACTGGCAGCCTTCGTGAAAGTCGCCGCCAATCAGCAGCACGTCGGCCTTCTGGTCTATGAGCAGGCGGACCAGGTCCTTCAATCCCTCCTCCTTCAGCAGGCTTTTGTAGTGCAGGTCGGAGACAAAGGCGATGCGGAAGCCCTCGAAGGCGGCAGGCACGTCGCGATGCGTGAAGTCGTACGTCTTAATGCGGCTGACGCCCTTATAGGCCGAGCCTACGTGGGTGGTTTTCGATGTGATTCTTGTACCTCGCTGCACAATTACCTTTTGTACCGGTGCCGTTTTCTTTATCTGCTGTTTCTTTACCTCGCCCTTCGCCGGCTGGCGGCGGACATTACGCAAATCAGACTGGTCAAAGGTGAACATCGGCGAAAGGCGGGCGGGCAACCCGATAGTATCGCCAAGCTGCGTGCTGTCTGCCTGCATGACTGGCTGCGGCAACGACACGGTAATCATCCGCTTGGAACGGCAGGAAGACAAGAGCAGCAGAGAAAGAATGGATATGTAGACTAACTTCTTCATCATAAGTGGGTACAAATATAGGGATTTTCAGTATTTTTGCTGGCAGATGCCGAACTAAATTGGAACTACGATGAACGAGATTAAACAGAATTCACCCTACGCATGGTTTCTCGCCGCCCGCCCCAAGACGTTGACGGGAGCCATCATCCCGGTATTGCTGGGCAGTGCCCTTGCCTTCAGCGACGGACAGTTCAAGACCGCACCCGCCCTGCTGTGCGCCCTCTTTGCCTGCGGCATGCAGATTGCCGCCAACTTTATCAACGACCTCTTCGACTTCCAGAAAGGGACCGACCGTCGGGAAGACCGGCTGGGGCCGCAGCGCGCCTGCGCCGAAGGTTGGATTACGCCGGCAGCCATGAAAACCGGCATCGGCATCGCACTGACACTGTCGTGCCTGGCAGGGCTGGCAGTGCTGTTCACCGTCTGGGGGCAGCTGCCCCACGGAGGCTGGGAACTGGTGGTGCTGGGCGTGGTGTGCATACTGTTTGCTTTCCTCTATACCACGCTGCTCTCCTATCGGGGCTGGGGCGACGTACTGGTGCTGGTGTTCTTCGGCTTCGTGCCCGTATGCGGCACCTACTACGTGCAGGCCTATACGCTGAATATGGATGTGGTGGTGCTGTCGCTCGTCAGTGGCCTCGCCATAGACACCTTGCTGATGGTGAACAACTATCGCGACCGCGAGCAGGATGCCGTGAGCGGCAAGTGTACGCTGGTGGTACGCTACGGCAAGAAGTTCGGTGAGAATATGTATCTGGCACTGGGCATCGCCGCCGTGCTGCTCTGCTTCTGGTTTGTCTACACGGGCAAGCTGACTCCGCTGGAATTTATCTGGGCTCCCTGCGTCTATCTCTATATGCACGCACTGACGTGGCGCAAAATGATACAGATAGGTAGCGGTAAAAAGCTGAACAGCATACTGGGCGAGACGTCGCGCAATATGCTGTTCTTAGGATTACTGTTAGCGGTGGCGCTGAATTGAGAGGTTAGGGGTTAAGGATTAGCGGTTAGACCCTAATCCCTAAACCTTAACCCCTACCTCCATACATCTGTTCGTAATACTTCTGATAGTCACCGCTGGTCACTTCTTCCACCCACGGCTGGTTGTTCAGGTACCATTCAATGGTCTTGACGATGCCGACCTCGAACTTCGTCTCCGGATACCAGCCCAGGGCATTGGTAATCTTTGTGGGGTCGATGGCATAACGCTGGTCGTGACCTAGGCGGTCTTTGACGAAGGTGATAAGGTCTTCGTTTATCCAGCTGATGTCAATCGTGCCGTCGGCGGCTTTTACTTGTTTCTTCAGCACTGCACGGTAACGGGGTTCTTCCTCCATCAAGCGGCGGACGGTGGCAATAGTCAGCTTCACGATTTCAAGATTGGTCTTTTCGTTGTGACCGCCTACGTTGTAGACTTCGCCTTCCACACCCTCGCGGACAACCAGGTCGATAGCTTTGCAGTGGTCTTCCACGTAGAGCCAGTCACGCACGTTACTGCCGTCGCCATAGACGGGGAGGTTCTTGCCTTCGAGAATATTCTTGATGATAAGCGGAATCAGCTTTTCGGGGAAGTGATAAGGACCGTAGTTGTTGGAACAGCGGGTGATAGTGACGGGCATCTTATAGGTGTCGTGATAGGCCATCACTACCATATCGGCACTCGTCTTGCTGGCGCTGTAAGGGCTGTGCGGGCAGAGCGGGGTTTGCTCTGTGAAGTAGCCTTCGGCACCAAGTGAGCCGTAAACTTCGTCGGTAGACACTTGATGGTAACGAACGCCTTTGCGCCAAGTGGGATAACCGGACTCGTCCTTGCCCGTGACCCAGGCACGGCGGGCGGCGTCGAGCAGGTTTTGTGTACCCAGGATGTTGGTCATCAGGAAAAGCTGGGGATTCTCTATGCTACGGTCTACGTGGCTCTCGGCAGCAAAATTCACTACGTAATCGAATTTATACTTGGCAAACAGTTCGTCGGCAAGCACGCGGTCGCAGATGTCACCTTTTACAAAAAAGCAACGTTCATCGTCAATGTCATTGGCAATGGTGCCCAGATTGCCTGCGTAGGTCAAGGCATCCAGTATCACCACTTTAATATCATTATGTTTTGCCAGGATATATTTAATATAGTTGGCGCCGATAAAACCGGCGGCACCGGTTACGAGATAAGTCTTCATGAGAATTAAAAATTATAAATTAAAAATTAAAGTCAGCGGGCCTTTATAGGAGAACTATTCTCCTTCTCTTTTTGGGGAACAAAGAGTTCATCGCTTCGATTCAGCCAGTTCCATCAGGTATTTGCCATATTCGGTCTTGCCAAGCTGTTCACCCAAGCGATACAGCTGGTCTACATCTATCCAGCCCTTGCGCCAGGCAATCTCTTCGATACAGCTCACGCGGAAGCCTTGACGGTTCTGGATGGTGGCGACAAAATTGCTGGCTTCCAGCAGGCTGTCGCAATTGCCGGTGTCGAGCCAGGCAAAGCCACGGCCGAAGAGCTCCACTTTCAGCGTGCCCTCGTCCAGATAGAGACGGTTGAGGTCGGTAATTTCGTATTCGCCGCGAGCAGAGGGCTTCAAGGAGGCGGCTTTCTCTGTCACGGTGGAGTCGTAGAAGTACAGTCCGGGGACGGCATAGTTGCTTTTAGGATTGGCAGGCTTTTCTTCCAGCGAGACGGCTTTGCCGTTGGCATCAAACTCCACTACACCGTAGGCACGGGGGTCCTTGACGTAATAACCAAAGATGCAGGCACCCTTGTCTATGGAAGCGGCACGCTTCAGCATGGCGGAGAAGCCTTGACCGTAGAACATGTTGTCGCCCAAAATAAGGCAGCCCGGTCCGCCGTCCAAGAACTCTGCACCCAGCACAAAGGCTTGTGCCAGTCCGTTGGGATTCTCTTGTATCTTATAGGAAAAGGACATACCGAGTTCTTCGCCGGTTCCCAGCAGCTCGCGGAACATGGGTAAGTCACGTGGAGTAGAGATAATAAGCACTTCGCGAATTCCCGCCAACATCAGTGTAGAGAGCGGGTAGTATATCATCGGCTTGTCGTAGACGGGCATTATCTGCTTGGAGATAGCCTTGGACAACGGATAGAGACGAGTGGCACTGCCACCTGCAAGAATAATTCCTTTCATATTTCAGTTCTTTTTCGGTGATACTTCAAAATGGAGAATAAAATAAGAAGGAGGACGATGCCCCACGGCTCTACTTGCTATTCGGGTACAAAGATAATGGAAAAATTCGATTAAGTGAAGGCTTGGTTTCATCTTTTTACTTCATTGCTTTGCTTACTCCGGTACATTGTTTTGCTTACTTCAGTGCGTAACGGCCGTCACTGTCTTATCCTGATATAGGTAGACACATTTACAAACTAATAAATGTGTTACTA
>ENA-ORRA01000726-ORRA01000726.1-human-gut-metagenome-genome-assembly--contig:-NODE-726-length-27586-cov-3.873016_pt1 | contig 27586 bp, 20 predicted proteins | sample MGYA00242169_ERZ509122 | MGnify/ENA primary metagenome ERZ509122 (study PRJEB26280, sample SAMEA2338650) | human gut metagenome | biome: human gut; feature: human-associated habitat; material: faeces...
CCGAAACCTTATCTCCGAACATGGCATAAAAGCGCCTGACTGTCTGATAAGTAAGCGCGATCTCAGGGATCAGCACGATCGCCTGTTTTCCCTCCTCCAGTACCTTCTGGATCAGGCGCATATAAACCTGGGTCTTTCCGCTTCCGGTCACTCCGAAAAGAAGTGCAGGCCTTGGGTCCGGCTCCTGCCATTCCCGAAAGATCTGCTCTGCCGCCAAAAGCTGTTCCTGGTTCAGACTCAGCTCCATGTTCTCCTTCACCAGGCCGAGCCCCTCGGGAATGCGATACATTTCCTGACTTTCAATAGTTATCAGACCTTTTTTTTCAAAAAAATCAAGAACGGAAATGCCGGCTCCAAGCTCTTTAGAGGCATAGGTATAATCCAGGCTCCCGGCCTCCAGGATTGCCCGAAGGAACCGCTCACGTGCTTTAAAGCGGCTGCCTTCCAGCTTGCCAAGAAGTGCCTGACCCTCTTCCTTTTTTCCTGTAAAAAAAATCAGCCTTTTCTCTTTTGCACGGACCTTGTCTTTTACAGGCAGAACTGTTTTCAGCGCCTGGATCATGGTGGAGCCATAGGTCTCCTTCATCCAGGCCGCAAGTGCGATCAGCCGGGATTCTGTTGTCTCACTGTCTGTGGATACTCCCCGGATCTCCTTGAGCTTTGACGCATCATATTTTGCCGTTCCGGAAATCCCGGTCACATAGCCTTTCCGAAGGGTATTTCCCTTTCCGAAGGGCACTGTGACCACAACTCCGGGTTTTATTGCCTGCACCAGTTCCTCAGGTACACGATACTGAAAATCCCGGTCCAGCTTTTCATGAGAAATATCAATGATCACATCTGCATAGATCATCCATTTACGCTTTCTGATCTTCTTCCAGGATCTCCCGGATCAGTACACGCTCATCCATGGGATATTTCTTACCCTTGATCTCCTGATAATCCTCATGGCCCTTTCCGGCAAGGACGATGATATCTCCCGGCTCACCATGATGGATCGCGTAGGCGATCGCCTCTTTACGATCCGGGATCTCTACATATTTTCCATCTGTTTTTGCCATTCCGATCTTAATATCATCGATGATGGCCTGTGGATCCTCATCTCGCGGATTATCTGAAGTAATGATGGTCAGATCTGCCATCTTTCCTGAAACCTCACCCATCTCATAACGGCGCAGCTTGGAACGGTTTCCGCCACAGCCAAACAGGCATACCAGTCTGTGCGGATCATATTCCTTCAGTGTTCCGAGAAGGCTCTCCAGCGCCATGGCATTATGTGCGTAATCGATCATCAGTGTGAATTCGTCAGATACCTTGATCATCTCAATACGGCCTTTGACCCTGGCCACCTTCAGAGCTTTGATGATATTCTCCTCGGATACCTTAAAATGACGGCAGATGGCAATGGCAGTCAGAGAATTGTAAATGCTGAACTTACCTGGAATATCGATCTCCACAGGAAAATCCATAAGTCCCTTAACATGATAGGAAATTCCCAGATAGCCCTTTCTTCCAACGAGTCTGGCGTCCTCTGCACGGAGATCTGCTTTTTCGGAAAATCCATAGGTTTCAAGTTTACAGGTGTGGCCTTCGATAATGCGGTCAAAGTGTTCATCGTCACGATTTACGATACCAACCTTACACTGTTTGAGAAGCATGGATTTGCAGTGCAGATAATCATCAAAGTCCTTGTGCTCATTCGGTCCGATATGATCTGGTTCAATATTTGTGAAAATTCCAAAATCAAACACAAATCCCTGGGTTCTGTGAAGCATCAGTCCCTGTGAGGAAACCTCCATAACGACCGCATCGCAGCCTGCTTCTACCATATCATGAAAATATTTCTGTACCATATAGGATTCCGGTGTCGTGTTGGCTGCCGGGATATGCTTCTCCCCGATAACAGCCTCGATGGTTCCGATCAGACCAACCTTATATCCGGCATTCTCAAGGATCGATTTCACCATATAGGTTGTAGTTGTTTTTCCTTTGGTTCCGGTGATACCGATGGTTTTGAGCTTTTCTGCCGGATGTCCGAACCATGCTGCTGAAATAAAAGCCATGGCGTAACGGGTATCCTCTACCTGGATCACTGTCACATCCTCCGGTGCCTCCACCGCTTCTTCCACGATGAGTGTCTTCGCACCCTTTGCCACAACATCAGGTATAAATTTATGTCCATCCACGACCGCACCTCTGATGCAGATAAAAAGGCTCCCTTCTTCTACTTTGCGGGAATCATATACAACAGAAGAAACCTCCTGCTCTGTACTTCCCTGAAGGCATTTGTATTCAAGATGTTCCAATAAGGATAAAAGATTCATTTTTCTCCTCCATCTTCCCTTTTTCCGGTCTGACGGCAGCACACCGGAGGCGGGAAATATACTGTTCTTATTTTCTGTACATACCATATAGAATAGCACACCTCCCCCCTGTTTTCAACGTTTCTTTGAGGTACGGCCGCCTTGTAAAATATCAGCTTGTTACTGTTCACTCCGTTCTCAGTAACATCAGCTTTTTCCATAAATATCCGCATATTTTTTCCGGAGCCAGATGCCGCCCAGCACAGTCACCAAAGCTGTCACTGCCAGAAGCGTCCACAAATCCCTCCTGGTATCATCTCCGGTCTTCGGATGTGTGGACGCAGTTCTTGCCATCTGTATCTGACCGGAAGCCGGACCCTGGTCATCTCCCTGCAAAGGCAGCCCTTCTTCCGGCGTAATAGCCACCTCTCCTTTTACCATGACAGAAGCGGAGGCCTCCATCAATCGCTCTCCGGTTTCCTTGCTTGTGACCGTCACCTGGTTAAAAAGCTTCTGATCCGCTGTTTTTCCCGGGATCTTCACCACAGCCTGAAGAGAAACTGCCTCTCCCGGCGGGATCTGTTGGATCATTGCCTTTGTACGGCTGCTGTTGAGCGTTACACCTTCCTGCTCCAGAAACTGTGCATGGATCCCTGCTGCCTGAAAGCGCTCCGTTCCCACAACCGAATGAAGCGTTTTTTCACCGGTATTCACGATACAGATCTGATAGGTCACAGTCTCACCCGGTGCAGCGGTTTCTTTGTCTGCAGTTTTCTTTACAGAAAGATCCGCCTTCAGTGCCTCCAGACCATTTATAGTGGAAGCGTTCTTCCGGATCACCTCCTCCACTCTGTCCTTCACCCTGGCCTCTGCTTCCACCTGGTGCTCCAGATCTTTTTCCTGTTCATCCAGAAGCGGCGCCTGTACATAAAAGCTCCTGCTCTCTCCGGCTTTTAATTCTGCAAATTCCGCCACAGCCCCTTCTGTTAGAAGGCCTTCTGCATCTTCCCACAGCTGCCGGATCTTAGGGCATGAAAGGCTGCTGGTCAGACGGATATCTGCAAGATCCAGCTTTCCGGTATTGGCTATCTCTACCTGATAACGGATGGTCTGCCCTGCTTTCATTTTTTTATTCTGTGCAATTACCGACAATTCCATATCAGCCTCAGCAGCCTCCACGTCCAGCATAGGCGAGATTCCCTCTGCGATCACCAGCTCTTCCCCGTTTTCTTCTGTCATGAGAAAGGTTCCCGCACCGGTACAGTCCTTCTGAAGCGGTTCCTCCTGAATCACAGGATAACTGCTTTTCTCTGCCGGAAAACGGTATTCCTGCCGCAGGATCAGCGGGATACGGAAAAAGATCTCATCCTGCCCGTTCTGCTCCACGTTCAGCACGCTTTCCAGCTTTGTGATCTCTGTAGCTTCACCGCTCTGACTCCTTACAGAAATCTGCTGTGCAACCATATTTTTCGGGACAGAATCCGTTTCCGGAACAAAATACTCCGAAATATACGTGACCAGCGTCAGCTTTTGCGTCTCCTCAGACTCACCTTCCTCTTCATTCCCTACATTTTCCCCTCCGGTCGACGTTCCTTCCGGTGTGAGCGGACCCGTTTTCTCCTGCTCTTCATCCTCCGGCTGTACTGTTTCCCCGGATGCCAGCTGCTCCACGTGCTCATATGCTTCCTCCATTTCTATTCCGATTCCTTCCACAACCTTATCCACCGGCAATTCCTGTTCTGCCTTCTCTTCCTGCTGCAAGTCATCCTCATCCTTTGAAAGTTCCTGTTCTGGCTCTTCTTCCTGCTGCAAGTCATCCTCCGGCAGCTCCTGCTCTGGCTCCTTTTCCTGCTGCCAATCATCCTCCGGCAGCTCCTGCTCTGGCTCCTTTTCCTGCTGCAAGTCATCCTCCGGCAGCTCCTGTTCTGACTCCTTTTCCTGCTGCAAGTCATCCTCCGGTTCTATCTCTTCTTCCTGCTCCACCAATGGATCTTCAATCTTCTGAAGTTCATCGTCCCACTTCTCATTTTTCTCCTTATCCTCCGAAAACCTTCTCCCGGACAGCCATTCATTCAGGCCGCGAATCCGGATTCCAAGCTCCGCCTGTCCGGATTCTATGTCTTTCCAGAACACACTCTGATCGATAAACGGTGCCTGTCCCGGCAAAAAATCTGCTCCCAGAGTCAGCTCCGGTTCTATTGTTCCTCCCAGCATGGCTCCTGCCAGCACTGTCACAATTCCGGCTTTCTTCATCTGTTTCCATATTCTGTTTTTCATGGCTCTTCCTCATTTCTGCCTGATCTGGCATTTCTTATACACATGTTTTTTTTACAGAAGCTTACTTTTCCACAGACAAAGGCATCCCTCCCCGGCAAATGGTGCATGATCAATATTTTTTTCGATAAAATAAAATGGATTTCTGCATCGAAACGATGCGTGAACAGATCCCGCAGAATGCAGGATCAAGACTTTTTCAATGTATCACATTTTCAGACCATGCGCAACCGGATATAAAAATTATAAAGTTTGTTTAAACTTTCTTTATAAATTTTCCATTTCTTTTAGATTAACGACATATTTTAAACATATTTTCTCTATATAATAGGTGTTGGATAGATGAAAAACCACTCTCTATCTCCCCCCTCAAAAAATAGTAGGAATCAAACCGTCTGACTGGATCAGGCGGTTTTTCCTGTCTTGGAAAACACTCGATTTTCTATTGCATTTCCCACATAGGTCTTTTATAATAAAATATAATATTCGTGCATCGTTTTCGATGTACTCGTTACTGAATACAGTAACTGATTTCATTCCAATTTTTAAGAGAAACGAGGTATTTCCTATGAGCGAAAAAACCGTAGTAGTTGCATTAGGCCACCGGGCACTTGGCACCACACTTCCAGAGCAAAAAACAGCTACAAAACTCGCAGCGAAGGTAGTCGCAGATCTGGTAGAGGAGGGAACCCGCGTAGTGATCTCCCACAGCAACGGTCCGCAGGTAGGGATGATCCACACCGCAATGAATGAATTCGGTAAGGCACATCCTGATTATACATTTGCACCAATGTCCGTATGTTCCGCCATGAGCCAGGGTTATATCGGCTATGACCTTCAGAACGCCATCCGTGCTGAGCTTATCTCCAGAGGAATCTACAAACCGGTCAGCACAGTTCTGACACAGGTTGTCATCGATCCATACGATGAAGCATTTGCAGAGCCGGAAAAGATCATTGGACGTGTTCTTAACGCAGAAGAGGCCGAAGCTGAAGAAGAAAAAGGAAACTTTGTCACAAAGGTGGGCGAGGGCCAGTACAGACGTATCCTTGCAGCACCGAAGCCACAGAAGATCGTAGAGATTGAAACCGTAAAGGTCCTCTCTGCAGCAGAGCAGATCGTCATTGCCGCAGGCGGCGGCGGAATCCCGGTTCTTGAGCAGGGAACTCAGCTGAATGGTGCCAGCGCCATCATCGAGAAAGACCTGGCAGCAGGACTTCTTGCAGAAGAACTGAACGCTGACACTCTGATGATCCTTACAAGCGTCGAGAAAGTAAGCCTTGACCATAATACGGATCACGAATCTTATCTGGATACTATTTCCACAGAAGATGCCAAGAAATATATTGCCGGCAAACAGTTTGCGGCAGGCTCCATGCTTCCTAAGATCGAAGCAGGTGTTTCCTTCGTGGAGAAGGGAACCGGACGCCGTACCATCATCACAGACATGGCCCATGCAAAAGACGGCTACCGTGAGAAGACCGGAACTATCATTAAATGATCATTTTACGGACTCAGAATACAAAGTGAACTATAAAACTTCACTTTACATAAAAATATCCCGCAGACGGCTGCTGGTCTTACCGGCAGCTCTGCGGGATATTTTTATATTGTCTGGCTGTCCGATCACTGTTCCACAGTTGATCGGACAGCTAGCATTTACATAGATTTTCGCTCAGCGATCTCAGCCATCTTCGCCTCATTCAGGCGGGTATCTCCATGGACACGGCTGTAGGAAAGATATCCGTTCATACGGTCGATCTTGGTCAGGTTTCTGGAACCGCAGACAGGGCATACATCCATCTCCAGTTCCTCATGACCACAATCGTCACAGTATGCAAGAGAAAGGTTCACTCCCTCATAATATCCCAGATCCATGGCTCTGCGGATCAGTGTACGGATAGCTTCCTTATTGTAGCCGATCGGATAACGTACATACTGAATCTTACCGCCATTGCAGAGCTCCCAGAAACGTCCCTCCAGATCCTGTTTCTCGATCGGAGTCACATCCTCTGTTACATGGCAGTGGAAGCTGTTGCTCACATATGGTCTGTCAGAAACGCCCTCAATGATTCCATACATCTTACGGAACTGCTCTACCTGCAGGCCACAAAGACTCTCTGCCGGTGTTCCGTAGATCGCATAAAGATAACCATCTTCCTTCTTGTACTGATTTACCTTGTCATTGATATATTTCAAGACCTCCAGAGCAAACGCCCCATCCTCGGCAATGGATTTGCCATTGTAAAGTTCCTGAAGCTCATTTAACGCTGTGATACCGAAGGAAGCTGTCATAGGCTTCAGGATCTTGCCAATCTTTTCATTCGGTTTCAGATGTCCGCCGTAGAAACCGCCTTCACAATATGCAAGCGGGTTGGTGGATGCACGCATCTGTCCCAGATATTCGTAAGTGCGAATATGCAGGTTACGGATCATTTCCAGATAGAAATCCAGAACCTCATAAAAATCTCTGCTCTCCGCTCTGGCTTTTGCAAGGATCATCGGAAGATGAAGGCTTACCGCACCAATGTTAAAACGTCCCACAAAAACAGGCGTATCATTCTCATCCGCCGGCTCCATACCGCCACGCTCATACCACGGACTTAAGAAAGCACGGCATCCCATCGGGCTGATGACCTTCTTGTATTTCCTGTACATACTGGAAATATAGCCTGCGCCGGACATAGACAGCCAGTCCGGATACATGGTTTTGGAGGAACACTCCACACCAGCCTCAAAAATATCCTCACAGCACTTTCCTGGACCATGGATCTCTTTGTCATAAAGGAATACGATCTTCGGGAAAAGTACCGGTTTCTTGTGTCCGGCCTTACCCTGTCCTCCCTGATGGACCTCAAGAAGGGAAATCGTACACATCTTCTCAAACTGCTCGGTTCCGAGACCAAGTGTCACCGTAACAAACGGATAATCACCTCTGGAAGAACCGACGGTATTCAGCTTGTACTCAATTCCCTGCCAGCCCTGATCATAATCCCTGCGGACCTTATCAAGAGCATACTCAATAGCTCTCTCCTCACGGCCACTCCAGCTCTCGTCCGAGTATTTCATAAATTCGGAAATATATTTATCATAGCTCTTCTTTGCATACGGTGCCAGGATCTTATCAACCTCCGGCACTGTAAAGCCACCATACTGCTGTGCTGCTGTACTGAGAATGATATCCCCCATAACATCAAAGGCTGTATCCAGAGTCTTCGGCTCGTTATACCAGACATTACCCATCTCAAAACCGCCACTTAAAACAGCTGCCACATCGAACAGACAGCAATTCATGGTATCCAGACGTGCAGACTGGTCATGAATATAAATGTAGCCGTCCTTACATGCCTGAAGCTCATTACGGTTCATAAAAAACTTCCGATAGAGTTCCTTGTTCAGCTCATTAAAGATCAGGCTTCGTTTCGTGGCAACAAGGGCGCTGTCTGTATTGGCATTACTTTTATCACCGATATAACGGATCGCCTGACTCTTGGTATAGACATCATCCATCATATGGATAAAATCCAGCTTGTAATTCCGATAATCACGGTAGCTCTTGGCAACTGCCGGATTCACACGCTCCAGAGCCCCCTCCACGATATTGTGCATCTCCTGGATCTCAATCTCATTCTTTCCAAGGGAATCCGCATGCTCCTGGGCAAAACGGCAGATAAAATCCTTCTCCTCGTCTGAAAAAGTATAAAGAATACGCTCTGCGGATTTGTTCACGGCAGCCACGATCTTCTGCGGATTAAACTCCTCTCTTGTCCCGTCTTTCTTGATCACATATAACATTGCTCATCCCTCCCTGTGCTATATATAAGTCGCTATGCAAAATACTATATATAGTACCTATATCTTCTATATATTGTTTTTCATCTATATGTTGTGCTAGGCATGAGTATAACACAGCTGAGGAGAAAAGAAAAGGGATATTTCTGTATACACGAAAATACAGACACTTAGCACTGCCTGATCTCACTGCAGAAATATTCTCACAAATTTGTTCCGATCCAGTCTGCAAGAAAATCCCATAATTTTGGAAGCAGAATGGCCAGTGTCACTATAAACCATATGATCCAGCCTGCCCCGCTGCTTTTCTGATCTTTTTTTTGCTGTTTTTTTCCCTGTTCTAAAACTTCTGCACGATTTCTGCCCACCGTTGTTTTATTCCTGGTATTAACTGCCGCTGCAGTCTTACGTCCGGCTGCTGCACCTGTATTCCGGCTTCTGGTTAGATTCCGATTCAAATCGGTATTGCGGCTTGCATTCGTATTCCGATTTATGTTTGTATTCCGGTTTGCGTTCGTATTCCGGTTTACGTTTCCGTTATGTTGTGTTGTTTGATCAGCATCCTGTCCATACTGCCGCATCATATCCCGCACTTTGGCGGAAGCATGTTTATAATGTATCTCCCGGGGCTCATTCAAATGATATAACACCTCATCATTTCTGTAAGGCATCCCACATAATGAACACCTGCCATTTACAACCTTACCCCCACAAACCTGACACCTTTGACCTGCCATAAGCTCCCTCCATTCTATCCGTCAAAACGGATATTTATATTTCCGTCGTAAACATAAGCATTCTTTTTTCAGTATATCACACCAGGCATTTAATACCCAGCATTTTTCTACGATACCCCAAAAGACTTCCCCTCTCATTATATTGCCACTCCACCCATTTTCTGCTATAATACCCCACAGAGCAATAAGCCTAAAAATCATCAGGAGGAGCCGATAATGAATACAATCACAATCCCCGCAACCTATCATGCAGACCTGAACCTCCATGACACACAGATTGCGATCAAAACAGTAAAAGATTTCTTCCAGCAGACACTCTCACAGAAGCTGAACCTTCTTCGAGTATCCGCTCCAACATTTGTAGCACCGGAATCCGGCCTTAATGACAACCTTAATGGTGTAGAGCGCCCGGTAAGCTTTGATATCAAGGCTATCGAAGGAAGCAACGCCGAAATCGTACACTCCCTTGCCAAATGGAAACGCTACGCACTGAAAAAATACGGATTTTCTCACGGAGAAGGTCTTTACACAGATATGGTAGCCATCCGCCGGGATGAAGATCTGGACAATCTCCATTCAGTGTATGTGGACCAGTGGGACTGGGAGAAGGTCATCTCCAAAGAAGAACGTTCCATGGAGACTCTCAAGGAAACCGTACGCACCATTTACAGTGTCCTTCGTAAAACTGAGAAATACATGGCTGTACAGTATGACTACATCGAGGAGATCCTTCCGAAGGATATCTTCTTTATCACAACTCAGGAGCTTCTTGACATGTATCCGGACTGTACACCGAAGGAACGTGAATATCGGATCACCCGTGAAAAGGGCGCTGTCTTCCTTATGAAAGTCGGCAAAACCCTCACCAACGGCGAGCGCCACGACGGACGTGCCCCGGACTATGATGACTGGGAACTGAACGGTGATATCCTCGTATACTATCCGGTACTTGACATTGCCCTTGAGCTTTCCTCAATGGGAATCCGTGTTGACGAGGACGCACTTGACCGCCAGCTTACCGAAGCAGGCTGTGATGACCGAAGAGAGCTTCCATTCCAGAAAGCAATCCTGAACAAAGAGCTTCCGTACACCATCGGTGGTGGTATCGGACAGTCCAGGATCTGTATGTTCTTCCTTCGTAAAGCACACATCGGAGAAGTACATGTCTCTCTCTGGCCGAAGGAGATCACAGATGCTGCAGAGACACACGGACTTCAGCTTCTCTAAAACAGCCTACAAATTTATTTATAATTTTCGCGGAAATGAGGTAATAACGTGAACATTCTGTTTTTTCTGATTCCCAAAAGCGAAGTAGCCTACATCTTTGAGGATGAAACTCTTCGCCAGACCCTCGAAAAAATGGAGCACCGCAAGTACTCCTGCATTCCTATCCTCACCATGGACGGCAAATATCTCGGCACCATCTCAGAGGGAGATCTCCTCTGGGGCATGCGCCGTGCAGATATTCACGACATCAAGGAAACAGAAGGAATCCCGATCATGGCGATCCCACGTCGCGCCACCTACAAACCAGTCCATGCAGATTCCAATATGGAAGATCTCCTGGATCGCGCCATTAATCAAAACTTCGTACCGGTGGTAGATGACCAGGGCTCCTTCATCGGGATCATAACCAGAAAATCTATCATCAAATACTGTTACAACGAAATAAAAGCCGCACAGAAAACTGCCGGTGAAGAAATCCACTGAGCAGCGGAAAGAAAAAAGATTTTTTTGCAACTAGCACTACAAAAAACGGATGCTTTATCTCCTGCAGCATTTCCACAGGAGGATAAAGCATCCGTTTTTAATATTCTTATATTTATAATGTCATTATAATGTCTTTGAAAGAAACTCTCGAAGTCTCTTATTCTTTGGATTTGCAAAGAATTCCTTAGGAGAATTTTCTTCCTGGATCTTTCCTTCATCAATGAAGAGGACTCTGGTTGCCACCTCGCGGGCAAAGCCCATCTCATGAGTTACCACAACCATGGTCATGCCGGATCTTGCAAGCTCCTGCATCAGTTCCAGGACCTCTCCTACCATCTCCGGATCAAGAGCAGATGTAGGCTCATCAAACAGCATCACGTCCGGGTTCATAGCAAGAGATCTTGCAATGGCGATACGCTGCTTCTGACCGCCGGAAAGCATGTCCGGATAGGAATCTGCCTTATCCGGAAGACCTACTCGCTCCAGAAGCTCCAGTGCCGTTTTTTCAGCCTCTTCCTTACTCATAAGATTCAGAGTCACAGGTGCGAGCATAATGTTCTCTTTTACTGTCTTATGTGGAAAAAGATTAAACTGCTGGAATACCATTCCGATCTTCTGACGATGACGGTTGATATCCACCTTGGAATCTGTGATGTCGGTTCCCTCAAAGAGGATTTTTCCCCCGGTCGGCTCCTCAAGGAGATTCAGGGAACGGAGGAATGTAGATTTACCACAGCCGGATGGTCCGATAATGGCTACTACTTCACCTCTGCGGATCTGTGTGGTGATCCCGTTGAGAACCTGATTGCCGCCATAGGCCTTTTCAAGTCCCTGTACATCCAGAAGCACTTCATTACTTACGCTCATTGGTTCTCAGCCTCCTTTCAAGTCTTCCTACCAGATAGGTAAGAAAACAAACAATCACAAGATAGATCGCAGCTACTACCAGCAGCGGGAACAGTGCACTGTAGGTCTGGCTTCGGATAATGTCTCCGCCACGGGTCAGATCCATAAGTCCGATATAACCACTGATGGATGTCTCCTTCAAAAGTACGATCAGCTCGTTTCCAAGGGCCGGCAGGATGTTCTTGACCGCCTGCGGAAGAATGATCTTGATCATAGTCTGTGTATAGTTAAGACCCAGGCTCCGTCCTGCCTCAAACTGTCCCTGATCAATAGACATGATACCGGAACGGACGATCTCAGCCACGTATGCAGCAGAGTTCATACCAAAGGCGATAATGGCAACAACTATCTTACCCGGATCTATGGTTGCAAAAATAACATAAAATACGATCAGCAGCTGTACCATCGTTGGTGTACCGCGGATCACAGTCAGATAAACACGACAGATCACATTAAGGATCTTAAGCTTACCTGTCTTATCATGTGTAGAACGGACAATAGCAATGACAAATCCCAGAAAAATACCAAGAAGTACAGCAAAAAAAGTAATGATGATGGTATTTTTCAGACCGGACAAAATGAACTGCCAGCGATTGTCGTCCAGAAAGTTAAACTGAAACTGTTCAATAAGACTCAAAATTTCCACCCTTTCCAAAACTACAGGTTCCGAAATCCGGAAAACATACCCGGATATCCGGAACCTGATCATTCGCTACTGAACCCTGCAACGAATATCTGTTTCTCAGCTTATCCGTTCAGAATCCTCTGATTTCTCTGTGCAAAATTATTTCTTTACAATAACAACCTGCTCTGCAGTTGTGTACGGATCAGTGAAATCAACGCTCTTTTTACGATCCTCTGTTACTGTCATTCCTGCAGCACCGAAATCAGCTTTTCCGGATTTAACAGAATTTACGATCGCATCAAACTCCATATCCTCGACCTTCAGCTCATATCCAAGCTTGTCGCAGACAGCCTGAGCGATATCAACATCAATACCTACAATCTTATCTCCGTCATAGTATTCGTATGGCTGGAAGGTTGCGTTTGTTGCCATGGTAAGAGTTCCCTTGGAGTGATCTGCATCCTTAGGAGTCTCATACGGTGTCTTACCTACATCATCACCGATGTAGTTATCTCTGATGGAATCCAGAGTTCCGTCATCCTTCAGCTCCTTCAGCGCTTCGTTGAACTCTTTGGTAAGGTCTGCATTATCTTTGGAAAGACAGATTGCATACTCCTCTTTATCAAAAATATCCTCAACGATCTCAAGATCATCGTTTTTCTCAACAAATTTCTTGGCAGGCTCGCTGTCGATCACTACGCAGTCAATCTTACCCTGTTTCAGAGCCATAACAGCGTCATTACCTTTGTTGTATCTCTCTACTGTTGCGTCTTTAACCTCTGTAGCGTCTGCATCACCGGTTGTTCCAAGCTGAACACCGATCTTCTTACCCTCCAGATCATCTGCGCTCTTGATCTCATCTGCTGCAAAAACAGCGGATGTCATAGAAACTGTCATAGCTGCTGCAAGTGCAAGTGCCATAAATTTTCTCTTCATTTTTTCTTCCTCCTGAATTCTATGTACTTTACGTTAACTGTCTCTCTGCTTCTGTCAGTCCAATTCGTAATGTACAGCATAATTATACATCTCCATGCATATTACTTTGTTTTATGATACCATGTTTCTGACAAAATGCAAGCATATAAAACCCATAAATCCGAAAATCCACCTGTAATTTATGGGAATTTCACAGGGAAAATTCACTTTTCGATAACAATTGTTCAGTATACTATACTATTAAAGGCAACAAATGGAAAAAACCTGCGTGTTTTTTTCATGTGGGTCTTGTGCTCCAACAGAAAAAACAAGTATAATATTCAGAAACAAGAGGAGGCTACTATTATGAAATTCACGAAAATGCACGGCATTGGAAACGATTATGTATATGTAAACTGTTTCGAGGAAACTGTTAAGGATCCGGCCGCAGTGGCAAAATTTGTCAGCGACCGTCATTTTGGCATTGGTTCCGATGGTCTGATCCTGATCCGCCCGTCTGAGATCGCAGACTGCGAGATGGATATGTACAACCTAGACGGCTCTCAGGGTGCCATGTGCGGAAACGGTATCCGCTGCGTTGCCAAATATGTCTACGACCACGGCATTGTGGACAAAACTTCTTTAAGCATCGCCACAAGAAGCGGTATCAAATATGTGGATCTTACCATCCACGACGGCAAGGCCTCCATGGTAAAAGTCAACATGGGCTCCCCGATCCTCACTGCAAAAGAGATCCCGGTGGTTGCCGAAACCGAGCAGGTGATCGACGCTCCCATCACCGTCGACGGAAAAGAATATCACATGACCGCAGTTTCCATGGGTAATCCTCATGCCATCATCTACGTAGACGATGTGGACAGCCTTGACCTGGAAAAGATCGGCCCGTCCTTTGAAAATCACGTATGCTTCCCGGACAGAGTCAACACTGAGTTTGTTCAGGTGATCGACCGCCACACCGTAAAGATGCGTGTATGGGAGCGTGGCTCCGGAGAAACTCTTGCCTGCGGCACAGGTGCCTGCGCAGTTACGGTAGCTTCCATCCTCAATGACAAGGTTGATGGCAGTAAGCCGGTTACTGTACAGCTTCTTGGCGGAGACTTAAACATCTCCTGGGAAAGAGATGAAAACCTTGTATATATGACAGGACCTGCAACTACGGTGTTTGACGGAGAGATCGATCTTGGATTTTTAGGTGAATAAATGAAAATGGAGGGAGCTTTTCGAAGCTCCCTCCTGCGTATTATATTTCCGCATATCCCCTCTTCAAATAAATACCAGAACCCTCTCCACGATAAACACCGCCGCACATGCCAGCAGGGCTACTGTGATCAGGCTTTTTTCCTTATATGCAGCAATAAGTGCTACCAGGAAACCTGCTGCACCGGAGATGATGCTGTCTGTGGCCTTCAGGATGGCCGGGAAGGTCATGGCTGCCAGACAGGCATATGGCACATAATACAGAAAGGACTTGATAAACGGGCTTCTGATCTCGTTTTTTGCAAGAGCAAGGGGCAGCATACGGATGAGATAGGTGACAATTGCCATCACCAGGATATAAAGATATACATTATGACTCATGAACGGCTTCCCCTTTCTCTTCCAGCGGGCAGAAATAAGCTGCCAGGCCTGCTACCAGAAGTGTTGTGATAATGATCATAAATCCGGATGATACCTGTTTTAACACCGGTGTCACCGCAAAAACAGTACTGACTGCCATGGATGCCACAACCACCCCAAGAACCGGTCTGCTCTTTTTGGACGGCGGGATGATGATGGCCAGGAACATTCCGTAAATGGCAACGCTCAACGCACTAAGCATAAAATCCGGCAAAAGGCTTCCGGAGATTCCTCCTGCCAGAGTTCCAAGAGTCCATCCGGGAATTGCCACGCACATGGCTCCGTAATTATAAAATACGCTGACCTTTCCCTCCTGGGCCGCACTGATCCCGAAAATTTCATCGGTGATACCAAAAGCAGCGATGTATTTCAGGATACCGGACTCCTCACGCCGGAATTTCTGGGACAGGGAAAATGACATCAGGCAGTATCTCAGGTTGATGATCAGCTGGGTCATTGCCATCTCCCACATGGAGCCTCCCGCAAAAATAATGTCCAGTCCCGCAAACTGACCGGCCGATGTCAGGTTGGTCAGGGAGATCAGAACTGCCTGCCAGATACTCAAGCCGCCGGCAACAGCCATCATGCCAAAGGTAAAGGATACCGCAAAATATCCAAGAGCGATGGGAACTCCATCCTTCATACCTTTTCTGAAACTTTCTCTTTTCATCAATTTCCTCCATTGTATGTACATTCCGTTATAAACGCAGCTGTGCCTACTTCTCCGATCTGTACAGCACTCATCAGAATCTCGCCACAGCTCGTTGTACATGTAAATAAGAGCGTGCCCGGAAACGTTTTTCCTGTTTCCTGACACGCTCTTTTATTGTAGCATTGCCCTGTCAAAACTTCAATACGTGAATACGTCATTCCTGTTTGTCATTTTCCGGAATATGTCCTTACGCTTCTTCAACTCCATCCGGATCTACCAGACGATCCAGAACCTTGAAGCCATTGTTACGAAGAACGCTTTCTGCAACAAGGAGATCCTCACAGTGCATGATCGCTACCGGGACTTTCAAACCTCTGTGGAAAAAGGTGTAAATGTAATGAAGGTTTACGTTGCTGTCGCCCATGACGCTGAGAAGCTTGTCAAGGCCGCCGATCTCATCCTGAAGATCTACCAGGATAGCCTGAGTAATACGGGTCATATATCCGTTTTCTGCCATGATCTGGTCTGCTTTTTCCGGATCATCACATACCATACGGAAGTTTGCGAACTCCGGTGCATCGAAACAGCCGAAGCCGTAAATGTCGATCTGATTCTCTGCAAGGATCTTTGTGACTTTCTGAAGACTTCCCGGAGTGTTTTCTACGAAGACGATATTCTGTTTTACCATGATGTGATTTCCTCTTTTCCTGATTATTTTTTCTTGTTATTGTTTTTCTTATTATTCTTTTTTTATTCTAGCATGAAATTAATTGGAAGTGAATCCCTTTCCGGGAGGAGCATTTCGCATGCGGCTGTGGATTCCCTTTCCAGGATGGGCATTTCGCATGCGGTTTTTCCTTTCCAGGGGGAGCATTTCGCATGCGGCAGGTGCGAGGAGGGGAAGCATTCATAGTTGCGAAGGCCATCGTCCCCTCCTCGCGCTCCTCCCCTCCCGGCCACGCCGCTGTTCTGTGTTGTGGAATGTGTTACTTTTCTGACGGGGTGATGGATTCTACGGTATTGGATATTGTAGGTTGTGCCGATATAAGTAACTGATATGCTTTCTTGATTCAGGTCAAGCGGATATTCGCAATCCGCTTCGCTACTTGCTCATAACTGCTCCGCAGTTTATCAGATAGAGCCTGCACTTCTCCTGATACAAGCAAGTCCTCACCCACTGCTTATTGCTTTTCGCAACTCTGCAGGGAACTTACTTGATTCAGTTAAATATCACAGAATATAAATCTCATATCAGGGAACAGGCCCACTATGCGGGCCGCTTTTCCGTCCGCCTTCATTCATCGGCTCAGCCTTGAATTCCCGATACCGTCAAATCCATCACCCTATCAATAACGTATCACACACCACAACGTACGTTCAAAAAAGCGTGCCCGGAAAGGGGGAGCGCGAGGGGGAAAAACGGGCTTCGCAACTTTGAGTGCTTTCCCCCTCGCAAATTTCCGCCGGGAAACAATTCCCGGATTCCCCACGCGGTATTACAGCGGTATATATTCATACATTAAAGTGTAACACTTTCAATCATTAAACCCATGTATAAGTATACCATCCCAACATGAAATGTCAACCACCTTTCCCCAAAAACGAAAATCCACCCCAAAAATATAAAAACAAAAAGACAAAAAATAACAAGAAAAAAAATATATAAAAAAAGACCAGACGCACATCCAAACAGACATACGTCCAGCCATTTTAATTACAATTTACAATTGCCCCGAAGAGCTCAATCCAGCTCTTCATCCACATACTTCTGAATGTTAGAAGCATTCACATACTTCTTAACCTGTGCCCCGTCAGTGATCACAAGTGTAGGCGCCTGACGGATCCCATACTGCTTGACAAGCTCGGGATTCTGCTCAGCATCGATGATCTCCAGTTCTTCGCCTTCCAGCATTTTCTTTGCCATACGGCAGTTCGGACAAGTGCTGGTCGTAAAAAGATATTTATGAGATTCCACAGGCTGGATCTCCAACTCGTCACCCTTCATGGTCATCACACTGGTATGGACCTTTTTCAGATGGGAATGGGTAATATCATAGAGGGTACGGTTCTTGTACTCCTGGGTCTTACCATCGTTCCAGTTCTGTACAGGACGGTAATATCCTGTGATACGGCTGTAAACCTCAGCCTTCTTTCCACATTTCGGGCAGGTGAAATGCTCGCCGCTGATGTAGCCATGCTCCTGACATACGGAATAGGTCGGTGAGATGGTGTAATAGGGCAGGCGATAATTCTCTGCGATCTTACGTACCAGCGCTGCCGCTGCCTTCCAGTCCGGAAGCTTCTCCCCAAGGAATGCATGGAATACGGTTCCTGAAGTATACAGAGTCTGCAGATCGTCCTGAATATCCAGTGCGTCAAAAATATCCGCAGTGTAATCAACCGGCAGATGAGAGCTGTTTGTGTAATACGGAGTGTCGCCCTCTTTTCCTGCTGTTTTGATATCCGGATAACGGCTTCTGTCGTGTTTGGCAAGACGGTATGCAGTGGACTCTGCCGGTGTTGCCTCCAGGTTGAAAAGCTCTCCCGGATACTGCTCCTGATAGTCTGAAAGACGGCTTCTCATATGCTCCAGAACCTCTTTTGTAAACTTCTGGGTTTCCGGATCTGTCATGTCTTTTTTCAGCCAGCAGGCATTTAAGCCCGCTTCGTTCATTCCCACAAGACCGATGGTGGAAAAATGATTGTCAAAGCTTCCAAGATATCTCTTCGTGTACGGATACAGTCCCTCCTCCAGAAGCCTGCTGATCACATCTCTCTTGATATGAAGAGATCTTGCGGAGATATCCATCATGTGGTCCAGGCGCTGATAAAATTCCTTCGGCGTTCTGGAAAGATATGCGATACGCGGCATATTGATGGTAACAACGCCTACAGAGCCTGTGCTCTCACCGGAGCCAAAGAATCCACCACTCTTTTTGCGGAGCTCACGGAGATCCAGACGGAGGCGGCAGCACATGCTGCGGATGTCGCTTGGCTTCATATCACTGTTGATATAATTGGAAAAATACGGAGTACCGTACTTGGAAGTCATCTCAAAGAGAAGACGGTTGTTCTCGGTATCAGACCAGTCGAATTCCTTTGTGATGGAGTAGGTCGGGATCGGATACTGGAATCCACGTCCGTTGGCATCTCCCTCAATCATGGTCTCGATAAATGCCTTATTGACCATATCCATTTCTTTCTTACAGTCTTTGTATTTGAAATCCATGTCCTTGCCGCCTACGATAGCCGGAAGCTCTGCAAGGTCGTCCGGAACGGTCCAGTCCAGTGTAATGTTGGAAAATGGTGCCTGAGTGCCCCAGCGGCTTGGAGTATTTACGCCATATACAAAGGACTCAATGCATTTCTTAACCTCCTGATAGGAAAGGTTGTCTGCCTTTACAAAAGGTGCCAGATAAGTATCAAAGGATGAAAATGCCTGTGCGCCCGCCCACTCGTTCTGCATGATACCCAGGAAATTCACCATCTGGTTGCAGAGTACACTTAAATGCTTTGCAGGTGCAGAAGTGATCTTACCCTCAATACCACCAAGTCCCTCTCGGATCAGCTGCTTCAGGGACCAGCCTGCACAGTAACCAGTCAGCATGGACAGATCATGGATATGGATATCTGCATTTCTGTGTGCATCTGCGATCTCGTTGTCGTAGATCTCAGACAGCCAGTAGTTTGCGGTAACTGCTCCGGAGTTGCTTAAGATCAGACCTCCTACAGAATAAGTAACCGTTGAGTTCTCCTTTACACGCCAGTCCTCAACCTTTACATAGCTGTTTACGATTTCTTTATAGTCAAGGATGGTGGATTTCATATTGCGGATCTTCTCACGCTGCTTACGATAAAGGATATACGCCTTGGCAACATCAGAATATCCGGCCTGGATCAGTACGTTCTCCACACTGTCCTGGATATCCTCAACAGAAATCCGGTTGTTCTCGATCTTATTCTGAAAATCCGCTGTAACACGAAGTCCCAGAAGATCGATCATATCCGAACTGTAATTCTTACCTTTGGCATCAAATGCCTTATCAATTGCCGCAGTGATCTTCCCCATTTTAAATTCGTCTAATTCACCGTCTCTTTTTACTACCTGAAACATAAGAAAATGCCTCCCTCATGCATTTATTTATAAGCGGATATTCCATTCCGCCTCACTTGCCTGCTTACGAACACACTCCGTTTCACGATCTGTGTTCAAAGCGCTGTAGGCTTATTGTATCAGACACGCCTCTTTGCGTCAACATAAAAAGTACCATATATAGTGCCCGTTTTGTTCACGGTACTATATATGGTACTGAGTAGATATTTTAACATTATGTGACTTTCGGATAGATTTCCCGCGGAACTCTTGCTTTTACAGCAATCCCTCCTTCGGTATACTCTTCCGAAAGAAGCTGTCCATACTCACGGATCAGCTGGATCTGACCGGCCTCCGAATAAGGAAAAAGCCGTTCCATATAAATCTGTCCTTCTGCCAGTATCTCAGAAAGAAGCTGCTTAAATTCCTCAAGCCCCTCTCCTGTCCGTGCGGAAATCTTCAGCGTATGGTCTGCTCGGAGATCCCGAAAGCTCTCCCCGGAAACACGGTCCTGCTTGTTAAAAAGTGTGATCGTCTTTTTTCCCAGAGCACCAAGCTCTTTCAGGGTTTCATATACGATATGCATCTGTATCTCCGCCTGAGGATTGGATGCATCTACCACATGAATGATATAATCCGCATATTTGGCTTCCTCCAGAGTACTCTTGAAGGCTTCCACCAGATTGTGGGGAAGCTTGCGGATAAAGCCTACGGTATCCGTAAGAAGAAGCTGCTGTCCGTCATCCAGTGTCAGAAGACGGGTAGTCGGATCCAGTGTGGCAAACAGCTTATCCTCCGAAAGCACCGAAGCGCCTGTCAGTGTATTCAGAAGCGTGGACTTTCCTGCATTGGTATAGCCGACAATGGCTGCTGTCTTCAGATTTCCCACAGCTCTTCTGGAACGGATCAGCTCTCTGTGCTTTTCTACCTGGGAAAGCTCCTGCTTCAGTGCGGATATCCTGTTCCGGATCAGACGACGGTCTGTCTCCAGCTTTTTCTCACCAGGGCCTCTGGTTCCGATTCCTCCTCCAAGTCGCGAAAGAGAAGAACGTAGTCCCACAAGACGTGCAGACCGGTAACGAAGCTGTGCAAGCTCTACCTGGATCTTGCCTTCACTTGTGACGGCACGCTTCGCAAAAATGTCAAGGATCAGCAGGGTACGATCCATAACCTTGCACTCCAGCTCCCGCTCCAGATTATTCATCTGGGCTGGAGAAAGCTCATCGTCACAGATCACACCATTGGCATCCAGGGCATAGAGAAGACCTTTTACCTCTTCGATCTTGCCTTTTCCGATATAGGTGCCCGGATGTACGGCCTCACGATTCTGAATGATCCTGCCTGCAACCGCCGCACCTGCCGTAGCCGCAAGTTCTCCAAGCTCATCCAGGGATTCCTCCATGTCATCCCCCCGATCTGCCTGGACACCGATCAGGATAACCCTGTCCTGTATTTCCTCAAAATATTCCATATCAGCCCTCCGAAGACGTTCTGGTTTTCAGGAAAGCCCGCTCTTTTTTTGCAGCGGAATCTTCAGGGAACATCTCAATATATTCCTGGACCTTGGTCAGTGCAGTAGCAAAATCCAGCTTTTTTTCATAGGCTACGATCTCATTGAACAGGAGGCTCTGCATCTCGTCTGTGGTAGCTGTCGGAAGGCCTTTTGTGATGTTATCAAGAGCGGAATCATAATCTCCGCTTCGGATATCGCACAATGCCAGACCATTATAGCCCTTGGCGGAATCACCCACTGCGGAAATATACTGCTTGTACATTGCCTGGGCATTTTCCACATCATCCTGGGCCAGATATACCATTCCCAGAAGAAGCAATGCTTCCGTATTATCCTTCTTGGTTGCTTCCAGAAGCTCTTTTTTTGCGCTGCTGTAGTCTTCCATATAATAGTAGACACGGCCTCTGTCACAGTGGTCCTGGGCATCCTTGGCCTCAGAAGAAAGAGCAGCTTCCAGATATCTGGTTCCGTCCGCTTCCATATCCTTGTCCAGATATGCCTCATAGATCTCGATCGCCATATCATAGGTGGAATCTTCTCCATAGGCCTGTTTGAAGTTAGATGCGGCTTCTTCGTAGGAATCCATGGCAAGGGCAACCTTTCCGGTGAGGAAATAACTGCCTGCATCCATGGAAAAATCTTCTCCAAGTGTCTGGCAGTCTGCCATGGCATCCTCGTATTTTCCAGACTTCAGCTCTGCAGTAGCCCGGTAGGACAGGATATCCTTACGAAGACTTTTGCTTACTTTATCGCAGTTCAGAGCTTCCGTGAAGCTATTCACCGCATCCTCATATTTGCCAAGACGCAGGCTTGCGATACCTGCCCCGCGATAGGACTGTGCCAGCTTCACTCCGTTCTGGATCGAGCTCTGGTACTCCTCCAGGGCATACTTGTAGCTTCCCTGGGAAAGATCCTTTCCGGCCTGTTCATATATTTTTGTTTTTTCACTGCCACAGCCGCCCAGAAGCAAGGCTCCTGTAACGGCTGCAAGAATCAATACGGTCTTTGTTTTTTTCATGGAATTCCTTATTCTACAACAAGCCCTTCGGCTTCCATCACATCAACAACACTATCTACATATTTATGGCAGAGATCATCCGTTCCCGCTTCTACCATAACACGGATCAGCGGCTCTGTACCACTCTCACGTACCAGGATACGTCCGTCATCGCCAAGTGCCTCTGCGGCTGCCTCAATGGCTGCTTTTACCTTTTCGTTCTCCAGTGCTGTTTTCTTGTCGGAAACACGCACATTCCGGAGAAGCTGCGGATAAACCTTCATCTCCTTTGCAAGGTCACAGAGTGTGGCCTTCTGATCCACACATGCCTCCATGATCATAAGAGAAGTCAGGATCCCGTCACCGGTAGCGGAATAGCGGCTAAAGATGATATGTCCGGACTGTTCACCACCGATACTGTAATTGTTTTCCATCATGTTCTCGGCAACGTATTTGTCACCAACTGCAGTCTGCTCATAGTCGATGCCTTCACGCTCCAGAGACTTGTAAAGACCAAGATTGGACATAACGGTGGTTACAACTGTATTTCCGTTGAGCTGGCCTTTCTCTCTTAAATATTTGCCGCACACATACATGATCTTATCACCGTCAATGATGTTTCCGCGGTGGTCTACGGCGATACAGCGGTCTGCATCACCATCATATGCAAAACCGATATCCAGGCCTTTATTTACCACGAACTGTCTCAGAACTTCAATGTGTGTGGAACCGCAGCCACGGTTGATGTTGGTTCCGTTTGGCTCATTGTTGATCACATAGGTTTTTGCACGAAGTGCGTCAAAAACACTCTTGGCAATGGCGGATGAGCTTCCGTTGGAGCAATCCAGCCCAACCTTGATATTTTTGAAATCATGGCATGGGATAGAGATCAGATGTCCGATATAACGGTTTCTTCCGGATGCAAAATCCACAGTACAGCCGATATCTTCTCCGGTTGCCAGCGGAAGCTCCTCGATCTCGCCGTCCAGATATGCCTCGATACGTGCTTCAATATCTGCGGAAATCTTCTGTCCGTTCTCATTAAGGACCTTGATCCCATTATCATTAAACGGATTATGGCTTGCGGAAATCATGATACCGCAGTCAAAATCTTCTGTACGTACCACATAGGATACACTTGGAGTTGTGGTTACATGAAGCAGATAGGCATCTGCTCCGGATGCGGTAAGTCCTGCCGCAAGGGCATACTCAAACATGTAACTGCTTCTTCTTGTATCCTTGCCGATCACGATCTTCGCCTTGTGATCTCTGCCGTAATACCAGCCGAGATAACGTCCCACACGAAATGCATGATCTGCTGTAAGTTTTACATTTGCTTCACCACGAAAACCATCTGTTCCGAAATATTTACCCATAATGTTCTCCTTTATTACTGATACAGTCCTTCCGGATAAACGCCGTCATCTGTAAGTTTTTTGAATGCAGCCTGTACAGATGCCTTATCCTCCTGATAGGTAACACCGAACCACTCGTCCTTTGTCTCAAGAACATCTACCGCTGCTTTTCCGGAATGGATCAGCTGGTCGATAAGCTCAGGAAGAAGATACTCTTTTTTGATGTCTCCCTCTTTGATCCCGCCAAGGAACTCAACGAAGCCTTTCTCAAGGATCTCCATAAATTCCGGTGTCAGTCCCCACATATTCATGGAAACAAGGCTCTTTGTATCCAGTGTTTCTGCTGTACCATCGTCATTTCTTGTCTCTGCGCCGTCTGCTGTCTTGAAGATGTTATGTGTCTCTGTAACGCCCACAAGCTTGCCATCCTCAATATGGCACACTCCTCTTGTGACGCTTCCGTTGTCACTTAATGTATTTCCAAGGCGGAAACCTGCCATGCAGATGTGCATCGGGCCATCCTGCAGATGATCCTGTACCAGGTAGTCATGCACCTTTACGTAGGCTTCTTTTCCGTAGTAGTCATCTGCATTGATCACAGCGAATGGCTCGGAAAGGACTTTCTTTGCTGCCAGTACAGCGTGTCCGGTTCCCCATGGCTTGGTACGGTCCGCCGGTTTTGTAAAATTGCCCGGAAGATCGTCGATCTCCTGGAATGCATAAGCAACTTCTGTAATGTTGGAGATACGGTCTCCGATCACTTTTTTGAATTCATCTTCAAGGTCTTTGCGGATGATAAATACGACCTTGTTGAATCCTGCCTCCAGTGCATCATGGATGGAATAGTCCATAATGATCTCGCCCTTCGGGCCTACCGGTGCAAGCTGCTTGATTCCTTTTCCAAAACGACTTCCGATTCCTGCCGCCATAATTACAAGTGCTGTTTTCTGCATAAATATTTTCCTCCTGACATTCTTCTCTCATATCAATACTTTTTCAGTCATCTTCTGTCACATACCCTCTCCGCAATATTCTATTCCGCATCCTGAAGATTACTTAATTTTGCTGCCTGATCTGCTGCGATCAGACTGTCAATGATCTCATCCAGATCCCCGTTCAGAACATTCTCCAGTCTGTGCAGTGTCAGCTTGATTCTGTGGTCTGTCACACGGCCCTGTGGAAAATTATAAGTTCTGATCTTCTCTGCACGGTCACCTGTTCCAATCTGGCTTCTTCTTGCCTCAGCCTCAGCATCATGCTGTTTGGCAAGCTCCATCTCATACAGACGGGAGCGAAGAACTTTCAGTGCTTTATCCTTATTCTTAAGCTGTGACTTCTCATCCTGGCAGGAAATTACGATTCCGGTAGGAATATGTGTCAGTCGCACAGCAGAGTCTGTTGTATTGACACACTGTCCGCCGTTTCCGGATGCACGGAACACATCGAATTTACAGTCATTCATATCCAGATGGAAATCGATTTCCTCTGCTTCCGGCATAATAGCAACTGTACAGGTAGAGGTATGGATACGTCCGCCGGATTCTGTTTCCGGAACTCGCTGTACACGATGTACACCACTTTCATATTTCAGTCTGGAATAAGCACCTGCACCTGTGATCATAAATGTTACTTCCTTAAATCCGCCGATTCCGTTCTCATTGAGACTCATCATTTCTGTTTTCCAGCGGCGGGATTCTGCATATTTCACATACATACGGTAAATCTCTGCTGCAAAAAGGGCAGCTTCATCCCCACCTGCACCTGCACGGATCTCCACAATAACGTTTTTGTTATCATTAGGATCTTTCGGAAGAAGAAGGATCTTAAGTTCATGTTCCAGTTCCTCTACGTTCTTCTTTGCCTCAGACAGTTCTTCCTTCAGCATTTCCCGCATATCTTCATCTTTCTCTTCCTCAAGCATGGAAAGACTGTCCTGTATTGTTTCTTTGTTTTTCTTGTACTCCCGGTAAGCATCTACTATCGGCTGCAGATCGCTCTGCTCTTTCATCAGCTTCTGAAAATGTTCCTGATTATCGGTAACTCCCGGCTCTCCAAGCTCATTAAGCACCTCTTCAAAACGAATGAGCAGATCGTCTAATTTATCAAACATATTTATCCTCCTGTAATTTCTTTCGCCCCAGAACCACCCGGTCCAACCCGGCCAGATCCTGCCTTATCTCAATATCTTCAAATTTATATTTCCGCAAAAGAGCTGCCACATCTTCTCCCTGGCTGCATCCGATTTCATATAAAAGCCAACCACCCGGAACAAGATGATCCTGTGATAGCCCTGTAAAAATAAAGTCCATCTTCCATACCATCCAGCGCCATACGCGGATCGTGCAATTTTACTTCATCCATAAGATCTTCAATTTCCGCCGTAGGAATATATGGCGGATTTGATATAATCATATCATAAGCTCTGCTATAATTTCTATTACTATTTTCGCATTCTGTCATTTTTACAGTATCTTTTACAGCAGTCCTTTTCATATACTCTGTTCCGTACACAATGTTCTGCATTTCAGAAAACAGATTACTCTGTACGAATTCCGCATGCTCTGCCACTTCCAGTGTCCGTGCATTCCGCACAGCCACTTTCAGTGCCTCATCTGACAGATCCACGCCTGTTCCGTGTGCATCAGCTCTCTCCTTCAGAATACTGATAAGAATACAGCCGGATCCTGTACACATATCAAGAATATATGGATTTTTCACAGCTTTCATGCATTCAAGAGCGGACTCCACAAGTGTTTCCGTATCCTGTCTGGGTACCAGTACATTCTTATCTACATAAAATTCATGCCCCATAAAAAAAGCCTGATGCGTCAGATGCTGCAGCGGTATGTGTCCCGCACGTCTGCTGATCAGTTCCAGATATCTTTCAGCAACACTTTCTGTGACACTTTCTTCTCCGTATGCAAAATAATACGCCCGGCTTTTTCCTGTGACATATTCCAGGAGAAGCCAGGCATCCAGCCCGGCTTCCTTAATCCCCGCCTGTGCAAGGATCATCTGTCCTTTTTTTAATAATCCTGTCAGAGTTTCTCCGTTCATTGTTCTGCTTCAACTCCAAATTCTTCCTTCAGATATGCTTTCCAGTCAAAAAGCGCCTCTACAGCCCTGATCGCAACCTCTGCCATATCTGCTGTCGGTTCCTTAGTTGTAAGTTTCTGCATTGCCAGACCTGGTTTACTGAAAAAGTCAGCAAGTTTGCTGTCTGATCTTCCAGCCCACTGAATAATCTCAAAAGATATTCCTGCTACAACCGGCACCATAAGAAGTCTTCCAAACAGTCTCACCCAGTAAAATGGAACCAATACAAAAATAAAATGCAGAAAAATGCTGACCAGCATAACCAAAAACAGAAAACTGGTTCCACATCTCTTATGCAGTCTGGAGCTTGCAAGAACATTATCCACCGTAAGCGGCAGTCCATGTTCCACACAGTTAATACACTTATGCTCTGCTCCATGATACATAAATGTTCTCTGAATATCCTTCATTCTGGAAATCAGAAGCATATATCCCATAAACAATGCAAGCTTTACAAATGCCTCAACTATTGTAACTGCAAATTCCGAAGCGCCAACCTTTCTGCAAAGACTTGCAAGGGCGTATGGCAGCAGCATAAAGGCGGCAACTGATACCACGATTGAGACAGCAACTGTCACATATAACAGCCATTTTAACTGCTTATCTTCTTTTGCCTTTTTTGCAGCAAGCTCCTCTTCGGAAAGAGCAGCGTTCTTCTGCTTATCCTCTTCGTCCTCCTCATCCCCTGCGATCTCCGCTGAATACATCAGACATTTTGTGCCGACCACCAGAGAATCCACGAAGCTTACCACACCTCGGATCAGTGGATATTTGAGAAATTTTGCATTTCCGAATACACATTTGTAATCTTCTACTTTTAATTCAATCTCATTGTCCGGTCTGCGGACAGCAATGGAATATTTATCCTTATGGCGCATCATAATGCCTTCCATTACAGCTTGTCCACCGATATTGGATGGTTTCATTTTATCCTCCAGTTACAAAGAAAGGTTGAGATTTCCCAACCTCAACCTTCTCAT
>ENA-ORRA01000738-ORRA01000738.1-human-gut-metagenome-genome-assembly--contig:-NODE-738-length-27268-cov-3.860140_pt1 | contig 27268 bp, 25 predicted proteins | sample MGYA00242169_ERZ509122 | MGnify/ENA primary metagenome ERZ509122 (study PRJEB26280, sample SAMEA2338650) | human gut metagenome | biome: human gut; feature: human-associated habitat; material: faeces...
CGGTTTTGACAAATGAAATTACGAAAAAAGTGTCAAAAGAGGGTGCGAAAGGACATAGTGAAAAATAAAAAAGGCATTTCCGGGAGGCCTTTTTGGGAAGAAAGATTTTTGGGAATGCTGGATTTATGCGGGTTTCCGACTCCCGGAAACTGTTTTTGGGAAATGGGATTTGGGACGCTGGGATGACTGCTTTTGATGGATTTGGTTTTTGGGCCTGTTTTTGGGAAAGAAGAAAGGATGCAGAAATGATAAAAAAGAATTATAAGGGACGCTGCCAGAAGCAGAAGATGAAAAAGTGCAAAGATGTGGTCAGGACATACAGCAATATCCAGTCCGCCTATGCAGAAGTTTTGGAAAGAGAAGAAAAGATAAAAGAGTTCCGGTGCAATGTGTTTCTGGATGGCCTGGAAGCAGGGGCGTATAGTTCGGATTTTGTCTGTGTGAAACAGGACGGGGAGTTGATGGTCAGGGAATGTGTGGAGCGAAAGCACCTGATGAAACCAATGACTGTGAGGCTGCTGGATGCGTCAAGGGAGTACTGGAGAAGAAACGGTGTTACAGATTGGGGGCTGGTGATAAATGAGGAAAAATAAACTGCTCCGGCATGGAGAAACCATCCTGAGGGTCCTGGAAGAAAAAGAAGATTCGGTGTTGTCCATAGATTGTGGGAAACGGTCCATGCCAAAGTGGATAAGTCAGGAGGAACTGAGGAAAGATGTGGAAATCGCAGAAGAGGACTTTCTTGCGGAGATGGGAAAGGAGGTTCCGGAAGGACTGTCAGCCACAGCCAGAAAGGTCATGCGGGAACGGTTTACGGTGATATCTTCCATCCTTCCGTTTGCAGGGGAGAAAAAGAAAAGGAGCCTGCTTATCGCAGAGGCTGCAGAAAGATACCAGGTCAGCCAGAACACTGTAAAGAATTATCTTTGGACATATCTGGTGTACCAGGACCCTGCAGCCCTGGCCCCGAAAGAAAAGAAAGAAGGGCGGGAACTGACGCAGGATGAGAAGAACATGCGCTGGGCGTTAAATAAGTTTTATTACACCAGGGAGCGGCAGAGCATTTCTACCGCATATACCCTGATGTTAAAGGAAAAGTACTGTGACAGAACAGGAAAACTATTGGAGCATCACCCGTCCATCCATCAGTTCCGGTATTTTTTCAGCAGGACCAGGAAATTGCAGAACTGTTATATCTCCAGGGATGGTCTGAAGGACTACCAGCGGAACCACCGGCCCCTCCTGGGGGATGGTGTCCAGGAGTTTTCCTCCGTAGGCGTGGGGATGCTGGATGCGACCATCTGTGACATCTACTTGGTGGATGATGCCGGGCATCTGGTAGGACGTCCGATGCTGGTGGCCTGTGTGGATGCGTATAGTTCGTTTTGTTACGGATACAGCCTTTTGTGGGAAGGTGGTGTGTATTCCCTGCGGAACCTGATGCTCCATGTAATTGCAGACAAGGTGGAATGGTGCAGGAAGTTCGGAATCCTGATAAGCAAGGAGCAGTGGGACAGTGACTGCCTGCCGGGAATCATGCTGACGGATATGGGAACAGAGTACACCTCCGGGAACTTTGAGCAGATAACGGAGTTGGGCGTGACGGTCCAGAACCTGCCAGCATACCGGCCGGAACTGAAAGGCCCGGTGGAAAAGTTCTTTGACCTGATACAGTCAGAGTATAAGAAGCATTTAAAGGGAAAAGGAGTGATTGAACCGGATTATCAGGAGCGGGGAGCCAGGGACTACCGGAAAGATGCCTGCCTGACGATGTGGGATTTTGAAACGGTCATCCTCCGGTGCATCCTGTATTACAACAGCCAGAGAATCCTGGAGAACTTCCCTTATACAAAAACCATGCTGGATGCCGGAGTCCGGCCGTTTGCGGCATCAGTCTTTGCCTGGGGCAGGGAGCAGATTGGGGCCAATCTCATTTCCGTTTCCAGGGAAGAACTGGTACTGGCCCTTCTTCCCAGGACCACCGGGCGTTTTACCCGTTCGGATCTGAAAGTCCAGGGGCTGCGCTATGGGGCTTCGGGATATACAGAGCAGTATTTAAAAGGCGGGGAAGTGACGGTTGCTTATAACCCGGATGATGTGGGCCAGGTGTGGCTCCTTGAGAAGGGAGCATATCAGCCTTTTGAACTGATAGAAAGCCGCTTCCGGGGAAAGGATTTTGGGGAAGCGGAAGTACTTAGGAATCAGTGCGGGGACCTGGTGAAAAATGCGGCTCTGGAGAACCAGCAGGCGAAGATTGACCTGGCCCGCCATATCCGGGGCATCGCAGGAAAAGCGGCAAGTGCAGAAGACACCAAAATCCGGAACATCCGGAAGACCAGGCAGAGGGAACAGAGAAAACGCCATATAGATGTTGTGAAGGGAGATGCTGTTCATGAATGAGATGATAAAAAGGATGCCGGAAATGCTGAACGGAGAGGGATTGCTGGAACGCCTGGGGGAATATCCGGGATATACGCCTGCCATCCGGGAAAAGAGCAGCACAGAGCGGCTGATGGCATTATCGGATATCTATAACATCTATATCCCCTCTCAGATGTCCGTGGAGATTTACCATAAACTGTATATGGGTGTCCTCCGGTCCCTGCAGAAAAAGGAATCCCTGCAGGCTGTCCGCCAGCAGTACGAGAATGGAAAGGGTATCCGGGGCAGGAGATACCAGGGAATCATCGGCGGTTCAGATTCCTTTACCATCCTGGGAGTCTCCGGGATTGGGAAGAGTTCGGCGGTTTTCAGGGCTATCAGTCTGATAACGGAAAAAGAAGTCCTGGAGATAGAAAAACCGTATTGCAGGATTGCACCCTGTATCGTAGTGCAGTGTCCTTTTGATTCCTCCGTAAAAGGCCTGTTGTTAGAGATATTGCGGAAGGTGGATGAAGTGCTGGAAAGCAACTATTACAAAAATGCAGTAAGGGCAAGAGCCACCACCGATATGCTCATTGGAAGTGTGAGCCAGGTATCCTTAAACCACATCGGGCTTTTGGTGGTGGATGAGATACAGAACGTGGCAAACAGCCGGAACGGGAAATCCCTGGTCGGGATGCTGACGCAGTTAATCAACAATTCCGGAATCAGTATCTGTATGGTAGGCACACCGGATAGCATCCCGTTTTTTGAACAGGCCATGCAGTTGGCCCGCCGCTCCCTGGGCCTGCAGTACGGGCCTCTGGGGTTCGGGGAAGAGTTTTTAAAAGTCTGCCGTCTGCTGTTCGGATATCAGTATACGAAAGAGGGGATGGATTTATCGGATTCCGTGCTGGAATGGCTGTATGAACACTGCGGCGGCAATCTCTCCGTGCTGGTCGCCCTGCTCCACGATGCGCAGGAAACTGCTATTTTAAGTGGAAGGGATGTCCTGGATATGGAAGCCCTGGAAGAGGCGTATAAAGACCGGATGGCTATGCTGCATGAGTATCTGGAACCATCTATCAAGAGAAGAAAACAATGCTCTCAGAGAAAGAAGAAATCAGAAATATCTGGCAGATTTGCCGAAAATGCCAAGTTGGGACCAGGAGAAATCACCCTGGCAGGACTGGTACAGAAGGCTAAGGAAGGACAGCGGGACATTGTGGAAGTCCTGCGGGAACATCTGCCGGTGGAGGAGGTAGAGGTATGATTGTATTTTTTCCAGAACCATACCCGGATGAACTGGTCTATAGCCTGCTGGCCCGGTACTATGTGAAGGCCGGATATCTGGCATTCCAGTACGCAGTGGAGGATTTATATATCCACAAGTATACCAATCCAGATGTAGAGTTCCTGAATGAATTGAAACCAGAGTTCCTGGATGTGATAAAGGAATGTTGTGGTATGGAGGCGCTGATACAGAAGCATACCATGTTTCCTTCTTACGGAAGATTTCTTCCTGCAAAAAGAAAACAGGAGGCAAAAAAAGCCCTGCTCTCCATGAACGGGAACTTTAATAATCTGCTGGCCATCCCGAAGAACCAGCGGGGGACGGGACGCTTTTTGAGATACTGCCCGCTGTGTGCGAAGGAGGAACGGGAGGATTACGGGGAAGCATACTGGCACAGGAAGCATCAGATACAGGGAATCAGGATTTGTGGGAAACATGGATGTTATCTGAAAGACAGTCGGATATCTATGGAACGGAAAGCCACCCCGGGATTGTGGGATGCACAGTCGGAGATTCCGGAGGAGGAAGAGGGAGAGATATGCAAATATAAAAAAGTCCTGGATTTGACAAGGTATATTTATGAAGTCTTTGACAGCCGGATGGATTTTGACGGCCAGGTGTCGGCTGCGGATTTTTTGAAACTGCATCTGAAAAGATATCGCCGGTCGGATTCCGGGGCCAGCATACATGTGGAAAGGTTGTATCAAGATTATCAGAGATTTTATACAGGAGAATCTGTTATGAGCAGGACGCAGATGCAGAAAGCCCTGACAGATTGTCGGTGGGATTTTTATGACATCTGCCAGTTAGCGATGTTTGCAGGAATCAAGGCAACGGAACTGGTGGAGATTCCGGCGGAAATAATACAGCAGACACGCCATCCGGTCTATCATCAGGTCGCAGAAGAACTGGGCTTGGATTATGACCTGGTGCAGCGTATCGGGGATGCAGTCTTAAAACACTACGAGAACAGGGAAAACGTCCACCGGAGAAAGCGGAGCCTGGCCTGGGATAAGATGGATAAAGAGATGCTGCCAAGAGTAAAAGAGACCGTAAAAAAGATGTATCACAGCGGCCAGGAACGGCCGCAGAGAGTTACGGTCTCCGCAGTGCAGAGAGCATTGAACCTGCCGGAAAAACGGCTGGAAAAGTTGCCGTTATGCAAGGCTGAGATTTTGAAATATCAGGAAAGCCAGAAGGAATACTGGGCCAGGGAAGCAGTCTGGGCGTATCGGAAACTGATAGAAGAAGGTCAGGTCATAAACTGGCGGCACATCCGAGATTTAACAAATATGAGGAACGTGGATTTTCAGAATTGCAAAGAGTATTTGGAAAGATATGCGGAAAAGGAAGAGGTGGGGAAGATAAAAGAGGTGATATAGAAAAGTTGGAAGTTCCATGTGACCGTTGCGAAATTCTTGGTCGCGGTCACTTTCGTAATCGCCGGTCTTGCGGGCGTTCGTTTAGAGGCCGCCGGGGTGGTGGACTGAAAGACTGCCGGGGCAATCAGTGTGATGGCCAGTAAAACGGCAATCAGACCGTTCCGCAGCCGAGTTTTGTTTGGTTTCTCTATCACATTTTTTTTCACAAAGATTCTCCCTCCTTGTATTTTTTTCTTATATATATTTTACAACAAATATATATGGTTTGCAAAAAAAATAACGCACCACCTCGCGGTGGTGCGTTTGTGCGACATAAACTAGTTAAGATGGGCTTTCTGTCCAATTGGCTTTCAAGGTTTGAGTTTCATACATTATTATGTAATCTTCAACCCCATATGGTATGTCAGTGCTGTCAACCGCAGTCCACTTTTGGAATTTTGCGTTTAGTTTCTCTGGCTTTGTGATATTTGTCAAAGAAAATTTCATTCCCGCCGGAACCTGCATCGTATATTTTTCAACTCCACCTTTATCTGGGAATGTACCGCCATTTGAGTCAACGGTCAGCGTAAATTTCTGGTCAGGGTTTTGGGCAAAAATCTGCACCCAGTAGATGACTCCGTCTTTTTTGTAACAGCCGGCACCCATGTGTGTGGCTCTTGAATCAATCATTGTAACGTAATGGCCCTGGCTGTTTACCCATCCATCGACAACACCTTTTGGGGTTAAAAATCCAACAGCAATATTTTCGCCCAGAATATTGCCTGCTCCTGACTCATAATAAGCGGTACTGAATATCTCTCCATTTGGGCGATGATGTCCATATTTTATTGCACACTCCTTCGCCCTTACCGCCGCTCCTTTATCAAGCGCTGCGTTCTCCTGCACCGAATTTTTCCCGGCTTTTTGTCTCTCAATGTTCGTCAATCGTATGACTTCCTTAATGAATTTCTCTGTATTGAGCGGGGTTTCTGTTGGCTTTGGTGTAGCGGTTGGCTTCGGCTTCTGTGTAGGCTTTGGCGTAGATGTCGGCGCAATTGTCGGAGCGGCAGTTGGCGTTGCAACTGGCTTCTCCGGGATGACAACCTGCATTCCTGCTTTGTTATAACTGCCGTAAGTCTTAAACATCTTGTTATAGCCCCTTACCATATAATAGTAAGTCCTTCCGGCTTCAACCGGGTATCTGTCGCTGGACTTGTGAACATATTTCAGTGTCTTTGCACTGACGTTTGCAATTCTGGTCCATTTCGTGGTATCAGCGGAGCGATAGTAGACCAGGTAGTTCGTAGCATTGATGGATTTTGTCCAAGTAACAGTAACCTGCTTATAGTTGTTCGCTTTCACGCGGGTTTTTACAATAGACGGTACGGCTGGAATAGTTACAGTCTTACCCTTCTTATCGTAAGAACTCCATTTCCTGCCGTACTTATTATATGCCCTGACAGTATAGGTATATTTTTTACCACCATTGAGCAGATGCTTTCTGGAAGATTTGTGAGTGTACTTCAGATTTTTACTGCTGATAGTTGCCAGCGTGGTCCACTTCTTCGCACCGGCCTGTTTGTAATAAATCCGGTAAGAAGTGGCATACTTTGACTTCTTCCAAGTGACCGTTGCGGAATTCTTGGTCGCGGTCACTTTCGTAATCGCCGGCCTTGCGGGCGTTCGCTTGGAGGCCGCCAGGGTGGTGGACTGAAAGACTGCCGGGACAATCAGTGTGATGGCCAGCAGTACAGCAAGCAGGCCGTTCCGCAGCCGGGTCTTGTTAAGTTTCTCTATCATAAATATTTTCCCTCCTTGTATTTTTTTCTTATATATATTTTACAACAGATATATATGGTTTGCAAAAAAAATACACACCACCAAGAATAGTGGTGTGTTTCTGTATATTTATATCATTAATCAGATGAATTATTGTCTGTCCAATTGGCTTTCAATAATTTGTTTTCATTCATATGATTCTTTCCCTCACTAATAGAAGGTATTTCGTAGCCGTCATCGTAAATTACAGCCCAACTTGAAAATGTATAACCATCTCGAATTGGCTTTTTGATATTTTTATCTTCAAGTATCATTCCTGCTGGTACCTGTATTGTGTATTTTTCAACACCGCCTTTATCCGGAAAATATCCCCCATTGGCATCAATTGTAAGGGTAAATTTCTGGTCTGGATTTTCAGCAAATACTTGCACCCAAAACCCTTTATAATAGCCAACTCCTATATGAGTAGCACGTTTGTCTATCAGTGTAACTAGATGGCCTTTGCTTTCTTCCCATAATTCGACTGCTCTTTCAGGACTGCTTCCAGTTGTAATATTTTCACCTAAAATATTACCTGCGCCAGCCGCATGGTAAGCTGTGGCATTATTTGTTCCATCAGGTCTTTCGTGACTAAATTTTGTGTAAATTTCTTTTGCTCTTACAGCGGCTCCGGCATCCAAAGCCGCGCTTTCTTTTACTGCATTCTTCCCATATTTCTTTCTTACTTTATTTGTTAACCGGATAACTTCTTTTATATCTTTTTTCACCTGTTCCTGGCTGTCCGGTTTCGGCGTTGCTGTCGGCTCAACTGTCGGAGTGGCAGTAGGCGTTGCAACCGGTCTCTCCGGGATGACAACCTGCATTCCGGCTTTGTTATAACTGCCGTAAGTCTTATATGTCTTGTTATAACCTCTTACCATATAGTAGTAAGTCCTTCCGGCTTCCAGCGGATATCTGTCACTGGACTTGTGCACGTATTTCAGCGTCTTTGCACTGACGTTTGCAATCCTGGTCCACTTTGTGGTGTCAGAAGAGCGGTAGTAAACCAGGTAGTTCGTAGCATTGGAGGCCTTGCTCCAGGTTATGGTTGTCTGGCTGTAGCCGTTTGGCTTCGCGTTGGCCTTTACGGTAGACGGCACGGCCGGAATAGTGACGGTCTTGCCTTTTTTATCGTAAGAACTCCATTTCTTACCGTATTTATTGTATGCCCTGACTGTATAGGTATATTTTTTACCACCTTTGAGCGTTGCTTTCTTGCTTGACGTATGCGTATAACTGGTCTTGCTTGCACTGACATTTGCCAGGGTTTTCCAGGCTTTCGTCCCGGATTCTTTCCAGTAAATACGATACTGTGTTGCGTTGCTTGCCTTTTTCCACTTGATAGTAAGCTTGTTGCTGCCGGATGCCGTAACACTGGAGAGTGTGACCTTGCCGGGTGTCCTGGATGCTGCCTGTGCCGGTACTGCTGGAATGAGCAGCATGACAGCAAGAGCCAGGACCAGCAGGCGGGATAAGGCAGAAAACTTTGTCTGGATGTGTCTTAACATACTTTTTCCTCCTTCTGTAGCCATTGATAAGTCTGGTTTCATTTTACTACAGAAATAAGTGTAAAGAAATAAAGATATCAGGAAATCTCTGTTTTTTTGTTCGTTACAAAAAAATAATTTTTATTTTTTACACTGCAAAGAAAATCAAGCATATTATTGTTGAAATCCAAAAGAGAGGAGAAACAAATATGCGGAAAATGCACTTTGAATATGTCTATAAATATAAAAAGTATATAAATTTTTGCGGGTTATTTTTCGGAGCGTAACCTTTTCCGCAAAAATTTGAATTGTAGATTTCTTTGTGACATAATGGATTTGTAAGCAAAAAGAACTCGCGAGTGAAACCATAAAAACTGTTTTCCCGGAAGGGACTTATTGATAGAGGAGGTACATTTATGTACGAGAATTATGTTGAATTAAATAATAACATCGTGAAAATCTGTGATTGTTTTACTGCCCCAGAGGATGCAGAAGATATAAGGGTAGGAGAGGAAATCAGCAGGATTGTCCGCAGAGCATTTCTTTATAGATTCATGAGTTATGTAACAGATGATTGTGAGAATAAAGGAATGGATGAAAAGGAAATGTTGGAAAGAGTTGGACATCACGTTCCCAAAGATGCCCGCTGGCAGCATTTTGTACAGGCCTGCAAGGATGGAAATTTTGATATGGAAGAACTGAAAGCCGCAGTAAAACATATAGGGGATGAAGTGAAAGGGCTGTTTGATGACCTGTCAGCAGGAGAACTGGACAAGGATAACTGTACATTATATGCAGAAGGGAAATCATTTGCGGATGTAATCCTTGCAGTAGATAAATTGCCATTTGAGTATCATAGTAGAACTGATTTTAACGATGATGATGAGTTAGTACAGTATCTTGTTATCAATGAGAGTAACCGCCGCCAGGGATATGATTATGTTGAGATTGAAGAATTTGTACCGAAATATTATAAATCCTGTGAACCAGGGAGTTATTTAGTATCTCCATCGCGACCTTTAGAATTTACTATCATGAATGCAAAAGAGATGAAGAAGGGCGAGACATCCCTGGAAGGAGATGCGGTACGGAAAAAGAAGGATATTTTATTTAATATGTTCAGCCTGTATGCGCAGCGTTATATCCTTCTGGATATCTGGAAGGAGGATGCAAAAGAGAGTGATTCTTCAAAAGAACTTTTGGAAAAAGCGCAGAAACTGTTTGCATATTCTGAAAGTGAAGATGACCCAAGAGACAAAAGAGCACAGGAGATTTACACAGACATTTCCGATTATCTTGAAAATCAGCCGATGGAGTTTTGGGAAACCGTGGATTGCCGGAGAGGGAAACTGGAAGATTTATTATGTGAAGCATATGATAAAGTCTATGGAAAATAAGTTCCCGGATTTCGGGGTGTAATAAGAAGGGAGAGCAGTTGTGTGGGCTGTTCTCCCTTTTTGGTGGAATCAAATTGCCATAGATTAATAATTACGCCCCTGATTCTCACTTACCGTCCTCTGCGCGGATTGGTCCATCCGTTCCAGCAGATATCCTGCCCGGCCAGCCAGGTAAAGGGTATGGTTCAGGGCATAATCGGTTTTATGTAAGATTCGGTCAAAGGTCTCAGTTTTTACTCTGCCGGTCCGCTTGCGGATATGGTCAGAAGTCCGCTGTCCGTAAATGTCAGACCACCTTTTTCTACGTTCCCGGAAGTCGGCCAGGTGTGAGACATCATCGGGTATCTGGCTGCATAGTTTTTCATACCGGCGGGTATGCTCCTGTATCTGTTCCTCGCAGGCGGAAGTCTTCTGGTCCAGTGTCTGCAAGTCGGATTCCATCTGTGCCAGCATCCGGGCCTTGGTTTCGTAGTCCTGGATATCGGAAAAGCCTTCTTCGTTCAGAATCCTTCCCAGCCGTTCCTGACGGAAGCGGATGCCTTCTTCCTCTGCCTGGATTGCGGCTTCTATCTCATCAGGACGGCTGCTCCAGGCAGGGAAATTTCCTTCCAGTTCTTTCTTGAGTGTGGAAATGTTTTTTCGAGCCTGCCGGTCTCGTTCCTGGACATTCTCCCGGGCTGCTTGTACACGGCTGACTGATTCCCGGAGAGACTGCGCTGTTTTCTGGATATATTCCCGTTGTGTCTGGAAGTCCTCCAGGTCATACCGGGCAGAGAGGATTTCCCCCCGCAGCCAGCCCATGCGCTCTGCAATGGATTCGTAAAGTTGGTCATTCTTTTGTTTTATCTCTGCTTCCAGTTCGCCCAAAGTCTGGCGGATTTCCTGATTCTTTTTATTTAGTTTTTTGATATCTTCGTTAATCTGATACTGTTGGGAATCGGTCTGTTTTGCCCCATGAGGGCCAAGATGGATGCCGGCGATATCATCCAGGCCCTGCGCTGCATAAGAGAGGCATGATACCCGCTCTGGTCTGTCTGCACGTTCCAGGGCCTGGTTTACATGTTCTTCCCAGGATTTCCGCCAGGAAAAGATGGCATCCGTGGAATTCCAGTACTTCATCTTCGGATTCTCCCGTCCGTAGGGAGTGGAGCGGGGATTGCTGGATGCCCTCACCAGGTTTTCCAGGTAGGCCTCAGAGGGTGTCAGCCAGATTTTTTCCCGGCCTTTGAAGTACGGGTACTGTTTTTCCCAGCCATCCGCCTTGGCCTGGATAAATTCCTCGGCGGTAAAGGCTGCGGTCTCTCCCTGGCGTTTGCAGAGATATTCTTTCTGTGTCTTTGGCTGCCAGTTCCCATTTTTATCCAGGGGCCGCATGGTCAAAAGGATGTGTGCATGAGGGTTCTGGAAAATCATGTCTTTTTCATCTTTCGTTGGCTGGCCGTTCCGGTCAACAGGGATATGCTGCTCATTGGTGAAAGGCGGATTGTGGATGCTGAAATCGGCGACCATGCCCTGAGAAACAAAAGCATCCTGGACAAATCCCTGTACCAGTTGGAGGTTTTCCTCCGGTGTCAGTTCATTTGGAAGGGCAATCATGACCTCTCTGGCGAGCCTGGCCCTCCGGTCTTTTTCTGCCTCTTCTACAGAGTTCCACAGATATCCCCGGTCCTGAAACTCTTTCGGCGCATGTTCCGGCAGCACGATTTCGCTGTGTGTCACCCATTTCTTCTTGGTGTAGTCCTCCATGATTCCGGTGTACTGATTTTCTATTTTACTTGCAGAACGGTAGGCGGCTGCGGCCACAACACTTTTTCCGTCATTCCGTTTGATTACCTGCATATGGAATTGAAAGATTGCCATAGATAAAATCACCTCGTTTTTTATTTTTCAATATGGAGAATCCGGGGCAGGATAAAATTTTTTTCATTCCGTTTTTTATCTTCTCTTTTTTTCTGCATACTGTAAGTGCAGGTAAGGAAGAAACCTTATCAACGAAAATACAACACAAGGAGTTGAGAACATGAGAGGAAAGCAACTTGCAGGGGCCACAGACCAGAAACTACGGGTCCTGCTCACCTATAAGGGGTCAGCCCCGGCCGGTAGTGAGATTCAGGATGATTACATATCTCTTAATCTGGAGGCTGACGGGAGACCGGAGCCGGCAGCCGCGGCAGTGGTCAATTTTCCGGTGATGGAAGGAGAAAAAGCCTTGTTCATCCATTCCCTGGATGCAGGTGATAACAAGGCAAGGGAGTACCTGCTGGGCGTGATAGAGGATTTCGCCAGGAAGAGGGGGTATCCATCTGTTTACATCCATACCGGGAAACAGAAGAAGCATTTTTTAAAGAAGAATGGCTTTGAAGAGATTTCAGAAAAACCGATTGCCAGGAAGGTCCTGGAACCATGAAAGACTGGCTGTACCGGTTTTGGAAATATCTGAGGACGGAGATACAAAATCCCCGTCCCGGGATAAAAAAGGATATATGGAAATGGATAAATCGTATCTTTTTCAGCGGAATCTGGCTCCAGCCTTTTGCGATGGCGGGGTTAATCCTGTTCTTTCAGAAAGTTTTGGGCGGGGATGTGTCGTACCTCATCCTGTTTGTCTTATCGTTCCTGCCGTCTGTCTATGTATGGTCAGAGAACCAGAGGCAGGCTGCGGCCGGAAAGAAGGATTTCAGTATTGAGGATGTATTCCACGAAAAGCCTAATGAATTTTCAAGCCCGTTAAAGCAAAAGGCGATGTACCCAAGGATTGCGGAAGATTTCCTTTTTGACCAGCCACAGGGCGTGGTGTTTGGAAGGACAGAGGAAGGATATTTCAAAAAAGAGCAGAAATATCTGTGCAAGCCGATGGATGCAGCACATTATAAGGATGGCCATGTATTCGTGATAGGAGGGTCGGGCAGTGGCAAGTCCTCTGCCCTGGTCATCCCGTCATTGCTGGCCAGCCAGAATGCCGGTGGATTTTATGTTGACATCAAAGGAGAACTCTGGCGGAAGTCCCGAAGGATGGATGCGGAAGATGTGGTCATCATTGATTTCCAGGACCGGGGGAAATGGGGATGGGATGCGTTGTATCTCCTGAACCACAAAGGAGGACGGGTCACAGACCAGGATATCCGGGAGACTATGGAGGAAATCGCAAACAGCCTGATACCCATATCGGCCAAGGATACAGACCAGTTCTGGAAACAGTCGGGCCGCTCGCTTTTGGTCGGAGAACTGGTTGGCCTGTATAAGCAGAAAAAGATACATAACCTGTCAGAACTGGTGAATGAGATACTGTCCCGGGATGCCAAGGAACTGGTGGGGGAATTACTGGACGGGGCAGCACCGAGGGCTACAGAGACGAAATTTCTTTCTTCGTTCCGGAACCTTGCGGAGGATACGATGTCGGGAATCGTCCAGCAGGAGCAGGAGTCTTTAAAAATCTTTATCGATGAAGATATCCGATATGGAATGGAGACCAATACCCGGCAGGCAAACCCGCAGATGCTTGAGGAAGGAAGGGCAGTCTTCCTGGCCATCCCGGAGGAAAAACTGGAAGTGTACTATAATTTGGTAAACCTTATTATCGCCCAGGTCTTCGGGAGCCTGATAAAGCGACCGGAAGGGAGCCGGCCGGTGATGGTTGTGATTGATGAGATGGCCCGGATTTGTGCCCGAGGCCCCGTGCCATGTTTACATTCAGGAATACTTCTCACTGGAAGAAGCCGGAACATCACCCTGATTTTGATAACCCAGAGTTTTGAAGCCCTGGAAAACGCTTATACGAAAGCCGATATCCAGTCGATGATTGCCAATAGTGCATATCTGGTCTGTTTGGATGTACGGAGTCCTTCCACAGCCAAGACCATCTGCGGGATGGCTGGCACTTACAAGGAAAGGCAGACGACCTGGAGCGGTTCCGGGAAGAACCGGAGTGTCAGCATCTCATACCAGGACAAGCCAGTCCTGGAGCCTTCGGATTTGTCCAGGCTGGTGAAACAGGATGAGGTCGTTATCATATCCGCAGATTACGGGTATTGCAAAGCCAGGAAGTGCTCATACTTCAACGATGCCGTCCTGGGGCCGATGTCTGAGAAGGTGCAGCGGTATAATCAGGAGGCTATGGGGATAGAAGGGAAAGAAGAAATAAAAGAAACAAAAAGACCAATACCAATCCTTCCGGAACGGCCGGAGGATTGTAGAGAAAAATTAATGCGGCTGGCAGAAAAAGGATATGAGACCCTGAGGGAGTCTATCCACCGCCAGTATGAAGGAGGAAAGGAGAAATGGAAAAAGAAGACAAAATCAGACTGCAAAAAGCAATAGAGAAGAGCCTGGGGGAGCAGTGGGAAGTAAAGCCCATCACAGTCCCGAAAGTAAACGGCCCCAGGGATGGATTACGTTGCAGGCATGAAGGGGATAAACATGCCCTGGTCATATATCCGGACGATTATGCAGGGATGCTGGCATCCGGGGAGAGTATGGCGGATATCGGGAGATACGCAGCGGGCCTGGTAGAGGAAAAGAGGACAGCCCTGCCGGAAATCACGGACCTGCCATCCGCGGAGGACTTCCGGAAAGGACTGTTCATCCAGTTGGTGAATGCGGATGCAAACAGGGCACTCCTGGAAAATGCAGTATATGATTCTGTGGAGGATATGGCGGCAGTGGTGCGCTGTAAGGTAGCCGAGGAGGGAGCGTTGCTATATTCCTTCTGTGTGACGAAAGACAGCCTGCCGTTATTCCGGATGGGCCAGAGTGAGGTTTTGGCCGAGGCATATAAAAACACGGCAGCGCAAGAGTTCCAGTTGCGGAATACTGCTGATATCCTGCGGGAGGAAATGGAAAGGCAGATAGAAGCGGGGGAAGTGACAGAGATACAGAGGGAAGTGATGGAAGAGATGCTCGCCCAGGAATCCCCGCTCTATGTCCTGACAAACCAGGAAAAAGTAAACGGTGCCAATGTGATGCTGTGCCCTGAGGCATTACAGAAGGTGTCTGAAGAATTGGGCGAGCCTTATTACATCCTCCCCAGTTCCATCCATGAGGTCATGGTCGTAAGGGAAAGTGAGGACATGGACATCGGGAGGATGAAGGAGATGGTGAAGGAAGTGAACCTGTCCACGGTAGAGCCGGAGGACCTGCTCTCTTACGAAGTCTTCCGTTATGACGGCAGGAAACTATCCGTTGCCAGGGAAGATGTCCAAAAAGTATCGGAAACCGTAGACAAGGTAAAGCATCACAAATGGACGATTTAAGGAGGAAAATATGGGAAAAGAAGAAAGACTGACAGAAGCCGTTCGGAGATATCTGGAACTGAGGCCGGGATTTTTCCAGGTGGATGTGAGGACCGGGGACGGAAGGCTGATAGAAGGGAAGAAAGGTATATGAGAGGCTGGAATGCCTCTCATTTTTTATGCGGAAAATGTGGCTGGTTGATTTACAAAAGGGTGAGGGCAGGAGTAAAATAGAGGTATACATACGCAACAGACAAGGAGGAAAACAGGATGAAAAGAAAGAGGATAATTAGTTGTTTCCTAGCGGTCCTGCTGGTATTGGTGATGGCTATGCCGGTATTTGCTGCATCTGGAAAGACGCCTTCGGCGGTATCGGTTACGAAGGCTGCGGCTGCTAAAAACTCCGTGACAGTCACCTGGAAGCGTGCCAGCAATGCCACATCATACCGGGTGTATTATAAACAGGCCGGTGCTAGAAAGTGGACGGTACTGGCGAATGTGAGCAGCAAGACAACAAAGTATGTTCACAAGACTTCCAGGAAATATCCGTTACAGGGTGGCAAGAAATATAGTTATACGGTCCGGGCTTATAATAAGTATAGTAAGAAATGGGGGCGGTATGACAGCAAAGGCAAAACCGTTACAATTCCAGTGGTTCCATCTGCGGTGAAGATGGGGAGTGTAAAAGCGGATAGTTACAATCAGGTGAGCGTTACCTGGAAGCCTGCCGGCAATGTGACAGAGTATCAGGTGTTTTACAGACCGGCAAGCACTACGAAGTGGACGCTGCTGTCAAGGACTAATGGCAAGACGTTGAAGTATGTACATAAATCCAGCAGCAAGTATCCGCTGAAACCTGGCCAGAGGTATGTATATACGGTGAGGGGATATAACAAGACGTTTAAGACTTACGGCAGTTACAACAAAGCAGGACTGCAGGTTGTCATCCCGGAGAGACCGGTTGCAACGCCTACTGCCACTCCGACGGCAACGCCGAAGCCGACACAGAAACCGAAGCCTACGGCAACACCAAAGCCGACAGCAACACCAAAACCAACGGCTACTCCGAAACCCACACAGAAGCCAAAACCTACCGCGACACCAACCCCAGACCCGGACAGCCCGTCTGAGATTAACAAAAAAATCAAAGAGGTAGTTAAGCTGACAAATCAGGTCAGGGTTAAGCATGGTTCAGCAGCTGTTGTTGAAGATGCCGCTCTTGATGCCGGTGCAGCGGTCAGGGCGAAAGAGATTTATACAAAGTTCAGCCATAGAAGGCCAGACGGAAGCAATTATGGTACTGCTTATTTTGCCGCAGGCGCTGGTAATATATTAGCTGAGAACATCACGACCGGAGATACGCCTAAGAGAGCGGTATATCTATGGGAGAACAGCCGCGGTCATCTTGTTGGAATGATTGACAAAGAAGCGACCCATATCGGCGTTGGCGTTTATAAAAATTTTTGGGTACAAATTTTCGCAAAGAACCCAAGTCAGAAGTATACTTTGACATTATATGCAAACGGTGGCACGTTCCCGAGTAAAGGCGGCGTAGAGAAGTTTGAGATAAGTGTTCCGGCCAATGCAGATATCAAGCTGTCAACCATTGACATCCCGGAAAAAGACGGCAGCAAGTTTATAGGATGGACGGAGATTAATGACAAATATAATATCGAAGGTGGTTTAATGGATTTGGATTACATTAAAAACAATGATATTAATATGTACGACAACCAAACACTAAAAGCCTATTGGGTAGACACCTCAGATTCTTCAAATTAAACGATACAATTTAAGCTCTCCCAACCGGAAAGGTTGGGAGAGCTTTTTTTTGAAATCTTTTTTATGTTCTTATTTTTAACGTTTCTTTTCTTTACAACAACAAATTGTAATTCTAAAATGTCATTATCAACGGGCGTGAAAACCGCGGCCAGGCTTGTTGTCCTGCTTGCCATCACACTGATTGCCCCGGCAGTCTTTCAGTCCACCACCCCGGCGGCTTCCAAGCGAACGCCCACAAGACCTACTACTTGCTTAAAATCTTTTCTAAAACTTCCCTGATTTCCGCTTCATTCATAGTCAAAGCATCCGGCAAAAATTCCAGCACCATCTTACCGATATCAACCAGGCGTTTTGTGTAGTTTTTCTTTTCAAGAGCACGCTGGCGGTTCTCTGCTAACTGCTGGCGGTGAAGGGCCTGTTTTGCTTTTAACTGTTCTATTTCTGCAAGTTGCTGTTCAATCGTATCCATTTATCTGCACCTCCTTTTTTGTACGGTCTCTGCGGCTTCGGCTATAGCCTGGACCGGTTTTTCTGCTTTTGTAAGTTTCTGTTCTACTGTGTCAATCATCTCGTTTGAAGTACTGCGTATGGTCTCCAGGCTGGCTTTCAGTTCCTTTACGTCTTTGCCGGAACTCCAACTGGAAATATAGCCGAAAGAATATTCCGAAGTGTCCAGGCCGAGATACTGACAGACAACAAAAGCAATGGATTCTGCCTGCACCTCTGCGGTGTGTTTATCCGGAAGGTCTGCCGAATGGAGTTTTTCATGGGCCATTTCATGAATCAGGGTCTTGAGAGACTGTGCTTCGGAAAGGCTGCTGTCTATGACGATTTCTTTTTGGATGAGGTCATAATATCCATTTGCATCCCCGGATATTGCTTGGAAGCGGACCGGAACCGGGCAGATATCTAGGAGTATATCTTTTATCTGCTTTTGCCTGTCGCTCAGGCTGCCTTCCAGGTTGTGGCAGAGTTCCGGTAGTGGTTCGCCCTCCGTCTGCTTGATGTCAAAGGTATATCCAACCTTAAAGAACGGAATGATTCTTTCAACAACTTCCTGCTTGACACTTCCATCGGGAAGAGTAACAGGTCTGCCGTTTTCATCTCTTACGTCTTTTAAGGATTGGGATTTGATTGATGAGGGGCAGATGATTTGGATTCCGGATTCTCCTTTTTTGACCTGACGGTTCAGAGATTTCCAACAGGTATAACTTGCACATAGTGTGGCATCCGGTCTTTGTCTGGCAATCAAAATCTGGTTATTCAACGAGTAATTGTGAAAGCGCGACATCTTGGAAAGAAAAGCCCTGTACTTGTCCCCGTCCATAAAATCTTTGACGGACTGCTCCAGGCCCGCAGTCAGTTCATTCAGGGCTTCCTGCCTGGATTTGGATTGTTTTTTATCTGTTTTTTTCATATAATATTGCCTCCTTTGGATTTGGGTAATATTAATATGAAGAAAAGATGATGGGGATAAAAAATTTTGCGGGTTTTGGTGTGGAGGGATGGGAGAAGAAAAAAGAGATGGACAGATTTGGGTAGCAATATGTATTTTGAAAGGTTCCGTTTTGGTCTAAGGTATGATATAATCGCTTCGTTGTCCAACCGAGACCCGGCAACGGGAGGAGGTGAACGTTATAGACACTTTAATTACCTTTATCATCACTGTTGCGGCAGGTGTTACTTGCCATCTCATCTGCAAATGGCTAGATAGGAACGACTAGGACAACAATAGCCTGATGGATACTTGACCATCCTAAAAAACAAGAAGAAGCCCTCGGTTGTAGTGCAAGTACAGCCGGGGGCTTCGTTCTTTGCTATAAGCGTTTAATAATTACCTTTTGCCTACTGGCATTATATCATATGCAAATCTGAAAATCAATATACCGATAAATGGGAAATCGGGAATCATCTGTATCACACATATCGTGAAATATCACAAGAACTTTTTACAATAGAATCATCCTGCTCTTGGCTTTGAAAACGGTTCTGGGGTGACGGCTGGAAGGCGGCAGGGATAGACACAGCCGGAGGTGGTGGATAGTACACCATAATAATGGTGAGTATATGCGCCCTTCCTCTTAATAAATCTGTAGAAAATCATTCTTTTTTAGGGGTATCGGCAGTCGTTCCGGCTGTTATAATCTTGAAATCCTGGTTAAAGATGGTGGCTCCGGAAGCATTTTCCATGGTGGTCCCGGAAACGCGGTGATGGTGCTTTCGGAAGTTCGGTGATGGTGGTTCCGAAAATGCAGCGATGGTGGTCCCTCAAATATCAGTATGGTGTTTCTATCTTATCCAATCAATCCTCAGGAGCCTCGTCAGGAGTCTCCGATTCTGTAGCATTGAAATCCTGGGCTTGCTGTTGGTTAAAGGTCTTGATACATTCAAGCGCAAGGTTATACCACCGCTTGGAGTTCTTCTCTGCATTGTCTGCGTTTTTCTCAGCATAATAAATTTTTGCGGTCAAATTGCTGGTCTCTACCAGAAGTTTGTTGTATGCGTTCTGTAAATCTGAAAGTTGTTTCTTGAGAAGTTCATTTTCGGTCTGTAGAGCAATCAGTTGACGGTCAGGGGACGCCTTGTGCAATGGCATCCATATGGATTCGTCTAAGGGCTTGGTGTTTGCTTGGGGTGATGTTTCCTTTGATGAAGGTGTGGTGGCAGCATGGTTTTCCTGTGCGAAGGCATCCTCGGGAGTATTGGAAATATAATCCTTGAAAGGCTGAAATTGGTGGGCTTTTTGGGGATTAGATTTATTCTCCTTAATATAAATGAGCATATCTTTGAGTTGTTCCGCAATGTTGTTGGCATCGCTATCAATCTGTGCCTGAGGTCTCCGGTGCTCGTTCAGAAATTCTACAGCGAAGTCGTCCAGGTATTTAGTCTTGTTCCTTATCTGGATATGGCCTCGGAGTTCAGTATCCTGATATTTAATAACCTGACGTCTGACCGCTTCATATGTGATTCCCTGGCTGTTCGCATACTGGGGAAGAGTGGTCCCGATTTCATTATCACAAGTCCATGAATGGGTGTTTTCCATAAGTTTTTGTTCCTTTCACAGTACTTTTTTATTTGGTGAGTACATTGTAGCATATGGTAGTGCGTAAATCAATATAAATAATAGTTGCACAATGTAGCACGTATAAAAATAAAGAAAATATGAAGAATAAATGGATTTTTGTAAATATGTTGACACAACGTAGCACGAAGCGTATTATAAAAATAAATCACGAAACCACAAACTATCAACATGATTTTTACGCATATTGATTTTATCTCATGAAAGAACAGGAGGAGAAGATTATGAGTGAGAATTTAAACATAGATGTAGCAGCAATGCTGAACCAGTTGCCGCCGGAAATGCAGGCGTTAATCATAAATATGATAAAAGGAGGGCAAAACGCAGTTGTTCCGCAGGCAGGACCATCTGCAATAAATAAAAAAGAAATACCGGAGAATCCCGGATTACAGGATTATACAGAACTGTATTGCGATTGCTTCAAAAAGGGAGAAATCGGATGTGTGACAAGAGCGGAGCAGTTCAGCGATTCGGATATGTACAGAATATTATTTAGTGTAAACTGTGGAGAGATTAGGCGGAATGAAGTGCAGTATCGGTTAGAGATGCTTGCAAAGGAATTAGGCGGAATGGCCCTGGTTCGGTATTTCAAGAAAAATTGTATGGCCGCAAAAAGAGAAATAAAAGAGAGGCAGAAACACGATGATGAAATGGCGGAGCAGGAGAGGAAAAAATTAGCACAAAAAGAAAGAGAAAAAATCCTGGAAACAGGGAATATGACAAAATTTACAGAACTGCCTGAAGGCTGTAAAAATATTTATATTGGTCCTGGATGGGTTGCCAACGATGATGGAATTTATATGCTAGAGGAGAGCGGAAAAACAGTAAGACGGGTAGAGGCGGGGAGATTTCCGTTTTTGATTGATTGTCTATATGAACCGTATGATGCTGGAGCAATCGGTGCTGAGAAATGCGGTATAAGGTTTAAAAGTGTGCAGGGAGATTGGAGACACAAGATTGTGGAGCAGTCAACCTTGATGGACTCACGAGAGGCAATGACGCTGGCCAAAAAAGGATACAGTATCAACAGCCGCCGGGCAATGGCGTTTACGGATTATGCAACCGCTATGCTCGAGGAATCTGCGATGAGGGGTGCTCTCCCAATACATAAAATGGCATCATCATTCGGATGGACGAGCGACAAAAAAGAATTCCTGCCATATACAAATAATGAGTTTGTATTTGAAAAAGAGGATGAATTCCCAGGACTGACACAGGCTATATCACAGTCACAGGGCGACAGAGAGACCTGGTATAGGGAGTTCAAGGAGATGAGGCAGACTAGGGTAAAGATGTTTAATTTTGCAACGATAGTACTGTTAGCATCCCCTATACTGGGCATGCTGCCAGATGTAGTTAACGGTTTTATCGGAAACATTTACGGAGACACGCACACAGGGAAGACCATTTGTGATTCAATCAATGCCACGATTTTTGGAGATTTTAGAGAGGGCTACGTTATAGCACTAACGCCTCAGTCAACACCGACCGGTATGGAGATTCGTATGAATGCACATAAGAACATCCCATTGGTTGTAGAGGATGCCAATAACGCAGACCCGAATATGATTCCAAAATTCATTATGCAGGCGTCAAATGGAGCCGGAGCACTGAGAGGAACAAAGAATATGGGCAACCGGGCGCAGATGTCCTGGTGCTTGTCATCCCTAGTAAATTCTGAGGCTATCCTGACCTCATATGGAAACAGAGGCGGGGTCAATGGAGGCTCATACACAAGAGTTTATGCAGTGAAATCTGGGAGCCAGTTTCCGAAAGTTTGGGAAGAAAAAATAGGATATTGGAAAGAGTTTTTTGCTACGAATTACGGATTTGCCGGACGTGATTTTGTGGAAATCCTACAGGGAATGGAACTGGATGAGTTGCAGGCTATGAAAAAGAAATTTTTTTCGCAGATTGTTGCACGTATGCGAGAGATTGGACATTCAGAGACACAGGCTGAGGGACTGGCGATACTGATGCTTGCGGATTATCTTGCTGCAACAAGATTATTTAAAGACGATATTATGTTTACGATTGACGAGTTGATTTCTTTTACTGAGGATGAGAAGACCATCAAACCAGCAAAAAGATTTTATAACAAACTTGAGGACCTGATGATTGGCAATCCTGACCGATTTGAGGGATTGGACGAAAATTTGACAGAGAGAATCGCGGACCCGTTAGACCCAGCCAAATGGGTTGGAGAGTATTGGGGCCTGTATAGAATGGAAAACCAACAGAGATGGTTATGTGTCAGACCGGAGGTTTTAGATAGATGGCTGGCAGATGGCGGCGTTGACAGGAGACTGTTTTTTGATTTTCTGAGAGAAAATGATTTAATCAGAGCAGATAAGGGCGCAAATACCAGGAAGACACCTTCTAAGATATACAGTACTAGACCTAGACTCGTAAATATCAGACTGATAGATAGCGATTGTGCAGATGAGGATGATTTATCACAGCCTGGAGTAGAAGAGAACGCCCCTCAAAACCCATTTTTGAAGGTGGCAGACGAAATCAATACGCAAAGACAACTACAGATTGAAGAAATAGAATTTAAGTAATGAAAGCAAAGCCCGGTTATAGTGCCCGGGCTTTGCTTATGTTCAGAGATGAGGCAGTAGGGGCAGAACGGGCGATAACTGGGCAGTACAAGGACAATGAGAGCAAGGGTTAAGTATTTCAACAATAAAAAATGAGCATTTTTTGCAAAAAATGGCCTGTTTTGTGGCCAGTGCCCTAGTGCCCCGCCCTGCCCGAGTAAAAATATAGTATATATAGAAGAGAAAAATAAAATTTAAGTAAATCTTTTTTTATTTTTAAATTTCTCATATATATATTACTTCATTCACTAGGGCACTAGGGCATTTTCTATATAATATAAATAAATATACTATATATAGTGTATATATATATGAGATATACTGTATTTTGCATAAATGAAGGAGTTTATACAATGATTAGTGCCCAGGTAGTACTGGGGCAGTACTAGGGCAAATGGGGCATTGATTAATCGGTAGTGTATCGCTATCGGTAGGATATGAGGCCTTATACGAAAAAACACTTTCGCAGCCGATAAGTTATCGGGGAACCGGTACTGTATCACAGCCGCAGAATTGGTTTTCGTGCCAGAGAACCACAGCCATCCGGTAGGGATAACCTGACAACGGCGCAGGCCGCCAGTAACCCCAAGTCTGCCAGTGGAATTGTCTATGGGAACAGGCCGTCCGGGTAAGGCGAAATGCTCCCGCAGGTGTTGATGAGTACAAGGCATACAGCCCTGCCATTCGCCGTAAACCTTCTTATATATAAGCAACTTCCCGGGCGTTATCATATATATTCCAGCCACAAGAACCATCATATCTGGCAATCGTATCCGGCACATCTATAAAATCATATCTATCCATAATCCTGTCCGCAGCCCTTATCATCAGGTTGCACCAGGCTCTTTTCATCCACAGCCGCCATCACAGGCCGGTTCAGGAGTCCTTGCTGGCACGCTTCGTCAATCATTTCCCGATGCCTTTAGCATATCACTGTCATCTTTGCCGCATCCTGCCCTCATATATCGCCGCTACCGATGCGGCAACCTGTCATGACCTGCCCGCTACAATCACTGTACTTCTTCCCTGCCGCTGGTCCACACTGCCACAGGACGCCATCCCGGGGCCGCCGTTTCCAGCCAATCGTTCTTCCGTACAGCCTTCCCGATGCCCGGCTGCAACTGTCCAGCCGCAGCCTCCGTTTCTACTGTTGCACCTTGTTCTCAAACCCTATCCAGCCTGCAACTCCTCCCGCGTTTCACCCTCCCAGATGTCATTTCCACCAGCCGAAAAATAATCCGCAAAAAAATACGCCTCCGGATTTCCTTAACATATAAAGGATAACGGAAGGGAAAAGAGAAAACCGGGAGGTGAAATCCATGAAACTGTAAAGAAAAACCATTCCGTCATGCGTATGCTGTAAATATGCCATAGCATAACAAGGGCTAAGGAAAATCAACGAAAACCCGCACGCCTGCATCGTTTTTCCAGCAGGCTATATATGTAAAGAAGAAAACAAGGAGGATAAGACCATGAGAAAGATTTTACATGGAAGATTATATGACACAGACACGGCCAGATATATTGGTAGTAACCAGAGCAGTTGTTACAAAAATGACTATCGCTATTTTGAAGAGGATTTCTATAGGAAGAAAACCGGAGAGTTCTTCCTGCATGGCAAAGGAGGCCCGGCATCCAGATATGCGGAACGCCTGGAAAGCGGTGGCTGCATCGGTGGAGAGCAGATTATCCCATTGCCAGAGGAAGAAGCAAGAGAATGGGCGGAAGAGAACCTTACCGTTGAAGAATGTGAGGGACTTTGGGGAACTTGTGAAGAATAAGAGGGACTTTGCTAGGAAACGGTTTTACACCACGAAAGGAGATACTGATATGAGACCATTAAGAGAAGTTTACAGTGACATCACAAACCTGAAATGCAGAAAGGAAATCCAGAAGGCCTATGATGCGGTACGGGACAGATACCAGGTGTTTGCAAAGAAGGCTCAGGAGATTGTAGAAGATACGCAGATGTCCATGATGCTGGACAGGATGCAGGAACTGGTACAGCAGGGCAAAATGATGAACATGTTGTCAGAGGAAGAGGTCATGGAGGAAAGCCAAAAGCGGATTGACAAGGAATGCACACAAGAATTGGCTGCCATCAGGGAGGCCAATACAGAACTCATGAGGGTATGGGGAAAAGCACTGCTGGAATACCCGGAAGAGAGCGTGGGGATTTGTCAGTTGGGATGGAGTGTTGGCGAAGAATTGAAAAGAAACGATATCCGGTATCGGAATAAAGAAAAGATGTGGAATGGCCCGGATACGGAATGAATCCCGGATATCTGGAGACTTGGGCGGGCTGGACCGGCAGCCTGCTTCCGGTGAAGAGATGGACCCGCAAAAAAACAAATGGGATGATTTTTTTGACATATAGATGATACAACCGGTAAGGAATCAGGATGAAAGGAGATTTTACATATGAAACAGAAACATACTACCTGGCACGGAGCGGAACTCACTCCTGTGGCGATAAAGGCAGGCTTCGTAGACTATTTTGCTGCGGCAGAAGCAGTTGACGCAGAGTACTACGACATCAATGCCGAAGATGAGGGGACCTGGGAGTTGGTAAATGGCGATGACCTGTATTTCAGGGACAGCGATGGTGAGGGCTATAGTTCGGAGATGGCTATGGAAAGAGTCCGGGAACTGGAGGCGATGATTGCCGGGGCCGAAGAGGACCAGGACACTTCCAGGTGGGAGAAAGACATAGAACTGCTGACGACGAGATGTGAGGTCATAGAGCCGTGTGAGTATTACCAGGTGCCAGAGGAAGGGGCAAGGATACTGCTGGATGAATCCGAGGAACTGGTCTATTACAACGCAAGGCTGGAGGTCTATGTATGGGGTATCTGCCACCTTGGGCTGAATTGGAAACGGGTGCTCACGACTATCCCGGTCCGATAAGATTTATAGACCGGTAAAGACACGGGCAGGCTGCACAGACGGCCTGCCCGGATAAAAATGTTACATACCCAAATTTATACGTAAAAAGGAGATTATATTATGATGAAGAATCCAAAAGAATGCGTTTGTATCCAGAAGAACCAGACATTTTTTGTGCTGAATGAGTTGACCATACCAGAATGCAAGGACGGCAGCGAGCCGCTGACCTTCCATCACGATACGTTCAGCCGTTTTAAATTTGTCCTTATCAGCAAAGAAAAGAGACCGGCTGCAGCCAATGTGCCGGTAAAGGAACTTCCGGCCATCTTCCAGAAAATCCGGAACCTGAGCTTCCGGGATATGTTATCGGTATAGAAACAGAAATCTGAGCCGTCAAAGAGCCCGGCGTACACGACTACGATTAATGCAGGAACATTAAAAGGAAAGACTCCGGAAGCACTGCTCCTGGAGGATGCACAGACTAATAAGAGACTGTTAATCAACCAGAAGAACTGGCTTGAGAGCAATTTAGGCAGGTATCCAAGGAACGCGGCACAGATAACAGCAATCGAGGATGCCTTGAGACTATACGAAGCAGGACAGTTGAATGCGGAGGAATCCAAGGCTGGATTCCAGGCAAAGACGGTCTACAGTTCCGGCATGAGGCCCCTTATCCGGCGGAAACACGGCGATAAATACTTTGTGTATGAAATCTCTATCCGTTGGGACGGAGCCTCTGAGAAAACGGTAGAAATTGATATCCGGAACTACTATGCACCGGTCACAAGGACGGAAAAAGGCCTTTTGAATGTAAAAGCAAAGGAGCGTGAAGGGGAAATCCGGAATGTGATATCCCTTACCCTGGAAGAGTGGCTGTGGGTGGAACATATGCTGGAAAGCAATATCCGGACTTTTGAAGACCTGTATGCACGGAATCATTACAAGCAGGCATACGAGGCAGAAAAGGAACTCAGGGAAGCACTGAGGAAGGATGGAAAGATAGCATCATAACATCATAAGGAATTTGGAACAGGAGGCCTGGAAACAGACCTCCTGGATGTATAATCGGGTTGATTGACATTTCTGCTATGACATGTTACTATGGCGGTGAAAAGGGAACACGGTCGATAGATGACTGATTAAATATAAAGTTGGATAGAGATTGCCGCTTCATTTACCAGACTGGGGCGGCTGTTTCTATGTCTTGAGGAGCCGCAATCGCGAGATTTAGATATAAGAAAGAAGATATAATATGGAAGAAAAAAATACAGATGAGCCATTGAGTCATGTATGCCTGAGATATCTGGCCATCATTGTTATAACAGTTGCTGCAATGATTTTCCTGTATACGAAAATCCTGATAAATGCTTATATCCCATCAGATTCCATGGAAAACACTTTGATGACAGGTGACAGACTGATTGGGAACCGTATTGCATACCAGTTTGGAAACAATCCGGAACGGTACGATATCATCATGTTTTATGCTCCGGATGAGCCTGACGAACTGTATATCAAACGGGTCATCGGATTGCCAGGGGAGACTGTGCTTATAAAGGATGGAAAAGTTTATATCAATGGTTCCCATACAGCATTGGATGATTACTTTATACGTGAAGAAATGGAAGAGGAGCCAGAGATGGAATTTCATGTTCCGGAAGATAGTTATTTTATGCTTGGAGATAACCGGAATGAATCGCTGGATTCCAGGTATTGGGACAATCCCTATGTGGCAAGGAGCAGCATTGTAGCAAAAGCATGGTTCAGATACTGGAAGGGATTTAAGATGCTGGATTAAAACAATCCCGTTGAAAAGAAGAAAACAATATAGTATAATACAGGCACAAGGTTTTTCTTCTATATTTTTTCGCACTGCCTTTTGACATTTTTTTCGTAACATCTCTTGTCAAAAATCAGTGCCTCCCGTTTATTCAATCTTCATCCGCTTCCAGCCCAAAAGAAGAAAAAT